>Ga0100401_1000088_pt1 | contig 66749 bp, 59 predicted proteins | sample CryGeymeta201525_FD_80421 | JGI IMG/M metagenome (GOLD analysis project Ga0100401, IMG submission 80421) | Groundwater microbial communities from Crystal Geyser aquifers in Utah, USA - Crystal Geyser metaG 2015-25 | ecosystem: Environmental > Aquatic > Deep subsurface > Groundwater | place: USA... | reverse complement strand
ATTTTTGCGAGAGGTCTCGCATCTCTGGCTTCTATGCTGCCGTGGAATCGTCGGTGTGCGTGACTTCTCGCTGGAGCTTTAGCCAGGCGACGGGCAGTAGGCCGGGTAGGTCTTCTGGCGCGGGGTGGTGCATCAACTTGTCGAAGACCCACTCGAAGTAGGCAAAGGGATCTTTGCCGTGAACGCGGATCTGCTCGACGAAGGTGTAGATCACGGCGCTGCGCCAACCGGTTTCTTCACTTCCGATGAACATCCAATTGTGGCCAAGCTTGAGCGGGCGAATCGAGTTCTCGGTGAGGTTGTGATCAAACTCGATCTGGCCGTCCATGAAGCACGGTTCAAGATGCGGCCACTGGCCAGTGGCATAGACCAGCGCTTTACCGAGCAGACTGCCGGGCGTGATGCTACGCCGCCGATTTTGTGCCAGTCGAAAAGCGGGCCGTGCTCGACATGGTGGTAGGCCCAGAATTGACCGAGTGCGGTCTTGCCGAGGCCAGGTTGAAGACAGCGCACGGGAGTTTCGTCGACTTTGACGTAGGTGGCGCTGCGGAAGCTTGCGGCGATCAGGTCGTAGAGCGGAAGTAAACGATCGGCGAGGTGGTCGTGCCAGGAGCACATGAGGTTGCGTGTGAGCTCGATGCCGTGGGCGGCTTTGAGCTTCCATTGCTCGCGGTAGAAGGTGCTGTGGTAGCAGAATTTCTGGGTTAGAAGATAGGCTCCCAGAGATGGTGTTAGAACGCTGCCGGGCAGCAGGCAGGGTTCGAGCGCTGGGGTGACGGGCACTGCGTCGGGGTCGTTTTTGCGGACGTGGGTGAGACGCTTGATGATCACTACGGTGAAGCAGGCTGGCGAGACGTGGAGCCGTTCGCTGATTTCCTCGCCGATGAGTCGGAAGGCCTCCGGGTCGGCGAGGACCTCGGGGGCGATGATTTCGCGAGTTTGGGTCGGCAGGCCTTTAAGCGAGTCGGAGAGCTTGTTGGTACGGGGTGCGCGTTTCTTGGGCGATGTGGTGTCAGCCACCGGTGGAGCGTCGACTTCAGCAGCGGCTTCAGGCTTTTTTGACTCGTCCTCCAGGAAGGCCATGAGCATTTGGTCGGGGCTCATCTTTTCGCTCTTCGCGCCGTAGAGGCGCTTGAGCAGGGCGGCGACGAGTCCCTTCTGGATGTCGAGTTCAGCCTTGAGGGCGGCGACTTCCGCAGTCAGTTCGGCGATCTGTTGCTCGGGCGTTTTGATGGTATTTTCAAAAGCAGTGAGTGTGCCGAAATGAGTTTTTATCTACGGTATTTATCGTAGTTCGTACCACGGGCGCTGGAGGCCGTCGCGCAGGTCGATGCCGTCGGTGAGCATGGCCAGCGCGGTGGGCTTGAGGATGAGCTGGCGACGGCCACCCTCGATGTCGCGCGGCCAGCTGAATCGCCCCCTTTCGAGGCGTTTTGCGACGACCCAGTATCCAGTTCCATCGAAGTAGAGGATTTTGATGAGGTTGCGGGCTTTGTTGGTGAAGAGGAAGGCTGCGCCGCTGAGTGGGTCGAGCCCGAGATGGTTACGCGCGATGGCTGAAAGGCCGTGGAAGCTCTTGCGCATGTCGCAGGGTTCGAGCGCGACGTAAACCTTGAGGTTTCCGTTGAAGGTAAGCATGGCGGCAGGTCTCAGGCGAGGTGGCGCAGAAGTTCGGAAAGCAATCTGACCTGGTTGCGGCCGGCGGCGCGGGCAACGGCTCCGCCCGGCAGACGCACCGCGAGTGCTTCGCCGTCGGGCGCGGCGGAGAGTTCGGCGAGAATGAAGGCGGGATGCTCCGTCGGCTTGGCCGGGCGTCGGTTACCCTGCTTTCGTTTGGCAAGCCACGCCGCGAAGGTGGGATACTTGAATTCTCAGTGTGAGGCAGTTGCGCGGCTCAGGGCATAGGCGCTGCTTCGTCCAGAGCTCATTTCATTCGCTTTCCGCTGGCGGGCTCGATGACGACCGGCCAGCCAGGGTAAGGTTGGTTGTCGGGGTCGGGCTTTTCGGGTGAGGCCCAAAACGGCCAAGCCTCGAGAGATGCCTGTCCATTGTCAGTATTCCAGCGGGTCACGACGTAGCCTACCGCGCGGTTCAAGAGGCGGGCGGGCTCGTGCTCAGTTTTCTCGGGATTGGCAACAGCGTGGAGAGTCATGGCGTTGCCAAAGGCGTCGCGGAAATCCCCGAGGTATTTTGGGTCGCCGGAGCGGCGGTTTTTTCCTTCCTCTGCTGGCATCCAGCGGCGGGGCCAGACGTTGGCGATGGCAGGGGAGGAGATCCACCATGGTCCGTCGCCCCAGCCGCTGATGCCATACTGGCCGGTGGTGGCGAGGTGCTGGTCACCCGTGATGTGGACGGCATTTGCCTGCTTCAAAAGGGAAATGGCGAGCTTCTGTTTTTCCTGAGGCCATCCGTTGGTGTCGAAGTCGGCTTTAGGTTCGTCATCCGGGGCGTATCCACCTTTTTGGTAGATTTCAAGATTCGGCACGCCTTCGTCGCTGGTCATACTTTTCGGAAGAGTCTGGGGCGCGCACCAGGGAGACTGAGAGATGGCAATGCGGAATTTAGATCCGCTGGCGGCTTTGCGCGCCCATTTTCGTAGGAAGGCTTCCTGTCGTGCTCCGAGTAGTTCTGCGTCCGGGTGGCTGGCTTCAGCGACGGGATCCCATTTGGGGTTCTGACTCCATCCGTTGATGATCTGCGCCTTTGGGAAAAGAGGGGCGGGTGCGGATTTGAACTGACGATCGCTGAGGATGACCATGTCGAGCGGGCCGAAGAGGAAGCGCGTGAAGTAAACGCTGATGCCCGAGCGGCAAGGTGAAGGGTCGGCGGGTTCCGGGAGATTGCCGGTCTGGCTGCGGTGCACGGCATTTACAAATTCCACCGACATTTTGTAGCCACCGGAGTCCTGAGCGGCTCTGCCGAAGCCGTTGGAGAGGTCGGCGGCGTTCCCGCTGTCTCCCCATAGATTTCCATGAAAGACGTCATGATCGTCGGGGATGGTGATTGATGGGGTATTGCGGAGAATTTCCCGCCAGGTCCAACCGTGCATGTAATATTTTCTGAGATAGGAAATGGTGGCGCGGTCATTTGGGCGCTGGTCGTAGATTAGGGAGTAGCCTCCGATGCTTTCGTAGATCTGGTCGCCATGAAAGGTGATCAGGTCGGGCCTTTGGGCGGCGACGTTGCTGACGAGATCGTTGTGCGGGAAGCCGGTGGAGTCATTGCATGAAAGAGAGGTGATAACGATCTCACCCGTTTTCGGCAGGGCCTTGATGGTGCCCTCCCACGTATCTCCTGCGAGAGTGACTTTGTAAGGGGTGTCTTGGTCGGTTGGGAGCTTCAGAACGCGGAAAAGAGCTGTTCGTGAGTTGGACTCGAGTTTCACCGGTGAAATCTTGCGGTCACCAAGATCCAATGAGGCTTCGATACCGGACTCGCGAGCCATCGGAACCGCTTGCACCAACAGGCGGAGCGTGCCGTCATTGTCTAGCGTGTGCGTGCACCATGCGATTGGTCCGAAGGATTGTTCAGGGCGGGCGACGATCTTTTCTCCATCCAGCTCAATATCGGCAAAAGCGAAACGTGCCTCTCCGCCGCGAGCTTCTTCGATTGCGGGAAGTCTAGGCGGTCGGGGTTCGTCGAAGTTGGATGGTCGTGGCGGCAGGGATGAAGCGGTGACACTAACGAGTCCTTCTAGCCAACTCCCGTGGACTTTGCGAGTGATGGACCCGTTCACCGTGCCTGCCGCGTTGCGCACGCTGAGGATGCAATCGTAGAAGTCTCCGTCCGACGGTTGGGCCTTAAACTCGAAGATTTCGCCATGCAGTGGAAGCTCGATCTTTTGAGCCTCGTCCATGGGTGCTCCGATAAAAGGACGGCCTTTGAAGTCGACACCCACCATCAGTCCCAGTCCGAAAATAGCAGCGTCCCGGAAGTCATTTAATCTGCCCCGGCGACCGATCTCGAAACCCACAAAGCCTGCCCCGGTGGTTTCGAACGAGACCTGATCAATGCGAGCACGAAAGATGAAAGAGGCTTTCGCGGGGCCCACTTCACCGGTTAGAATCACGGCATTGCGGTTACCACCAGAGAAGCGGTTCTCAATGCGGCCGTTCGTCAGGCTCCAGTCCTCCGCAGGGTTTGCCCAAAAATCCTTCCCAAGCCACGGGCGCTCCGTGTTCGGTGCGATAATGGGCTTGACAATGTCGGCGGTCAGAATCCCCGGGATCAATAAAAGAGGGAGCATGAAACGTCTCATGGCAGAGAGCATACGGGGAGCGCTTCGGAAATTGCAACCCCACCGCAGTGCAGTCCATCAAATTGCGGAGAGTGGTGTCTGACTTGATCCCGCGAGCTTCCGTCTCAACGGATCTTCATTCTCCAAAAACTCCGCAAGCATGCCCCTGCGGAAATGCCCCTGCGGAAAGCCGATCTTCCCAGATCTTGTAGCGCCTCTCTTCTGCAGTGGGGTTTAGAATCAAGGGAGTGCGATTATTAATAGAGCCAAATAACTCGGTTTTTCAAATATTAAATAAATCAAAACTAACTAAAGATCAGTGATTTATGTCTTGCATTCCGAGCGGTTTGCGAAGAGCGTCAGACGTTCACCCGATACACGCCCGCATGGTCCAGCCCGTGCCCCCCAAGGTAAGGCCGATACGGGAGTGGTTCTCATCCAACCTCTCCTCACCATGACAACGAGCCAACAGGCAGCTAAGAAAATTGCATTCCCACCCAGGAATCCTAACCACACTGATCTAGAAAGAGTCCTTCGATTGGCATCTCGCCTAATGAGTCGCGATACACGAGTTCCCGATGGCAAAGGTGACTACTTGCCAAGCAATGTGATTGCCTTTCCAGGGTCTCGCTAAGGATTCGGCGGAAGTTTTTTCTCATCTCAGGAATAATCCTCAGGCATCAGTCTCTTAGGATGGTTGATGAGAGAATTCGAGCAACTGATCGATGCGCATTACCAAGCGCTCTACCGCTTTGCAATGTCGCTGGCGAAGAATCCGGAAACGGCGTCGGATCTCGTGCAGCAGACATTCTGCATCTGGGCGCAGAAGGGGCATCAGCTCCGCGAGCGTTCGCGGGCGAAAACGTGGCTCTTCACGACGCTGCATCGTGAGTTTCTATCGTACGCTCGGAAGTCGAAGCGCTACAGCGACGAGGAGCTGACGGAGGCCGTCGCGGGTCGCTTGGAATCATCGGAAGACGATGCGGACCGTCAGATGGATGGGCAGCGAGCACTCGAGCTGCTCGGTGATCTGGAAGAGTCCTTTCGGGCTCCGATCACGCTCTTTTATCTCCAGCAGCACAGCTACAAGGAGATCGCTGAAATCTTGGATATCCCAATCGGCACGGTGATGTCGCGCATTTCTCGGGCGAAGGAAATGCTGCGCCGTCGGATGACCGCGGAGCCTTCCAGTGCGCCGAAGAACCTTTTGCAAATGAAACCCGGAACACTGAAAAGCCATGGATAAGGAAGAGGCAAGATTCATCCTGCGTTGCTTCCGTCCGGACGGTTCGGACGCGGCCGATCCGGAATTCGCCGAAGCACTGCAGTTCGCGGCGGCTGACCGTGAGTTGGGCGAGTGGCTGGCCAAGGAGCGCGCTCAGGATGCGGAATTTTCGAGCATGCTTGGCAAGTTGCCGCTTCCTGAGGGATTGCGTGAAGAGATCATGTCGGGACTCGCTGTTGAGCGTGGCGATTTGCCACAGGCGGATGAGATCGATGCGCCGCTCATCGGCGGCTTGGCGATGGTCAGTCCGCCTGCGGGTTTGCGGGATGAAATTCTTGCGGCGATGGAGCGGAGTGTTCCCTCGGAAAGTCTGAAGAGAGGTGCTTTGTGGTGGCGGATTGGGGTGCCTCTGGCTGCGGCTGCGGGTATTGCGCTGGCCTTCATGGTGCAGTCAGGTCCGCCTTCGAATGCGACGGCTCCGATTGTTTCGGCTCCCGCTCAAAAGGGGGGCGCGGTCGCGGTTTCGTATGTCGAGGATCAGGCGATTGCGACCTTGGAGTCCCCCGACTTTTCCCTCGATCTGAAGAATCCCGATCACAAGGCGCTGTTCAAATTCATCCGCGGAAAAGGCAGGGCTTGTCCGGCGGGTGGAGTGCCAAACGGACTTGCATCCGTGCCGGGAATCGGCTGCCGGGTGATCGAAGTCGATGGCAAGCCGGGGGCGATCGTTTGCTTCAAGCGCGGAGAAGGCGAAGTGGTTCATCTGGTCGTGTTCCGGCGCGAGGATGTGGCGGGGGAATTGCCGAACGGGCGTCCACTTATCAACAAGCATGGGCAATGGGCTGTGGCTCAGTGGCAAGATGGCAAGCGTGCTTTCATGCTCTTCGGTCGCACGGATACGGAGCATCTCAGCGAGTTGTTCTAATAGAGAGACCCATGGAAAAAACCGTGGTCCTGTCAATCGCGACTTGACTTAGTGTAAAAAATACACGAACAGGGGCGCGTGAGCCACACTTACGAATTCCCTCGTCCGGCGTTGACGGTTGACTGCGTGGTCTTTGGTTATGAAGGCGCGGGTTTGCAGATGCTGGTGATCCGTCGGGGGATTGAGCCGTTCAAGGGGGCGTGGGCCTTGCCGGGGGGCTTTGTGCATATGGACGAGAGTCTTGAGGAGGCAGCGCGGCGGGAACTTGCGGAAGAGACGGGTTTGAAAGAGGTCTTTCTTGAGCAGTTGTTTACTTTTGGTGAGGTCGAGAGGGATCCGCGTGGTCGGGTGGTGAGTGTGGCTTTTTATGCACTGGTGAGGCCGGACCAGCATCCGGCGCAGGGGGATACGGATGCGGAGGAAGCGCAGTGGTTTTCGATGGAGGACCTTCCGCGGCTGGCATTTGACCATGCGGCAATTCTTGCGATGGCGCTGGAGCGTCTGCGGGGGAAGGTGAGGTACCAGCCGGTGGGTTTCGAGTTGCTGCCAAAGCGCTTTACGCTTGGACAGTTGCAGGGGCTTTACGAGGCGATCCTTGGACGCGAGATCGATAAGCGGAACTTTCGAAAGAAGGTGCTCGGCTTTGATTTTCTCATCGCTTTGGAGGCTTTCGAAAAAGGAGCCCATCGCCCCGCGAGACTCTATCGATTCGATCGCCGAAAATATGATGCGCTGGTGAAGCGCGGTTTCCTTTTTGAATTATGAATTCGCCACTCCAAACCGATCTCTATCAGCTCACCATGGCCGCCGCTTACTGGCAGGCGGGCAAGGCTGAGCAAAAAAGCATCTTTCAGTTGTTCTTTCGCAGGCTTCCTTTCAAGGGTGGTTATGCAATTGCTGCGGGCTTGGGGCCGTCGCTGGAATGGTTGGAGGATTTCCGATTTTCGACGGAGGAACTCGATTACCTCGCGACTTTGCGCGGCTCGCTTGGCATGCCTTTGTTCAAGGAGGCGTTTCTTGAGTATCTGCGGGAGCTGCGGCTGGATCTTTCGATCGATGCGATCCCCGAGGGTACGGCGGTGTTTCCGCACGAGCCGCTCTTGCGAGTGCGGGGTGCGATCGTTCAGGCGCAGTTGGTGGAAACGGCGCTGCTGAATATCATCAACTTCCAAACTCTGATCGCGACCAAGGCGGCGAGGGTTTGTGGGGCGGCGCAGGGAGATTCGGTGATGGAGTTTGGCTATCGGCGCGCGCAGGGTCCGGATGGCGGGCTTTCGGCGAGCCGTGCCGCTTGGATTGGTGGCTGCGCGGCGACTTCGAATGTCCTCGCCGGCATGAAGTTCGGGATTCCAGTGAAGGGAACGCACGCGCATTCGTGGGTGATGTCCTTCGATGAGGAAGCCGAGGCTTTCGATCGCTATGCGGAGGCGATGCCGGATAATTCGATTCTGTTAGTTGATACCTACGACACGCTGAAGGGCGTCGCGAAGGCGATCGCGACGGGAAGAAAGCTTCGGGAAGCTGGGCATGAGCTCGGAGGGATTCGTCTCGATTCGGGCGATCTCGCCTGGCTCAGCCAGCAAGCGCGGGCGATGCTTGATGAAGCGGGATTTCCTGATGCCAAGATCGTCGCGAGCAATGATCTTGATGAGCATTTGATCGAGAGTTTGAAATACCAGCAGGCGAAGATCGATGTCTGGGGTGTGGGCACGAATCTCGTGACTGCTGCGGATCAGCCGGCGCTTGGAGGGGTCTATAAACTTGCCGCGCTTCGTGATGATGAAGGCGTCTGGCATGAGAAGATCAAGCTGAGTGAGCAACGTGCCAAGAGCTCGATTCCCGGCTGCCAGCAAGTGCGGCGTTTTGTGAAGGATGGACTGATGGTCGGTGACGCGATTCATACCGAAGGGGCGGATCTCGGAGAGAGGGTGACCATCATTGATCCGGTGGATGGCTTGCGACGGAAGGAGCTGGATGGCAAAGGCGAAGATTTGCTGAAGCCGGTGATGAAAAATGGAACGCGGATTTGGAATGAGAGTCTCGATGAGGCACGGAAGCGCTGTGAGATTAGTCTAAGCCAGCTGCATCCGGGTATAAGAAGATTGGAAAATCCACACGTCTATCCTGCCGGGTTGGAGCAAGGTTTGTGGGAGAGGCGGGAGGAGATGCTGAGAAGGCAATAGATGAATTGTTATGAAGAAAATGAGGTCTCTGAATTTCAACAAATTTCCATGAAAACAACCACACTATACCGACCAGTCGGGCCGGAGGAGTCGGGCAATGAGTAGCTCTGGCATGCTTGGCTGCCTTTTGGGTGGAGCGCTGGGTGATTCGCTTGGGTTGCCTTCGGAAGGAATGTCGGCGGGTCGGATTGCCCGCCGATGGGGTGGTACGTTGGACCAGCGATTTCTGTTCGGTCGAGGAATGGTGAGTGATGATACGGAGCACGCCGTCATGACGCTGGTGAGCCTGAATGAAGCCGATGGTGATGTTGACCGCTTTTCGAGCGCTTTGGCATGGCGGCTAAGGTGGTGGTTATTGGCTTTGCCCGCAGGGATTGGATTGGGGACGGCGAGGTCGATCTTGAAGTTATGGTTTGGAGTTTCGCCGCAGAACAGCGGGTCGAGCTCGGCAGGAAATGGACCGATGATGCGGGCTGTAGTGATCGGGGTGAAATACGCGGGACAGGAGGATCTTCGGAAGTGCTTTGTCGATGCATCTACTCTGATGACTCATCGGGATCCGCGAGCTGTTGAGGTGGGTCGGTTGATTGCGGATGCTGCGGCGATGGCAGTCGCTGGACTCGGGACGGGCGAGATTCTAACAGGGCTGGAGAGCGTGATTGAGTCGGACGAGATGAAGCTTCGCTTCGGACTTTTGAGGAAGGGATTGGAGAGTGGCGTGAGCGTTGCGGAGTTCGCGGACCAGTTTGGTCGGAAGAAGGGAATGGTGAGTGGGTTTGCTCCGGATACGGCAGCTGTGGCGATCTTCGCGTGGTTGAAGTATCGGAATGATTTTCGTGGAGGGATGGAGAGTGTCGTGGCGGCTGGAGGAGACACCGATACGGTGGCTTTCGTTGCTGGTTCGTTGATCGGGATTGAAGTGGGTCGTGAGGGAATGCCCGCGAAATGGGTCGAAGATTTGAAGGATGTCCCTGTGGACGCCAAGTGGATCGAAGTGGTGGTGAGTGGGCGGCGCGTTTCGTTTCCCGCTTTTCCGATGTCGCTGATTCGAAACCTGGTCTTTCTTTTCGTCGTGCTTTGCCACGGATTTCGCAGGCTTTTGCCTCCTTATTAAGATTCTCATGAAACCGATCAAACTTGCTGCCGTTGCTTTGAATCAAACTCCGATGGATTGGGAGGGGAATGCGGGGCGGATCCGGGAAGCTTTGGGGCGGGCGCGGGAGGAGGGGGGTTCAATGCTGTGTTTGCCGGAGCTTTGTGTGACGGGCTATGGCTGTGAAGATGGGTTCTTTTCGCCGTCGGTTTATGAGCGGGCATGGGAGGTGCTGGAGGGCTTGTTGCCGGTGACGCGTGGGATGGTGGTGGCCTTTGGCTTGCCGGTTTTTCATCAGCGCGCGCTCTTCAATGTGTCGGCGGTGGTGGCGGATGGGGAGTTGGTGGGATTGGTGGCGAAGCAGAATTTGGCGGGCGATGGGATTCATTATGAGCCGCGCTGGTTCAAGCCGTGGCCGGTCGGGGTGGTGGATGAGTATCGGATGCCCGATGGTCGCTCGGTGCCGATCGGGGATCTGGTGGTGGAAGCCGGGGGCGTGAAGATCGGCTTTGAGATCTGTGAGGATGCCTGGGTTGCGGATCGGCCGGGGGCGGGTTTGGCAGCGCGGGCGGTGGATGTGATTCTCAATCCGAGTGCGAGCCACTTCGCATTTGGTAAGGCCAAGCTGCGACGGCGGTTCGTGGCCGAGGGATCGCGTGCTTTCGGGGCGGTGTATGTTTACTCGAACTTGTTAGGAAATGAGGCGGGCCGGGTGATTTATGATGGGCAGTTGATGGTGGCTCAGGAGGGGCAGATCATTGCCGAGGGGCGGCGCTTCAGTTTTGCGGATGTGGAGTTGCTGACCGCGACGGTGGATGCGCGGGCGGGGCGCTTGGCGATGGCGCGAAGTGCGGCCTTTGAGCCGGGATTGCCGGTGGCTGATGATTTGGGACTGGTGAAAGTGGCTTTTGATTGGCCGGACGAGCGGGCGGTGATCGCGGGCGAGGTGGTGCATGACGCCGAGGCGGATGGGAAGATGGAAGAGTTTACTCGGGCGGTGACGCTTGGGCTTTTCGATTATCTGAGGAAGTCGGGTGCGCGGGGTTATGTGGTTTCGCTGAGTGGGGGGGCGGATTCCTCGGCAGCTGCGTGTTTGGTGCGCTTGATGTGGGAAATCGCGAAGAGCGAGTTGGGCGATGATTTCGCAGGAAAGATGGCGACGCGGGATTTTGCGGAGATGCTACTGACGGCGTATCAGGCGACGGAGAACAGTGGGGAAGTCACCCGGAGTGCGGCAGAGGCGCTGGCAAAAGCGATTGGGGCGACACATCGGGAATTGGATGTGAGTGGGATTCACGAGGCTTATGTTTCGATGATTGGAGAGGCCTATGGTGAAAAGCTTGAGTGGGAGAAACATGACATCGCGCTGCAAAACATTCAGGCGCGGGTGCGCTCGCCGGGAATCTGGATGCTGGCGAACCTGCGTGCTTCGATCCTCCTAACAACGAGCAATCGAAGTGAGGCTGCGGTGGGATATGCGACGATGGATGGTGATACTTCGGGTGGGCTTGCGCCGCTTTCGGGGATCGACAAGGCGTTTCTGCGCGAGTGGTTGCGATGGGCCGAGTCGGTGGGTCCGCGGATTGGCGGGGAGAGCCGAGCGATTCCTGAGTTGTCGGTGGTGAACCGTCAGCAACCGACGGCGGAGCTGCGGCCTCAGGATGATGGGCAGACGGATGAGGGGGACTTGATGCCCTATCCGGTGCTGGATTTCATCGAGAGATCGTTCATCCGGGATCGGCGGGGAGCGGAAGAAATCCGAGAGCTGTTAGGAGTTGTGTTTCCGGATTTCGGAGAGGACTTGCGAACTGCCTGGGTGGCGAAGTTTTTCCGCCTGTGGCGGGTCAATCAATGGAAGCGGGAACGCTATGCCCCATGCTTCCATCTCGATGATGAGAACCTCGATCCTAAGACCTGGTGCCGCTGGCCGATTTTGAGTGGAAAGATTTGAGTGATGAAAGCGTTGATCATTGTAGATGTGCAGAAGGATTTCCTGCCCGGCGGGCCTTTGGGTGTTCCGGGTGGGGATGAAGTGTTGGGGGTCGTGAACGGGATCATGGGAGAGTATTCCGTGGTGGTGGCGACGCAGGATTGGCATCCTTTGGATCACGGGAGTTTTGCGGTGAACCATGAGGGGAAGTCGGAGTTTGAAATGGGGGAGCTCGATGGCTTGCCGCAGATGATGTGGCCGGTGCATTGCGTCGAGGAGAGTGAAGGTGCCGAGTTGGCGGATGACTTGGATGCGGGTGGCATCACCAAGGCTTTTCCGAAAGGAACGCGGGCGGATGTGGATAGCTACAGCGGGTTCTTTGATAACGGTCGTCGGCATTCGACCGGATTGGCGGAATGGTTGAAGGCGGAGGGGGTGACGGAAGTCGTCGTGTGTGGGCTGGCGACGGACTACTGCGTGAAGTACACGGCGCTTGATGCGGTGAAGGAGGGCTTCAAGACCTCGGTTTATCTGCCGGCATGCCGTGGGGTGAATCTCAGCCCGGGTGATGTGGAGCGGGCGGTGGAGGAGATGCGTGTGGCCGGAGTCGAGGTCATTGAGAAATGAAATGACCTGTGCTTGTCTTAAATGGACTCCGGCTTGCATTGTCGGCCTGGGTTTCGGAGGCTCCGCGCGCTGATGACTTCTCTGACTCTTGAACCCATTTCGCATGTCTCCGGGACGATCCACCTTCCGGGCTCGAAGAGCATTTCGAATCGGGCGCTGCTTTTGGCGGCGCTTTCGGAGGGGGAAACGGAGCTGAGCAACCTGCTGGTCAGCGATGATGTGCGGCACATGCTGGAGGGGCTCGAGCGGCTTGGTGTAGAGTTTTCGCTGAGTGAGGGTGGGACGGCTTGCAAGGTGGTTGGGCTCGGTGGGGCGTTTTCGAAGGGGGGGGTGATCGAGCTCTTTTTGGGAAATGCTGGGACGGCGATGAGGCCGTTGGCGGCGGCGTTGGCGCTTTCTCCGGTGGAGGTGCGGTTGACGGGGGAACCGCGGATGGAGGAGCGGCCGATCGGTCACTTGCTTGAGACGCTTCGGCAGCTTGGGGCGGACATCGACTGTGAAAAGAACGAGGGCTATCCGCCGCTGCGGATTCGTGGGAAGTCGCTGGTGGGCGGTCGGGTGAAGATTGATGGCAGCGTGTCGTCGCAATTTCTAACAGCGATGCTGATGGCGGCTCCGCTGGCGGTCGGGGAGGTGACGATCGAGATCGTGGGTGATTTGGTCTCCAAGCCTTACATCGACATCACTTTGGCGCTGATGAAAACCTTTGGGGTCGAGGTGGTGAATGACAACTACGAGAGCTTCCGTATTTCCGGGGGACAGAAGTATCGATCACCGGGATATTTTTTGGTCGAGGGCGACGCGTCATCGGCATCGTATTTCCTCGCGGCGGCGGCGATCCGTGGGGGTGAGGTGACGGTGACGGGGATCGGTGAGAACTCGCTTCAGGGGGATACGGCTTTTGCCCAAGTGCTGGCGGACATGGGGGCGGAGGTCACGCTGGCAGCCGATCATATCAAGGTTTCGCGCAAGGGTCCGCTTCATGGGATCGATCAGGACATGAACCGGATTCCTGATGCGGCGATGACGATTGCGACAACCGCACTTTTTGCCGAAGGCCCGACGACGATTCGAAACATCGCGAATTGGCGGGTGAAGGAGACGGATCGATTGGCCGCGATGGCGGCGGAGCTGAGGAAGGTGGGTGCGACGGTCGATGAGGGTGAGGATTACCTCACGATTGAGCCGCCTGCCACGCTGAGGCACGCGGTGATCGAGACTTACAACGATCACCGGATTGCGATGTGCTTCTCGCTGGTGGCTCTATCAGACACGCCGGTGACGATTCTTGATCCGGGCTGCACCTCGAAGACCTTTCCGACCTACTTCGAGGAGTTTGCGCGGATTTCGGGGAAGTGAGGGTTGGTCGCTCGCGGGATTGGCCGTGGACTCCTTTTTAGGGTGAGGGTTCGGAAGGTCTCCCGCAGGATTCGGAGCCCAGCGGGTCCGTCACTCTGACTTTGCCACAGGGGGGCGTGCCATCTCGTGCTTGTCGTAGAGACGCTGCCAGTAGTCATGCCAATAAGTGTCATAATAGTCGAGGGCCGCCTTCCTGATCGCTTCGGAATCGACGACCACCGGCGCTTGTTCTGGGGAATACCCATTGAGGTGATCTTTGCCCGCCCTTTCACGTGGCGAAACGAAGCGCCATCCACCTTCGCCAAGCACCTCGGCGCACAGCTTGGCCAGGCCGGGGTCATACGCCTTGAGTTGCTCCCGAGTGTGGATGTGATTATGGTCGTGGTCCATGGTGCGGTTGGTATCGTACCAACATTGCACACCCTCGGCCCAGTACTCGGCCCGGTTCGTGCTCGCGTAGCAACTTTTCTCTCCACCGAAAACGATGATGATCTGATCATCTCCCGTGACCTTCACCTCGGCATTGCTTGGCTTTTCATTCACCAGGATGTCGCCTGCATCAAGACACTTCTTGAGCAGTTCCGGAGACTCGTTCGGGAACGATTGAACCAGAGCGGCGAGCAGGCTCACCGGCTCCTTGCCCTCCACGCGCTTGAACTTCTGTGCCGCCAATCCGTCTTTCCATAAGCCGGCTGCCATGGCCGCCTCGTAGGTTTCCTTCAGCCGCTTTTCAAGCTCTTCGTCGAATCCGGGACGCTGAATAACATGCCCGAACTCATGGATCAAAATGCTTTCGATCTGCATCCCTCCCTCATACTCGAGCACATCCTCCTCGGCAAAGAGGACCGTCGACCGCCCTTTGACCTTGGTTAGAAATCCGCGTTGCCGCCAGTTGTAGAAACTCAGTTCCTCGCCGGTCTTGTTAGATGCGAACTGAGGCACGTCAGATGTCACTTCGTCGTGCGCGACAAGGACGCACAGGACCTTCGCCGCACGGATACGTTCGGCGACGTCCGGATGGATGCTGCCCATGATTTTCCCGAAAAGATATGCGGCTTCGAGGTGTGTGACGTCCGTGACCCTGTCGGAGGTCGCGATGAGGATGCCCTCCACCGGTGTCCCCTTCTTGAAAAACACCGGATCGAGCTCGTATTCCTTGATTTGCTGTTCGGTCAGCGGCTTCACCTCATGCGCCGATGCGAGCGATAGCCCAAGCACGGCAACAAGCGCAACGGCCACGGGCAAGACCCGGGCCGTCAGAATTCGAATGGCATCTTGAATCATTGCCGTCTTTCTACACCAGCTCCCCGCCGTTTCTTGCTCCGAAAAGCGGGAGATTCGTTGAAGTCCGAAATTTCTTCCAATACTCCCCTTCAGCCGTCCCGCACTAACCGAGCAGTTCCCGGACCACCCGCCCCTCGACATCGGTCAGGCGGTAGTCGCGGCCCTGGTGGCGGAAGGTGAGTCGCTCGTGATCGATCCCGAGTTGGTGCATGAGGGTGGCGTGCAGGTCGTGCACTGGCACCTCATCGCGCAACACCGAGTAACAAAAGTCGTCGGTTTCTCCGTGAATCAGGCCCGCTTTGAATCCCCCACCCGCCACGAGCGTGGTGAAACAGTTGGCGTGGTGGTCCCTTCCGTACGATGCACTCACCTTCCCGTCGTGACTGAAGGTCGTGCGACCGAACTCGCCCCCCCAAATGACGATGGTGTCCTCCAGCATCCCTCGCTGCTTTAGATCGATGATCAGACCGGCACTGGCCTGATCGGTTTCCTTGCAGCGTTTGGGCAGGTGGGAGGGCAGATCGAAGTGATGGTCCCAGCCGGAATGATACAGCTGAACGAAACGCACATCGCGCTCCGCCAGCCTCCGCGCCATCAGGCAGTTAAATGCATACGTTCCGGGTCGACGGGCATCATCACCATAGAGCTTGAAGGTGGACTCCGGCTCGTCGGACAGGTCGCTTAGTTCTGGAATGGAAGTTTGCATGCGGAATGCCATCTCATACTGAGCCATTCGGGTTTCAACCGCAGGATCGCCACTGCGTTCCAATTCCTGCTCGTTGAGTTGGTTGATCACCTCAAGAATTTCACGCCGGTCCTTGATCGGTTTGTCAGCCGGATCATTCAGATAAAGCACCGGCTCCACCCCTGAGCGAAGCCGCACTCCCGCATACTTTCCCGAAAGGAATCCACTACCCCAGAGACGGTTGTTGAGGGGTTGCATGTTGGGCAGGTCTCCGCGCGAAACCAACACCACGAAATCCGGAAGATTGCGGTTCATGGTACCGAGCCCGTAGCTCAACCACGACCCGATTGACGGACGGCCGGGAAGCCCGTGTCCGGTCTGCATGAAGGTCAGCGCCGGATCGTGGTTGACCGGCTTGGTGCTGACGCTGCGGATCGTGCAAACATCATCCGTGATCCGACTCATGTGGGGCAGGAGTTCGCTCACCCACGCCCCGTTCCTGCCATGCCGAGCGAAGGCATACTTCGTCTGGATCACGGGATGAATTTTCTGTCCGTTCGTGAATCCGGTCAGACGACCGTTTTGCGGAATCAACTTGAAGATATCCTCCCCCTGATGCTTGGCGAGCATCGGCTTGTGGTCGAAAAGATCGACCTGCGAAGGGCCTCCGGACTGAAAAAGATAGATCACCCGCTTGGCTTTCGGCGGATGGGATGCGCCCGGCATCCTTCCGCGCTCCGCCGCCAGCATGTCGGTAAGCGCCATCGCCCCCAAACCCGCCGCCCCGAGCTTGAGCGCTCGGCGGCGGTTGAGGGTGGCAATCGTGGATCTGAGCTCGTTCATGGGATCATTTCCGTGTGATCGTTTCACTGAGGTTGAAAATCGCAAGACACACGTCCGCCAACACCGCAACCCGCACGCGGTCCAGATCCGGGTCAGTCGCTGACTCGCCCACCGCAAGCAGCTTGTCAACCGCACTTGGATCCGCCCTGTAGTGATCCAGGCGCTGCCGGGCGAATTCATTCAAGACCGCCAACTCAGGTGCCGTCGCCCCACGCGAAAGCGTCCGACGCAATGCATCTGCAATCGCCGCCCCATCTCCCGACGGATTTGCCCGGAGCACCAACTCCGCCAATTTGCGCGCCGCCTCGATGTAGGTCGGACCGTGCAGCATCGCCAGCGCTTGCAACGGCGTGTTCGTTGTCGAGCGCTGAACGCTGCAAACATCTCGATTCGGTGCGTCAAAAACCGCCATCGACGGGTGCATCGCAGCCCGGCGCCAAAAGGTGTACATGCTCTTGCGATAGAGCGCGGCGCCTTGATCCTGTAGATAAACCTCGACGTGACTGGCTGGCGCATTGAGGTCCTCCCAGATTCCCGGCGGCTGGTAGGGCCTGACACTTGGTCCACCGACCTGACGGGTCAGCAAACCGCTCACCGCCAACGCTTGGTCGCGGATCGTCTCGGCAGGGAGCCGGAACGACGGGCCGCGCGCCAGCAATCGGTTCTCCGGGTCCTCCAGATCGGGGCGAAACTTCGAATCCTGCCGATAGGTTTTTGACAGCACGATCTGGCGGATGAGCCGATGCAGATCCCAGCCGCCTTCGCGGAAATCCGCCGCCAGCCAATCCAATAGCTCCGGGTAACTGGGCACCTCGCCCTGCACCCCGAAATTATCAACCGTCTTGACCAGTCCCGTCCCAAAGAACTGCTGCCAAACCCGGTTCACCGTGACGCGGGCCAGCAAGGGGTTCTCCGCAGCCGTCAGCCACTGGGCAAGTCCGAGGCGGTTCTGCGGCCGGTCCCCGAAGGGCGGCAAAACCGCCGGCGTGCCCGGCTCGACCTCTTCTCCCGCTTGGTCGAACTGCCCGCCTGCCAGCACACGGGTCCGGCGCGGTTTCTCCTGCATCACCATGACCTGTCCACCGTTCACCTCGATCGCCGGCGCGATGGGCTTGTCCTTGACTCCGACGCCTTCGTCCGCGCTGGTATTGAAGAACGCATAAAACTGGTAATACTCCTTAATCGTGATCGGGTCGAACTTGTGATCATGACAGCGCGAGCAGTCGAAAGTTAGCCCAAGGAACAGCGTCCCGGCCGTCGTGGTCTTGTCGTTGGTGTACATCGCCCGGTATTCCTCACCGATGACACCACCCTCGACCGTAAACCCGTGATTACGGTTAAAGCCCGTCGCTATCTTCTGTTCCTGCGTGGAGCCTGGCAAAAGATCGCCCGCCAGTTGTTCGGTCACGAACTGGTCGTAGGGCATGTTCCGTTGGTAGGCCCCGATCACCCAGTCCCGCCACGGCCACATCGTGCGGCTATTGTCAAACTGGTAGCCATTGCTGTCGGCATAGCGCGCGTTGTCCATCCAGATCGACGCCATGCGCTCGGCATAATCGACGCTGCCCAACAATCGCTCCACCACCGTCTCATAAGCATGACCCGAATCGTCCTGGAGAAAGGCATCCAGCTCACCGACTGTCGGAACAAGCCCCGTTAGATCCAAGGTGACCCGGCGTAGCCATGTCGATCGATCGGTTTCCGGAGCGGGAGAAATTGCACGTAGCCTCAACGAGGACCACACGAATCCATCGATCTCGTTGCCCTCGGGACCGTTTGGCGGCTTGGGTTTTCGGATCGGGGCAAAGGCCCAATGCGCGTCATACTCCGCGCCTTCCGTGATCCAACGCCGCAGGATTTCCTTCTGGGATTCGCCAAGCGGCTTCTTGAACTTCGGAGGCGGCATCACCTCGTCTTCGTCCCCATGGAAGATTCTCGCCACCAGTTCACTTGCCTCGGAATCCCCCGGCACGATCGCGACACCACCCTTGCGCTCGGCGATCGCGTTGTCGCGCACATCCAGGCGCAGCTTTGCCTTGCGTGCTTCGGCATCTGGGCCATGGCACGCATAACAATGCTCTGCCAGAATCGGCTGCACATCGCGCCCAAAGTCGATCTTCTCCCCACCCGCCGCGTCGCAATCCACCACCATCACGGGTAGAAACACCATGCCGAGAACCGATCTGAATCCTATTCCTGGGTGCCTTCGAATCATCGTTTTTGCCATTTCAGCTTCAAGCCATTGTCTTCGCAAAGGCATCGGGTTTTTCAGCGCTGCGACGCCGCTTTTACGGTTTCCTACTGACGACCTCAAGGCGCGTCTTCAGGGCAGCGGCCGCCTCGGCCTTCAGTCCCTTGATCGCTGCCGAATTCTTCGCAGGCCCTTCGGGATCCTGATGCGCCACCTCAGGCGAAAAATCGATCCGATCGGTGCGAAAACTTTGTAATGGCAACCAAGGCAGGCCGTTCACCTTCAGGTTCCCCATGGGAGCCCGTGCCCACGCGTAGCGCACCGCGACCGGCGCCTTTACCAGCGGACTGGAGATCTGAAATTTCCTGTTCTGCTCATCGCGGTCCTTGCTGGGCACTGGAATTGCTTCCGCCATGTAGAAGGCACCGGTCGAGTCCGCGATCGAAAAACCCTCGATTTCCGATCCGAAGTCGTCGGGCTGCAAGGGCTTGTCAAAAGTCAGCACCATCTTCCCCTCCTCGGGAACGGCGGACACGAGCGCTGCGGTCTCCCACTCAATGACATCCTTGCCGTAAACCTTCGTCAACGCCCAGAACGCGGCGCGAAGACCGAGTTCCTCCTTCTTCTTCTTGGTGTGAAGCTGCGGGATCTTCTGGTCGTAGGCGGGGATGAATGCACTGCGTTCCGGTTCCCCCGCATCGGCCAGCCCGAGGCGCTGCGCCTCGCGGATGTAGGCACCGGTCGAGAGCCCCTGCTCTTTGAAGTTGAGTCTTGTCTGTGCTTGTCCACCAGCGCACAGGCCGATCAGCGCACAGGCCGATCACGGCAACCGGTAGCTGCGGGTCCTTGAAATCCTCCCGCCATCAACTTCATGAGGAGGCGGTAAAACTTCGGATTACAGCTCGTGTTCAACATCGCGTTGTTGAATCCTTGGTGAAAGGCCACGCCCTTGATGTTGAGCCCCTTAAAAACGCCAAACATCCCGTTGTAGCAGGCCGCCGCATCACCCGGACTGCGCCCGGGCACCGACCAGGTGCGGATGCTTCCGTCCGGCTTCCGCGGACGCTTCCGCTTCTTGTCCACCCCCTTCGCCTTGTCGTCAGCGATGGCCTTCTGGTAGTTTTCCTCGGCTTTCTTCCACTTCTCCATCTGGGCCGCGAGAAAGGCCTCTTCGCTGAACTCCGCCTGTCGTGCATCGACCCATTTCAGATAGTCCACCGAATCCCACCAGAAAACCCATCAGGCTGACCACCATTGTGACAAGCGTGCCGCCACGCGGCTTGAGCCTCCATGATTTCAAGGCTTCGAAGATGAACCTCACTGAATCAACCTCCTCGCGGGTTTCCATCTTCGTTTTCCAGTTTTCCTGTTTCATTGAATGGATTGCGGTGTTCTCCGGCGTCCTCCTCAAGATTATTCAAGATCGCGGTTTTTTAATGCCTTTTTCTTTGAACCCGGATGCTCGATCCCTCCACAGCTACCAATGAGACGGTCTTCACTTCCCCTCCTTCTCCTGGCTCTTTCTCATCCGCTCCCGCTGCAGGAATTTGCTTCTGACGGGAAGCCCCTAGAGTAGCCGGTGGGCCGGACCGGAGGGCGGGGAAATGGGGGTTGGTTTGGCGACGCGGATGCAGCGTGCTTTGGAAGCGCGACAAGTTGGCTTCGGCGATTGCGGGGGCGCTTCTGGATCAGCAGCGAATGGGTGACTCGGGAACGGGTGCGCTACCGAAGCCGATCCATGCGCCGCCAAGCCGGCCGACAGATCCGGCGGGGTCTTGAATGGGAGCCGCTCCCAAGTTGTTCGGTGAATTTTTGGTGAAGGAATGGTGGGATGATTTACTTTTCCAGCTCATCCAGATAGAAACTGGAGGATGAAGGAAGATGATGAAGTGATCGAGAACGAGCCCGTTGATGAGAAGGTCGAGACGTCGAAGAGCTGGAACTGGGGGATGATGGTGGTGGGGGTGTTCGTGGTCCTCGCGCTCGCGGGTTTGTCGGCACCGATGGTTCTTCGATGTCCGAAGGCGACGGAACGGACCTGGGCGATCAACAATGCGAAGCAGGTGGGTTTGGCGCTGTTGGAGTTTGATCAGGAATTTGGGTCGTTTCCTGATGAGACGACGGCGGCGATGGTCAAGAAGTCGACTGGGACGGATCTTGATTTTTCTGGGCAGAGTTCGAATGCGATGTTTCGACAGTTGATCGCGTTTGGCGTGCAGTCGGAAGATCTCTTCTTTGTTCCCAAGCATCCTGAGTGCAGGAATAAGCCGGATAACAATATCTCGGAAGATAAGGCTCTGGAGGATGGCGAGGTGGGGTGGAGCTATATCATGCTCGCCGGGGGAGTTGGTCAGAATGCTTCGGGAAATCCCGGGCGCCCGGTATTGGCGGCTCCGATGAAGATTGGGACAGAGCAATTTTGGCCGGATGCGTTTGGCGACAAAGGGGTCATCCTTCGTTTGGATAACTCGGTGGAGGCTCCGTTGATTCGCAGCAAGGATCTGAAGATCTCGGTTGGGAACGGGGAGACGCTTTTTGATACAGGGCCGGAGAGCGTGTGGGGAGAGATTGGGCTGATCGATATTCGGTATCCTGAGCCGGGGAAATGATCGGGGCTTTTTCAGCTCCTCTGAATCAGTTTCCGATCCGTGGATGAATTCGTTCAGAAGTGAACAGAGTTGCTTCGCGGGATCAGACACCTGTGGGGGGCGCGAGGGGAGGCTGCACTGTTTGGCCAAAAGAGCCTATCGCCACACGTGTCCCGGAAACTTCGTCGCCATGGCTTGGCGATGCTTGGGCCATTCGCGGGCCAGAAAGTGTGGCCAGTCGGTGGTGGTGGCGACTTTTTTGCCGTCGGGGGCGCAGAGCTTGAGGAGCACCGGGAGGCTGCCTTCGCAGAGGCAAGGATGCTCTTCGAGTGCCCAGCATTCCTGTAATTTCACCTGAGCTTCCGGAGATCCTTTAATGGAGGAGACTTTGGTGGTGCGCTTATCCAACCAAGGAATGGAGGACGAAAGCAACTCATTGAGCCAGATGATCTTACCGTCTTCCAGGTGCTGGTGGAAGGCATTGAGTAGGGGTGCGGCCTGGGCCTCCTTCACCCGCGAAAGACCTTTGAATGCACGGGCGAGACAGTCGGTGATAGTGGATTCATCGAAGAGATGCTCCATGTTGGTGCTCAGATGCTCGGGAGACATCTCGGCGATCCACTTGGGCTTCACGGCCGTGGCGAGGCAGGGGCAGGGGGCCGCGCGGTCGCAGAGTTTCTGCTGGTGGGCTCCAGTTGAAGGGTTCCGATGCCGCGTTCCGGCATGAAGACGAGGATGTCTTCAGAGTCGCCGTCATCGATGATGCGCTCGACTCTTCAGCCTCCTTTCTGAGTGATGAGGGCCATCAAGAAGGTTCGTGGTTTCGACTGCATGCGGCTCTTCCTCGATGTGTTCCAGGTGAATGCGTGGTGGCTTCCAATCCCAAAGATTGAGGACCTTCAGGTTGGACGCCAGATCACCCTCCTTGGTGCCTACTGCGAGGCGGGGGCTTCCTTTCGCTCGAACTCGGCGGTGTCGCTGAGATACCAGATACCTGCGGCCGATCCGATGACGGCGATCAGGACAATCAGGGCGATCAGCATGCCTAGGCAGGACTTCATACGGGAGAGTGTTCCGGGTTCAGGCGCTTGTGACAAGCAAAGCCGCATAGGCACCGTCAGTGCCGTCGGTTTGGGGTAGGGCCTGGTGCTCCTTTTCCAAGCTCAACTCGGGATGGGAGGCGAGGAAGTTGGCGATCAGATCGCTGTTTTCCTCGGCTTCGATCGAGCAGGTGGAATAGACGAGCCGGCCACCGGGCTTGAGGCAAGGCAGGGCGTTCTCGAGGATGGATGTCTGGGTTTTGGTCAAACGGGTGATGTCATCCGGTTGGAGACGCCAGCGGACGTCGACCCGCCGACGGAAGACGCCTGTGTTCGAGCAGGGGACGTCGAGGAGGATGGCGTCGAACTTACCGTGCCATTTTTCCGGAGCGGGTTTGGTCCAATCGTGGGTCTCGACGGTTTGCCCGGTGATCTGGAGGCGCTCAAGATTCTGTTCGAGGCGTGGGAGACGTTTTCCGTTCGAGTCGGTGCAGGTCAGGTCCTTGCCGGAACCTTGGGCGGCGGCGATCAGGAAGGCTTTGCCTCCGGGGGCGGCGCAGGCATCGAGGATCTGTTCGTCTGGTTTGGGATCTAACAGTTCTACGCAGTGGCGGGTCGCGGGGTCGGTGATGTAGATTTGACCTTTGGCGAGGAGTTCGGCGGGAATCTTGCCTTCGATTTCGAAGTAGTGTTCGGGGAGAGTTGAGGGAGCAGGATGCTCCTCGCACTGACTGGAGCGGGACGCGCCAGCCACGTTGGTCTCGGCGAGCGGATTCACTCGTGCGATGGTGGGGGCAGGTGCGTTATTGAAGGCCATCAGGTCGATGACGGCGTCCTTGCTGAAAGCCTTTTTCCAGCGGTTGTAGAGCCAGTCCGGATGAGAAAAGGCGACGGCGGGTGGCAACTCCGAGGTGTCGAGGAGTTTCTGCCGGGAGCCGGCAGCGCGGCGCATCACGGCATTGATCAGGCCGCGGCCACGGGCCTTGCCGAGTTCGACGGTTTCGAAGACGGCAGCATGGTCGGGAAGGTTGAGGATGAGGAGCTGGCAGAGGCCGACGCGGAGGATGTCGCGGGTCTCGTGGTCGAGCTTGCCTTTGCGGAGCTTGCCGATCCAGTGGTCGAGCAGCCGGCGGTGGCGGAGCACACCGAGGACGATGGCATTGAGCAGGCCACGATCTGCGGCCGAGAGCTCGTTGCGGGATGCGTGGCGCTCGATCATGCCATCGGCGTAAACGTGGCCTTTTTCCCAAGCACGGAGGATTGAGACGGCGGCGCGGCGTGGAGATTTTGACATATCGAAAGGGTAAGGCCGGGCGCGGAGAGTCTCCGGCCCGGCCTCTGAGATCAATCTCGAATCACTTCTCAGGCGGAAGTGACCGATGGGCGACCGATCGAGTGATATTCGAGCTTGGCAGCTTTGATGTCCTCGGGGTCGAGGAGGTTGCGGCCGTCGAAGACGAGGGGGGTGCGCAGGCGCTTGGCCACTTCGCTAAGATCGGCTGCGGCGAACTGCGGCCACTCGGTGGCAATGATCAGGGCATCGGCACCATCGAGCGCGGCATACATGTCTTCGGTGAAGGTGATGTCGCCGGTGAGGTTCGAGAACCTTTTTGCGGTTGGAATGCCTTGAGGGTCGGTGGCGACGATGGACGCGCCCTCATCGAGCATCTTCTGGGCGATGGTGATGGCGACGGACTCGCGGACATCGTCGGTGTTCTGTTTGAAGGCGAGACCCCAGAGGGCGATCTTCTTCTCGCGGAAGACCCACAGTTTTTCGCGGATCATGTTGAGGAATCGATCGGCCTGGTCGGCGTTGATGCGTTCGACTTCCTTGAGCAGGCCGAAGGGTTGACCGAGAGTTTCGGAGATGTTGATGAAGGCCTTGATGTCCTTCGGAAAGCAGGAGCCCCCGTAGCCGAGTCCGGCATTGAGGAACTGGCGCCCGATGCGCTTGTCCATGCCGATGCCTTCGGCGACTTTTTCGACGTCGGCACCGGCGGCTTCGCAGATGTTGGCGACGGCGTTGATGTAGGAAATCTTGAGCGCGAGGAAAGAGTTGGCGGCGTGCTTGATCAACTCAGCAGAGTTGATATCGGTGACGAGCACGGGGGCTACGAATGGCTCGTAGAGTTTGTGCATGTAGCCGAGAGCGCGCTCGTCGTTCGAGCCGATAACGATGCGGTCGGGGTTGAGGAGGTCGTCGACCGCGCAGCCTTCACGAAGGAACTCGGGGTTGGAGACGACACCGAAATCGACGCCTTCGGGCGCGTAGCGGCGGACGGTTTGCTCGACCTTGTCGCCGGTTTTGACGGGGACGGTCGATTTGTCGACGATGACGCGGTAGCCCAATTCAGGGGTCAGGCATTGAGCGATCTCGCGGGCGACTTTTTCGATGAAGGAGAGGTCGACCGAGCCGTCGGCTTGGGGTGGGGTAGGGACAGCGATGAAAATGATGTCGCCGTTCCTTACTCCTTCTGCGGTCGAAGTGGTGAATTTGAGCCGCCCGGCAGCGACGTTTTGCTGGACGAGTTCGGCGAGCCCGGGTTCGTAAATCGGGATCTCACCCTTGAGCAGGGTTTCGATTTTCTCGGGGTTGTTGTCAACGCAGGTGACGTGGTGTCCGACCTCTGCAAAGCAGGTGCCGCTGGTGAGGCCGACGTAGCCGGTACCGATGATTGTGATATTCATTTGCTAAATAGGAGGCCAGAGAACGGCGGGGAGTTAGCAGAGGGCATCAAGCGGTGCAAGCCCTAGGCATGGAAGGTGCTTGGCCTTGGACGAGGAGGCGGAATCGGATGGGATTCGGGAAAGACCTAGGGTGACTTGCTGGGGTTGTCCGGTCGCTTCAAGCGGCTGCTCCTTGGAGCTTTAGTAAGCGATTAGGGCTACCAATTCCGCGTCGCTGAAATCGGCGGGGTAATCGGCGGCAACCCGCAGGGCTTCGGTGCGCAGGATCTCATCGAGGTCGGCGAGATGAGCTGCGGCCGGAGCGACTTCCACGATGGAATCCTCAACAGCAGGTTTCTCAACGAGCAGCATGATGGCGATGGCGGCCGTGGCGGCGGTTGTCAGACCACCAACGGCGATGGGCAGGGCAAAGCGCTTCCACCAAGGTGTTGGAGTGGGCTCCAAGCGGGCGGCGCGGACGACTTTGTCCGTGAATGAAGGGCGCGCTTCGATGCTTGGGCTCTGCCGGAGCAGGTCCCAGACTGGATCCTTTTCCCAAGCTTCGGGGGTGGATTCGTGATCGCGTTTCATGGATGGGGTGGACTGTTCGCTGGAGGAAACCCGGAAACCAGTGGAAAGTTGCGTAAGTTTTCTGAGGAATCAGACTCCTCGTTTGTCGCCCCACAGCCGGACGTGGAGGCGGTCGCAGAACCGCCAGCCTCTCGCGAGGGCTTCGGCGGCGAGCTCGGTGGCATGGCGGTCGAGTTCGTCGGAGGTGCGGCCTTCAGGCATCAGGAGAATCCGCTGGGGAGGAAGGCCGAAGCGGGTGGCGATGGCTTCGATTTCGCTGAGGTTAGTAGCTGAGCTGGCGACGAATTTGAACCAGGCGTTTGGATTGGCAGCGAGCTGAGCCAGAACATCGGGAATGATGCGGGTGCTCTCGTCCATGCCGGAGTTGGCGAGTTTGGGCGAAACGTTGAACTGATCGATGGCGGACTCGAAATCAGGTGTCGGCATCCGGGTGCCATTGGTTTCGACTTCGAATACAAAAGAGGGATCCGCTTTTCGGAGCAGGTTGATGAGCTCGATCCATTCACTTTGTTGAAGGAGTGGCTCGCCGCCGGTGAGGATGACGCGGCGGCTTGGGTAACGGAGGACGTATTCGGCGATGGCTGCGGGGCTGAGCTCGATGGTGACGTCCGATTTACGATGTTTCTGGTAGTTCGGCCTTGAGTCGAAGTCATGGGGCCATGGGGTGCCTTCGAAGTTCCAGGTGTAGTCGGTATCACACCAGCGGCAGTGGAGGTTGCAGCGGGAGGCGCGGATGAAAGTGGCGGGAAGCCCGGCGGACACGCCCTCACCCTGGATGGTGTGGAAGATTTCCGGTCCGTCGTTGAGTTTGGCGAGCTTCATGGGCTTAAGAAGTCTGAAGGTCTGAAGGTCGGAAAGTCTAAAAGTCAGAACTCGAGAGCCCTATTTTAATCGCGACCTTGGAAACTTGGCTTTTCGGGGTTAAGACTCCTTGCATGAGCATCATTACAGGGCGGGGAGATTCGGGTGAAACAGATCTGCTTTTCGGCAAACGAATCGCGAAGACGAGTTCGAGGGTTGAAGCCCTTGGAGCGGTGGATGAGTTGAATGCCGCACTCGGACTGGCTCGTGCATCGGGTTTGGCGGAGGAGGTCGAAGCGATCGTTGATCTGATTCAGGAAAAGCTGGTTGGGCTGATGGGTCAGCTTGCCTGCTTGTCGGAGGATGCGGCGCGATATGATGAGAAGGCGTATGCCAAGGTGTTAGATGCTGATGTGAACTGGTTGGAAGAAAGAGCAAAGGATTTCGAAGGACGAGGAATCCGATTCACGGGTTGGGCTCGACCGGGGGCCGAGCATTCGGTGGGGCGTGCTGGATTAGACGTCGCGCGTGCGGTGGCCAGGCGGGCGGAGCGGCGGGTCTGGCAGCTTCACCAGGAGGGGGACACGGTTCCGGCGGCGGTGAGGCTGTACTTTAACCGCCTTTCGGATCTGCTCTGGATTCTGGCTCGTGCAGACGCACCCAAGTAGCGCCCCATCCCCCGGAGCCTTCGCCGGCGGGATATTGGAAGTCGACAACTTGGGGGAGGCGTCGAAGCAGGGAGTGCACGCCTTCTCTCAGGGCTCCAGTTCCTTTGCCGTGGATCACTCGGACGTTATGGATGCGTTCTCTCAGGCATTCATCGAAGTATTCCGGGAGCAATTCGCCGATCTCCGAAGGGCGAAACGTGTGGAGGTCGAGTTCCGGAGTGATCGGGATTCGGTGTGCTTCATGGTCCACGGCCTCAGTTTAATGAATTTCGTGAGTCCAGCCCATCATTTTTCGCTTTGCAAACGAGATCGGGCGGCTTAGGTCTGCCCGCCTCCGGTAACGGTGGCCGTAGCTCAGTTGGTAGAGCCCCGGATTGTGATTCCGGTTGTCGCGGGTTCGAGCCCCGTCGGTCACCCCACCTTTTTTCATCGGGGAGTGATGTGCTCCCGGGTATAAGAGATGGGTTCCGGATTGCTATCTGCCATGGAAAGTCTCGAGAGTCGCTTGGATTACAAGTTTCGCAATTCGCTTTTGCTGGCGGAAGCGATGACCCATCCGAGCTTGGCTTACGAGTCCCAGAGGCCGCATTTCGATAACCAACGACTCGAATTTCTCGGTGATGCGGTGCTTCAGTTGATTCTAACAGAAGACCTCTTTAAAATGTTTCCGGACTTTCCGGAGGGTAAGCTGACCAAGCTGCGTTCGCGTCTGGTGTCACGCAGGGCGCTGGCGCGCTTTGCTCTGGCGATCGATCTAGGGTCCTATGTTCTTCTTGGTAAAGGCGAGGAGGCAACAGGTGGCAGGCGCCGCGTTTCGACCTTAGCGGACGCCTTTGAAGCGCTGATCGGAGCGGTCTACCTCGACATTGGTTTCGATGGAGCACGCGAGTTGGTGCTGCGGCTCTTTCAATCTGAGATCGAGGCGCTTTCAGGAAGTCCTGAAGAGCGGAACCCGAAAGGCGAACTCCAAGAGTGCTTGCAGGCGATTCAACCGGAGCCGCCCGAGTATGAGATTCTCAGCGAAACGGGGCCGGATCACCGCAAGGTCTTTCAGGCTCAGGTTGTCTGGCGCGGCATGGTGCTCGCGCTTGGTCGCGGGAAGAGCAAGAAGGAAGCCGAAGCGCGAGCCGCAGGGGAGGCTCTGAGGTCGCGCTTGTGGGAGACCAAGGAAGGGAGCCAAGACTAGGGATAAAGCGGCGGTTCTATGACTTAAGACTCGATGAGCTCGGTAGTTCGAGCCATTCAGCGGCTTCCTTGAGTGCTGCGGCCTCGTCAGGCGTGGGCGCATTTTCGGCGGCTTTGAGAAGGTAGGGAACCGCAGCGCGCTCACCGAGTTGGAGCATGGACTGCAAGGCCTCCGAGCGTACCTCGGGATGGGCGCTGTCGAAATAGACCGCGATCTTCGGGATTGCCGAAGGAGAATACTCGCTTGAGAGACCCTGAAGCTCTTCGATGATGGCCTCCATCTCGGCGGGATCGAGGACCTCTGGGGAAGGCTGGTCCTTTGATTGAGATTCGGGCCGAATTCGCGATTGCTGAGATTGAGTCATAGTAGCCTGCCCCGTGTTTTCCTCCTTCCTGTCCTTTGCGGTGGCATCGATGTTCGTATCCGTCTTCCATGGCTTTAAAGCCAAAACAACAGCGAGTATCACAAAAACAATACCTGGGAGGACTTGACGCATCGAAGGATGGAGTGGATTCCGTGAAAGAAAACAGGCTGGCCGAATGGGCCAGCCTGTTTGGTAAAGATGAATGGTTAGATTCTCTCAGAGCGAAGAATTATTTTGCAACGGGAGCAACGACATCGAGGAACGTCTGGATGTTCTCAAGGCGACCGCCACCGCTCGAGCTTACCTGAAGCTTGACGTAGGTGTTTTCGAATTCACCGACGGAGACTCCGTAGGCAGTGGTCGTGCATTTGACCGTCGTCCACTCGATGGTGTTGATGCCACTTTTGGTGGAACGCAGGCTGGTTGTGCAGGTCGAGGTTCCTGAAGCAGCTTTGCCATCGGCAGATGTGTTGGCGATGCCCATGGTGCGAGTTTCGTCCCTGGTAAGGATTTCATTACGTCGCAGGCGATTGTAGGTCGTGACGACATTGGTGGGGCTAGTCCAAGTGAAGATGCTGGAAGGGATAGCAATGGGAGCGAAATCGCGGTTGTAGGCGAAGAAGCCCTGACTAGTTCCAGCTTGGTTGAAGACTTCAACCACATTCCAGCCGCGGATGTCGGTGATGTCGCCGGCGAGCTGGAGAGCGGCGATGATTTCACGATTTCCGTAGCGGGTGTCGGTGAGGCGAACGGTTTCGCGCGAAGTGAATCCTCCCGCAGGTGGTCCGAAAGGAGCACTGGCTGTCGAGAAGGTCGCTTTGACTTGGACACGGTTGATCGTTCCAACCTGTTGGCCTTGGCCGAGTGAGCTGATGGTGGTCAGAAGTCCGACGGACAGGGTGAGTGCGAGGGTTGAGAAGGCGGATTTCATGATGGACTAAGCGTCTTTGGTTAGTTGGGGATTGAGGCTTGGAATGGAGTGAGATGGCCCGACTCCTATCCCAAAAGCAATAGCCATGTACCCCGCAGTGGAGTGGATGGGAAGCGAAAATCGGGTCACTCGAAATGCGAACTAAGCTCGGATCCGACTGTAGGCACGAAGGTAGCCCACACATTGGGCGATCTCTGGCTGGGAAGTCTCCCAGTTGTGCTCGTATTCGATCGAGACGTTGCCGGCGAATCCGTGTTTCCGGACTTCATCGAGAATGGCGATATTGTCGATGATTCCAGTTCCAAATGGGCGATCATGGCTCCATTTGCCAATTTCGGAGCGCTCTTTCATGTGGAAGGCGTGCACCCGTGGTGCGATCTTCTTAATGACATCAAGGGGATCCAGACCCGAGGTGGCCCAGTGACCGATATCGGCGCAGTAGCCGATTCGTGGATCGCGGCCTTCGATGGCTTTCCAGATCTTGTCCGGATCCCAGAGTTTTGTCGGCTTTGGGTGGTTGTGGAAGCAGACCTTGATATCGAACTCCTTGGCGAGTTTTTCGAGGGTATCCAGCGATTCGAGTGATTCGGTGGTGACGCCATAGAGACCGAGTTTCTTGGCAAATTCAAAGGTCACCCGGGCCTCGGTCTCACCTTTTGGGATGCCGCTTACTCCAAAGTTTGCCGGAGCGATGCTGTGTTTCGTGCAGTGTTCGAGAATGGCGGCGATTTGATCGTCCGGCATGGCGGGAGCGACCTTCGCTTCGCCGATGGGACCACCGATTTTCTGGCCGGGATAGATTTCGACCGCCGTGGCTCCGGCAGCGGCGGACATTTCGATGGCTTCAAAAAGGGTGAAGTTCTTGAAGGACCAGCACTGGACCGAAATCGCAAAGCCCGAGGAAGTGAGGGCGGCTGGGGAGATGGGCGCTGCGTTTGAGCGAAGGGCGAGAGCTGCGGATGCGGCAGGGAAAAGGGTGAGGAGATGACGGCGGTTCATTTGAATCTAATTTTCCGACTGTCTAACGTTGATCTGAATGGCTGTCTATCGTCGACTTCTAGGTGCTGGCTGAGGATCAAGGTGGCTAGGGTTCTTCTGGCGGGACGAATTCGTCGACGGCGCGGAAGTCGAGGCGCTGCGTCGAGGGATTGACGAAGAAGAAGACATAGGAGCGGATTTGCTTCTCGACGGGCCAGCGGGTGGTGCTGATGGCACGGTTTCCTTCCTTTTCCTTCACTCCGAACCCGACATCGTAAAAGCCTTCCTCGCGTGCGCCTTTGGGGCGCAAGGTGGTTCCTTTTCTCGGAGCGAGGGTGAATTTGGCGGTGCCGACGTAACCGAGGACCGGCTTGTTGGCGTGGTTGTAAAAGTAGACGTCGCCCGGTTTGAAGTTGGGATCATTGTCTGCCATGACAATGGCTTGATAGTCCTTGGCGGCGGGAACCAGCATGGCGATGAAGTTTTTGCCTTCTTCTGGGAGGGTGATGTTGACCAACGAAGAGGTCTTGCCCTGCGGCACCACACTGAAAGCGCGTGCCGGGGCGTCCTGTGGGTCGGAGAGGTTGTTGATGGGGAGGCTGAAAGGCGAACTGCGGATCTCTTCAGCGAGAAGTTCGACGTCACCCAGTCCTGCAGGGACCCGCTCGGCAAGGAAACGGACCTTCGCCCCTCCTTTGCTGGAGGACTGGGCTTGGGCAAAGGTTGTTAGAGCGAGCGTTAGGGCGACGGCGATTCGGAGCATGCTCATGAACTATCAGACTTCCTCGGGGTTAAGCCAGCGAAAGGATTTGACCAGGTAGCGACGGCCGAAAGTTTCGTTCGGCTTCTCAGTCAGGTTGGCGATCGGGGTCTCCGCTTCGTCCTTGGGATTGATGAAGTTGCGGTCTCGTTCGACCGTCGCTTCGCAATACGCACGAGCTCGAACGGTTCCGTTGGCATCGACGGATTCCCCGTAGGCCCGAATGATGAAGGTGTCGGATCGGACCGTGAGGATGGGCGCGATGGGGGTGAGGATGTCAGCCTGTTTGATGATGCCTGGAATGCCATAGGCGAGCGCGCCTTCTTCGGCCTCCGGGAATTTGAAGCGGGAGGCGGTGGCTTGGCCGACCTCACGGCTCCCGGACATGTAGGCGGCGTTGATTTGTGATTCCTCCGAATCCAGCGCGCTTTGGATGGCTCCGGAGCGCGCGAGTTCCTTGTCATTGGAGACGCGGCGGTTGACGAAATCAGCGAGCGAAAGAAACGGCCCGCGCTTGCGGACTTCGCTCACGATGGCACGGGCAAGGCGATCGATCTCTTCGTCTTCGAGCGTCCGGCGACCGATCCATTGCTCTGGGTCGGTGACATTGACGTTGCCGTCTCCGGGTGAAACCTGATCGACGGGAGAATGAAGATTGGTGACAGGAACGGGATCGCCGACACTCTGAGGAGTTACGGTCTCAGTGCCGACAAGATCCCGGGACACGATGGGGCGACCATTGAGCGCGCCGAGAACGGCTTTCCAAGCTTCGATCGAAGTCGAGTTGACGTTGAACGCACCATCAACGCGGAGGTAGCTGGCGAGATCCACGACGGCGTCATCTGATGGATCGCGACCCTTGAAGAACTTGCTGAGAAGTTCAGTCGGCGTCTCGCCATCCGTGTCGGGGAGGTAGCGGACCGTTGGCAGAGGGGCGGTGCGATCGAAGAACTCCTCGGCGACTTGCTGTTGGGAGCGGGACTTGGAGAACGTGGCGGTTCTCTGATTTGCGATGCCTGAGAAGAACCAATCGTCCCAGAGCGCGAGGTTGGCGAGATACGAGTGGTCTGCGAGGTAGCGGCCTCCGGATGTCTGGCTGATGGTTTCGTTTGGAGCGAGAACCGAGGGAGCCATGGAGTTTCCGATGGCGTGCGAGATTTGGGGAAGCATGGGTTCCCTTGCGCTGAGAGAGGCGTATCCAGTAGCGGGACGCTGAATTTCGAAACCGTTTGCCATGGAGTGCTGAAGAGCGCCAAGCGAGACGATGGGTTCGCGCGGCACCGAGTGCGTGGTGATGAGGCTGGAGCCGAATTCGGCGTTCATGCTTCCTCCGAAGTAGGCGCTGCCATTGGTGCTGACTTCGAGACTCCGGTTCTTCCAGCTGACCAAGGGTTCAATCGTCAGTTCATAAGGCAACATATCCCGCTCCTGCTTGGTCATGTCGTAGAAGTCGACGTGAAAGGCCTTTGGGTTGAAGCGGCTCAGGAACTTGGTTCCAAGGTCGGATCCGTTCTCCGTTTTCGCGTTGTAGGAGATCAGAAGAAACGGAGCCTTGCTGGAGCTCAGTTGTCCAACGGTTAGAGGCCGCGCCTGGTCGGTTTCAAGGCTCTTGAAGACATCAGATAGTGATCGACTGTTGGCGTAGAGACGCTCGCTGGTCTTTTTCGTCCCCGGAGTACCTGCCTGGCGAGATTCACCGGGCTTCAAGCGTTGGTTGCCGAAGTCCCAGTCGATGGCCATGTTTCCGAAGCCAAGACTGTTGCCTCCACGATCCTCACCCATATAGACTTCGTGATGAGTGAGCGAGAAATGTCGAGTGTGCTGGTTCCTACCTGTCACGGTGTTACCGCTTGATCCCTTTTTTCCAGCGGTCAAATTATTCGGGAAGGCTCGATATTCGATGCGGTCGGTGGCGTTTAGGTCGACGGTCTGGCCCGAAAGATTTCGGACAGGCAGGGAGACCCCACCTCCGTAGTTGAATCCCGAGCGTCCAGCCAGATCGTGACCCGCCGTCCCGGATCCTTTCACGATCTTATTTCCGCTTTGTGAGACCTTGATGACTTCACCGGGTTTGAAAACGAGCTGTTCGAGTTGTCCGAAGCGAAGACTCAAGAAGTTGCTGTCCCCTTCGTTTGATAAAGTCGTAGTGGAGAGTGACGCCGCCAAGGGGTAACGTTGGGTAGAGCTTCCATTGACCTTGATCTCGATATCGTAGGGGACCTGCCAGTATTTTACCGACATGAAGGTGGTTTTGGGGATCGACACGGGGACGTCGAGAGGATTCCAGAGAGTGATGATCGGATCGGCGACAACTTGAAGCCGCTGTTTGGTAACGCGTGAAACGGTGACGGGGGTGGTTTCAAACGAGAGCACAAGCTGGTAGCTGATAATGACCGGTTGTTTGAAATGGAAGTAGTCGTCTGTGGCGCAGCGAGCAGCCGTGGATTCCTGTTTGAGATATGGCGCGCTGCGGCTCATGGTGCCGCCCGTGGTGAAGGGATCCCGACCACCGGTTTGCAGTTCGTTGTAGAGGTTATAATAGGCCCAAAGTTCGTGGAAATTGATGCCGCTTTCTCTTCCTCTTCCTTGTTGGTAGAGTGGTGGCATCTGCTGTTGGGTTTTCTCCGGGAGTTCGAGCTGCATGGAGAGGTCTTTGCGGAAGCCGCCGGCGCGGACGTTGGTCAGGAGGCCTGTTGAAGTCGCCGCAAGATCGTGGAACAGGCTAGGTTGGGACTCCTTGTCGTCGGCGAGAAATGCCGCCTGGTTCCAGTCGGTAACCGTGAGGATACGCGGGTCGAGCGGATCGATGGATTCGTAGGGTTGGGCGGTTCCGATGCTCGCCAACTCGACGGCGTTGCGAGCGGCTGATTGCATTCCTGCCCGGGTCGCAGCAATCGAGCTATCGTCGGGAATCGCTGGAGTCGAGAGGGCGGCCTTGGCTCCTTGGTCGCCAACCCACCAGCCAATCCGTGAGGGGTCTCCGTTTTCGTTCAGGATGTTGATGGCTGGGACTTTGACTCGGCCTTCGGGCGCATTGCCGACGGTCCCCTCCGCCACCAATTCGATAAACTGATCACCATTTCCTTCGGAATCAACGAGGCCAAGGGTTTCAACTTCCTTCTCGCTGCCTGACACCAGCCATGAGAGGAAACTCGGCTCTGGGCGGGTATCAGTAGCTTCGGGCCAGGATTCATAAACGCCGGTCCAATGACGGCGAGTGGTGGCCGCAGATGATGATGAGCCGTCGCTGCTGGTGCTGCGCTGATCCGCAGTCATTGTAATTCGCTGGTCAGGACCTGTCCGGAGCTGGAGTTGCGCAATCGCCAGATCCAGGGCGAGGCGGGCATTCGTCCGTGCCTCGATCATGTTGGACTCACGGGTGGAGGTAGCGATGGATCGGGTCGAGAGGCTGAGAAGCCCGACGGCGAGCAGGGTCAGGAGCACCATGATCGACAAGGTCACCACCAGCGCAAATCCGCGAGCGCGTATGCGCGTCTGGTGTGCCTTGGCGTTCAGTTTGGGTGTTTGATGGGTTTTCATCAGGGTTAAAATGCGTTCCGCGTTATTCAATGTATTTACAATCAATGGACCTTTATTGCAATCCCCCAATTGGGTGAAAGTTCGGAAGAAGGAGTGATTTTTTGGCATGAGCAACGACGGGAATGGGTATTCCTGCGTGAATTGGTGACCTTGCAGCGCTTTCTTTTACGGCTTCAACCCCTGCCGAATGGATGCGTAAAGAGCTGAGCGATCTGCCGCCTTATGGGAGGTAAGATAGGCCCTCTACGGGATCACTTTTTGAGCTTTCGGTTGTCAGATAGGCCTTGGATTCCTGAGTTTGCACCAAAGGCTCAACTTTCGATCTATGCAATTGACCGAGTTTGTCTCTGTCTTGTTCCGGAGAAGTGAACAGAGGGCTCGATGCCGAACGATATGCTGTGAGACCAACGCAAAAAGCACCCTTGAGGGGTGCTTTTGAAACGGCGGACCGGCAGGGGATAGGATTGCAAACTTTGGCCGCCCTGCCCTGCATTGTCGGCGTGGTGCACGATTCCTGGATCCTGGGCTGCATGAGTGTTTACCCGTTGCGCCGCTCATTTGGCGTAAAGACGCCGGAAGACGGTATCCTGACCGCTTGCCCGCGCAGTAAACACATTATCCATTTGAGCCGGAACTGGGCAGAAGCCCCTAAAAACGCCCTTGTAGGCTCATTCACAGAGCTTGGAGAGCGCTGCGGCGTCAACGCCGGGCCGTGTCGGTCAAATTGTCCGTCTGAGTGGCCTTGCGCCCGAAATTAAAGCGTTTCTGGCCGCTCTGGAGGGCAAGAAGGCGCTGCGAGGCTACTCCGAGAAACGGATTCGTTCCACTGTGCTCCTCCCCGCACAGAAGCAGATTGAGGCGTTCGAGCGGCGGTTCGGGATGAAACTGCCCTCAGCGCGGTAGATGCGCTTGACGCTGGCAGAGTCATAGGTCGCAACTTCGTCGAGCAGCGAGTTGATCGCCGCCGGCGAGGCGTTGTCGGCGTCGATGAGGACGGCGAGTTTGGCGGGAGTGGGCATGAGTTGGTTGGATGGGTAGATCGGCGGGCCGCCGATCTCACGGCCTGCCCCGGGCCGGGGCAGCGACGCATCCCTATTGATCGACCAGGGCGAATTTGAGTTCGGCTTCGGAGGCGACTTCGCCGTTGACCAGGCAGCGGCAGCGGGCGGTGCCGATGGCACCTCGCGAGCGGGTCATTTCGGCTTCGATGTAAAGGGTGTCGCCAGGGAGGACCGGGCGGCGCCACTTTACTCGATCGGCGCTCATGAAGTAGCCGAGTTTGCCGACGTTCTCCGGTTTGCGGAGCATGACGATCGAGGAGACTTGCGCCATGGCTTCGAGCTGGAGGACGCCGGGCATGATCGGGTGATCCGGGAAGTGACCGGGGAAGAAGGGTTCGTTGACGGTGACGTTTTTGATGCCGGTGCATTTGTTGTCGCCTTCGAAGTCGACGATGCGGTCGACCATGAGGAAGGGGTAGCGGTGCGGGAGAATTTTGATGATGTCGTTGATGTCGAGAATCGCTTCGCCGGATGGGATCGAGAAGGGCGCAGCGAGCGAGCGCATGCGCGAGTATTCGCGTTTGATGATGGCGGCGAGCTGGGTGTTCGGGCCGTGGCCGGGCTTGACGCAAATGACGTGGCCAAGGATGCGTTTGCCGGAAAGCATGAGGTCGCCGATGAGGTCGAGCGCTTTGTGGCGGGCGAATTCGTTGTCGAAGCGGACAGCCTCCTTCGACATGACCTGGTCTCCTCTCACGACCACGGCGTTTTCAAGCGAGCCACCTTTGATGAGGCCTTTTTCGAGGAGAGGTTTGACGTCTTCGTAGTAAACGAAGGTACGGGCGGGGGCGATTTCTTGTTCGTAGATCTCCGGGGTGATCTCGGAAGAGAAGTACTGAGCGAATCGGCCGTCGGGTCCGACGTTGGTGACGGAGACGCGGAAGGTCTTGCTGGGGACGATGGTTAGAAGTGAGCCGTTGCCGCATTCGTGATGGATCGGCTCACGGACTTCCCAGGTTTTACGCGGGGCGTTCTGGGCGAGGATGCCGGCTTTCTTGATCAGTTCGACGAAGGGTTGCGCCGAGCCGTCGCCGATAGGTGGCTCGTTGGCGTCCATCTCGATGATGGCATTGTCAACGCCGAGGCCGCAGAGGGCGGAGAGGACGTGCTCGACGGTGTGAACCTTGACGGAGCCTTCGGCGAGGGTTGTGGCGCGTTCGACGGTTTGGACTTTGTCGACATCGGCATCGATGAAGGGTTGGTCGGGGATATCGACGCGGCGGAACTTGAAGCCGTGGTTTTCCGGGGCGGGCTTGAGGGTGAGGGTGACCTTGCTTCCGGTGTGGAGCGAGGTGCCTTCGAGAGTGGCGGGACCGGCTAGGGTGTGTTGCGCGTCGGCGGACATGCGGGGAAGAGACCAGAATCCGGAGTCTTGAGACCAGAGAAAAGCGTGGCGAATCGCACCGTGGGCGTCATTCTTCGTTTGTGCGTGCGGTTTGTGACTTTCGGGTAGTTGATGAGTCGGCGGACTGGATTGTGGTGGATAAGCCGGCGCCGTTGGTGGTGCATCCGGCGAGTGGGAGGTTTGATGACCCGACTTTGCTCAGCGGGTTGCAGCAGTTGCTTGCCTACGATCTGGCGAATGGGAGCGGGCTGTCGATTTTGACGAGGCTGGACCGGGAGACGAGTGGTTTGGTGCTGGTGGCGAAGAATCGGGCGGCGGCGGCTCATTTTTCGCGACAGCTCCAGCGCCGGGAGGTGGACAAGGAGTATCTGGCGGTGGTGCATGGCTGGCCGGAGTGGGATGTGCGGCAGGAGAGCGGCTCGATTATCAGGGCGGGGGAGGTGGGTGAGAGTGAAATTTGGCTGCGGCAGCGGGTGCATTCTGAGGGGCGGGAGTGCGCGACGCGATTTCGTGTCGAGCGGCGATTTGAGAACGGGAGAGGGCGATTTTCGGTGCTGCGCTGTTTTCCTGAGACGGGACGGATGCATCAGATCCGGGTGCATTTGGAAGAGGTGGGACATCCGATCGTGGGCGACAAGATCTACGGGCATGATGGCTGGGCGTATTTGGAGCGGGTTGCGGGCAGGATTTCCGAGGGGACGGAGGATCGCCTGATGTTACCGAGGCATGCGCTGCATGCGGCGCTGCTGGCTGCGGATTGGAATGGGGTGCGAATCGAATGGCGCTCGGAGCTACCCAAGGATTTGGCTCGGTTTGTTGAGGGTGGGCGAGTTAAACGAGGTTCATGACGACGCTGAGTGAGATCGTAGCCTTTCTTGATCGGGAGCTGAAAATTTCGGAGATCCCCGACTATGCTGGGGCATTGAACGGGCTTCAGCTGGAAAATGGCGGTGAAGTGTACCGAGTGGTGGTGGCAGTCGATGCATCGCTGCCTGTGGTTAAGAAGGCGATCGCGGCGAATGCCCAGTTGCTGTTGGTGCATCATGGGATGTTCTGGCAGGGCGCTCAGACCGTGACGGGGGCATTCTATCGGAAGCTTAAGATGGCAATCGATGCCGGTTTAGCGATCTACTCGGCTCATCTTCCGCTCGATGTGCACCCACAGTGGGGGAATAACGCGTGTCTGGCCCGGGCGCTTGGACTGAGCGAGATCAAGCCGTTCATGGATTGGAAAGGTTTGGCGATTGGCTTGCAGGGCGAGATGAATAGGACTCGGGATGACTTGGTAAAGCTGGTTGAGCGGGCTGTAGGAGGTTCGGTGCACTTTTGTCCAGCAGGGCCGGATCGGATCAGGAAGATCGGGATCGTGACTGGCGGGGCGGGATCGCAGGTTGCTGAGGCAGCTCAGGCTGGAGTGGATACCTTCGTCACAGGCGAGGGCCCGCATTGGAGCTATTCACTAGCTGAAGAACTCGGAATCAACCTAATCTATGGCGGCCACTACGCGACCGAGACTTTCGGAGTGCAGGCGGTGGCGAGAGTTCTTAAAGAGCGTTTTGATTTGGATTGGGAATTCGTTGATCATCCGACAGGGCTCTAAGATTGGCTCTGGGTCTGGAAGCCCGTTGCGGGTCCGTTGTGAAGGCCTGAACGTCCAATTACTCACTTTTGATCCTCAAAAACATCCAAAAAAATTGCCCGTTTTTGTGCAGAAAAGCCTTGCGGCACCTTGAATATTGCTGATACTTCGGCTGCACTGAAGCGCGGGTATAGCTTAGTGGTAAAGCTCTAGCCTTCCAAGCTAGCTATGCGGGTTCGATTCCCGCTACCCGCTTTCTGTGGCTGCAAGCCTATCCCTAAAATTCACAGATTTATGAAAAAGACTTTCCGATTCGTTGTTGTTGCATCCCTCTTGGGCTTGCTCCCCTCGGCCGTTATGGCGGAGGTGGATTGCCTGAAATTGAGCGCTTCTGTGAAGCATGCCGTTGCTGCAGTGCCTTCAGATGTCCTTCAGATCGTGGAAAGGGAGGTTGCTGCGAATTCCTCCTGTGCGTGCGAGATTGTGAAGGCGGCTATTGAAGCGAGCGATGCGAACGCAGGTCAGGTTGCAGCGATCGTCGAGGTTGCTGGCACTGTCGCTCCGGATCAGCTTCGTCTTGTTTCACAATGTGCGGTGGCTGTTGCCCCTGACGCCCTTGTCGAGGTTCAATTGGTGGCTTCCCGGCTCGATCCTAATAAAGGGGATTCAAGCTACAGCGCCAAGAGCGCCAAAAGTCCAAAGGCTCCGATTGATGTGAAGCCTGCTTGGAATCCTCTCAACTTCCCGGGTCAAGGTCCCATTGGTCCGAATCCTGGTGGACCGGGTGGTATTCCAGTCATTCCCTTCACTCCGCCCACAACGGTTCCACCGGTAATCAATCCTCCTGAAGGCACCGACACGGGTGTGGGCATGCGTCCAGGTATGAGCTATCCTGGCTCAACGGTTGGTGGCTTTTTTACTGCCATCTAATTGAGTTTCTATCCCCTCAACTAAATCCACATTTACCCTTTACAGAATGAAACGCAATCTACTCGCTCTCATCGCTGCCGCTAGCGCGGTAAGCTCGGCATCTTATGCTGACGGTCTCTACTACGTTGGCTCAGAAGCTCAGGAGAGTTTGCCAATTAAGTGGTCAATCGGTCTGAACGCTACTTGGGATGACAATGTGAGCCCAACCGCCGTTGGTATCGGTGCCAATGAGAACGCATTCAGCCTCAATCCCTATGTCGGCGTATCGTTCGTCAACATGACGCCTCAGTCGACTCTCGATGTCTATGCTCGGTTGGGCGCGATCTACTACTTGGATCAGCCAACAGCCATTGGCGCGGATGACTTCTTCACTCAGGCTCGTGCTGGAGTGAACTGGACCTACCGCTTTAGTGAGCGACTTCGCTTCAGTAGCCGTAACTTCATCGCTTATGAGCTTGAGCCGGATTACGCCTATGGCTTCGCCACCAACCGGCAGGTTAGCGAGTATCTCTACTGGCAGACTGACAATGCCATCGGTTATCGCTGGACTGAGCGGCTTGCGACCTACACGGGTTTCTCGGCGACAGGCCTCGAGTATGACAACAATGTGCCGAACTCGGATCGTCTCACCTTGATGGTCTACAATCAGTTCCGTTATCAGCTGACTCCTCAGTCGCTCCTTACTTTCGACATTCGCTATGCTGATACCCAAGCTGACGGCTTCGCAGCAGATTCGAGTGCCCTTTATCTCTTGGCTGGTATTGAACACCGCTTCAGCCCCAACACGATCTTAGTCGCTCGTGGTGGTGTCCAGCTCTATGAAAGCGACGCAGTCGGTGGAAACAAAGGAACCGCGCCGTACCTTGAATTGGCTCTTCGTTCGCAGGTGAACGACCAGTTCTCGGTTCGTACGTTTGCTCGCTATGGTGTTGAAGTCTATGACACGACGCGCACCGTGCTTGCTGGCCTCTATGATTTCGATGAACGCAGGACGCTTCGCCTTGGGGTTTCCGGGGAATACGTTCTGTCCCCCATGCTGAGCCTCTTTGGTGGTGTTGATTATATCCCAGCGACATTCGACGAAGGTCGTAGGGTTGCTGGCGTGGGACCTCTTACTTCGAGCGGTCTCAGCGAGGACCTCTTCAATGCATACATCGGCCTTTCGATGAAGTTCAATGACACTTTCTTCGGGACGGTTTCATACAACTATACTGACAGCAGCTCGGATTTCGTGGGATATTCCTACGATCGTAGTCGCATCAATGTCGGTCTTCGCGCTGAATTCTAAGGTGCCGAATTTGACTCATCTCAACCCAAGACTTTTCTAGGAAATCAATCGAAACGTCTGAACTCCCGCAATGGCCAGCCATTGCGGGAGTTTTTCGTTTGAAAACCAAGTCATCCCAGCGGATAAATCAAACAAGTCCTAATTCATGAATTCTCCCGCAAATAATCCATCGGAAGCTGCCCTTCACGCCGTTGACTACTGGCAGGTTGTCAAGAACCGGTATGGAATCATTCTCTTGACCTTTCTCTTGGTCTTCATGACCGCTTTGGTGATCACCTACGTGATGCCCAAGAAGTATGAGTCTTCGACGACTCTCCAAGTTCGGCCCAAAATGCACTCGATGGAAGTTTTTCAGGGTGTTGTAGGTCGGGACGTGTCGGGAATGAGTGCGACCTTCTTCCCTACAGAGTTCGAGGTGATCAAGGCGCAAAAAACCCTCGATATCGTTATCAACGATCTGGAATTAATGAATCGCTGGGGCCTCGATAGTGAGGCGGTCAGAAGCAAGCTTGCAGGGATGATTGACGCTCAGAATATTCGCGGAACCGACTTGATTGAGATTCGGGTCCGCGCCTCGAGTGCTCAGGACGCAAGGTTGATTGCACAGCGCGTATCAGAAGCCTACCGAAGTCGCCGTACCAAACTCGAAGGTGAACGGACGTCGCAGGCCTTGGCGGAATTGCGGGATGCGGTGCAGAAGCAGGAAGATACCGTTGAAGATAAACGAAAAACCCTCACGACGATCATTCGCAACCAGGAGCTCATCTACCGGGGCTTGAATAACCAAGGGGGACGTGAGGGCGGTCTGTCGAGCGATGATGAGGCAAGAATGGCGGCGCTATCGTTTGCTGAGCTTTCCGAGCAAAAGATCATGCTCGATAGCCAGATCGAAACGCTGCTCAAGTATGATGGGGATCAGTTGATGACCTATGCTTCAGGTCTTCAGCTTCCTGAGAACATCATCCGAGTGCTCCACCCGCAGTATCTTGAAGCGAAGCGGACCCTTGATGCGCTTAAGCTTGGGGGACTGGGTGAGCGACATCCGAACGTCAAGCAGCAGAAGGAAATTGTCGAGGGAATGCGTCGAGATCTCGATGAGGGTGTTGTTGCCTTGCGTGAGACTCTTAAGGCCCAACTCGAGTTGGCCACGGAACAGTTGGCTCGTCTCAAAAAGCAGATGGAGGATAAAAAGGGCAAAGCGGTCCAGCAGGGGATCGGCTTGCACGGATTTGACGATGCGAAGGCGGAGTTCGAAACCTCTCAGCGACTTCTCGAGCAACTTAAGATCAAACTGGTTGCCGAAGAAATGCAGCGCCGGATTACTGAGAATCCAATTATCATCCACGCGGAGCCATTTGAATCGCAAGGGGCTGTTAGCCCGAATATTCCATTAAACCTAGCTCTTGGCGCAGTGGTTGGCTTGATCTTCGGTGTGGGTATTGCCTTCTTCCTTGAGTATCTCGACACCTCGGTGAAGACGCTGGAAGACGTCGAACGTTACCTACAGGTTCCCGTGCTTGCCGTGATTCCGAAGGATGTCGGGGTGCTCTACAAGCAAAGCGGCATGAGCCCGGATGCGGAAGCCTACCGAATTCTTCGAACGAATATCGAATTCAACCGCAAAAATCCTGAGGACAATGCAATCACCGTTGTCTCTGGTGGTGCGGGTGAAGGTAAGTCGACGACTCTCGTCAACCTCGCCTACATTTGTGCGCAGGGTGGCTATACGACCCTGATGATCGATGCCGACCTTCGTCGCCCGCGACTTCACACCTTCTTCGATATCAACAACTCGGTTGGTCTGACGAATTACCTGACCACGGAACTGATGCTTGAGGACGTGATCCTTCAGACCCCGGTGGACAACCTCTACTTCATGCCGTCCGGGATCCTTCCTGCGGATGCGGCTGGTATTTTGAACTCACGCCGCATGTCGGAGCTGATTCAAGATGTGAAGCAGCGCTTCGACCTTGTACTGATCGACTCCCCACCAATTCTCGGCGTCAGCGATGCTTCGGTTCTCGCGAGCGAAGTGGACCTCACCATGATCGTGGTGCAGCACCGTAAGCTTCCTCGGAACATGCTGATGCGCGTGAAGCAGGCGGTCGAAAACGTCGGCGGGCATGTGATCGGCGTGGTTCTGAACAACGTGGATGTCCGCAGCGACAGCCAGTACCAGTATTACACCAGCTACTACACCTACTACGCGCCCGCTGAGGGCCAACCTGCGGTGCCAACGAGTCCTAAACAGGCTGAGAGATCTTCCGCTCCGCCTGCTTCGCAACCAAGTTCCGGTGAGGACCTCTATTGACACCGAGCCAATCTCGACGAACTCTTTAAAACATGAAAATAATCCTCCTGATCATGGCGGCGATGGCTTCCTTGCTATCGATCTCCAGTGCGCAGAGCACCATTAGTGCTGGACGTGCCATCGAAATTCGAATTCTGGGTGTTCCAAATGAGGAAATGGCGCGGGTGAACAGCACCTATCCGGTTTCCGAAGGCGGCTATATTCGCATGCCGTTCATTGGAAACGTCCGAGCTGCCGGGTTGAGCCCGAACTCATTGGCTCAAAGCATTGAAGCGGCTTACAAGTCTGCTCAGATCTACACCAATCCGACGGTTCAGGTGTTGGCCTCGAGTGACGAGACACTGACAGAGCATATCGTCACCGTCGGTGGGTATGTCCAGCGCCCGGGTCCTGTGAAGTATGTCCGTGGACTAACCCTCTACAATGCAGTCCAGGCCGGTGGCGGGGCCACTCCGTTTGGAAGTATGCACCGCGTCAGGCTGATTCGGAACGGGAAGCTTCGAGAATATGACCTGTTCAAAACTCAATCGAAGGGTGTGCTCGTCGAGCCATCCGATACGATCGAAGTACCTCAGAAAAACATCTGGGGCCGCTGAGCCTGCTGGAGGAGTGATGTGATGCGCCCTTCCGAAATACTCTTAAGCATTACTTTCGGAGTGGTCACCATGGTGGTGACCACTCTTGGTGTGTCTGGTGTCGAGCCTCCGAGTGAGCTGCTGAAGGAACTAGGTGCGGATGCCTATCCTGATAGGGTTGAGGCAGAGCGAAAGCTTCGGGAGTGGGCATTGGGCGGCGGTAGGGAAGCAGAAAAAGCGCTCTATCGCCTCTACAAAAATTCTAAAAATCCCGAGATTCGTCGCCGCGCGTTGTCGGTTCTGAGGGAAGTGGTGATCAAGGCGTTGACAGACCAGCGACCTGGCTTTGTGGGTATTGGGATGGGAAGTGTGAAGCTTCCTCCCGAGGTCGCGGAAGGTGGTTATGGGATCGAAGTCCAAGCGATTAACCCGGATACGCCTGCTCAGAAAGCAGACCTGCGGGTAACCGATGTGATCCTGAAGCTCGATGGGAAGGGCTGGAGTCAGCCGGAAGCCCAGCATGAATTTGCAAACCGAATCGGCGCAAGGCGAGGAGGGGATAAAGTAAGACTTGAGGTGCTTCGGGGTGGGGAGACTCTGGAAATCGAGCTAGTCTTGGCCTCCCGGCCTTGGTCCGCAGGTACTTACAACCAGACCCTTCAACTCCGAGGTGCAAATCCCTTCGTGCTGCCTGGTCGCTTTCCTGTGGATGAAAAAAGTGCCGAAGCGCAGGCCTTCAAGGAATGGCTCGAGAAACAAAAAGTTGAGATACCGAGTCCTTGAGCGTTAAGTTTTAAAAATTCGACATTCCGGGGGGCTGTGCGACGCTCTCCGCGCTGTTAACTCTGTTTTCCACGTTACCCATGAATCGACTACGTTTCCGTTCCGTCACCCTAGCTGCGGCCCTATCCGCCTGCTCGTTGGCTGCTTGTGCTCAACAGGCCGACTTTAATGAGGTGGGTCGCCAGATGGCGATTATGCTTCAAAACAGCCACTTTGATCGGTCGAGCCAGCCCTTCAAAGACTTAGGGGATGATTTTCTCGAGACCTACCTTCGAGATCTGGACTATGGCCGGGTCTATTTTACTCAGGCCGATGTGACGCGCTTCGAGGAGGCGTATGGTGACAAGCTTGCGGATATGCTCCTGCAGCAGGAAAGCATGACAGCAGCGACGGATATTTACGGGACGTTCATCAAACGAGTGGAAGCTCGTGTCGCCGAGGCGAAGCGGATGCTCAAGGAGGACGAGTTTGATTTTTCCAAGGATGACGAAGTGATGCGCAGCCGTAAGGTGGCTCCGTGGCCAAAGGATGAAGCGGAAGCAATGAGCATTTGGCGGAAGCAGATCAAAGAAGCTTTGCTTTCTGAGAGACTGCGCCGGGAAATGGTGGCAAAGTTGGCCGAGGATCAGGGTAAGGAAAATCCGCTCGCCGAAGAGCGGGAGCCCAGGGAGCGACTTCAGCTTCGCTATGAGCGCTTCCTTCACAGCGTGAAGGATGTCGATAACGATGACATCGCAGCCTACTTCCTCAGCGCTGTGGCCCAGATCTTTGATCCACATACCGACTACATGAGCTACAAGGAGATGGAGCGCTTCAAGGACGGGATGCGGAACCAACTCGTCGGCATCGGTGCCTTGCTTCAGGGCGAGGAAGATGGAGCGACCAAGATCATGGGAATTGTGGTCGGTGGTCCTGCAGATCGGGCCGGCCTGCTGAAGCTGAACGATCGAGTGGTTGGTGTGGATTCTCTGAATACGGGAAATCCGGAGGACATGGTCGACATCATGTTCATGAAAATCGACAAGGTGGTGGATTTGATTCGTGGTGCGGAGGGCACTGAGGTGCGTTTGAAAGTTGAACCAGCCGCTGGGCCTCCGGGAGAAGCGGCCTTGATCGTCATCAAGCGTGGCAAAGTGGAACTGAAGGATGCCCAAACATCAGCTGAGATCATCGAATACCAGGGTTCTGATGGAGAAGCTCAGAAGCTTGGTGTCATTACGCTGCCTTCATTTTATGCGGATTTCGATGCTGGTGAGACACGTTGCTCCGTCGATGTGGAATTGATGCTCAATCGATTGAAAGAGGAGCAGATCGACGGTTTGGTCTTTGATCTCCGGAACAATGGTGGTGGTGCCCTTGAGGAGGTTCGTCGGATGACCGGCTTCTTTACTCGCCGCCTTCCCGTCGTGCAGGTGAAGAACACCCTCGGGCAGATTCAGGTGAAGGAGTCAGACAACCGCCGCCCGATCTACGATGGGCCACTTCTGATTCTGACTGACAAAAGCAGTGCTTCCGCGACCGAAATTCTTGCCGGGGCGCTTCAGGATGACAACCGGGCCGTGATCATCGGTGAGTCCTCGACTTTCGGTAAGGGAACGGTTCAGCAACCGATGGATATCGGCCGCCAGATGCCTTTCTTCGCGGATCGGAACAAGGCAGGAAGCTTGAAGGTGACGATTCAGAAGTTCTACCGTCCATCCGGATCATCGACTCAGAACAAAGGCGTGGTGCCTGACATCATCCTTCCAAGTCTGACGGATGCCCTGGAAGTCGGAGAGGCTTATCTCGATCATGCGTTGGACCACGATATCATTCGTCCTGCTCCTGGCTTTGAGCCGCTTTCAAAGGCCAACCTTTTCATTCCTCGACTCAAGGAGCTGAGCAATGCACGGGTAAGCGCTTCAAAGGATTTTAACTATGTCATTGAAGATATTACCAAGGCGAAGGCTCGGCTGCGTGAGAACGCGGTTTCCTTGAATATCGACGAACGCAGGGCAGAATTGGCAGAGGCTGATAGGTCCCAGCATGAGCGAAATCAGGAGCGTCGTGAGCGCTTTGCCAAAATGGCCCAGGCCGATTCATCCAGTATGCGCTTCTTCAAGTTGACGCTTGATGATCTGGAGGAAGGGAAAGGCCTCCGCGAGGTGGATCCTTCACAGGACGCTGACGACTACATGCGCCGCGCCGAGGACAAGACGGCAGAGCTAGATGATACGCCGGAATGGCCAAGCAAGCTTGATCCCACTAAGCGTGAAGCTCTGAATGTGCTGTCGGATCTCGTCGATATCACCCGCAATGCCCGGATGGCGGGTTTGTTGAAGGAGAATGAGATCCGCTAATGGTGTCGATTGCTGAAAGCTTGAGCGGCATTCGGGAGCGGGTGACGCTTGCTTGTCGAAAGGTCGGACGGGGTCCGGAGGGAGTGCTTCTTCTGGCGGTTTCGAAAACCTTCCCGGCCTGCTGCGTCCAAGAAGCTTTTGATTCAGGTCAGGTCCATTTTGGCGAGAGCAGGCAGCAGGAGGCAGCGGTGAAGGTTGAGCAATTGCCCCGTGAGATCTGCTGGCACTTCATCGGTCAGCTCCAGCGAAACAAGGTGCGAAAGGTCCTTGCCGACTTTGATTGGTTGCACAGCGTGGACTCGCTGAAACTTGCGAACCACATCGATCGGATCGCGGGGGAAGAGGGCAAGCGTCCAAAGGTTTTCCTCGAGGTGAATTTGGCCGGTGAGGAAAACAAGGGTGGTTTTCAGGTCGATGAGCTTCGGCGAGATTTGGCGGCGCTGAGTTCACTCTCCCATCTTTCGATTCAGGGGATCATGGTGATTCCGCCGGCGGTCGATGATGCGGAGGAATCCCGACCTTGGTTCGTGAAAGCCCGGGAGCTTCAGAAAGAGCTTCGAGAAGAATCGGGACTTGAATTGCCTCAATTGAGCATGGGAATGAGCGGCGATTTCGAGGTGGCGATCGAAGAAGGCTCGACCGTTGTCCGCGTGGGCTCGGCGATTTTCGGCGGGCGCTAAAGGTTTCAAGAATTACCCGAGATGACTCACGAACTTATCAACGCCGCCGTGGTCGGCCAGGAACTTGCCTTGGCCTTCGCCGACGGCATCGAATGCTACTTGTCACTGGAGCCGCTTCGGTCGGCCTGTCCGTGCGCGGCTTGCCAAGGCGAGCCAGATGTCACGGGGAAGGTGCTCCGTCCGCAGAAGCACATTGGAGCTCGGGGCTTTGAGCTACTAAAAATCGAGACCGTGGGCGGCTACGCCTTCCAGCTCTTCTGGGCGGACGGCCACTCGACTGGCATCTACAGCTTCGACTATCTGCGCCGCCTCGCGTCGGCTCAGTTGTCGTAGCTTTCTTCTTCGTCCGGCGAAGTGCGAACGGCGGCCTCATTGATTTCGTCGGGGACGATCTCTTTGGCAAGGCGGTCGATGCCATTGGCGGCCATTTCGCTGCGCGGATAAATCGAGCGAGCCTTGAGATACCAAGAAAGGGACGAGCCGATCTGGCGGTCGCGGCGTTCTTCGAAGTTCTTGGCCTTGTTCAGGGCGAGGGTGAAATCGGCGACCTGCGGGGCGAGGAGTTCGAGTTCACGGCCGAGCTTAGGATCGTCAGGGAACTCCTCGCGAAGCTGGGCGAGTTGCTCCCAAGCGGCGTAGCTCTGGCCCATCTTGCGGAACTCGGAGGCTTTTTCGAGAGCGCCATCGATGCGGAAGATGTTCGAAATGATCTGCTTGAAGGCATCCTTACGGATCGGGTCGCCTTGGATGGCTGGGGCGAGTTCATACTGACGCTTGAAGATCTCGCGATAGTTGTTTTCTGCGAGCAGACGGTCGAAGTCGTTTTTGGCGACGACCAATCCACTGCCTTGAGAGACGAGTTGGTCGAACTCGGCGAGCTTGGGATTCTGTGGCCACACTTCCATGGCTTTCTGAATCTCCGCAGCGGCCTTTTCGTTGTCTCCATTGGCGGCGGCGAGTTTCGCGGAATCGATATGCATGTTGCCGACGCGCGTGTAAGTCGCGATGGCGGCTTCGGCTTTGGTGGCATCGAAGTCCGAGGCGGTTTTCTTGATGCTTTCGACCAATTCCGAGGCGGTGGTGTAGTCCTTCGAATCGAGGGCGGCGATGAGCTTATACGACTCGCGAACGAACTCGAGAACGCGTCGCTTTTTCTCGCGCGGCAGGGTCTGCACGACCGGCATGAATTCGCCGACCATGTAGGATTCACTGAGCCGCTTGGCGGCGCTTTGGAGCTCGCCGCGTTCGGATAGGAAAAGGAAGGCCTCGATGCCCCTGTCGACATCGCGAATGGCTTCGCTGGCGAGGGAATCGACTGCTGCGACGGTTGGGCTGGTGCCGAAAGTATCGCTGATCATTTTCGAGACATCGGACTTTTTGTCGATGTGCAGGCGATTGTCGCCATCGTCGAAGATCTGGTGGTAGAAGCGCGAAGCCATCAGCACGTGTTGAAAGCGGCGCTGGACGAAGAACTGGATCATCAATGCCTGATACTGGATCTTGGCTTGAACGAGTTGGACCTCGTTTTTGACGGTATTGGTTTTCTTGAGGGCTTCGATTTCCGCGATACGGCGGAGGTGGTCTTGGTAATCGAGGGACACCATGCCGCGGCCGGGGTTGGTGGCGGGTTGCTTAGCCTTGCCTTTTCCCCCTCCAGTCGGCTGGGCTTCGCCGAGAGTCGGATCCGCGTCGTGGCGGGCTTTCCAATCGGCGTCATCGATCAAACGCTTTTTCTCGGACTCCATGGCGGTATTGAGCGCGCGGGTGGAGTTGACGTCTTTTTTGGCAAGAACGGTGGCGTAGATCGCCTGTGAGAGGGAGTCGCAAAGGCGGGCGTCGCCCGGGAAGCTGGAGGCTCTGGGTAGAAGCTGGACCGCTGCGGAGAAATCGGGGCCGCCGGGGTGGTGCGGAGAGATCAAGCTGAGGATTTTTTCAATCGTCTCACGATAGGCGACGGCTGCTTCGGAATCATCCTCAGGCTCATTGAGATAGCGCTCGAAGCGAGCGGCGAGCAGGCGGTTGTCGGTGGCGGCCCAGGTATTGCCATTCCAGGAAATGAGTTTGCTGGACGGGTCCATGAAGGGCAGTTCATTGCCCATCATCGGTCCGTTGTTCTTCTGCGCCGGTTGGCGATTGATGACGGTGTCTCCGCCGCCGTTGTTGGCGGGAGCCGGTTTGGCGGGCGGCGGTGTGTAGACCTGTGCGGATGCTAAGGAAGCGCTGGCGAGAAGAAGTGCGATGCGGGTGGCTTTCATGGCTCGATCGGAGTGGTTTGGAGTTAGCGCCGGGAGATTTCTTCGGCGACGGCGATGCCTCCCTGACGGAAGCTCACACGGAAAGCGTAGGTTTGTTCACGCTCGATATTGACGTTGGAAAGGCCGGGCGGGATTTCGATGCCGAGGAACTTTGGTCCGGCGGGCGAGTCGACTTTGATGGAAACGACTTGGCCCTTGTCGGCTGTCCAGAGGACTTGGTCGTCGATCTTGCCTTCGACCACGTACACGTTGCCCCGCAGGGAGTTCGCATTTTCCTCGACGGTGGTCATGTCGAGCTCGGATCCAGAGAGCCTGGTCTCGGATTTTCCTGCGAACATTATCTTTCCACCGAAGAAAAGGGCGGCGATGACGGCGGCGACTCCAATCAGGAGCCCTGGACTAATTCCTGAACTGGCGCGGCGTGGCATATGAAAAAAGTGGTGGGTCGAGGGCTGATTCTCCAAATGAAGCCCAGAGAAGCAAGGATGCAACCCATGGGTGAGCAGGAAGTTTTACGGAAATCAGTCCCATTGGTGCCTGCGGGTGCCGACCCAAGCGGCCAGCAGACCAAGTCCGACGTGGAGACCGAGCGTGTAAAGGCAGGCATTTTGAGGGGTCAGCGAGGTGTCGATGACGGAATTGACGGCGGATAGGACTTTGTCTTCGAGTGACTCGACACTTCCGGACCATGCCCAGTAGGCGGAAATAAACGGCCGGGTGAATTGCTCGATGTGCTCGGGGAGGGCGAGCACTGCGCCAGAAAGAGGAAGCTGGAAGCCAACCAGGTAGATCGACAGCAACGAGGCCTGCTCGGCGGTCCGCATAATCGCGGAAATACCGAGGCAAATGCCAGTCATGGCACCATTGATCAGCAGCAGGAATATCAGATGCTGACCGAAGTCGCCGCGGAACGGTCCGAAGAAATTCACGAAGACCCCCATCCATACGGACTGGGCGAGGACGAGGCAGGCGAGGAAGGCGATCTTGCTGGCGAGGTAGGCGGACGGTCGGAGGCCGCCGAATTTTTCTTTCTCGAAAATAGGTCTCTCACCAGCGATCTCACGGGCGGAGTTGTTAGATCCCATCAGCGAGAGCAGGATGACCTGGAACATGATGATCCCGCTGACGGCAGAGCCCACCTTGACCTGATCCTGCCGGACCATTTGACGCTCCTGAATTTCTTCGAGCACGTTTTCCTGCTTCGAATCCGAGAGCGTCTTGATGTTGTCGCTCGCTTTGTCTGAGAACAAGGTGACGAGCAGCGGGAAGCAGATTAGGATAGCGAGTTGGAGAAAGACCTGACCTTTGTCTCGGAAGAAAATGTGCCAGCGTCGGGAAAGCAGAGTCGAGAGCTGGGTGAAGAAGCCGGGGGTCTTCAGGGACTTGGCCTCTTCTGCCTCCACCTCAGCTGATTTCGTCGGCACATGGAGAGTGCCGGCTGCGATGGCTTTCGCGCGACCACGGTCGAGCTTTTCGTAGTAGGCGTCGCGGTGCTTGCCCCAGGAGTTGTGCCACTGCTCGCTCGTTTGAGTGGCGAGCTTCGGGTAGACTTCCTCGGTGTCGTGGACGGAGAAATAGTGATTCATCAGCTCCGGCGGCCCGTGGTAGGCGACGCGGCCTTCGTGGAGGACGAGGATGGAATCGTAGAGTTCGAGGTGGGCGAGTGAGTGGGTGACGGACAGAACAATGCGTCCTTCCCTGCGTGAAAGCTCGTGAAGCAGACGCACGATTTCGCGTTCCGAACGGGGGTCGAGTCCGCTGGTAACTTCGTCGCAGAGGAGCAGCTTCGGATCGGAAACGAGTTCCATGGCGAGGCCGAGTCGCCGCTTTTGACCACCGGATAGCACTTTGACCTGCCGGTCTGCGAAGCTGGTCATGCCGGTCTCTTCCAAGACCCGGTCGATGCGGTGGTCGAGGTCTTCGCTGTTGCGGGTCTTCACGCGCAGCCGAGTTGCAGCCTCGATGGACTCATCGACGGTTAGCGGGTCGTAGGCGACGGAGAACTGCGGCACGTAGCCGATCTCGGAGGGCTCGAAGTCGCCATCTTCGGAGAGATTGCGGCCTTCCCAGAAAAGGGCACCTTCGGATTCAGGGTTCAGGCCGGCAATGGTTTTGAGAAGGGTGGTTTTGCCGCAGCCTGATGGCCCCACGATGGCCATGAAGTGACCGCGCGGAACTTTGAGGTTGGCGCGGTCGACGAGGTTTATGGCCTCGCCTTCTTTTTGGATGGTAAAACAGACGTCCTTGAGTTCGAGCACGGTGATGAAATGGGATGCAGCTTAGAAAAGAGAGGAGAGGGAGATACGGCGAGAAAGAAAAGAAATCAGTGTTGGGTTGAGAGGAATTCCACGAGATCACGGATTTCTCTCGGTGGCAGGATCAGCCCCATGGGAGGCATACTGGACGGCGTCGGGAATCCTTCCGCAATCTTTGCCTGAGGATCCATGAGGGATTCGAGAATGTAGGCGCGGTCCTTTGTGCCAATCTCTGTTAGAGCAGGCCCGACGTTGGAGCCTTCCGGTCCGATGCGGTGGCAAGCGGTGCAGTTGGCGGAGAGGTTTGCTTCAAAGATTTGTCGTCCGGCCTCGGCGTTTCCTCCGCTGAGGAGGTGGTTGGTGCCGAGGGATTTTTTCAGGGAGGAGGTGTCGAGTTTCGTGGCCTCCGCAGCTTCGAGAATGTCGAGAAGGAGCGCGGGCTCGGCTTTCTCGTCGGTGAGAAGCTTGGCGAGAAGTTCGCGGGCTTCTGGCACATCGAGATTTGGAAGGAGGGCGATCGCGGACTGACGCTCGGTGAGGTCTTTCGAGGGTAGTCCGATATTGCGCACGTAGCTGGTGATGGCGGCGGGTTCGGTCGTGGCAAGTTGTTTGGCGATGGCGATCCGAAGTGCCGGATCGCCATCGCGGATCATTTCGATGGCGGTTGCCTTCCAGACAGCGGTGTCGAGTTGTTTCAGTGAAGTGAGAGCGGTGGCGCGAAGGCTGGTGTCGAGCTTGGAATCCCTAGCGCGGGCGGCGAGTTGTTTGGCGTCGAGTCGTTCGCCGACGGCATCAAGTGCTTTGCCGGCGCTTTGCTTGAGCCTTTCGGAACCGTCGATCGAAGCAAGGGTGACTCCGAGGGCGTGGCGGGTTTCCTGATCGAGTTTCGCGGCGGGGAGGTCGATCCAGTGTCCGTCAACGGGGTCGAGCTGGAGTGGCTTGGCGGCGCTGCTGAGGACTTCGAGGGCGTTGAGGCGGAGGTTTTCTGGCGAACTACTACGGGCGGCGTAGTTGGCGATGCGGAGAAGGTCGGCGGGGGTGGCGAGTTGGCGTGAGGCGGAGATCGAGCGGCGGATCGCGGGTTCGGGAGCTTCGGGATGGTTTTCTAACAAGGAGGCAAGTGCCGGAAGCGCGGGAGCTGCGAGGGGTGAGGAGTGGATCGCGATGGCGGCCTCGCTGACCACCGTAGGATCGGTGTCGTCGAGGAATTCGGCGAGGAGTTTCGCGAACGGGGTGGCGGAGGCCGCTGAAGGAGCGACGTCGTCCGGGCGGATGCGGTAGATCGCTTCGATGGCTTGCCGGGCGGCAACCACGGCGGCGCGGCGGACAGCAGGGGAGGGGCTTGTTGTTAGGGTGACGAGTTCCTCGGGTTTGGCGATGGCCGCGAGGGCGGTGATCGCGGCGTGGCGGAGCCAGGCATCGGTGTCGTTGTTTTCTGTCAGAAGGGTGATCAATGCCGGAGTCAGGCCCGGTGAGCGAGTCTTGGACGCAGCAAGAGCGGCGAGGAAACGGACGCGAGCTGAGGAATCGGCAAGCAGCGGGGCGAGATCCGCTTCTTTGGCCTCCGTATCTCCGGCCCACTTGGCGGCTTGAGCGCGGACCTCGGCTTCGCTGGATTTTGAGAGAGCGGTGAAGAGCACAAGATCGAATTGTTTCCCCTGCGCGAGACCCCAGAGGGCATGAGCGACGGCGACAGGCTCGGCTCCGGGAGATGCCGCGGCCCTTTTGAATAGGGGCCACTCCTTGCGTTTGGCGAGTTCCCACTGGGCATCGAGGCGGACACGCTGGTCGGCATGGGCAAGGCGCGGGAGGAGGGCGTTGGATTCGATTTTCTCGGGGCCTTCACGGAGGAAGCTGGCGACTTCTTTCCGGATCAGAGAGTTGGCCGATTTCGGGTCGTCGATTTTCCAGATTGCTCCCTTTTCGTTGAGCGGGTAGCCGCCTTGCCAGTCGACGACGTAAAGCGCGCCGTCCGGGCCGAAGTTAGAGCCAACGAAGGCGTCACCTTCGGCAACGAGATGATCATCGGTCATCTTGAAGCCCGCGCCATCGGGTTCGGCTTTGAAGGCATTGATTTTTCCTGCGGGAAACTGGGAGAGGAAGAAGGCACCGCGATGGCGTTCGTCGAGAGCGGTGCCGGGGTCGCGCGAGAAGCCTGAGGGGCCATCGAGATAACTGCAGATCGGGCGAAGCCAAGTCGCCGGGCGGAAGTCGCCGGACGGGAATGAGATGTTCTCCACCATCCACGGGTTGTAGTCGTGCTTGCGATATTGATAGTGCACGCGCCATCCGCTGTCTGACCCGGGTGCGATAAAGATGAAGCGTTCCTTTTCGCCCTTTTGGTCGGAGTCGTTGTCGACGCCGAAGACGTTGCCGAAATCATCGAAGGCGATTTCCTGGACGTTGCGGAGGCCGCGCGCATAGACTTCGAAGCCCGTGCCGTCCGGGTAGCAGCGCAGTAGTGCACCCTCATCGGGGAAAAACCAGCGGGTGCCCTCTTTGGAAACAACGTTCGTGCCTTTGTCGCCGATGGTCCAGTAGAGGCGGCCATCGGGACCGAAGCTCAGGCCGTGCATGTCATGTCCGGCGTAGTTGATGTGCAGGCCGAAGCCGTGGGCGAGTGCTTCGCGCTGGTTGGCGATGCCATTGCCGGTGGTGTCGCGGAGTTTCCAGACATGGGGAGCGATGGTCGCGTAAACGTCACCGCGCCGGGCGAGCACTCCGGCGGCGATCCCGGTGACCTCGGTGTTGAAGCCATCGGCGAAAAGGGTGTGCGCGTCCATGACGCCATCGCCATCGCTATCCGTGAGGCGGTGGATCTTTTCGGAATAAACCGTGAGGTCTTTCCAATCGATGCGACCATCCTTGTTGAAGTCCTTCACCGAAGGGTGATTTTTGAAGCGCTTGGAGGTCACTTCCTTTCGGAGAAATGCCTGCTTTTCCTCGATGGTCGAGTGGGAGAGGTCGTCCGGAATCCACCAGGTGACTTCGCGGATGTCGAGGTCGCCGACTTTGCGGCGTTGGCTTTCTGTCACGTAGATCGAGCCATCGACGTCCACGCTGAGCGCCACGGGGTTCTTGAAAAAGGGATTGCCGGCGACCTTGGTGCGGACGAGGCCGCCTTCACAGGGTTTCGTCTCCGGCACCGCGTGGAGGCACGGGGTGAGCAGGGCGAGCGAGAGGCATCCGACAAGGCGCATGGCGCGGATACGCAGGGCGGCGCGTGCTTGTGTCAATTCGTTGGAGCACTACGTGGTTTTGGGGCACTGAGAGAAATAGATTTCGATCTAACAAACGGTATGAAATGGCTGGCGAGAATGGTTTTTTGGGCGATGTTTTCGTTTCCTTCGAGGTCGGCGAGCGTGCGAGCGACTTTGAGGATGTGGTCGCAGGCACGGGCGGAGAAGTTGAGGGTTTCCATCGCTTGTTCACGGTGCCTGACGCATTCGCGGCCCGGCTGTGGCGGGAAATTCGGCTGCGACGGCGAATACGTCTTCCGCTCATCGCCCTGCATCCGTTGCGATTTGGAGCTTAGCAGGTCGGCGGGAGATTTGCCCACGAAGTAAGCCAGCTTCGCCGCATTCATGTGAAGATCCTCCAATGACTTCGCGGAATAATCGGCGGCGAAGCCGGCTTTCTGCGACGGGGACTTCGTCGCGAACAAGCGCGACAGCGTGTTCGAGCCGGCACTGGACCCGGCCGAGCATGGAGCGAAGTGGGCGGCGTCGAATCACAAGCGCTTCAATCGGCCAGTCCGAAGGTGAGGCGCAGGAAGTTACGGCCACCGTCTTTCGGTATCCGGCAGCGACGGGCTTCCGAGTCTGGAATCGAGAGGGCACCCGGATCAGGTTCGTCGATGATGCCGCTTGGAGTCCAACCCGACAGGTCGATGGAGGTTTCCGCCTGATACATGAGCCCGGCATTCATCCGGTCCTGCCAGCGTCGGTAGTGGATGACCAGCCAGTCGCCGCCGGAGATCGATTCGACACCGCTGGTGAGCGGCGGGACGTCCGGTGCTTCGGGATCCATGTTGAGTGCGTATTCCACCAGGTTGGGCGAGCCGTCGCGGTCGAGATCGGCGCCCGGCAGGGCATCGTCGCCGGTCAGGTTGTGGCTAGCCGCCCAAGTGGCGAGGTCGAGCGCGGTTCCCGCAGTGGCGACGAGCACCACGTTGTTCAGCGAGACCGGCGGATTGCCGGTGGTGGGATAGGTGAGGTGGAAGCGCGGGGCGATGAGTTGATCGAACACACCGCTGCGGTGGCTGGATTTGAGGACCTCGAAGGCGGTTCCTTCGGCAGGGTTGTATCCGCTTTCGAGATTGGCGACCAGAGTGCCGGCGATGGTAGCGCTGGCGTTGATCTGCAGGATATCGAAGTCCGGATTGTCGGTGCCGGCACCGGCTACGCCGATTTCGAGCCGGCCGCTGGCGGTCTGGACGAAGGGTGAATCGATGATCATGCGGCCGGGAGAGCTGCCGATGGTCATGGTGCCTTCGTTGATCACCGAGTTGCTGGAGTAGAATTTCGTGAGGCGGACCTGGCCGGTGGCGTGTAGCGTGGCACCGGGGAGGTTGCGCAGAGTGGACAGCTCGTAGCCCTGGATTTCCCCCCCTCCTGCCAGCGTGAACATGCCGGCGTTGCGCAACTCGGCCTTGGAGTTGAGGCGGCGGAAGCCGCTGCCGGTGGTGGTGGCGAGACCGTTGAGGGTGACGGTGCCGGAGATGTAGCCGGAACTCCAATCGATGGTGCCGCCCGTGAGGGTGCCATTGTCGGATGGATCGGAGGATAGCGTGGCACCGGCCAGTTCGAGGGGTGAACTGGAGACCTGCGTGCTTCCGACCAGCGTCGTGACTCCCGAGGCGCAGACCGTGCGGCCGACACCGGTGATCACACCGCCGTCGGCCAGATTAAGGCTGGTGTGGAACAGCAAGCGACCGCTGCCGGTTTCGATCGTGCCGTCATTGCGGCAGGCGAAGTGACGGATGGAGACGTCGCCACCGCTTGATGAGCGCCGGATGAGGCCATGGTTGACCAGTTGGTTGCCACCGTAAAATTGGGAGAACACCTCGCCGTCGCCGGTTATTTCCAGCATGCCGGACGGGGCCACCTCGATGACCGAGCTTTCATATCCAAGGATCGGTCCGGCTCCTTGCCACAGCAGGCGGCCGTCGATGGCGAGGGTGGCCTGCGTGTTCATCTGGCGGGTGGTTTCCGGTGGGCCGGAAACGGCAAGCGTGGCGCCACCAAGCACCCGGGCGCGACCTTCCAGATAGCCGCTGGTCCATTGGCTGCCGTCCTTGAAGCGCAGTTCGCCGTTTTCCCCGGCACCGCGGACATAGCCGCCGGCCACGTGGACGAAGGCCTCGACGGGCGCGTCGGCCTCGAGCACTCCGCCGCTGAGATTTACCTCGCCGGGGCCACGGATTTCCGCGCCGTCGGTCAGCGTCTGGGTTCCATTGGTGAAGCTCAGGGTGCCGCTGGCGGTCGATTCGAACAGTCCGCTGCTGCTGCCGCCATAGTTGCAGGCGAGCTGGCCGGCGGGCGTGCGGACGGTGCCGGCGTTGTCGAGCCGCCAATCGACGCGGAGGTCGGCCCCATTCTGCGTGACGAGTTGGCCACCCGGTTGGATTTCGAGGTGATTGCCGGCGTAGAACCGGGTCATCATGGCGGGGCCGGTGGCCGAGAAGAGACCGCCGGACAAGATGCGGATGGTGGCGTTTTCATATCCTTGGAGCGTGCCGGATGCCATGTCGATGGTGCCTGACACCTCGATCGAAGAGCCGGTTCTCACACGTTTGAGGGTGCCGACCCCCTCGATGATGCGCAGCGTGCCGGTGGCATCGACACTCCAGGTGCCGCTCGATTCGCCGCCGCTCCAGAGCAAGAGGCCTCTGATCGAGCCGGCGCTTCCGGTCCAGGTGCCATTGGCCCAGGTGGTGGGAGCACTGAAGGTGACGCGGCCCGGCAGCTGGGTCGCACCGCGGATCAGCACATTGCCAGAACCGGTGACCGACGAGGTATTTTCGAACACCAGGGTGCTGGTGAATTCGAGCGTCGAGACATCAGACTGGACGGTGCCGCGTTGGCGATAGGTCCAATCGTTGCAGACGGTGCTGCCGCCGCTGCCGGCGGATTTGAGCAAGGTGCCTTCGTTGATCAATTCGTTGGTGTCGTAAAACCGGTTGAACGGGTCGCCATCGACGGCGAGGTCACAGACGCCTCCTGGTTGGATGCGGAAGCGGCATTGGTCGTAGCCCTCGATCCCGGCTGGGCCCGTCCAGCGATAGGTGCCACTGACCACGATTTCCGCCGAGGTGTTTATGCGTTTGAAGCCCTCGCCATGGACCTCCATGCGCGAACCGGAGGGGATGGTGAGGATGCCGCTGATGGAACCGGACATCCAATCGAGCGTGCCGGTGACGGCGGCGCTGCTGCTGGCATCCAGTGTGGCGCCGTCGAGGATCAGGTTTCCAAGCGTTTCCGTGATCGCTCCTTCCAGATGGGTGGTTCCGGAAACCATGCGGATGGTGCCGGCACCGGTCAGTTGTGCGCCGGCCGGCAGGTGGTGATCGCTCACGGCGAAGCGCAGTTCGCCGGTTTCACAGCGGGTTTCGCCTCCGAGATGATAGGTCCAGCCGTTTTGGAGAATGATGGTTCCGGTGGTGCCGGTTTTGCGCAGCAGTCCGTAGTTGTGGAAGGTGTTGGAAGAATAGAAATTGACGAATGGGATTTCATGTCCGGTCAGGTTCCATGTCCCGTGGTTGTGGATGACGACCTGGTCGTAGCCTTCGAGTTGGCCGCCGCTCATTTCCACGGTGCCGGAGTTGGTCAAGGTGGCGAGTGGACCCAGGCGGACGGTTCCGGATGGGATTGCCAAGGTGACCTCGGCGAGAATGCTGATCGCACCGCCGATTTCACCGCCCGTCCAGGTGGCGGCACCGGTCACCGTCGTGTTGGTGGTGCTGAGCGTGCCTGCGGACAAATTGAGGGTGCCGACGGTAAGACCGGGCAGCGCGGCTGTGCCGCCGCTGACGGTGAGCGAGGCCAACGTGCGGTCGCTGGTGGATTGTGCGTATCCCATGCCGATCACCGCGTCGTCGTCGGAACCGGGCACGCCATTGGTCCAGTTCCTGGCATTGCCCCAGTCGTTGTTGAATTCTCCGGTCCAGGTGGTGGTGAGCGCGCTGGCGGTTCCGGCCAGTGCGAGGATAATGCAGGGCAGGGCGGCACGGGTGAGGCCGCGGGTATGCGAGTGGTGGCGAGTCTTGGTTTTCATTTGGGTATGGGGTGAAAGCAAGATCACAGTGAGATGGGATCCGTCGCAGAATATCCTAATGAAGAATTTCCACCAATCATCGAAACCACGCAAATCCTTTGGAAAAATTGGCATGGACTGCTGAATTAGGCCTCGCCGCCCTTTCCTGAAACGAAGGCGACCGCATCCACCATCGGGTGAGTGATGCCATCTGCCGTCGTTACAGAAAATTCCGTCGCCAACCAATCGAGCCGCGACACGGAGAATGTTTCCCCGGAGAGATTCTTGTAACGCAGCGAACCCGAGTGTAAGGGCTTTCCTTCCGTCTGTTCAAGATCAAGGGCACTCGATTTGCGCTGAGTGGCACTCCCGACGTTTGGTTTTCGTTGCGATGGCGACATCAGGCCGGTGTGGCAGGCCGGCATGAAGATAGAGAATGCGCCGCACCTCTTCGATGCCTTGCGGATGCTGGTTAGATAAGTGTCCGCTCGGGACAATCTTCTCGGATGCCGCTAACTCTAGGTGCGAACTCCAGTATGCGACCACTCCGTCGCTGCTGTCCGGCGTGTCGCCCTTGCCACGGTCACCGATGATCGAATGATAGGGAATATTCCGGCGAATCGGATAGTCGTTGATTCTCTGGATAAAGAGATTGCGCGGTGAAAGCGTATCGATGCTGTTGGGAAAATGATCGACGTGCGATCCCGAATCGTTCGCGCTCAGCACGTTTGCGGCCGCATCCCGAATGTCGGCGAGCGTGGCGGGAAACCGCACCAGTTTGATGCCGATCCAGCCGACGATGTTGCCAGCCAACTCGCTACCCCGGTGGGGGGAGGACATGAAAACGGCACGGCTAATCTCGTCGCGCGCGCCGAAGACCAGCGACGCTTCCAACAGGCGGCGACTCTCGCCGCTGACATCCGTCTCAGCAGGGGATTTGCCGAAGAAAGCCCGCCACAAGCGGTCGCCAACATCGGTCACCATCAACCGCGATACCAGCCCGCCCATGCTATGTCCGATGATGACAATATCCTTGTGATCGGGGTGCAGCTCGCGCATCAAACGGAGTTCCCGGCGGAGGATCGCGGCCGACACAGGATAGGGATAGCCGCTCGGGTAGCTGAAGGCCCAGAACTGATAGCGCTCGCGGATCGCCGGATCGGCCATCAGGTCGAAATACATCGGTGCCCAGGTCGCCGGCGTGTCCTTCAGGCCGTGCACCAACAACACCGGAATCCTGTCGGGATCGTATGGCTGAAGGGCACTCAGGCGGGCGGTGTCGCTGTAGCGCACCGGGTCGATCAACCGCGCCAGCCCGAGCCGGTCGATCCGCTCCTTGGACAGGATGTAGGCGACCGGGGCGTTGAAATCAACGCGCAGCGGGAGGCTCCGTCCGCCAAAGGTGACCTTGTCCAACTCGAAAGGATCCAACAGATCCACAGTCGCCAACCGTCCCTTGAAGCGGACCACCGCCGTCACCGTCCGGTGTGGGATGGTCATTGGCGTGCGGGCGTCTTCGCTAAGAAAAGTCACCAGTGGCGCGCCGATCCCGGAGGTCTGGCCACGACCGGTCTTGCCGGCATAGCGGCCACTGAACTTGAGTCGGTCGGTGGGAATGAACTCACGATCCGGGTCGGCTAGATCCGCCGGTTGGGTTCCGCGAAGCAGATAATCGACCGATCCGCCCCGGACCCTCATTGATTGGTCCCACGGCCTCACGTCGGCCTCGATCAGGCGCTCCACCAAGCGGGAGGTCAGGTAGTTGTATTCGGGAGTCGCCGCCTCGTCACCCCGGGAAACGGCGCGGGCAGCTTCGCGCAGACCATCTAACAAAATCGCAATATCACTTTCGCCGTGATTCCCGGGATGGGCGGCCGCTTTCAATACTGCGGGGCTGACGACCCTCGGTCTCGGTTCGGGCGCCTCAACCTCGTGGACGCGGATCGGCGCGGTGCAACCCGCAATCAGAATCGTCGTCAGCAGGGGAAGAAGAATGCGATTCATGGTGCGGCGCGAACATGCAGTGATTCGCGCCGGAATCAACTGCTCAAGCACCGCAAACCCATCGAAACCACCCTGAGCGACAAGACCCGGGACCTCTTCAGCCTCAAGCGTAGCGTGATTCTTCTACGACGTCACCAACACGCATTTCGAAGGCGTTTGCGCGACTTTCATCAACTCGAAGAGCGGGTCGAGGGCCACATCTTCATCAGCGTCCTTGCCTATCACCTCCTGTGTTGGAACGGCCGACTTGGTAGTGCCTTTTGAAACCAATCCCCACAAATTCAAGGGCTACAGCCTCATGATAAGAAACTTGGGCTCACTTCGAGGGGGTGGTCGGCTCACAGGGTTTTCAAAAACTCGATCAGCGCGGCTTTGTCTTCTTCGTTCAAGCCGAGACCTTGGGAGTGCTTGGCGAGGTTGGGATCAAGAGTGGCACTGCGCTCAGGAGGCGCGTTGTAATGTTCGACCACTTCCTCCAGCGTCGCGAAGCGACCGTCGTGCATGTAGGGCGCGGTGCGCGAGATATTGCGCAGCGATGGGGTGCTGAATTTGTGGCGATCCGATTCCCTGCCGGTGAACATCTCCACGCCGTAGTCATCGGTCGCGGCCAGCCCGTTGTTGTGAAAAGAGTGGTCGGTGAAGTTCGCGCCGCCGTGGCAGTGGAAACAATCGGCCCCGCGGCGTCCCATGCGTGGCTCGGATTCGGTGAAAAACAACTCGAAGCCGCGCTTCGCCTGATCGGTGAGCGTTTCTTTTCCGGCAAAGGCGCGGTCGAATTTGGAGTCGAAGCTTACGCGGGTGAGGAGGAAGTTCTCAAGCGCGAGTCCGATGTTTTCCGGCGTGATGTTTCCCGACCCGAAGGCGGCGCGAAACAGCGGGGGATAGGCGGGGTCGGCGGCAAGTTTCGCCACCACGTGCTCCAGGGTCTCATCCATCTCCAACGGATCAACGATGGGCATCAGTGCCTGCTCGCGCAGCGATGGCGCACGCCCGTCCCAGAAGAAACTGGATTTCCACGCGAGGTTGAAAAGCGGCATCGAGTGGCGCGGCCCGTGCCTGCCATCCACTCCGGGACTGAACCGTCGCGGGTCCGACATCTCTTCACCCTGATGGCAGGAGGCGCAGGAAATCGTATGGGTGCGCGAGAGTTTCGTTTCGTGAAACAGGCGCTCACCCAGAGCCACACGCGGCACAAGCAGCGGATTGTCCATCGGCAGCGAGGGCAGGGGAACATGGCGGGGAAGCGTGAGCGGGTAGCCCACCGGATTTGCGGGCAGGTCGATCGGCTTCGGCGGGTTCTTGGGACGCGGCATGGCGGCGGTTTCGATGCCCGCCACCCGGAACGCGGAGGCGAGGCCGGTCTTGATTTTACCGACCACCGGGTCGCCCTCGATGGAGTGGGTGGTCGCTCCGTCCGCCGCGAACGAAAGTTGATCTAACAATTTTTGCGCATCCAATGCGACGACCACGCGGCTGGGATCGCGTGGCTCAAAATCAAGTGGCAGCGTCACGGCCATGCGGTTCGGATCTCGCGCAAAATGGTAGGCGAAACCCTCCGGTGGATCATTTCCTACCCGGGCCTCGCGCCACAATCCCTCGGCGGCGAGAAAGATGTAACCTCCCTGCCAATCCCAGTGCAGCCGGTTCACATTCGGGTTGAGCGGGTGTCCCGGAGCGTGTCGCGCGGGATCGCCGTGATTGGTCTTTTCATCCGGGCCGATGTGAAAGGTGAGCGCCATGATTCGTCCTGCCGGTGCCTCGCCCAGCATGACCTCACCGCCTTTTCCGGAAACGAAGGCGACCGCATCCGCCATCGGGTGAGTGATGCCATCTGCCGTAGTTACGGAAAATTTCGTCGCCAACCAATCGAGCCGCGAAATGGAAAAGGTTTCCCCGGCGATGTTTTTGAAACGCAGGGAATCCAATGCCAAAGGCCTGCCATCAGCCTCGTGGATAAACGTCAGATGCAGCGGCGCGGCGAACACCGGCGTCGCGAACATCACGGAGAGCAGCAAGAGCATTCTCATGGGACGGATGAAACGGGCATGGTCACAGCGAAACCGATCATTCCGCTTTCGCTGGGTAGAAGCTCCAGCACGGTGCCATTTGCCCGCGCGAGTTCGATGGCGATGTTCAGTCCGAGCCCGAAACCCTCGCCATGACGCGAGCTTTCGGCGCGGTAAAACCGTTCGAACAAACGCTGCCTCACCTCTTCGGGGATTTCCGCGCTGGTGTTGCGGATCTCGAAGCGAGCGCCCTCGGTGCCGCGCCCCAGGCTTACCCGCACTCGTCCGTTCGGCGTGCTGTATTTCACCGCGTTGCTGACGAGATTATGGAACACCTGATGCATGAGCGCGCGGTCGGCCTCGACGCAGACTCCGGGCTCGATGCGATTTTCAAAGGCGAGCCCCGCCGTCTCGCTCAGCGATTCCGCGTCGTCCATCAGGCCCGCGAGATCGTCGGACAAATCATAGCGCTCACGATGAATCGGCAGCTCGCCCGCATCGGCCTGCGAGAGCAACAACAGACTGTGCGTGATGTGTTTCAGACGCGACACCTGATGCAGCGAAACGCCGATCCGCTCACTCGTTTCCTCATCCAGCGATTCGGAACGCAGCACATCATTCAAGGTGCTCTGGATCACTGCCAGCGGGGTCTTGAGTTCATGAGAGGCGTCCGCCGTGAAACGCGCCGATTGCTCGAAGCTCCGCTCCAGGCGTGCGGTCATGTTGTTCAACGCGCCGATCAGTTGGGCAAACTCATGGTCATCACCGCCGTGAAGCGGGATGCGGTCGCTGAGATTTCCCGCACTCATGCGGTCGGCAATCGAAACCATCCGATCGAGTGGACGAATCGCCCGCCCCGAAGCATACCATGCGCCAAGGCCGGCGATCCCCAAAGCCAGCGTGCCGCCACCCGCGAACCACAGCGCGGTGCCGCGCGCCTCGGCCTGCAGCGCATCGCGCGACAAACCGACAAACACGGTGTAGTGCGGATTGCTGAAGGCACCGAAGCGCCATTTCTCCGCTTTGCCCTCGACCGTGAAAAAATCAGGCGTCCGGATCTCCGGCATGATGGGACGGCGCGGCGGGCCGGCATTTCCGATCCCGGGCGATAACGCGCGCGCCGGTCGCGTGGTGCGATCAGCATCCACCGCGCTCGTGACCACTTCGGAACCCTGCGGCAGATAGCCGACGAAGGCAGCGCGGTTCGCGTCGTCCCATGCGGGTCCGGATAATGTCACCGATGGATTTCCCTCCGTGTGCCACATCACCGTCACCGCCACCCTATCCTCGCTTTCACTGAAAATTTTCTCAACCGCCCGTGCGAACTGCTCCTCCCGGTCGCGCGGCGTCAGTTGCGACCACAGCCGCCGCGCTTCCTGGCCGATGCGCAGATCGTAGTTCCGCGCCTGCTGATCCAATGCGAACCACCAGGCACCCGCCCCAAAGCCCGCCACGACGATGCCCGCCACCAGCATCGTTTGCAACGCGAGGCGCACCCGGAACGACGAGGGACCCCCGGCACTCATCCCGCCTCCCCCAGCGCATAGCCCGCACCACGGATGGTGCGCAGCAGTTTCGTTTCATGCTCCTTGTCGATCTTCGCCCGCAACCGCTGCACATAGACCTCCACCAGATTGCTCTCCAGATCCATGCCATATCCCCAGACCTGCTCGTAGATTTGCACCCGGCTGAACACCCGCCCGGGCGTGCGCATCAGAAACTCCAGCAACTGAAACTCCCGCGCCGACAACTCAATCTCCGCTCCGCCCCGCGAAGCCTTCCGCGTGATCAAATCCATCCGCAGATCCGCCACTTCCAGCAAATGCGTCGGCGCGCCGGAATGACGGCGCGCGACGGTGCGCAAGCGCGCGACCAGCTCCTCGATATAGAATGGTTTTGTCAGATAGTCGTCCGCGCCGAGGTTCAAGCCCTCGATTTTCTCCGGCAGCGTCGAGCGCGCCGTTAGCAGGATCACCGGGGTGGCATTCTTCTTGTCCCGCAACACCCGCAAAATGCTCAACCCATCGCGTCCCGGCACCATGATGTCGAGCACCAGCGCGTCGAAGGGCACGGCCAAAGCCCGCTCCAGCGCCACATCGCCATCCTCCACCGCATCCACCGCAAAGCCCATCTCCTCCAAGCCCTTCCGGGTGGATTGGCGCAGGCTTTCCTGATCTTCAAGCAGCAGAATGCGCATAGAATGACAAACTATCCAATCCGCCCCCGCTATCAAAAGATAAATGGGAATTTATCCAGTCGGGTTCCTGATCACCGACATGTGGGTTACCCAGTTGGGATTGTCTCCGGGTGGCTGCGCGGTGGCGGGGATAGGGTTTTCTGGTGGCGGGGACGGCGCAAGGGACGCAACCCCGTTGGGGTTGGATTTTCGCGCGGCACCAGTCCCAGGGTAGGTCTCCGACCAACCCTGGGCTTTGGGACAAAACCCCCTTGGGGTTGGCGGGGTTGCCCCGGTGAAGTTTCAGGAATTCATCTCAACGGATGCCGTATCGGGCAACCTTGGGATTTGGGACGCCACCCTAACGGGGTTGCCCGGATTTGTATCCCAACGGGATTTCGTCCCAAAGCCCGGGGTTGGACGGAGGAACGACGGCCTACCCCGGGAGAGAGGCCCCCATATCCGCAACCCCAACGGGGTTGTGTCCGGACAAATAAACTGCCACAAATAAACTGCCAGGCAAACAATGTGAAAAGTAGGCGTTTATCCTTTTACAATAAGGAATTCAAGGAGATCGAGGGAGGGTATAGTGGGGCGGGAATTGAGGCGGGTGGGCTTCCGGGCGGCTCATGCTAGCCTTCCTTTGATGCCGAGGGGCGGGATCATGCGGGGGCTTTCGGTGAGTCGTCGGCGAGGCCCAGCGACAGTAAGGTCGCTGCTCCGGAAGGGACGATGCCCGGGCGTTTCGCGATTTTGAACGATGTTGATCGCTCTGCTTTCACCCCCACTCACACAGCCCGTCCACATACGCCGCCGAGCCATCTCTGAGCCAGGCGTCGAGTTGGGCTTGGGCTTTGAGTTGCTGGCCGCGAGGGCGGTCGACGAGGAGGAAGCGGCAGTCGAGTTCGTCGAGGCGAGTCATGTCGCTTCAGAGCTTTTCGAGCTGAGTGACGAGGAAGACGTCTTCCTGGCCGCTGCCCCGGCGCTTTATGACGTCCTTCAAGGTGACGTAGGTCGGCATGTGTTTGGTGGTCGCAGTAAATTGAAAATCAGTAAGTTACATCGCTAACTTTTGTTTTATGCCTTGTTTTATGCCTGGCATCTTTTTTCGGGTCCGGTTTTTGAATCCAAGGTGGTGCGGCTCTCGGTGCTGCCGGATGCAGTGGATGCGGCGCTGGAATGGAGGTGTGAGAACACGAGCGAAATTCCTTT
>Ga0100401_1000084_pt1 | contig 67652 bp, 59 predicted proteins | sample CryGeymeta201525_FD_80421 | JGI IMG/M metagenome (GOLD analysis project Ga0100401, IMG submission 80421) | Groundwater microbial communities from Crystal Geyser aquifers in Utah, USA - Crystal Geyser metaG 2015-25 | ecosystem: Environmental > Aquatic > Deep subsurface > Groundwater | place: USA... | reverse complement strand
CGCTATGCTGGATATTCCACTTTGGAAACGCGTTCTGATCCTCGGGGTGATTGCCCTGGGGTTTGTTGCCGTTCTGGTGTTCATTTGGGTCAGCTACGGCCTGTTCAGGCTGTTCGCCGACATTGCACTGCTGTTGAACATCGGGTTTCTGTAAGGGCTGGCGAGCAGCGGTCGCCTGATCATCGTGCATGTTTTCGACGCCGCGTCGCAAACCACGCCCAGACTTCTGCCCCTGATCGCGGGCCAGCGCGCAAACAGCCTGAGGCCACTCTGGATCGCCGGGGGGCTCCTTCACCTGGTTGCCGCCGCAAGGCTCTCCCGTCACGCGCAACCAGCCACAGGGCGGTGGGGCCGGTTTGGTGCGGTAAATGTTGTGTACGCTCGAAGGTTTTTTAGCATCAGGTTGCTGCACATAAACCTTCTGCAACTTTGGACCCCGGCGCGACTGAAGCACGATAGCCTGTCAAGCCGCAGTTCAATCTGTCGCTGCGGATCGAAAGCCGGTCAGACTGGCTGACGGGCGATCCGGGGGCCGTGATGCCGCGCAAGGTGATGGAACGCAGCGGGATCGTGCCGTGGATGACCGTGCGGCTGAACGATCCGCGCAGCGCGGTCGCTGTGACCCACGATCTCTCTTCGCTGATCCGCACCTGTGTGATGATGGCCGCGCCTGCAAACCTGAAGATCCTGCGCGAGGCGTTGCTGGAACCTGCCGGGCGCGGGATCAGGGCGGAACGCAGGGGAAAGCGTCTGCCCTCCGTGACCCTCGACGTCGACAGCCCGCCATCCTCCGGCATCCGTGGACACCACACCTTCCTGCCGTCAAATCCCGGCATCAAAGGGCCGCGAAGGCCTCCCAAGCCCTCTTGGAAGCTATTCGATGAATATGACGGTGTAAAAGACGCGCCGGCAGATCGCGCTGCGGCACCTTCCAGGCTGCGGCATATTCGTTTCGGGGGAACAGGCTGTCGCGGTAGATCGAACCCCACAGGGCCTGTCGAACCGCAGGTGCGCCTCCACCGAAGTGACCGGCGAAGGCGTTCATAACGCAGGGTAATATCCTCACGCTGGTCAGCGTCCAGGTTGCAGAAGGATGAGGCGGGTCAGCGAAAACTCCAGCGCGCCTTTCGGCCACCCAACGAGAGGCTGTCGGTGCGGTGATTTTGCGGCGCACGACACTGACGCGCCAGCCGCCCTTGGTGCGGCCGATACGATCACAAGTGGGTGCGCGCTCTGAAAGTTGCGCAAAAGGGTAACGGCCTGCAACGCGCTGACATTTGCAAGCAAGGGAAACAGGTCGTTCTTGCAATAGCCATCCATAGGGTCGCTCACCGTGCGCCCATTAACGATCTCGCGCTTCGAAGGCGGTGTCGGGGCGGCATCAATACGCCGGGCGTTCCGTTCGCTGAACCCGGCACGGGCAGCCGCTCAGGTGAAAAACACTTGTTAAGCAGAAAAAATCAGGTGATCTTGCCGTCGAGCCGCAGGCCACTTGGGGAATGTCGGCAACAATTAACTGGACGAGAAGTTTTATGAAACGACGTATGTTTACTTTTTCAATTCTACTTTTTGGCATCGCCTCGAACATTCCTGTACTTCGTAGTTTTTTTACATCCCGTGTCGAAGGCGGCTGGGTTCTAAAAGATGAGGATATCTGATGCTTATTGATTTTAACAAGCTCGAAAGACCGCCCGAAGATCAATATGATGTCTGCGTCATCGGGGCTGGCGCTGCTGGCATCACCATTGCCTTGAAACTGGCCCAAAAGGGGAAACGCGTTGCCCTTTGCGAGGCGGGGGATTTTGATTATTCTCATGATTCACAAGATATATACACCGGAAAAGTTTTTGGTGACCCGTATTTTGATCTCGCGTCCGCGCGGCTGCGTTTCTTTGGCGGATCGACCAATCACTGGGGAGGTTGGTCAAGATCATTCGAGCCCAACGACTTCGAGCGGGATGATATGGGCGAGAAATACAGATGGCCGATTGAGTTTCAGGATGTCAATGCCTATTTGATCGAGGCTTGCAAGATCGTAGAAGTTGATAGCAATTTCTCGGAAGAAATTGTTGATGCCGAACATGGAATTAAAAGAATTGAATTCAAACATTCCAAACCAGTTCACTTTCTGGATAAATATGCAGATGAAATCATAGAATCTGGCGATATTGATCTTTTCATAAATGCAAACTTTTATGATTTCTCAGGGGCTGACCGCCGTGTGCAGTCGGCCCATTTCAAGAATTACCAGGATGTGTCTTTTAAGTTGAATGCCGATGCGTTCGTATTTGCGATGGGCGGTATCGAAAATTCGCGGCAGTTGCTTTGGGTCGAGCAGCGACATAGAGGTGAGTTCTTTGAAGAAAACCTACCAATCGGTCGCTACTGGATGGAGCATCCGCATTTTACATTAGGCGAAGCCCTGCTGAACGAAGACGTCACCACAGAAAGATATTATTCGATCACTTCAGAGATACAAAAGAAATTTGGCGTATTGGGTTGCGGCTTTGTCATTCAGAAACAGGGTGACTCGGCGACAAAACGGCTGGTCAAGGATCTTTTGTGCGTGGCCCCTTCAATTGGAGAATGGGCCGCTGGCCTTGCCGGGAAAAATCTGATATGTGCCTATCGGTTCCTAGCTGCTTGGGAACAAGCGCCAGACTTTGAAAACCGCGTTGCTTTGTCGCTCACCGATCAGGATCGTTTCGGTGTCCCGTTGACCGAACTGTTTTGGAAGAAAGGGAGTATCGACAGGAAAACCATGGAGGTCAGTGCAGATCAGTTCAGTAAATGGATCATGAACAGGGACCTGGGCCGGGTGCGACTGGATGACTGGGTTTACAAAAAGGGTGAATATCCGCTGGACGGTGAACTGGCAGGGTACCACCATATGGGCGGAACCCGCATGTCGCATTCCGGGAAATTCGGCGTGGTCGATGCAAACTGCAAAATATTTGGGTCCGACAACATATTCGTTGCGGGGTCGTCACTTTACACCACCGCCGGTTACAACAACCCAACCCTTGCACTTCTTCAACTGTCCCTAAGGCTGGCGGATCATTTGGGTTGAACCGCCCGAGCGCAATTTGCCGTTATGGAAATGGCGTGGGGCGGTTCATAAGGGGCGTCCCCGCCACCTGGATCAGATCACGCGTCTTGGGCAGGTTCTCGATCTGTGAGATCGTGGGCTGCGGGCACAGCGCCGCACCCTTCTGTGGATTGCGCTCGAGGGTGACCTTGAATGACGAACATTGCTCAGTTCCACCGCGTCATTGCCATCCGAATAGCCGGCTGCAATCCTCATGATCCGGTTTCCGACATCGAAGTCGTCAGCAACATGCTGCCGCGAAAGCCGAAGTGTCAGTACGATTCGCACTGCGTTCTTGCGGAATTCTTCCGTTCTTCCTGTGCCCATGGTTCATCTCCTTTGCTGCACATAACGCTATCAAAAGAGCGGCACCAAACAACGACAGGTCCACTTTGACCATGCATCGCTCGCCAGATGCGCCGGTCGCCATGCAAATGCCCGCACTCAAAATTCGCAACTCTGGTCAGGCAAAACCCGCAACTTGCAACCCGCCGGACCAGTATTGTTCAACCCTGAAACCGAAACGAGCGCCCCTGAAATCAGAGACACCGCATGAAACCGATGGACAACTTGTTTCAAATACCGAAAGCGGGAATCCACCTTTATTCCCACGAGTAAATCCCAAGGCGCAAGAAGAAGCGTCGCGGTCTCAAATCCAGTCAAGGTTGACATGGCCGACTGCGAACCGAGAGGCGATTTCGCTGCGCAGGGCGCGGAACCGGGGGCGCAGATGTTTGAATTTGCGTTCGTGGGTTTCGGCGACGAGGCAACGGATATGGCCGAACATATCCTGGGCCAACATGGTTTCAAGGATTTCCAGCTCGGCGCCTTCGATGTCCATCTTGACGAAAGCCAGCGGGCGGTCGGCGCTGGCCAGATCGCGCAGGATGTCGAGGAACGACAGACATGTCACGTCAAGGCCGGTGTCTGCATTGATCGCGCGCCCGCCGTCGAGGATGGTGGATTTCACGGACGCCCCCTCGGGGTTGGCATCGAAATTCTCGGCCCGCATCAGCCGCACGGTGCCGGGGTGCGCGGCGACGGCCGCGTTCACCAGGGTGATGTTTGGCGCGTCGGCAAAGCGGTCGCCAAGGCGGGAAAAGGCGTAAGGATCGGGTTCATAGGCAATGACACGGGCCGGGGTGGCGGCCAGTTGCGCGCTGACCATACCGATGTTGGCACCACAGTCCAGCACGGTGTCGCCGGGGCGCAGCATGGCACAGACCCCGGCCATGAATCCTTCGGCGCGGGCTTTGCGCAGGTTGCGGTCATGCCGCCGGATCAACCGGTCGGCCTGGATTTCGGCGGCGGATTTCGGCGGGTTTTCAACGGGTTCAGACATAGTGCCCCTGGATCGGTGGCGCATAGGCGGGCGCGGTGATCGGTTTGCGGCAGGCATACAGCAGCATCTGCGGGCCTTCGAAAAACCTCTCGCCCCCGCGCGGAATGCCGGTCGGGTCGGGAATGGTGACAACATGGCGTGGCGTCTTGCGCCCGACGACCGACACCTCAAGCATTTCGCAGCCGCGCGCGTGGTGCCAATAGCGCCAGGGCACGTCGGGACCGGTCTGGAAAAATCCATGCCCGAACCACCCGTCGCAGGCGACATAGGACAGCATCAGCCCACCGGGTTTCAAAAGCGCATGGCAGGTGTCCAGTGCCTGACCGATGTAAAAGATGTGCTCGGTTGTGCCGCCGTCGATCACCACGTCGAACTGGCCGCGCAGGTGATCGGGCAGGGGTTGGTTCAGGTCGTGGATATGCTGTGCGCCTTCGGCAGCGGTGAAATCCATCGCCTCGATCGGCGGATAGCCGAGTGCGGCGAACAGCGTTTCGGTAAACCCGTCGGCTTGGGTGATCGCGGCTTCGTCCACGGCAAAGCCCATACCGTTCAGTGCTGCGACAAAGCGGGCCATGCGGCGCGGTGGCATGTGGAATTTCTGCCGCCCCAGGATAAGCCCGCGCTGTGCCCCCGCTGCACGGTGGGCGTGGCGGGCCAGAAACAGGCCGGGGATCAGGGAAATGCCCATCAGTTTTCGGCAGTCTTGCGGGCGGCGCGCACATTGCCCTCGGTCAGGCGGCGCACGAATGGCACGCCAGTGTGATCTTGCAACAACCGGCGCGCGGTGCCCAGCAGGCCGGATTCTTTCAGCACGCCGTTGTGGCGATAGTGCACGGTGAACACCTCGCGCCCCTCGGGCAGGGGGGCGCCGCGCAACTGGCCGCCCATGATGAAATGCTGGCTCTCGGGAAGTTTGTTCCAGGCCAGTCCGGCCCGCTGGATCGCCACCGGCAGGCTCATCTGGTCAAGATAGGGGCGGCGATTGTCCAGAGTTTCTATCCGGTCGATGGCGCGCGCGGTGTCGTACCAGACATCGGGAAAGCGCTGCGCGCCATTCTCGGGGAACACCACCAGACCGGCACTGTAATACGGCAGGACGGGCCCCACCGGGCGGCGCATGTATTCAACGCGCGCCGCAGGCAGGGGCATGTCGAAGGCACCATATATGACGGGCCAGATCTCTTGCCCGGCCCAGATCATCGAGGCGGCCACAGAGGCCGACACATGGCCGGGGCGGATCAGATTTTCCGCTGTGTTGGGCCGCAGGAACAGCACGTCACTGTCCACAAAGGCGCTGTATTCACTGTCGCGCGGCTGCATCGCCGCGATAATCTTGTTGCCATGGGGATAATCGCTGTCCCACATGCCCTGCGTGTTCATCGGTCGTATCTCGGCGCCCATCATGTCATGCGCCTTGAATACGGCGGGGTGCAATTCGTCCATCCGGTGTTCGGGGCAATAGCCCACCGCCGCCACATCCGCGCCGAACTGCGCCCGGATGCTGGCCAGAAGGGTGCAGGCGAAAATCTGATACTCGGGCGGCTCGACGATATAGGCGAAGGTCAGACGGGGTGTCATCCCAGAGCGTCCTTGGGGTTGACCCCCAGCTTTTGGCACATCCGCCAGACATAGGAATTTTTCAGCGGCGGGTTGTTGCGCCACCACGGCCGCGTGCCGTTGGTATAAAGGTGCACCGACAGCGTGGCGTCGGTGAACCACCCTTCGACCCGGCCATGCGGGTCGAAGAATACATCATTCAACTGGAACGGCACCGGGTACAGCACATCTGCCCCCATCGCCCGGTCGATGTCGCCGGTGACCTTGGCAAAATGGGTGAACGCCTGGGGCCCAAAGGCGGTGCGTTCGGCGTTATAGATTTTCACCGCATGGGGGAGGTGCGCGGGCTGACGCTCCAACCGCCGCTTCTGGCGGTCGTTGAACCAGGGCGGGGCAGGGGGCAGGTTGTCGTAATACTCCAACAGCGCCGCCATCAGCGCACCCTTTTGCGGAATTTTTACCACCCCGCAATTCAGTGCGCCACGCATCCCGTGCCCGGCATAGATGTGATCCAGCTCATCGGGAAAAGGGGCGTGGCAAAACGCATCGCAGTCGATCCAGATTTCATCGGTCTTCTGGATCATTTTATAGCGAAAGACATTCGACAGGAACGATGCGCTGGTCTCGGCAACGATGTCCATCGGAATATCCATGATCCCGGAAGCGGCACGCACCTTGACGCCCTCGGGCAGGTTTTCCACGGTCTCGGTACAGTACAGCGTGGTTGGATGCCCCTGTTGGACATGCGACAACAGGCACAGCTGATTGATGTAATTCAACCGCCCGCCGATCCACAGCGATGCCACCGGCCGTCTTTCCATGTCTGCCCTCACTGCCCGCAGTGGAAATTGCGGTGCAATCGCAAATCCCAACGCTGATTTTTACCATTTTCGACACAATGCCTTATGCGATTCGCCCTGTCCAGTCCGGCCTGTTGGCGCGCGCCGGGGCTTTTGCTATGCTGGCAAAAAATGAAGATTTCGCATCATGCGGGGCAGTGAATTGAGCGTTGCACAACCAATCGCGGGGGTTCCCGCCAAAAACACGTCGCGCCACGGCACCCTGCTGGCCGTGTCGATGATGAAGGATGAAGGGCCGTATCTGTTGGAATGGGTCGCCCATCACATGGCTGTGGGGTTCACCGATCTGCTGGTCTATACCAACGATTGTTCCGACGGTACGGATGACATGCTGATCCGGCTGGAACAACTGGGCCTGGCGCATCACCGGCGCAATATCATCGCCAAAGGGCAAAAACCGCAGCCCTCGGCGATCCGGCACGCCACTGATGATCCTTTGGTGTGCAGCGCCGATTGGGTGCTGGTGTTTGATGCCGACGAATTCCTGTGCCTGCGCCACGGCGACGGCACGCTTGATTTGATGCTGGACGATATTGTCGCGCGGGGCGCCAACGGCATGGTGATCACCTGGCGCATCTTCGGATCGGGGGGGGGGATCGACTGGTCGCGCGCCCCGGTGAGCGAGCAATATCTGATGGCCGCGCCGCCGATGTGGAACAAGGGCTGGGGGGTCAAGACGCTGTTCAAATACGACCCGGCCCATTGGCGGCTGGGCATCCACCGGCCCAAGCTGTTGAACAAGACGCTGGACACCGATTTTCCAGCCACGGTGAAATGGCTGAACGGATCGGGCCGCGCGATGGAGGATTATTTCAAGTTTCGCGGCTGGCGCTCGATCGCCCGCACCGTGGGCTATGACTGGGCGCAGATGAACCATTATGCGGTGAAATCCGTCGATGCCTATGCAATCCGCAAGTTTCGCGGCAACGTGAACAACAAGGCCGACAAGTACAACGACGATTACTGGGCCTTGCAGGACCGCAATGAGGTGCGCGACGACACGATGCTGCGCTATTCCGCCCGGCGACGCGATATTTTCAACGGTCTGCTGTGCGATCCGGTGTTGCACCGCCTGCACCATGCGGCCCTTGACCGGGTTGAGGCGCGGCTGGCGACACTCAAGGTTTCGCCCGACTATGCCGGGTTTGTCGCGCGCCTGAAAGCCGCCGGCGCGGTGCCGATTTCGCGTGTCGAGGCCAAGCCGCCCAAGGCGCGGGATGCCGCCGAAATCGCCGCCTTGATGGGCGATGTGGAACGCCGCGTCTCTGACAAGGCCCCGGTCACGGCCGCCCCGGTCACGGCCGCGCGGGCCCGCGCCGCACAGCCGCCCGACATGGTGGTGCGCGGGGCCGTCGATGTCAGCGCCGCCGTGCCGCTGGACTGGCACGCCAATCACGCGGTGCTGCTGCCCGCCGATCCACGGCTGTTTCCGCCCACCGCGCTGCTTGCGCTGGCCGAGGGCAAGTATCTGCGCAACCTCGCGCGCAACCTGCCGGCGCTGCTGCCTGGGGCGGGGTGCTACGTCGAACTGGGGGTTACCTGTGGTTTTGTCGCGCTGCATCTGGCGCGGGTGCGCCCTGACGTGCAACTTCACCTGCAACAGGGCGAGGTGGGCTGGCGCGCCGCCTTTGCCTGGATTGCGGCGCAGAATGCTGTGCCTCTGTCGGTGCAGGCCGAGGTGCCCGATCTTGTCGCGCTGCGGCCCGATGTTGTAAGCTTGGCCGACACCGCAGTTGATGCCCCGGCGCTGGAGCGGCTGTTGGCGGATCATGTGCCACAGGTGGTGGTCTTGACCGGGGCGTTGTGGTGCGACCGGCATGACGATTTGCAACGGTTTGAAACGGTACTGGCGCGCCACGGGTTTACCGAACGTCTGACGCTCGACCCGATGCTGGCCGCCGGGTATTGCCGCGCGGGCCAGACGCCATGACCGAGCGCACGGCATTCTTCTTCATCGCCCAGGGCGAACACCTGACCGCGCAGGCTATTTTGCTGGCTGCATCCTTGCGGTATCACAACGGTGCCGCGCCGGATCTGATCGCCTATGTGCCCGAAACGCCTGACGCTGCGCCCCTGCCCGGCCCGGCACGCGCCGCATTCGAGGCGCTGGGCGTGGCTGTGCGCCCGCTGACCGTCACGCCGGGCCATTGGAAAACCAGCTATCCCCACGGGAACAAGCTGTTTGCCTGTGCCGCGCCGCGCGATGCGGTGCGCCATGTGTTTCTGGACAGTGACATGGTGTGCACCGCGCCTTTGCCGGTCGAGGCGGTGATTGCCCCCGGCGCGGTTGCGCTTGCCCCCGAAGGCACGCCCACCTGGGGCAAGACGGGTGACGGCTGGCGCCGTGTCTATGATCATTTCGGCCTGTCCTTGCCCACAGACCGGGTGCGCCTGACCCGGCGGCGGCGGATCGCATTCCTGCCCTATTTCAACGCCGGGATGGTGGCATTTCACCGCGATGCCGGGGCGGGCGGGCGTGGTTTTGCCGATCTGTGGTGTGATACGGCGCGCCGGATCGACCACGAGGTGACAGTGGGCAAGAAACGGCCCTGGCTGGATCAGATCGCGCTGCCCGTCACGCTGAAACGGTTTGGCATTCCCTGCACGGTTTTGGGGGATGCGTGGAACTTTTCGATTTCCGACCGGGCGTTCGAGGCTGACGCAGCGCCAAAGCTGATCCATTATCATTCGTTCCGGTTTGGCCCGGTCTGGCCACAGTTCCGCACCGAACGGGCGCGCATGCAGACGACGCTGGGCGCGGCGCTGATGCAGGCGCTGACCCCGCTGTATGGTGCCCACTGGTATCGCCAACCCGAGGGCGCGGCGTGAGCCGCCCTCGGGTTCTGGTCGTCACCACGCTGCGCGATGAGGGCGCGCATCTGCTGGAATGGGTGGCGCATACCCGCGCCGCCGGGGCCGATGACATTTTGGCGTTTTCCAACGATTGCACCGATGGCACCGACGCGCTGCTGGATGTGCTGGCGGATCGGGGGATCCTGACCCACCTTCGCAATGGCGTGCCCGAAGGGCGCACGCCACAATGGGTGGCGCTGAAACGGGCGGCGGACCATCCGCTGATGCAGCGGGCCGATTGGGTGGCGGTGCTGGATTGCGACGAGTTCATCAATCTGCGCCCGCCGCTGAGCGGTTTCCACGATCTGATCGCGGCGGTGCCGGGGGCCGATGCCATTGTTCTGCCCTGGCGGCTGTTTGGTCATGCGGGCCATGTGGCGCGGCCTGCGGGGCTGAGCGTTGAAAGCTACACCCGCGCCATACCGCCAGATGCGCTGTATCCGGCGCTGGCGCGGTTCTTCAAGACGCTGTACCGCCGCGCCGCCATGGCTGCGCCGGGGGTGCATCGCCCGCGTCAGCGGGGCGGGGCGGTGCCGGTCTGGGTCGATGGGTCAGGCCGGAATTTGCCGGCCGAATTTGCCGGCAATCCGTCGCGGATCATGCTGTGGGGGGCGCCACTGGCGACCGATCTGGCGCAGTTGAACCATTACTCGGTACGCTCGGTGCAGGATTTTCTGTTGAAACGCCGCCGCGGCTTGCCCAACCACACCGACAAGGCGATCGACCTGACCTATTGGGTCGAGCGCAATTTCAACGCCGTCGAAGATGTCAGCATCCTTGCCATGGTGCCTGCCACCCGCGCCGAACTGACCCGCCTGCGCGCTTTACCGGATGTGGCGGCGGCCGAGGCGGCGTGTTCGGGGCGCACGCAGGCCATGTTGGCGCAAGCGTTGGACGATCCTGAAATCGTGCAATTGATGGGGCGGCTGATCCTTGCCTCGGGCAGTACGGCGCCGGATGCGGCGCAGGCCCGGGCCCTTGTGGCGGCGTTTCAGCGGGCCAAGGGCGGCTGACGTGGTTTGCGCCCCCTTGGCGCGGGGCGCAGGCGTTGTTCCAGCAGGTCCAGCACCAGCGCGGCGATGTTGCGCCCCGTTGCCGTTTCAAACCGCGACAGGCCGGGCGTAGCGCTGACCGACAAGACCTTCGGCCCGTCCGGGGTGCGCAGCAGATCGACGCTGGCCAGTCCCAGCTTGAACGCGCGGGCGGCTTTCTGGGCGGCGTCGCGTTCGGCACGGGTGGTCTTGGCCAGACGGGTGTGGGCGGTGCTGGGCAGATCGGGCGTGGCGGCATCGGGTTTGCGTTCAAGCGCGGCAATGAACCGCCCGCCCAGGATGAGGCAGTGGATGTCGCGGCCCGCCGCCTCGGGCAGGAAATCCTGCACCAGGAAATTCGCCTTGAGGTTGCGGAACGCCCGGATCACCGATTGCGCGGCGCTGCGCGTCTCGGCCTTGACGATGCCGTTGCCCGCCGCGCGGTCGAACAGCTTCAACACCAGCGGCGCACGCCCCACCAGCCCGATCAGGTTGTCGGTGTCCTTGGGCGAGGCGGCAAAGGCGGTGGCGGGCATCCCGATGTGATAGCGCGCCAACAGTTGATGGGCATGAATCCGATCGCGGCTGGAGGTGATGCCGTCCGATCCGTTCAGGCACAGGGTGCCGACGGTTTCAAACTGACGCACCAGCGCCGCACCATAGGCCGAGAACGACGCACCGATGCGCGGGATCACGGCATCGAACCGGGGCAGGGGGGCGCCGTCGCAATGCACCTCGGGGGACAGGGCGTTCATCGCCATGTAACAGCGCGCGGTGTCGATGATCCGGGCGGCATGGCCGCGCGACACGGCTTCGTCCAGCAGGCGGTTGGGGGTGTAACCGCCCGGTTCGCGACTGAGAATGGCGAGAGACAGCGGCCGGTCCGGTGTCACCGCCTGTCGTTTCGCGACGGGATAGACATCATAGCTGAGCGATGGCTGGCAAAAGCTGTCGCCCGGCGCCACCACTGTATTGCCCCCCAGCGCCTGACGGCCCAGCAGCATCCGATAGGCCATCGCGCCTCGGTCGGTCAGCGTCAGTTCGACCGGCCACTGGCGCGGCCCGATCACGATGTCCGACAGGATGACATAGCGGTACTGGGTTTCACCGTTGCTTGACGTGACCTCGCGCCGGTCGTGCACCGGGGCGGTGCAGCGCACCACCAGATCGTGCCGCCCGGGAATCGGATGCACGGCAAAGCGCACCTGCGGTGCCTCGGGTGGGCCGAAAGGTTCGATGTCGAAGGCGTGCAGCGCCGAGGTGCGCGCGCCGGTGTCCACCTTGACCTTCAGTGCGGGCAGGTTCAGGTGCGGCAGGGCGCACCATTCTTCCCATCCAAGGCGCAGCGGGGTATCGGACATGGCATTGCTCCTTGCGGGGGCGGGCGGCGCGGATAAAATTGGCGCGGGAAAGGCCGGGGTTATGACGGATCGCTTTGCATTTCAGTTGAATGGCACAGATGGTGCAGCGCGCACAGGGGTGATTTCGACACCTCGCGGCGACATCCGCACGCCCGCCTTCATGCCGGTGGGCACGGCGGCGACGGTCAAGGCGATGCTGCCCGCGTCGGTGCGCGAAACCGGTGCCGACATCCTGTTGGGCAATACCTATCATCTGATGCTGCGCCCCACGGCGGAACGCATCGCGCGGCTGGGCGGGTTGCACAGGTTCATGAACTGGGATCGCCCGATCCTGACCGACAGTGGCGGTTTTCAGGTGATGAGCCTGTCTGGCCTGCGCAAGCTGACCGAACAGGGCGTCACCTTCAAATCCCACATCGACGGATCGAAACATGAACTGACCCCCGAGCGCAGCATGGAAATTCAGCGCCTTTTGGGCAGTGATATCGTGATGTGTTTCGATGAATGCCCCGCGCTTCCCGCCGAGCGCGACCGGATCGCGCAGAGCATGGCCTTGTCGATGCGCTGGGCCGAACGATCCAAGGTGGCGTTCGGTGACCGGCCCGGCCATGCCCTGTTCGGCATCCAGCAAGGCGGGCTGGAGCAGGATATGCGGCACCAAAGCGCCGAAGCGTTGCGCGCCATCGGGTTCGACGGCTATGCCGTTGGCGGCCTTGCGGTGGGCGAGGGGCAGGAGGCGATGTTCGCCTGTCTGGATTACGCCCCCGCGATGCTGCCGGCGGACAAGCCACGGTATCTGATGGGGGTGGGCAAGCCTGATGATATTGTCGGCGCGGTCAAGCGCGGCATCGACATGATGGATTGCGTTCTGCCGTCGCGGTCCGGGCGCACCGGACAGGCGTTTACCCGTCACGGTGTCGTGAACATCAAGAACGCCCGCCACCAGGATGACCCCCGCCCATTGGACGAGGCGTGCCGTTGCCCGGCCTGCACGGGGTATTCGCGGGCCTATCTGCACCATGTGTTCCGCGCACAAGAGATGATTTCAGGGATGTTGCTGACCTGGCACAACCTGACCTATTTCCAGGACATCATGCAGGGGATGCGCGATGCGATCACCGCGGGCCGCTTTGCGGAGTGGGAATCGGCGTTCCACGCCGCCCGCGCCGAAGGCGACATCGAACCCTTGTGATGGCACATCGGGGCATATCCCCTTTGCGCGCCCTGACGGCTTTTGTCGTGCCGGGGTGCGGCGGATGAACGCTGGCGTGTTTCTGCCCCTTGTGGCGGTTCTGGTGGGTGTCGCCGCGCTGAGCGGGACAATCGCGGGCACGGTGATCAACGGCGGGGTGATGGCGGGCGCCTTCATCACGGCGCATGTCTGCGCCCAACGCGCGGGGCGCTGGCGCATGGCGGTATTCATGGCGGTGTTTGTGCTGCTGCCGGTGGCTCTGGCGCTGGCGATTGCCGATGCGACAGGGGCCAGCGTGACCTTGGCCGGCACACCGGCGTTTGAGCAGGGGCGGGTCACGGCGGCAGGGTTGGCCGCACTGCTGCGCTTTGCCGTGGCGTTTGCCCTGTTGGCGGTGGTGGTCGATGGATTGGCCATTCGGTTTTTGCCAGACTGATGGCATCCTGATCGCAGTCCGCGCCAACCGGGGCTGAATGGCCGCCCGATTTTCGGGAAAATCTTTCCTTTCGACGCAGTGCAGATAGATATCACCAAGAACATCTTGCCCCCGCCCCGCAGCGCAGGCACATTATGCGGTAAGTGACACACCGGCCATGGTTGACGACGGGGGGCAGGCACCCCACCTAAAACAATCAAGACCGGAGACGGCCAAGGCTGCCGCACAGCGGGGCAGGGCCGTCTTGCCAACAAAGGAAATATCATGACCGAGCAACTGACCCAATCCTATCCCGTGTTGCCCCTGCGTGACATCGTGGTTTTCCCGCACATGATCGTGCCGCTGTTTGTCGGGCGCGACAAATCGGTGCGCGCACTGGAAGAAGTGATGGCCGACGACAAGCAGATCCTGCTGTCCAGCCAGATCGACCCCAGCATCGACGACCCGGCCTCTGACAGCATTTATGAATTTGGCGTCCTGGCCAATGTGCTGCAACTGCTGAAACTGCCAGACGGCACCGTGAAGGTGCTGGTCGAGGGGCGGTCACGCGTGCGGATTACCGATTATGTTGAAAATGATCGGTTTTTTGAAGCCCATGCCGAGGTTCTGGAAGAAGAGCTGGGCGATGGCGATACCGTTGCCGCGCTTGTGCGGTCGGTCAGCGAAGAGTTCGAGCGCTACGCAAAGGTCAAGAAGAACATCCCCGAAGAGGCGCTGTCGGCCGTGTCCGACACCCGCGAACCGGCCAAGCTGGCCGATCTGGTCGCCGGGCATCTTGGGGTTGAGGTCAGCCAGAAGCAGGATCTTCTGGAAACGCTGGTCGTGGCCGAGCGTCTGGAAAAGATCTTTGGCTTGATGCAGGGCGAAATGTCGGTTCTTCAGGTCGAGCGCAAGATCAAGACCCGCGTGAAAAGCCAGATGGAGCGGACCCAGCGCGAATACTACCTGAATGAGCAGATGAAGGCGATCCAGAAGGAACTGGGCGACGGCGAAGATGGCCAGAACGAAGTGGCCGAGCTGGAACAGCGCATCTCGGAAACCAAGCTGAGCAAAGAGGCCCGTGAAAAGGCCGAAGGCGAGGTCAAAAAGCTCAAGAACATGAGCCCGATGAGCGCCGAGGCGACTGTCGTGCGCAACTATCTCGACTGGATGCTGTCCATCCCATGGGGCGTGCGTAGCCGGGTGAAAAAAGATCTGGCTGCCGCGCAGAAGGTGTTGGATGATGACCACTACGGTCTGGAAAAGGTCAAGGAACGCATCGTCGAATATCTGGCCGTGCAGCAGCGCAGCAAAAAGCTGAAAGGCCCGATCATGTGTCTGGTCGGTCCTCCGGGCGTTGGCAAAACCTCGCTTGGCAAATCGGTGGCGCGGGCCACGGGGCGGGAATTCATCCGCATCTCGCTGGGCGGGGTGCGCGACGAATCTGAAATCCGCGGCCACCGGCGCACCTATATCGGCTCGATGCCGGGCAAGATCATCCAGGCGCTGAAAAAGGCCAAAACGACCAATCCTCTGATCTTGCTTGATGAAATCGACAAGATGGGTCAGGATTTCCGGGGTGATCCGGCGTCGGCCATGCTTGAGGTGCTGGACCCGGAACAAAACGCCAGCTTTGTCGATCACTATCTTGAGGTGGAATACGACCTGTCTGACGTGATGTTCCTGACCACGGCGAACAGCTATAACATGCCGAGCCCGCTTTTGGACCGGATGGAGATCATCCCGCTGGCCGGCTATACCGAGGACGAAAAGGCCGAAATCGCCCGCCATCACCTGATCGACAAGCAGATCAAGAACCACGGTCTGCGCAAGGGCGAGTTCGAGCTGACCGATGCGGCACTTCTGGAAATGATCCGCACCTATACCCGAGAGGCAGGTGTGCGGAACCTTGAGCGTGAGATCGCGAAACTGGCCCGCAAGGCAGTGACGCAGATCGTGCGCAAATCGCTCGACAAGGTTGTGATCACACCGGAGAACCTGGGCGATTATCTGGGCGTCAAGAAGTACCGCTATGGCCTGGCCGAGGCCGAGGATCAGATCGGTGTCGTCACCGGCCTGGCCTGGACCAGTGTTGGGGGGGAACTTCTGCCGATCGAGGCGCTGCGCCTGCCTGGCAAGGGCCGGATGAAGACCACTGGCAAACTGGGCGACGTGATGAAGGAAAGCATCGACGCCGCTTCGTCCTATGTCCGCTCGATCAGTCCGAAGATCGGGATCAAGCCGCCGAAGTTCGACACGATTGACATCCACGTTCACGTGCCCGACGGCGCGACGCCCAAGGATGGCCCCTCGGCCGGTCTGGCCATGGTGACCAGCATCGTGTCGGTGCTGACCCAGATCCCGGTGCGCAAGGACATTGCGATGACTGGCGAGGTGTCTTTGCGCGGCAATGCCATGCCCATCGGCGGGCTGAAGGAAAAACTTCTGGCGGCGCTGCGGGGCGGCATCACCACGGTGCTGATCCCGGAAGAAAACGCCAAGGATCTGGCCGAGATCCCGGATAACGTGAAACTGGGGCTGAAGATCATCCCGGTGCGCCACGTTTCCGAAGTGCTGGAACATGCCCTGGTGCGCCGCCCCGAACCTATCGAATGGGATGAGGCGGCCGAAGAAGCCGCCGCCGCCAAGGCCGCATTGGAGCGTAAGGGCGAAGGGGCGGGCGCCACCGCGCACTGAGTCCCGGCCCAACAACAAGACGCAAGAAGGGCGTGCCGATCGTTGGCACGCCCTTCCTGGTGAATGCGGTTCAGCCGATCCGTTGCCGTTTCGGAAAGTGCTGTGGGCTTGTTACGCACAGCGGCAAGGCTGGCGCGCCCTCAGTTGAACCCGCCGGGCGGCCGCGGCAGGTATCTTCCGCCGAGGGCGACAATCTGATCGGCCAGAATCTGTGCCGCCGCCAACGATTCGTCGCGATACGCGCGAACAAGATACCACTGCCGCATCAATGGAAGCCCCGGCCCCCGCAGCGCAACAAGCCGCCCGGCCCGCAGTTCGTCGTCGCAGGTGTGCAGCGACAGAAAGGCAATGCCCAGCCCGGCCATTACCGCCTGCTTGATCGTTTCGTTGGATTCCATGGTGATCATCGGTGGTTCGATGCCTTCGGCAAGGCGATCGAAATAGCGCAACATCACGCTGCGTGTGCCTGACCCCGGTTCGCGGGCAAGGAATGTCTCTTGCATCAAGATTGCGGGATCGAACCCGTCCAGCCCGGCCAGCCGGTGCCCGGGCGGCAGGATGATGCCATGCGGATGCGGGCCCAGCGGTTCTGTCATCAACAGCGGGCCGCGCGGCGGGCGACCCATCACCGCCAGATCCGCCGCCTCCTGTTCAAGATCGGCGATCACCTGCTGGCGATTGCCGACCCTTAGGCTGATCCGGATGTCGGGATGCGCGTCTTGCAGCATCCGCACCAGCCGGGGCGCGATGTATTTTCCGGTTGAAACGACACTCATCCGGACGTGGCCCTTGTCGCCCCGCGCGAGCGCCGCGATTTCGGCCTCGGCCTGCGACAGATTGGACATGACACGCCGTGCGGCCCGCGCCAGAGCTGCCCCCTGGTCTGTCAGAACAAAGCCCGCACCATCCCCGCCGCGGATCAGCAAGGGACAACCGGCCAGATCTTCAAGCTTGTGAATTTGGCTGTGAATCGCCGGGGTTGTCTGATGCAGCACCTCTGCCGCAGCCGTAAGCGAGCTATGCTCGGCCACGACCAGAAGCGCACGCAATTGTTTCAGTGTGATCGCCGGGGATAGCATGAATTCAATTATTTTTAACGACGGTGTGTATTTATTAAATTTCATAAAATACCGCGCTGTGCAATAGACAAGGTGCACTGCGGGAGGAGACCGGGATGCCACAATATATTGATCATCTGCCCGAGGATACCGACCCGGCGCTGTGCGATGCGCTTGACCGGCTGGCCGGGTTCGGGTTGGCTCTGGCGGCGCGGATTGCGCGGGGCGGATTGGCCGAGTCGCTTGGCGCTGCGCATGGCGAAACCAATGCCGGAGGCGACGCGCAAAAGGCGCTTGATGTCATCTCTGATGACATGGCCCGAGAGGCGCTGATGGGATCGGCGGTTCGCTTCTATGCCTCGGAAGAACAGGACGATGTGATCGAGGTCAATCCCGGCGGCAGTCTTGCGGTGGCCATCGACCCGCTGGACGGCTCTTCCAACATCGACGCGAATGTGTCGATCGGGAGCATTTTCGGCGTATACCCTGCGGCTGCCACCGGTCTGGGCAGTGTGCTGCGCCCAGGGCGTGATCTTGTCGCATCCGGCTATGTTATCTATGGGCCGCAATGCTGCCTGATGCTGCGGGTGGGTGCCGGAGAGACGCGGAAATACGTTCTGGATCCGGATGCCCAACAGTTCCGCGATCTTGGCGCGATGCCGCAAATTCCGGTGGAATCTACCGAATATGCAATCAATGCGTCGAACTACCGTCACTGGCCGGCGCCGATCCGTGCCTATATCGACGACCGCCTTGCCGGGTCCGAGGGGCCGATGCAGCAGGATTTCAACATGCGCTGGATCGCCTCGCTTGTGGCGGAAACGCACCGCATCCTCAGCCGGGGTGGTATCTTCCTGTATCCCGGTGACAGCCGCAAAGGCTATGGCGCGGGGCGTTTGCGGCTTGTTTATGAATGTGGCCCCATCGGGCATCTGATCGAGGGTGCAGCGGGCCGCGCGACTGATGGCACCCTGCCGATCCTCGATCTGGTTCCCGCGGCGCTGCACGCCCGAACCCCCTTTGTGTTTGGCAGTGCGATCAAGGTGGATCGCGTTGCAACCTATTTTGACATGCCAACCGCCGAAACCGCCGCGCTGTTTGGCGAGCGTGGCCTGTTCCGCATCTGATTTCCCGGAGATACGACATGAGCAACAAATACCCGATCATCTCGGTCGTCGGATCGTCCGGCGCGGGCACTTCGACCGTCAAGGGCACCTTCGACCAGATCTTCCGACGCGAGGGGGTCAATGCCGTTTCCATCGAAGGCGACGCCTTTCACCGGTTCGACCGTGCCGCGATGAAGGCCGAACTCGAGCGGCGCTTTGACGCCAGTGACTTTACCTTCAGCCATTTTTCGTATGACGCCAACGAATTGGGCGAGCTGGAACGGGTGTTCCGCGACTTTGGCGCAACCGGGAAGGGCCAGTCGCGCCACTATGTGCACGATGCCGCCGAGGCCGAGCGCCACGGCGTGCCGCCGGGCGAGTTTACTGCCTGGGCACCGTTCGAGGACGATGCTGACCTGTTGTTCTATGAAGGGCTGCATGGCTGCGTCAAGAATGACGCGGTTGATCTGCCGGCGCTGGCCGATCTCAAGATCGGTGTGGTGCCTGTCATCAATCTGGAATGGATCCAGAAGATCCACCGCGACCGCGCCAGCCGCGGCTATTCCACCGAGGCGGTGACCGATACTATCTTGCGGCGAATGCACGCCTATGTGCATTGTATTTGCCCGCAATTCGTTGAAACCGACATCAATTTCCAGCGCGTCCCGGTGGTAGACACCTCTGACCCGTTCGTCGCCCGCTGGATCCCGACGGCGGATGAAAGCCTTGTCGTGATCCGCTTTCGCAACCCGCGCGGCATCGACTTTCCCTATCTGGTTTCGATGATCAACGGGTCGTGGATGAGCCGGGCAAATTCCATTGTCATTCCAGGCAACAAGCTGGATCTGGCGATGCAACTGATCCTGACACCGCTGATCGGGCGGCTGGTCTCGACCGCGCGCAAGCTGCGCTGAGGAGAAATGTTATGACTGTCAGGATGAAGCCGATGGATGAAACCCGCATGGCAAATGCCATTCGCGCCCTCGCAATGGATGCGGTTCAGGCCGCCAATTCCGGGCATCCGGGTATGCCGATGGGCATGGCCGATGTCGCCACCGTTCTGTTCAACCGGTTTCTGACCGTCGATCCGGCAGACGACAAATGGCCCAACCGCGACCGTTTCGTTCTGTCGGCGGGGCATGGGTCGATGTTGCTTTATGCGATCAATCATCTTCTGGGCTATGCTGACATGGGGATGGACCAGCTGCGCAGGTTCCGCCAGTTGGGCGCGCGCACAGCAGGCCACCCGGAATATGGCCATGCCAAGGGGATCGAGGTGACAACCGGCCCGCTGGGTCAGGGCATCGCCACCGCGGTCGGTATCGCATTGTCCGAACGTCTGGGTCACGCCCGTTTTGGTGCGCTGATCGACCATCACACCTATGTCATCGCCGGTGATGGCTGTCTGATGGAGGGGATCAGCCATGAGGCGATCGACCTCGCCGGGCACCTGGGCCTTGGCCATCTGATCGTGATGTGGGACAACAACCGCATTACCATCGACGGCGACACCGGGCTGTCCACCTCGATGGATCAACCGGCGCGGTTCCGGGCCGCAGGATGGCATGTGGTCGAGTGCGATGCGCACGCCCCCGAGGACATCGCCGCCGCCCTCACCGCAGCGCAGGCCGATCCGCGCCCCAGCCTGATCGCCTGTCGCAGCATCATCGGTTTTGGCGCACCGAACAAACAAGGCAGCCATGACGTGCACGGCGCACCTCTGGGGGCAGATGAAATTGCCGCCGCCCGCGCCCGGCTTGGCTGGGACCACGCGCCATTCGAGATCCCCGACGATGTTTATGCTGCATGGCACGCCATTGCCGCCCGTGGGGCCGGGGCGCGCGAAACCTGGCACGAAACTTTGGCGGCGTCCCCCGATCACGCGGCCTTCAACCTGCACCTGACACAGGATGCGGCCCCGCTGACCGCCGCCATGGCCGATTACAAGGCCCGCTTGCTGGTTGATAAACCCAAGGTCGCCACCCGCAAGGCCAGTGAAATGGCGCTGAACGTGGTCAATGCTGCGCTGCCTTTCACCATCGGCGGCTCGGCAGACCTGACCGGATCGAACCTGACCCGCTCGAAGGGGCAGATTTCGGTCAAACCTGGTGATTTCGCGGGCAGCTATGTGCATTACGGCATCCGGGAACATGGCATGGCGGCGGCGATGAACGGTATCGCCTTGTCGGGGCTGTTCCGTCCTTATGGCGGCACGTTTCTGGTGTTTGCCGATTATTGCCGCCCGGCCATCCGGCTGGCCGCGCTGATGGGGGTGCCCAGCGTGTTTGTCATGACCCATGACAGCATCGGGTTGGGCGAAGACGGGCCAACCCACCAACCGGTCGAAACCCTGGCCAGCCTGCGCGCGATCCCGAACCTGACGGTGCTGCGCCCCGCCGATGCGGTGGAAACCGCCGAAGCCTGGGAAATTGCGATGGCCGCAACCAAGGGCCCGGTTCTGATGGCGCTGTCACGTCAGAACCTTCCGACGCTGCGCGACAGCGTGGACGAGAATGAAAGCGCCAAGGGGGCCTATGTTCTGCGCGGCGACGACGCGCGGCAGGTGACGCTGATCGCCACCGGTTCCGAGGTTGAACTGGCGATGACTGCCGCCGATCTGCTGGCAAGGGACGGTATCAGCGCCGCTGTCGTCTCGGCCCCGTCGTTCGAGCTGTTCGCGCAGCAACCCGAGGCGTATCGCCGTGCGACATTGGGCACGGCGCCCCGCATCGGGATAGAGGCAGCGATCCGGCAGGGCTGGGACGTGGCTCTGCGCCAGACGGACGGTTTTGTCGGCATGACCGGCTTCGGCGCGTCGGCCCCTGCCGCAGCGCTGTATGAACACTTTGGCATCACGGCCCAAGCCGTTGCCGAAAAAGCCAAATCCTTGATCTGAGGGCAAACCGATGACTGTAAAGGTGGCGATCAACCGCTTTGGCCCGGTTGATTTCAACGCCCATTTGCTGCCTTTCGACCCGGATCATGGCCGTTCTCCGGGACATGTGGCCAGCGGCGAAAACACGATCGACGTGGGCCGCAGCAAGAGCGAGGTCACCGTCATGAGCGGCGCGGCTGATCGGCGGATGGCGGGCATTCCGGGCGTTACCGACCGACCCGACGTTTCAATGGATTTCAACCACGACAGCCGTTCGTCGATCTTTCACATGGATCAGACGAAGGTGACGGACGGCCGGATGGGCCGCATCCTGTCATGGTACGACACCGAATGGGGCTTTTCCAACCGCATGGCCGACACCGCCGTGGCGATGGGCCGCCTGATCTGATCCCGCCGCAGCATCCCGGAACAAGGAAACCAAAATGGCACTCATCACCCTTCGCCAACTTCTCGATCATGCCGCCGAACAAGGCTATGGCGTGCCGGCGTTCAACATCAACAACATGGAGCAGGGCCTTGCCATCATGAAGGCGGCGCAAAAGGCCAATGCGCCGGTCATCATGCAGGCCAGTCGCGGTGCGCGGTCCTATGCCGGCGACATCATGCTGCGCCACATGATTCAGGCGCTGACGGAAATGTATCCCGACATTCCACTTTGCATGCATCAGGATCACGGCAACAACGAGGCGACCTGCCTTTCGGCAATCCGGCACGGGTTTACCAGCGTGATGATGGACGGCAGCCTTGAGGCCGACATGAAGACGCCGGCATCGTGGGAGTATAACGTCGCCATCACCGAGCAGGTGGCCCGCATGGCGCACTGGGTCGGTGCATCGGTTGAGGGTGAATTGGGTGTTCTGGGCAGTCTGGAAACCGGCAAGGCCGCAGAAGAGGACGGATCGGGCGCGGCGGGAACGCTCAGCCACGATCAGCTGCTGACCGATCCCGACGAAGCGGCAGAGTTTGTTCGCATGACGAAGGTTGATGCGCTGGCCATTGCCTGTGGCACCAGCCACGGCGCCTACAAGTTCAGCACCAAACCCACCGGCGAGACATTGGCGATTTCGCGGATCGAGGAAATTCACGCAAAGATCCCGCATGTGCATCTGGTGATGCACGGATCATCCAGCGTGCCGCAATATCTGCAAGACCTGATCAACGAAAACGGTGGCGAGATGCCGCAGACCTATGGCGTGCCGGTTGAAGAGATCGAGCGTGGCATCCGCTCGGGTGTGCGAAAGGTAAACATCGATACAGACAACCGGATGGCCATCACCGGCCAGTTCCGCAAGGTTGCGATGTCGAAAAAGACCGAGTTCGACCCGCGCAAATTCATGATACCGGCGATGGACGAGATGGAAAAGCTGTGCCTCGACCGGTTCGAGCGCTTTGGCACGGCAGGCAACGCCGGAAAGATCAAGGTCATCGCGCAGGACGACATGGCCCGACGCTATGCCGACGGCACGCTCTGAAACCTTTAACCGTTCGCGCCGGGCCCCGGTGCGCCTTTCGGCCCGTGCCTGCGCACGGTGTCACATCCAAAGGAGTAAGGACATGGACCAGTCAAATCGCTACGCCAATCTCGACCTTAAAGAGGCCGATCTGATCGCCGCCGGCCAGCATGTGCTTGTCGCCTATATCATGAAGCCGAAGGGCGGGCATGGCTATCTGGAAACCGCCGCGCATTTCGCCGCCGAAAGTTCGACCGGCACCAATGTCGAGGTGTCAACAACCGACGATTTCACCCGTGGCGTTGACGCGCTGGTCTATGACATCGACGAAGCGCGCGAGATCACGAAGATCGCCTATCCGGTGGCGCTGTTCGATCGCAACATCATTGACGGGAGGGCGATGCTGGCGTCGTTTCTGACGCTGACCATCGGCAACAATCAGGGCATGGGCGATGTGGAATACGCCAAGATGCACGATTTCTGGGTGCCACCCGCCTATCTGCGCCTGTTTGACGGACCCGCCACCACGATCAGCGATCTGTGGCGCATTCTGGACCGGCCCGTGGTGGATGGCGGTTTCATCGTCGGCACCATCATCAAGCCCAAGCTGGGCCTGCGCCCGCAACCCTTTGCCGATGCCTGTCACGAGTTCTGGCTGGGCGGCGATTTCATCAAGAACGACGAACCCCAGGGCAATCAGGTTTTCGCGCCGCTGAAAGATACCGTGCGCCTTGTGCATGACGCGATGAAACGCGCGCAGGACACGACCGGCATGGCCAAGCTGTTTTCGTGGAACATCACCGCTGATGATTACCGCGAAACCATTGCGCGGGGTGAATTCATTCTTGAAACCTTCGGCCCCGATGCCGATCACTGCGCCTTTCTGGTGGATGGCTACGTTGCGGGGCCGCAGGCGATCACCACCGCACGGCGGACCTTCCCCAAGCAATATCTGCACTATCACCGGGCCGGTCATGGTGCGGTGACCAGCCCCAGCGCGATGCGCGGTTATACCGCCTTTGTTCTGGCCAAGATGGCGCGCCTGCAAGGGGCCAGCGGCATTCACGTCGGCACCATGGGCTATGGCAAGATGGAGGGTGCCGCCGATGACACGATCATCGCCCACATGATCACCGAAGACAGCGTGGACGGCCCGTTCTTTCATCAGGAATGGCTGGGCATGAACCCGACAACTCCGATTATCTCGGGCGGAATGAACGCATTGCGGATGCCGGGGTTCTTTGCCAATCTTGGGCATTCAAACCTGATCCTGACGGCGGGTGGCGGGGCCTTTGGACATATCGACGGCGCGGCAGCAGGGGCAATATCGCTGCGCCAGGCCGAGCAATGCTGGAAGCAAGGCGCCGATCCGCTGGACTTTGCCAAAGAACACAAGGAATTCGCCCGCGCGTTCGAAAGCTTTGCCAAGGACGCCGACGCGCTTTATCCCGACTGGCGCACGGCCTTGCGGATCAACTCTGCGGCATAATCATCATGCGGCGCGCGTTATCGGCGCGCGCCCGTCCAGATCAGGGAGAAAGCTATGTCCTTCAACCGTTCCATCAAGATCGCGCCATCCATCCTGTCGGCGGATTTCGCAAATTTCGGACAGGAAATCCATGCCATCGAGGCGCAGGGCGCCGATTGGGTCCATGTTGATGTGATGGACGGGCATTTCGTGCCCAACCTCACCTTCGGCCCCCCCGCCGTCAAGGCGTTCCGCAACCATGTGACCACCTTCATGGACGTGCATCTGATGATTGCACCGGTCGATCCCTATATCGAGGCCTATGCCGAGGCTGGCGCCGACATGATCTCGGCGCATGTCGAGGCCGGACCGCATATCCACCGCACGCTTCAGGCGATCCGCGCGCAGGGGGTGAAGGCGGGTGTCGTGCTGAACCCCGGCACGCCCGCCGAAGCGGTGGCCGATGTTCTGGACCTGTGCGACATGGTGCTGGTGATGACTGTCAACCCCGGCTTTGGCGGGCAGAAATTCATCCATTCCGGCATCGACAAGACACGCAAGATCCGCGCGATGATCGGTGATCGGCCGATCCACATCCAGATCGACGGCGGCGTGACGCCCGAGACGGCGCCGCTGGTTGTTGCCGCGGGGGCCGATGTTCTGGTCGCGGGGTCGGCGGTGTTCAGGGGCGGATCGGTGGACAAGCCGCAGGTTTATGGTGACAACATTCGCGCGATCCGCAACGCGGCCGAGGCGGCGCGTGGCTGAGCGGTGGCCCGAGGCGCTGATCTTTGACGTTGACGGCACGCTGGCCGAGACAGAGGAAGTGCACCGCCGCGCCTTCAACGAAACCTTCGCCGGGCATGGTCTTGGCTGGCGTTGGAGCCGCGCGGATTACAAGCGATTGCTGAAAACCACGGGCGGCAAGGAACGCATTGCCGCCCATATGGCCGCGATCGGGGTCGATCCGGCCTCGGTCGATATACCGTTGCTGCACAAAGCCAAGACCGCGCGTTATACCGAACTGATGAAGGCCGGGGAAATCGCATTGCGCCCCGGTGTTCAGACGCTGATCGACGCGGCGCGCCAGCGTGGGCTCAGGTTGGCCATTGCGACGACCACCTCGCGGCCCAATGTCGATGCCCTGGCCGAAGCGGTTTGGGGCGCCACCGCCGACACGCTGTTCGAGGTGATCGCCTGTGGTGATGAGGTTGCGGCGAAAAAACCCGCACCCGACATCTTCCGCCTTGCGTTGACCCGGCTCGGGATTTGCCCCACCCGCGCGATCGCGGTCGAGGACAGCCGCAATGGTCTTTTGTCGGCGCGCGCTGCGGGACTTGCGGTGATGGTAACCCCCTCGGCCTATACGGTGGATGAAGATTTCACCGGGGCCTTTCTGGTTGTGCGGGATCTGTCGCATCTGGGCGGGCTGGATGCGGTTTTTGCGGCGATGCAGGCGTGACCCGCCGCGTTGTTGCATAGCGATTGTGCGATCCTGGAAGTTCGCAAAAATCGCGCAGCCCCCCAACTTTCCGCATTGCGCCTTGCACCTGCGCTGCGCCGCCGCATAATGTTGCCCCAGCAATGAAGGGGCGGATCATGGACATTCAGCGGGTCGGAATCGTGGGTGCGGGGCAGATGGGCAACGGCATCGCCCATGTCTTTGCCCTGTCCGGGTATGACGTGGTGATGACCGACATCAGCCAGGACAGTCTGGACAAGGCGCGCGCGATCATCGACGGCAACCTGAATCGTCAGGTGTCGCGCGACAAGATTTCCCAGAGTGACAAGGATGCCGCCATGGCGCGCATTTCCTCCACCCTGCGGCTTGCCGATCTGGGCAGCACCGATCTGGTGATCGAGGCCGCCACCGAACGCGAGACGATCAAGACCGCGATCTTCGAAGATTTGGTGCCGCACCTGAAGCCGACCACGATTCTCACCTCGAACACCTCGTCGATCAGCATCACCCGTTTGGCCAGCCGCACAGACCGGCCCGAGAAATTCATGGGCTTCCACTTCATGAATCCGGTGCCGGTGATGCAACTGGTCGAACTGATTCGCGGCATCGCCACCGACAAGGAAACGTTCGATGCCTGCCTTGCCGTGGTGGACAGGCTGGGCAAGACGGCGGCGACGGCCGAGGATTTTCCCGCCTTCATCGTCAACCGCATCCTGATGCCGATGATAAACGAAGCAGTTTACACCCTGTACGAAGGTGTCGGCAATGTGAACAGCATCGACATGGCAATGAAGCTGGGCACGAACCATCCGATGGGGCCGCTGGAACTGGCCGATTTCATCGGTCTGGACACCTGTCTGGCCATCATGAACGTGCTGCACGACGGGTTGGCCGATACGAAGTACCGCCCTTGTCCGTTGCTGACGAAATATGTCGAGGCGGGTTGGCTGGGGCGGAAATCGGGGCGGGGGTTTTATGACTACCGCGGCGAGGTGCCTGTGCCGACGCGGTAGTGGGAACAAACCGGAAGTCGGGCTTGAAAAAATTCGTACACATGGTCTGATTGTTCCATCCCGGATGATCACATAGACCCTAGGCGTCTTGCATGGGACTTTTCATAAACCAAGATCGGCACCGGGAAGCTGGAGTTTTCGAAAAGCTGGACGTCTCTGATTGCAGTGCTCGAACGGGGATTGTGATGAAACGGGGCCGGGCCATGTTGTGCTGCTGACAGTCGCGCCTCCTCTCTGACGCCGGGACGAGGCAAAGAGTTGGAGTTGCACTCTTGGGTGGAACGTTTCAAGGTCCCACCGCACGCTCAATTCCCTGAGCAACTCCAACAGCCCCTTTCGGGCCTCCTCCTGCCGCTCCTTCACCGCGCCCTCGACTGCGCGCCACCGTGCAAGGGCGCGCGCCTGCCCCCTTTCGGTGGCGCGGACAAGCGGGTAACAGGTGCCATGACCTATCGGATCACCAGCCTTGCCGATTGCCTTGACCACGGGTTTGACACCGTGATCGACGTGCGCGCGCCCGCCGAATTTGCCGAAGATCACATGCCCGGTGCGATCAATCTGCCGGTTCTGGACGATGCCGAGCGGGCGCGCGTCGGAACGCTGTACAAACAGGTCAGCACCTTCACCGCGCGCAAGGTGGGCGCGGCCCTCGTGGCGCGCAATGCCGCCACCCATATCGAAGGGCCTTTGGCGCAGTATGACGGCGGCTGGCGGCCACTTGTCTATTGCTGGCGCGGCGGGCAGCGCAGCAATTCCTTCGGCTCGATCCTGGCGCAGATCGGCTGGCGCGTGGCCGTGGTTGAAGGCGGCTATCGCAGCTATCGCGGGGCGGTGAAGGCGCTGTTGTATGATCTGCCGATGGCGGCGCCCGTGGTTCTGCTGGATGGCAACACCGGCACGGCCAAGACGGCGATCCTGCACAAGGTGGCGGCGCGTGGGGTTCAGGTGATCGACCTTGAGGGTTTGGCCAACCACCGCGGATCGGTATTTGGCGCGATGGGGACGCAACCGGCGCAAAAGGGGTTTGAAACGGCCCTCGCCACGCATATCGCGCGGCTGGACCCGGCCCGCCCGGTTCTGATCGAGGCGGAAAGCAGCAAGGTGGGGGCGCGGATCGTGCCGCCGATGCTCTGGGCGGCGATGTGTGGCGCACCACGGATTCGGCTGGACGTGCCGGTGGCGGCGCGGGCGCGCTATCTGGTTGGGGCCTATGACGACATTGTTGCCGATGGCGCGCGTTTGGCGCGGGTGCTGGATGCGCTGCGGTCGCATCAGGGGGCGGCGCGGGTGGCCCAGTGGCAACAAATGGCGGCCGAGGGCGCGCATGAGGCATTGGCGGGCGAACTGATCTTGCACCACTATGACACGCGCTATGGCCACCAGCGGGGCGGGGCAACCGCGGCGACGACCCTGGCCATTGATGCCCTCGATGACGCGGGACAAGAGCGCGCGGCCGATCTAATCGTGGCGCTGCTGGATGCCGGGCTCAGCCCAGCGTGATATGCGGTGCGCCGGCGGCCAGGGTGCCGATCTGTGCCGCGCCATAGCCCTGATCGCGCAGACGCGCCACCAGCCCCGCCGCCGTTTCCGGCGCCACGGCGGCCAGAAGTCCGCCAGAGGTTTGCGGATCGAACAACAGATCGGCGCGGGCATCGCCCGACGGCAGGGTCATCTGCGCCGCGAGGGCGGCGTTGTCGTCAAACAGTGTCGAACGCTGGCCCGCCTGCGCCAGGGCCAGCGCGCCGTCAAGCAGCGGAATGTCGTCCAGCGACAGCCGCGCCGACAGGTGCGATGCCTCGATCATCGCCATGACATGCCCGGCCAGACCGAACCCCGTCACATCGGTCATCGCGTGGGCATCCCCCAGCGTGGCGGCTGCGTCTTTTTGCGAAAGCTGCATCGCCTCGATCGCCCCGACCACCCATTCCCCACGGGCGGCCAGTGCCATGTCGGCGGCCATGATCACGCCGGTGCCGATGGGTTTGGTCAGGATCAGCGCATCGCCCGCCTGCGCCCCGCCCAGGGTGATGGGCCGCGCGCACAGTCCCGTGACGCTGAACCCGATGCTCAGCGAATCACCCACCAACGTATGCCCCCCGACGATGCGTGCCCCCGCCTCGGCCATGACCGCGCGGGCGGCCTGCATGATTTCGGCCAGCATCCGGGCGTGCAAGGTGGTACTGGCGCGGGGCAGGATCACCGTGGCCAGCGCGGCCTGGGGGGCCGCCCCCATGGCAAAGACATCGCCCAGGGCGTGATTGGCGGCGATGCGCGCCATGACATACGGGTCTTCCACGAAGGCGCGCAAATGATCGGTGCTGATCACCTGGGCCTCTGCGCCGTGGGGCAGGACCGCTGCATCCTCCATCGCTTCGCCATCCAACACCCCGGCCAACGTGCCGCGCCCCAGTTTCGAGCCGCAGCCGCCGCACATCGGCTTGCCCCCGGCAAGCTGCGCACGCACACCATCGGCCACGAAACGGGGCAAAGCCGGTTGTGCCATGGCGGGCAGATCGGCCAGCCGGTCCATGAAGGCGCGGTCGATCCGGTCTTTCCAGCGCCACAGCAGCCGCCCCTCAAGGCGCAGGCCGAACTTGTCGGCCACCGCCGCCTGTTCGCCCAGCGAGATCAGTTTCAGATAATCGCGCTGTGGGCGATAGTGCCGCCAAAGGCCCGCGCCGACCGCCGCGCGCAGATTGGCGGCCAGAACGGGTGCCTGCCGCACGGCAAACACCCCGGCCTTGGGGCGCGGTGCCTGGTCCATGTGGGCGCAATCGCCCACGGCAAAGATGGATCGGTCGGTCACGCTGCGCAGGGTGTCGTCGATCCGCACAAAACCGGTGTGCAGGTCCAGCCCGGTGTCGCCCAGCCACCGATAAGGCACCGCACCCGCCGCCCCGACGATAAATCCGGCGGTGATATGCCGGCCCTCTGTCAGGTCGAGTCCCCGCGCGGTGATCCGTGCCACCCGGGCCTGTTCGATCAGGGTGATGCCGGCGTCGCGCAGCCGCTGGCGCAAGGCGCTTGCGGCACCTGCGCCGATGCCGTTCAGCGCGGTTGCGCTGTCGATCGCCTGCACCGGCACCGGGCGGCCGGCGGCGCGGGCGGCACCGTGGGCCATGGCCAGGGCCAATTCCACCCCAGCCACCCCAGCGCCGATCACGGCAAGGCCCTGTTCGGCCAGTTCGGGCCGGGCGCGCAACTGGTCCAGATGGGCGGCCCAGGCGGCGGCGAAGCGGCCCAGAGGCTTGGCCGGGATGGCGTGGGCGTCAAAGCCGGGGATTTGCGGCAGGGCGGAATGGATGCCGATGTCGATCGACGCGATGTCAAAGCCGATGCTGCCGCGTCCGGCCACGGTCACGGTTTTTGCGTCGCGGTCCAATGCCTCGGCCCGGCCCAGGATCAGCCGCGCTCCGGCAAAGCGGGCGAGGCGCACCAGGTCGATTTCCAGGGTGTCACGGTCATAATGGCCGGCGATATATCCCGGCAACATCCCGGTGTAGGGGGCGGTGGGCCCTGGATTGATCACGGTCAGCCGGGCACCCGGCAGCGGTGCCATGCCCCATTGGCGCAGCACAAGGGCATGGGCGTGCCCCCCCCCGATCAGAACGATGTCGCGGGTCAGGGGCAGGGGGGCAGGGGTCATCCGGTTTTCTCGCGCACGGGGTTTAACCACACGTTATGGTGCCGGGCGCGAAATGGCGAGGGCCGCAAAGCCATACCACGGTGTCGTGAACAAATGTCGGGCTTCGGCCCAGTGGTTCAGGTGATGATGTCCAGCATTGCACCGCCGGGCTTTTCCGCGATGCCGCGCAGATCGTCATAGGCGCCGTGCGATGGCGCCGTGCCCACATCCTTGCCCGCATCTTTGACCGCATCTTTGACCGGGCCGGCCAATGCATCGCTGCGCATCTTTTCCAAAGGTGTTTTGGTGAAACTGGGGCGCGGTCCGGTCAAAGCCAGATCAATAGTGCCGTCGGTTTCGCCGCGATGACGGGTGGTGGCCGGAATGGCGACACCGGCCTGCACTTCGGCCACAGGGTGCGCGATCAGCGATTGGCCATCGCCCGGGGGTGTCTGGTCTTTGGCGTTTTGTGTCGCGCGCAATTCGTCCTGCACATTTCGCAAGGTGCCAAGCATCGACCAGGTGGCGCTGTGTGGGGCAATGCCCGATCCGGGTCCAGATATCGGAACCATCGAAACGCTCCTTCCTGTGTTCAATCCTGAAAAACCTTTCCACAAGGTTACGCTGCGAATCTTTACGTTTTGTAAACGCGCGGTGTCCCGGTCAAACCCGTGGCCGCAGCGCCCCGCGATAGAAATCGGCCAGAAACACCGCCGCCGCGTCGAAATGCCTGTCGCCCTCGGGGTGCAGGATGCCGCGCACCTGCACGTCGAAATCGGCATAGTGCTGGGTCGTTGCCCAGATCGAAAAGATCAGATGCCGCGGGTCCATCGCGGCCAGTTGCCCGGCGGCCTGCCAAGTGGCGATCAGCGCCGATTTTTCATCCACCAGATCCCGCAGATCGCCGGTGATCTGGCCCATGATGCGCGGTGCGCCTTGCAGGATCTCGTTGGCAAACAGCCGGCTTTCGCGGGGATAAATCCGTGACATGTCCAGTTTGCGCAGTACATAGGCGACGATTTCCTCAACCGGATCGCCGTCGCGCCGCATGGCGCGCAGCGGGTCGAGCCAGGTTTGCATCAACCCGGCCAGAAGCGTGGTGTGGATTGCCGCCTTGGAGTTGAAATAATACAGCAGATTGGGCTTTGACAGCCCGGCACCGCGCGCGATCTGATCCAGCGTCGCGCCGCCGTAACCCTGCGTCGAAAACACATCCAGCGCGGCGTCGAGAATCCGCGCCGTGTTCTCGCGCTGGATCCGTGTTTGTGGGGCGGCATCGTTCATCCGGCTGGACACTCCTGAGGCGGTCGGGCGATCCCTGCGGAAAAATGCATCAAATCCCGTGCAATTTTCCGAGGCTTGCGTCACACATGGGGGAAGATTTTGAACTCCTTGACTGGTCGTGTCTCTCTGCTAGCGTGATCCTGACCGTTTGGTCAAACATTTCAAATCCAACCGACCCTGAGGTATGCCATGACCGAAAACTCTTCCGCCGCCGGTGAGAACCTCAAGATCGACGGCCAGCGCCTGTGGGACAGTCTGATGGACATGGCACAGATCGGCCCCGGCGTGGCAGGTGGTAACAACCGACAGACCCTGACCGATGAAGACGGCGCAGGCCGCGCCCTGTTTCAGAAATGGTGTGAGGCGGCGGGGTGTACCATGGGGCTGGACCAGATGGGCAACATGTTTGCCCGCCGCGAAGGCACCGACCCGGACGCCCTGCCGGTCTATGTGGGCAGCCACCTCGACACTCAGCCGACCGGCGGCAAATACGATGGCGTGCTGGGGGTTTTGGCCGGGCTGGAAATCATCCGCACCCTGAACGACATGGACATCCACACGAAGCACCCCATCGTTGCGGTGAATTTCACCAACGAAGAGGGCACGCGCTTTGCCCCGGCGATGCTGGCATCGGGGGTGTTTGCGGGGGTGCATGACCAGGATTGGGCCTATGGTCGCACCGATGCCAAGGGGCTGACCTTTGGGGATGAATTGCAACGCATCGGCTGGCGCGGCGAAGAACAGGTGGGCGCGCGCAAGATGCACGCCTTCTTCGAACTGCACATTGAACAGGGCCCGATCCTCGAGGCTGAGGGCAAACAGGTTGGCATCTGCACCCATGGTCAGGGGCTGAGCTGGACGCAGATCACGATCACCGGCAAGGCCAGCCATACGGGATCAACCCCGATGCCGATGCGCAAGAACGCCGGCCTTGGCATGGCGCGGGTGTTGCAGTTGGTGGATGAAATCGCATGGGGCCACAAACCCCACGCCGTGGCCGCCGCCGGCCACATCGACGTTTATCCCAACAGCCGCAACGTGATTCCCGGCAAGGTGGTGTTCACTGTCGATATGCGCTCGCCCGATCTGACGACAATCGAAACGATGGAGCGGCAGCTGCACGACGGCGCGCAAAAGATCTGCGATGACATCGGGCTGGACGTGGAATTTGAAAAGGTCGGCGGGTTTGATCCCGTGGCCTTCGATCCCGGTTGTGTCGATGCGGCGCGGCGCGCCGCCGAGCGGCTGGGGCTGAGCCATATGGATCTGATCTCGGGCGCCGGGCACGATGCCTGCTGGATCAACCGGGTGGCGCCGACGGTTCTGGTCATGTGCCCCTGCGTTGACGGGTTGAGCCACAACGAAGCCGAGGAAATTTCGCCCGAATGGGCGGCGGCGGGGTGTAATGTGCTGTTCCATGCGGTTGTGGAAACAGCGGAACTGGTGGATTGAGGAGCTGAGGCATGGCACTGAAAATAATGATGATAATGGCACTGGCGGCTGCGCCTGGCGCCTGTGAACTTGCCGATCCTGGCAAACCCGAACCGGTGGGCCTGCGCAATGTGTCGCCCGCCGCCATTGCCGCCTTGCCACCGGGAATCGACCCGTCGTTCCTGATCCGCGATGAGAACGGGTGTTATGGTTTGGCCGTTGAAAGGACCGAACCGCAGACCGGTGTCGCGTTGTTGGGGGCAGATGGACGGCAGGTATGCGACGCCTGACGTGACCCATCAAATTGGGTTTGTGGTCGGCCGTGATGCGGCCGCCAGGTCCGGGGCACGCCGGAATACCAAGCGACAGTGAGGAGCGCGCGATGGCGACGACAGTGATCAAGAACGGCACGGTGGTGACGGCTGACCTCAGCTATGAGGCGGATGTTGTTGTAGAAAACGGTATCATTACCGCCATCGGCAAGGCGCTGTCGGGTGACACGGTGCTGGACGCTACGGGCTGTTTTGTGATGCCCGGCGGGATTGATCCGCACACCCATCTGGAAATGCCGTTCATGGGCACCTTTTCGGCCGATGACTTCGATTCCGGCACTCGCGCGGCCCTTGCCGGGGGCACCACCATGGTCGTCGATTTCGCGCTGCCCAGCCCTGGTCAGGGCCTGCTGGATGCGCTGCACATGTGGGACAACAAATCGACCCGCGCGCATTGTGATTACAGTTTCCACATGGCGATCACCTGGTGGGGCGAACAGGTGTTCGACGAGATGCAGGCAGTGGTGCGCGAGAAAGGCATCAACAGTTTCAAACACTTCATGGCCTACAAGGGGGCCTTGATGGTAAATGACGATGAATTGTTCGCGTCGTTCCAGCGCTGTGCCGAACTGGGTGCGCTGCCCATGGTGCACGCCGAAAACGGCGATGTGGTGGCCGATCTCCAGGCGCGCCTGATGGCTGCGGGCAATGACGGCCCCGAGGCGCACGCCTATTCCCGCCCGCCCGCTGTCGAGGGCGAGGCGACGAACCGCGCGATCATGATCGCCGACATGGCCGGCGTGCCGCTGTATGTCGTGCACACCTCCTGCGAAGACTCGCACGAGGCGATCCGCCGCGCCCGTCAACAGGGCAAACGGGTGTATGGCGAACCGCTGATCCAGCATCTGACCTTGGATGAATCGGAATATGCAAACCCTGACTGGGATCATGCCGCCCGTCGGGTGATGAGCCCGCCATTCCGTAACAAACAGCACCAGGACAGCCTGTGGGCGGGGTTGCAGGCCGGGTCGCTGTCGGTGGTGGCGACCGATCATTGCGCCTTTACCACGGCGCAAAAACGCCATGGGTTGGGCGATTTCACCAAGATCCCGAATGGCACCGGCGGGTTGGAGGACCGGATGCCGATGCTGTGGACCCATGGCGTGGCCACCGGCCGGCTGACGATGAACGAATTTGTCGCGGTCACGTCAACAAACATCGCCAAGATATTGAATTGCTATCCTAAAAAAGGCGCTGTTCTTGTCGGGTCCGACGCCGACCTTGTGGTCTGGGATCCGCAGAAGTCCAAGACGATCACCGCCAAGGAACAGCAATCCGCCATTGATTACAACGTGTTCGAGGGCAAGGTTGTGACGGGTCTGCCGCGTTTCACCCTGTCGCGCGGCCATGTCGTGGTGCACGACGGCGAAATGCGCAGCCATGAGGGCCACGGCCAGTTTGTGCCGCGTCCGCCGCTGACCGCCGTCAACAAGGCGCTGTCAACCTGGAAAGAGCTGACCGCGCCACGCAAGGTGGAACGCTCGGGCATACCGGCCAGCGGCGTGTGATGACGCAGCAAGACATTGTCATCAAGGCAACCGGTCTGGATCTGGTTTTTCCCAGCAGTGACGGCAGCATCCACGCCCTGAGCGATGTCAGCCTTGCGGTTGGCAAGGGCGAGTTTGTCAGTTTCATCGGCCCCTCGGGCTGTGGCAAGACAACATTTCTGCGCTGCATTGCGGGGCTTGAGACGGCGACGGGCGGGCGGCTGTCGGTGAACGGGATGTCGCCGGACGAAGCGCGCAAATCCCGCGCCTATGGCTATGTGTTTCAGGCGGCCGGGCTTTATCCGTGGCGCACCATCGGCAAGAACGTGAAATTGCCGCTGGAAATCATCGGGTTTGACCGGGCCGAGCAGGACCGTCGTATGAAGAAAGTTCTGCAACTGGTTGATCTGGAGGGGTTTGAAGGGAAATACCCCTGGCAACTTTCCGGCGGGATGCAGCAGCGCGCCAGCATCGCCCGCGCTTTGGCCTTTGACGCCGACATTCTGCTGATGGACGAACCCTTTGGCGCGCTGGATGAAATCGTGCGCGACCACCTGAACGAGCAGTTGTTGCAACTCTGGGCGCGGACGGAAAAGACGATCTGCTTCGTCACCCATTCGATCCCCGAGGCGGTGTATCTGAGCACGAAGATCGTCGTCATGTCGCCCCGCCCGGGCCGGATCACCGAAGTGATCGACAGCCCGCTGCCGCGCGACCGCCCGCTGGACATCCGCGACACACCCATGTTCATTGAGATCGCCCACCGGGTACGCGAAGGGCTGCGCGCCGGGCATGCCCACGATGTGTGAACGGGGGGCGCGATGATCTGGCTGCGGGCCCGTGCTTTTCCGGTTTTGGCTGTGCTTCTTGCGCTGCTGGTGGTGTGGTACGCCGCTGCGGTCTGGATGAACAGCCAGTGGACGCTGGACCAGGCCGCGCGGGCCGGCACGACACCGGACCTTGCCACGATCATTGCCGACACCTGGGCGCAAGACCGCCCGAAATTGCCCGCGCCACATCAGGTGGCGGTGGAATTTTATGATCTGGTTTTCGGTAAGCCTGTCACCTCGAAACGCTCGCTGGTCTATCACGCCTGGATCACGCTCAGCGCGACGGTGATGGGTTTTGCCATCGGCACGGGGCTGGGCATCGCCCTGGCGTTGGGGATCGTGCACAACCGCGCGATGGACATGAGTGTGATGCCCTGGGCGATCGCCAGTCAGACAATTCCGATCCTGGCCATCGCACCGATGGTGATTGTGGTGCTGAATTCCATCGGGATCAGCGGTTTGCTGCCCAAGGCGGTGATTTCGGCCTATCTGTCATTCTTTCCGGTGGTGGTCGGCATGGTTTCGGGGCTGCGCAGCCCGGATGTGATGCAGATGGACCTGTTGAAAACCTATAATGCCAGCCGCATCCAGGCACTGTTCAAGTTGCGGCTGCCTGCATCCTTGCCGTTTCTGTTCGCCTCGCTGAAGGTGGGGATCGCGGCGGCGCTGGTGGGGGCGGTGGTGGGCGAATTGCCGGTGCAACAGGGCGGCCTTGGGGCGCGGCTGTTGGGTGGATCGTATTACGGGCAGACGGTGCAGATGTGGGCGGCGCTGTTCATGGCGGCGCTGCTGGCGGCGCTGCTGGTGCTGATCGTCGCGCGGGTCGAGGCGGGGGTGCTGCGCCGGATGGGGATGGTGCAGTGAGGCTGTCGTCGCAGTCAGGTATTTTTGGCAAGAAAGAGGGGCGGCGTGAGTTCTCTTGAAGAAAGCGTCGCGCGGGATTGGCAAGGCGGGGCCGGGTGGCGCCGGTCGGCGCCCCTGATCGCGGCCTTGGCTGCGGGGGCCGTGGATTGGCGCGCCGGTCTGCTTGTCGCGGTGTGGCTGGGTGCATGGTGGATCAACGCGGTGCTGGCGGCACGGGGGGCGCGGCTTTTGGTGCCTGTTCTGTTCGGGCTGACGGTGTTGGTGTTGTGGGAAATGGCGGTGCGGCTGTTTGCGGTGCCCGGTGTCATCCTGCCGCCACCCAGTGCCGTTGCCGCGCGGATTGCAGACAGCCTGCCGATCCTGTGGGGCGATTTTGTGCAGACGGCGCTGAAGGGCGCGCTGAGCGGTTATGCGATCGGCTGCGGCGCGGCGGTGTTGGTGGCGGTGATGATCGACCGCTCGCCATTCTTGCAGCGCGGTCTGTTGCCGGTGGCAAGTTTCGCCGCTGCCCTGCCCATTGTCGGCACGGCGCCGATTCTGGTGATGTGGTTCGGGTTTGACTGGCACAGCAAGGCGGCGGTGGTTGTTGTGATGGTGTTTTTCCCGATGTTGGTGAATGCCACGGCCGGGCTGCGGGCAGGCGATTCGATGCAGGCCGACCTGATGCGTACCTATGGTGCCAGTTATGGACAGACCCTGTTCAAGCTGCGGTTCCCATCGGCGATGCCGTTCATCTTCAACGGGCTGAAAATTTGCACTACTCTGGCGCTGATTGGCGCTATTGTGGCGGAATTCTTCGGCTCACCCACGTCGGGCATGGGGTTTCGCATCTCGACGGCTGTCGGGCGTCTGGCGCTGGACATGGTTTGGGCAGAGATTGCAGTGGCGGCGTTGACGGGGTCGGCGTTTTATGCGGCGGTTGCCGTTATCGAACGGGCGGTGACATTCTGGCATCCGTCGCAGCGGAATTGAAAGCACGGATCACAACAACAGGGGAGCGACAAAATGAAACGTATTTTCGGAAAGACTGTGATCGCAGGCATTGCTGGCGGTCTGATCGGCGGCGCGGCCCAGGCGGCGGATGATCTTGCGCTGCAACTGAAATGGGTCACCCAGGCCCAGTTTGCCGGCTATTATGTGGCCAAGGACAAGGGGTTCTATGACGAGGAAGGTCTGAATGTCACGATCCTGCCCGGTGGACCGGACATTGCACCGGTGCAGGTGCTGATGGGCGGTGGCGCCGATGTGATGGTGGATTGGTTGCCATCGGCGCTGTCGGCGCGGGAAAACGGTGCGCCGATCGTCAATATCGCGCAGCCGTTCAAGTCATCGGGGCTGATGCTGACCTGTCTCAAGGAACATGGCATCGAATCGCCCGCCGATTTTCCCGGGCATACCCTGGGCACCTGGTTTTTCGGCAACGAAATTCCGCTGCTGGCTTGGATGGGCAAGCTGGGCTATCCGACCGACGGGTCAGAGGGCGGTGTGACGATCCAGAAGATCAACTTCAACGTTGATCCTTTGTTGCAAAAGCAGGTCGAATGCGCGACCACGATGACGTATAATGAGTATTGGCAGGTGATTGATGCGGGTCTGACCCCCGGTGATCTGGTGGTGTTCAAGTATGAGGATGAGGGGATTTCGACCCTCGAAGACGGGTTGTATGTAACAGAAGCCACCCTCGCCGACCCTGCCATGCAGGAAAAGTTGGTGCGGTTTGTACGGGCCAGCATGAAGGGCTGGAAATACGCCGAGGCAAACCCTGATGAGGCCGCCGAGATCGTCATGGAAAACGACGAAACCGGCGCGCAGACAGAGAAACATCAAAAACGGATGATGGCGGAAGTGGCCCGGTTGACCGCAGGGTCAAATGGCGCGCTGGACCCGGCAGATTTCCAGCGGACTGTTGAGGTGCTGTTGTCGGCGGGATCCGACCCGGTGATTACTGCCGATCCGGGCACCGCTGCGTGGAGCCATATGATCACCGACAAGGCATTGAATTGACATAAGTTCAGGGATGTGGCGGGGCTGCTGCCCCCTGGACAAAACAACGCAAAGGGCCGGGCAATTTGTCCGGCCCTTTTCCATTTGCTTTGCCAATTTTCCTGACAGCGACGGAATGTGCCCGGTGCGCCGTTCAGAACAGGACCGGATGAGGAGCCCCAAATGAACGACCCGCATTTTACACGACGCCTTGCCCTTTATGCCGGTGTTCTTGCGGCCTGCCTTGCCGTCGCAATGATTGCGACGGCAAGGCAGCTTTGACGGCCATTCTGCCCTGCGGCTGTGCTGCACTCCGGGTTCAGTCGCGATTCATCCGGTTTTCGATCAGATCGTCCACCACCGAAGGATCGGCCAGCGTCGAGGTGTCGCCCAGGGTGGCATGATCGTTCTCGGCGATCTTGCGCAGGATGCGGCGCATGATCTTGCCGGATCGCGTTTTCGGCAGGCCCGGTGCCCACTGGATCAGGTCGGGCTTGGCGATCGGGCCGATTTCATGGCGCACCCAGGTTTCCAGGGTCTTGCGCAACGCGTCCGTTGGCGCGACGCCGTTCATCAGGGTGACATAGGCATAAATGCCTTGGCCCTTGATCTTGTGGGGGTATCCAACCACCGCCGCCTCGGCCACGGTTTCATGGGCGACGAGGGCCGATTCAACCTCGGCGGTGCCCATGCGGTGGCCGCTGACATTGATCACGTCGTCAACGCGCCCGGTGATCCAGTAATACCCGTCGGCGTCGCGTTTACAGCCGTCGCCGGTGAAATAATAGCCTTTGTAATCCGCGAAATAGGTCTGCTCGAACCGCGCGTGATCGCCATAGACGGTGCGCATCTGGGCGGGCCAACTGTCGGCGATGCACAGCACGCCCTCGGCAGGGTTGTCGTGGAGTTCTGCGCCGCTGGTGGGGTCCAGGATCACCGGCTTGATCCCGAAGAACGGCAGGGTGGCCGACCCCGGTTTGGTACTGATCGCGCCTGGCAGGGGGGTCAGCAGGTGACCGCCGGTTTCAGTTTGCCACCAGGTGTCAACGATGGGGCAGCGGTTCCTGCCGACCACCTCGTTGTACCAGTTCCAAGCCTCGGGGTTGATCGGCTCGCCCACGGTACCCAGCAGTTTCAGTGATGACAGGTCGTATTTTTCAACCGGGGCATTGCCATGGGCCATCAGCGCGCGAATTGCGGTGGGGGCGGTATAGAACTGATTCACCTTGTGTTTTTCGCACACCGCCCAGAACCTGCCGGCGTCGGGCCAGGTTGGCACACCCTCAAACATCAGCGTTGTCGCGCCATTGGCCAGCGGGCCATAGACAATATAGCTGTGCCCTGTCACCCAGCCGACGTCGGCAGTGCACCAGAACACATCGCCATCGTGATAGTCGAAGGTGTATTGGTGGGTCATGGCGGCATAGACGATGTAACCGCCGGTGGTGTGCACAACGCCCTTGGGCTGGCCCGTGCTGCCCGAGGTGTAAAGAATGAACAGCGGATCTTCGGCGTTCATCTCGACCGGCGGACAGTCGTCGCTGACCTGATCCTCAAGCTCGTGCAGCCAATAATCACATTCGGGGCGCCAGGCAATCTGCTGGCCCGTGCGTTTGACCACCAGACATTTCACCGTAGTGTAATCGTGCAGCAGGGCCTGGTTCACGTTGTCCTTCAGGTTGGTCATGCGCCCGCCGCGCGGTGCGCCATCGCTGGTGATGACCACCTTGGCATCGCAGGCGTTGATCCGCGCGCCCAATGCTTCGGCCGAAAATCCGGCAAAGACGATCGAATGGATCGCCCCGATCCGCGCACAGGCCAGCATGGCATAGGCCGCCTCGGGGATCATCGGCATGTAGATGACCACGCGGTCGCCCTTTTCGACCCCGAGATGTTTCAGCACATTGGCCATCTTGCACACATGGGCGTGCAGTTGTTGATAGGTGATGTGCTGTGCCTCGTCATCCGGGCTGTCGGGCTCCCAGATGATCGCCGTCTGGGTGCCGCGGTCCTTCAGGTGCCGGTCGATACAGTTGGCGGCCACGTTCAGGCCACCGTCCTCATACCATTTGATCGACACTTGGCCGGGGGCAAAGCTGGTGTTTTTCACCTTTGTATAGGGTGTCATCCATTCGATGCGCTTGCCATGCTCGTCCCAGAAGGTATCGGGATCGTCGATGCTGGCCTTGTACATTTCATCGTATCTGGCGCGGTCGGCATGGGCCTTGGCGGCAAAATCGGCGGTGGGGGGATAGGTTGTATCGGTCATGGCAGTTCCGTTTTCTTGTCAGATGGCCAGATATTCGGCCCGCAGCTTTTCATTCTCAAGCACTTCGGCGGCAGACCCGTCAAAGACGACCGATCCTGTGTCGAGGATCACCGCCCGGTCGGCCAGTTTCAAGGCCGCAACCGCGTTTTGTTCGACGATCACGGTGGTGATCCCCTGATCGCGGATCACCGCCAGTGTCTTGGCGATTTCCTGCACGATCACCGGCGCCAATCCCTCATAGGGTTCGTCCAGCAACAGCACCTTGATGTCGCGGCACAGGGCGCGGGCGATGGCCAGCATCTGTTGTTCGCCGCCCGACAGGGTTACGCCCTCTTGCTTGCGCCGCTCGCCGAGGCGCGGGAACAGTTCGTAAACCCGCTCGATCGACCAGCCGATAGGCGGGGCAATCTGTGCCAGCTTCAGGTTTTCCTCGACGGTCAGGCCGGGGATGATCCGCCGGTCCTCTGGCACCAGGGCGATGCCGGCGGCCGAGGCCTCATAGCTTTTCATCTTGTGCAGCGGCTGGTGGTCCAGCCAGATTTCGCCCTTGGTCAGGCCGGGGTTGTCCATTCGGGCGATGGTGCGCAGAGTGCTGGTCTTGCCCGCGCCGTTGCGCCCCAACAGCGCGAGGATCTCGCCTTCGTGGATGTTGAAGCTGACGCCCTGCACGATATAGCTTTCACCGTAATAGGCGTGGATGTCCCAGACCGACAGGAACGCCGGATGGGTGGCGGCGTTGTTGGCATGTTTGTTGAAGGGGGCGTTCATGACATTTCCTTTCAATGGGCCGCTTCGCCAAGGTAGGCTTCTTTTACCTTGGGATGGCCCTTGATATTGTCCGGTGTATCCTCGACCAGCGGCGTGCCCTGGGCCAGAACAGTGATCCGTTCGGCCAGCGAAAACACCACATGCATGTCATGTTCGATGATGCACATGGTGATCGGGCGCGATGCCTTGATTTCCTTCAGCAGGTCGATGGTGTTGTTGGTGTCGGCCCGCGCCATGCCGGCGGTAGGTTCGTCCAGCAGCAGCAGTTTTGGCTGTTGGCTCAGACACATCGCCATTTCCAGGCGGCGTTTGTCGCCACGCGACAGCGAGGCGGCGTGTTCGTTGCGCTTGTCGATCATCTTGACATCGATCAGCATCTTTTCAGCGGCCTCGATGATGTCCTGTTCGTTGGTCACCTGTTCGATGGCGTGCATCCGAAAGGCGCCGTCGCGTTTGGCGAAGATCGGGATCATGACATTTTCAAACACCGTCAGGTCGCCGAAGATCTCGGGGGTCTGGAACACCCGCGAAATCCCCATCTGGTTGATCTGGTGTGGTTTGCGCCCCAGCACCGACTGACCGTCGAACATGACGCTGCCGGTGTCGGGGATCAACTTGCCGATCAGACAGTTCAGCAAGGTGGATTTGCCCGCGCCGTTCGGCCCGATGATGGCGTGCACGGTGTTTTCCATCACGTTCAGGTTCACGTTGTCCAGCGCCTTGAGGCCGCCGAACCGCTTGCCCACATTCTTGACTTCGAGGATGCCCATGATGTGCGTTCCTTATTCTGCGGGTTGTTTGACGGTGTTGGGATCGGCCTTCTTGCGGCGCAACAGCGCGGCAATCTTCTGACCGCCCTGCACCAGACCACCGGGCAGGAAGATCACCACGGCCATGAACATCAGGCCCAGCGTCAGGTGCCAGCCTTTGCCGACAAAGGGGTGGATCAAAGTCACGATCACGTTTTCCAGACCATCCGGCATGAAGGAAAACCATTGGTGCAGGACGTTGTCATTGATCTTGGACAGGATGTTTTCCAGATATTTGATCAAACCTGCCCCCAGAACCGGCCCGATCAACGTGCCCATGCCGCCAAGAATGGTCATCAGAACCACCTCGCCCGAGCGGGTCCACTGCATCCGTTCGGCCCCGGCCAGCGGGTCCATCGCGACCATCAGCCCGCCGGCCAGCCCGGCAAACATGCCCGAGATCACAAAAGCGGCCAGCGTATAGGGCCGCGGGTTAAGCCCGGTATAGCTCATCCGCTGCTGGTTTGATTTCACCGCCCGCAGCATCATCCCGAAGGGCGACCGGAATATGCGGATCGCAATATAGAAGGCCAGGATCATGAACACGGCACACAGGTAATATCCGGCGTTGAAGGTGAACGACCAGCCGCCCAGAGCCACATCCAGACTGTCGCGCATTTCGACGCCAAAGAAGTTGGCCACCGGCAGTGATCCATCAGCCGCGGCCACACCGTCAAGAATCCGCGGATCGTTGAGGGAAAGTTGCAGCCCGGTTTCACCATTGGTGATCGGCGTCAGCACGGAATAGGCCAGCGCATAGGACATTTGTGCAAAGGCAAGCGTCAGGATGGAAAAGTAGATGCCGGATCGCCGCAGTGAAACGAAACCGATCAGCACCGAAAACACCCCGGCAACGAGGATCGAAACCAGAATTGCAGGCAGTACGTTCATCGACAGAAGTTTGAACATCCACACCCCGGCATAGGAACCGGCGCCCAGAAATGCGGCGTGTCCAAAGGACAGATAACCGGTCAATCCGAACAGGATGTTGAACCCGATGGCAAATATGCCAAAGATCAGGAACCGCTGCATCAGGTCGGGATAACCCGCGTTGAATTGCGCTAGTGCCGAATTGCTTGGGAATGGGTTCAGAAGAACCGGCGCACAGATCACCATCGCAATGACAATGAGGAACAGGATTGTGTCTTTTCGTGTCAGGCCCAGCATGGGATCAGTCCTCCATCACGCCTTTGCGCCCCATCAGCCCACGGGGCCGAACGAGCAGGATTATCATTGCCACCAGATAGATCACCACCTGATTGATACCGGGAATCGTCTCGACCACCACACTCATCGAGGCGAAACTTTGCAGGATGCCCAGCAGAAAGCCGGCCAGAACCGCGCCTGGCAGGCTGCCCATGCCGCCCACCACGACCACAACGAAGGACAGCACCAGAAAATCCATCCCCATGTTGTAATTGGGCGAAAGGATCGGCGTGTACATCACCCCGGCCAGTCCCGCCACCGCTGCGGCAATTCCGAACACGATGGTAAAACGCTTGTCGATGTTGATGCCCAGCAACCCCACGGTTTCCCTGTCGGCCATACCCGCACGCACCACCATGCCGAATGTGGTGAATTGCAGAAAGGCAAAGACAGCGGCAATGATCACCATGGAAAAGCCGAAATAGACCAGCCGCCAATAGGGATAGATGACTGAATTCACGTCGAACCCGACAAGAACGCCGAAATCGAACGATCCGACAAAGGCCGACGGTGCCCCCATGGGAATGGGGTTGGCGCCATAAAACGCCTTGATGATCTCTTGCAGGACAATGGCCAAGCCAAATGTCACGAGAATCTGGTCGGCATGGGATCGTTTGTAAAAATGCTTGATAAGCCCGCGTTCCATGATCACGCCAATCAGGATCATCACCGGGACGGCAAACAGAATGGCCAATGGCACTGACCAATCAATCACCGCCCGGCCCAACGGTTCGCCCAGCCAGTCATAGATATAGGGCACCTCGATCTTGCGCGGATTGCCCAGAAAATCGGTTTGGGTTTCGTCGATCACGACATGCGAGAATTGCAGCAGACGGTGCAGCGTGACGGCGCAGAAGGCACCGATCATGAACAATGCGCCATGGGCAAAGTTGACAACGCCCAGGGTGCCGAAGATCAGCGTCAGACCAAGAGCGATCAGCGCATAGGCCGACCCCTTGTCGAGACCGTTGAGGATTTGCAGAATAATTGATTCCATGGACGCGGTCCCCGGAGTTTGTATGGCGACGAATGAAATATGATATCGGCCACGCGTCAAAAGGCGCGTGGCCGACCCGGCTGTGCGGTATCAGGCGCCCGGGTTGCAGGTGCCCAGCGACCCACCCTGGAAATCGGGGTGATCGACAGGATAGGTCGCCGTATCGCGCGGCGTGATGTCAACGATTTCAACCAGGTCGAATTCGTTTTCGGGGTTTTCCTTGCCCTTCACCACGACGACATCCTTGAAGCACTGGTGGTCTTCGGCGCGATACAACGTCGGGCCGTTGCCCAGGCCGTTGAATTCAAAGCCTTCCAGGGCTTCGGCCACGGCGCAGGGGTTGAACGACCCGGCCCGTGTGACGGCATCTGCATACAGGATCGCCTGAGCGTAACAGGTCTGTGCCGCCTGCGACGGCGGGAAGCCGTATTTGGTGCCGAAGGATTGCACAAAGGCGTTGGTGCCGGTGTACCGGTCGCCCAGCACGTTCTCGATCTTCCAGTCCCAGTTTTGCGACCCGAAGATACCCTTGATATTGGCACCTGCACCGCGCGCCATAAGTTCGGAGTACAGCGGCACGACGATAGTGAAATCCTTGCCGTTGGCCTGCAAACTGCGCAGGCCGAACTGCACCGCCTGGGTCAGCGAGTTCACCATGTCGCCGCCGTAGTGGTTCAGGACCAGAACATCGGCGCCCGATTGCGCCACAGGCGTGATGTAGGACGAGAAATCGCCGGCACCCACCGGGGTCAGCACGGTGTTGACCGTTTCCCAACCCAGCGCCTCGGTATAGGTGCGCATGGATTTCTCTTGCGACCAGCCCCAGGTGTAATCGGCCGTCAGGTGATAGGCCTTGCGATCCTTGCCGTAATTCGCCTCAAGGATCGGCGCCAAGGCGCGCCCTGACATTTCAGTGTTGAAGAAATGCCGGAACCCGTTGGCGCGCCGGTCCTTGCCGGTTGTGTCGTTCGAATGGGTCAGACCGGCCATGAAGATCACGCCGGCATCCTGGCAAAGACCCTGCACCGCAATCGCCACACCCGAGGACGAGCCGCCCGAGATCATGATCGCGCCGTCTTTTTCGATCATCGACCGCGCCGAGGCCCGCGCCGCGTCCGAGTTGGTTTGCGTATCGCCGGAAACGAAGGTGACGCGCTTGCCCAAAAGCCCGGTCCCGTCAAGATTCTTTTCCGAAAAGGTCTGCAACATCCCGCCATCGCCCTGGCCATTCAGATGCTCGACCGCCAGTTCGAAGGCGCGCAGTTCGTCCAGCCCTTCGTCGGCATAGGCGCCGGTCTGCGGCACGTTGAAGCCAAAGGTCACGGTGTCGCCCTGTGGGGCGTTGGTAAAGCCGGAATGGGCCGCCGACCAGACGGCGCCGGTAAAGATCGTGGGCATCGCCAGACCGGCCCCGGTCGCGGCGCCGGTCTTCATCAGCCCTCGGCGTGTGAAGTTCGATTTCGACATGAAGTCTCCTCCCGTTACACTTACGTGGCCCCGGGCGGTTTGCCTGCCCCGGACCTGTCCCTTGACAGGACTGTGGCAAAGGTGCGCCGATGTCGAAAATTTTGCAACAAAGGCTTCATTTACTTTACGAATTCTGTAAATTAGTGAACCAGATCGAAAATAAATTTGTAAAGAAATTATCGGCATGGTGCAGAAAGTGACGGGTGCGACTGATCAATTCACCGGGCCTCATCGCGGGCTGACCGGGGGGCGTATCCGTGCGCGGCGGCTTGATCTGGGATTGCGGCAGGGCGATCTGGCCGAACGGATGGGGATTTCACCGTCTTATCTCAACCTGATCGAACATGATCGCCGCAAGATCGCGGGCAAACTGTTGGCCAAGGCGGCGCGCGCGCTGGACACCGATGTGGCAACTCTTGCTCGGGGCGCGGGTGCGGCACTGATCGACGGGCTGCTGGATGCTGCCGCCATGGCGCCCGACCCCGGCCCCGATCTGCCCCGCTCGGGTGCCCCCGATCTGTCGCGGGCCGGTGAATTTGCCAGCCGATTTCCGGATTGGGCCGCTCTGGCGGTGTCACAGGCCCGCCGCATTGCGACGCTCGAACGGGTGGTGGAAACACTGAACGACCGGCTCAGCCATGATCCGTTTCTGTCGCAGGCGCTGCATGATGTGTTGTCCACCGCCACCGCGATCCGCTCGACCAGTGCGATTCTGGCCGACGATGGCGAAATCGACCCCGAGTGGCGGGCCCGGTTCCATCGCAACCTGTTCGAGGACAGCCAGCGTCTGGCTGACAGTGCGCGTGGGCTGGTTGGCTATCTTGATGGGGCGGGGCAGGCCGAGACCAGCATCGCCTCGCCGCAAGAAGAGGTTCAGGCGTGGCTTGCCGCGCAAAATCACCACCTGGCCGCGCTTGAAACCGGGGTGGATGACGTTGAAAAGGCGTTGCCGCGCGGCGCGACGGGCCCGGCGCGCAGCCTGATGCGGGACTTTGCCCTGGTCTATGCGCATGACGCCCGTCGCCTGCCGCTGTCCGCGTTGCGCGCGGCCCTGGCGCAGGGCGGCCCCGATCCCGCGCGCCTTGCGCAAACCTTCGGGGCGGATCTGCACAGCGTGTTCCGCCGCCTGAGCTGTCTGCCCGAAGGGGTGAACGGGCGGCCAGTCGGGCTGGTGGCCTGCGATGCATCGGGCACACTGACGTTTCGCAAGCCGCTTGACGGGTTTCCCTTGCCACGGTTCGGCGCCGCCTGTCCGCTCTGGCCGCTATATCTGGCGCTGTCCCGGCCCCATACGGCGATCCGGCAGGTGGTGCAGCAGGCGGGCCAGATGTCGCCCCGCTTCGTCACCTTTTCGCAGGCGCTGCATCGGCCCGGCGGCGGCTTTGATGCGCCGCCGGTCACCACGGCAATGATGCTGATCTTGCCTGACGACGCCGACACCCCGGCCCAGCCGATCGGCATCTCTTGCCGGATCTGCCCGCGCCCCGCCTGCGCCGCGCGCCGCGAACCCTCGATCGTCGCCAGCCTGAGCTGATCTTTGCCCGCCGCCGGTTCGCGCGCCCGCAATGCGCACCGGCTTTGACAGCGGCGCACCGGCGGTGCCATAGTAACCCGGACCAAGGTCAAAAGGCCGGTCGCGGGGGAATTTGCCATGGCCAAGCGCGTGCTGCTGATCGAGGACGAGCCGAACATCATCGAGGCCGTGCGGTATATTCTGTCGCGTGACGGTTGGGCGGTGGACACCCATGCCGACGGCGCCACAGCGCTGGCGGCGGTGGCACGCCGCTTGCCCGATGTGATTGTTCTTGATGCGATGTTGCCGGGGCGGTCGGGGTTTGATGTTCTGCGCGATCTCAGGGGCGATCCGGCGACGGCGGCGATCCCGGTTCTGATGCTGACCGCCCGTGGTCAGCAGAAAGACCGTGACCTTGCCGAACGCAACGGTGCCAATCGGTTCATGACAAAACCGTTTTCCAATGCCGAGGTTCTGGCCTGCGTGCAGGATCTTTACCTCGGCGCACCGCATCCCCGCGACAGCTGAGATGGCCAGCATGCCGCCGCGCCCGTCCGAACCGCTGTTCCTTGAGCGTCAGACCTATCGCCGGCGTCGCCTGATGGATGCCGCGCGGCTGTTGCCGGTGGTGGCGGCGGCGCTGATCCTTCTGCCGGTGCTGTGGGCCGGCCCCGATCAGTCCGAGCCTGCGCGCACGGCGATGGGGGGGCTTTATGTCTTTGTTGTCTGGCTGCTGTTGATCCTGGCGGCGGCGCTGATGTCGCGGCGGCTGATCCAGACCGACGCGCTGCGCGATCCGGTCCCCGACGCAGTGTCGCCAGAGGACGAGGTGCAAGGGCAGGGTGCCCGGTTCGGCCAAACGGGCGCGGGCCAACCGGGCATGGGCGACGGGGCCTGATGCTGACGTTCAACATCCTTGCGCTGGCCTGTGGGCTTTATGCGGTGGTGCTGTTTGTTGTCGCCTTCATTGCCGACAAGCGGGCGGAACAGGGGCGGCTGGGCATTCTGCGCAGTCCGCTTGTCTACACCTTGTCGCTGTCGATCTATTGCACGGCCTGGACGTTCTATGGTGCGGTTGGCTATGCCGCGCGGTCCGGGCTGGAATTCGCCACGATCTATCTTGGTCCGACACTGGTGATGGTGGGCTGGTGGGCGTTCCTGCGCAAACTGGTGCGCGTCGGCCGCACCCAGCGCATCACCAGCATCGCCGATCTGATTTCGTCGCGCTATGGCAAATCGAACCTTCTGGGCGTTCTGGTGACGGTGCTGGCGGTGGTGTTCACCACCCCCTATATCGCGCTGCAACTGCAATCGGTCACGCTGTCGTTTTCGGTGTTTGCCGAGGGCGGTACCGAAGCGACTGCGCGGGGCACGGCGTTCTGGGTGGCGGCGGGGCTGGCGCTGTTCACTATCTTGTTCGGCACCCGCAATCTGGACATCAACGAACGTCACCACGGCATCGTCACGGCCATTGCGGTTGAGGCCGTGGTGAAACTGGTCGCGCTGACGGCTGTCGGTATCTTTGTCGTCTGGTTCGTCGCGGGGGGGCCGGGCGATGTGTTTCGCATGGTCGAGGCCAGCCCGATTGCCGGCTGGCAGATGGACCAGAGCCGCTGGCTGACCCTGACGGCGCTGTCTGCGGTGGCCTTTGTCTGTTTGCCACGGATGTTTCAGGTGATGGTCGTTGAAAATTCGGATGAAAGGCATCTGGCCACCGCCGCCTGGGCCTTTCCGCTGTACCTGTTCCTGATGAGCCTTTTTGTGGTGCCCATTGCGGTTGTGGGGCTGGCGGTTCTGCCCGAAGGGTCGAACCCCGATCTGTTCGTCCTTACAGTTCCCCTTGCCTTGCGCCAGGAGGGGCTGGCCATGTTGGTGTTTCTGGGCGGATTTTCCTCGGCCACGTCGATGGTGATCGTCGCTGCCATCGCTTTGGCCACCATGGTGAGCAACCACATCGTCATGCCGATCTGGCTGAATGCCGGGCAGGGTGGAGCCATGGTTTCGGGGGATGTGCGCGATGTGGTTCTGCTGTCGCGGCGGGTGTCGATCCTGGCGGTGCTGGGGCTGGCCTATGTTTATTACGCGCTGTCGGGGGGCGGTGCGGCGCTGGCGGCGATCGGGCTGATCGCCTTTGTCGGGGCGGCGCAGATCTTTCCGGCGCTGCTGGGCGGGTTGTTCTGGCGGGGTGCCACGCGGCGCGGTGCGACGGCGGGGTTGATCACCGGCTTTGCCGTCTGGGCCTGGACATTGCTGTTGCCGGGGGTGGGGGATGGCCTGCTGATGTCGCCGCAGCTGTTGGCCGAGGGGCCGTTCGGCATCGGCTGGCTGCGGCCCGAGGCGCTGTTCGGTATTGCGGGGATTGATCAGGTTGTTCACGCCGCGATCTGGTCGGTCGGGCTGAACACGCTGGCCTTCGTCGGGCTGTCACTGCTCAGCTTTCCGGGCCCGGTCGAACGGTTGCAGGGGGCCGAGTTCGTCAACATCCTGCGTTATTCCTCGAATGCGCGGGGCTGGTCGCCCGCCACGGTCGAAGCCGAGGATCTGTTGATGATGTCCCAGCGTATTCTGGGCGCGGCCGAAGCGCAGGCGCTGTTTCAGTCGGTTGCCCGCGCCCAGGGAAAACAGGGCTATCTGCCCGACACAACGAGTGAATTTCTCGCCCTGCTGGAGCGCGAGCTGGCCGGATCGGTGGGCGCGGCCACGGCCCATGCGATGATGGGCCAGATCACCGGCGGGGCTGCGGTTTCGGTCGAAGAGCTGATGCGTGTCGCCGACGAGACGGCGCAGATCATGGAATATTCCAACCAGCTTGAGGCGAAATCCGAAGAACTGGGGCGCACGGCGCGGCAACTGCGCGAAGCCAACGAAAAGCTGACTGCGCTGTCGATCCAGAAGGATGCCTTTCTCAGCCAGATCAGCCACGAATTGCGCACGCCGATGACGTCGATCCGGGCATTCTCTGAAATTCTGCGCGACGGCTCGGATATGTCAGCAGAACCGCGCAGCCGCTATTCCGGTATCATCCACGACGAGGCGCGCCGCCTGACCCGGCTGCTGGACGATTTGCTTGATCTGTCGGTGCTGGAAAGCGGGCAGGTGACACTGCACAACGAAATTGCCGTGCTGGGCGATATTCTGGATCAGGCGGTGGCCGCCACCGAACAAGGCAGCGCCCGCCTGCGGATCGAACGTGTGCCAAGCGAAGAACGCCTGGTGCTTTTTACCGACCGTGACCGGTTGGCGCAGGTGTTCATCAATCTCATCGCCAATGCCCAGAAATATTGCGACGCCACAGCACCACTGCTGCGCATCAAGGTGCGCGATGGCGCGCGTGGGCTGTCGGTGGATTTCATCGACAACGGAACCGGCATACCGAAGGAAAGCCAACAGGTAATCTTCGAGAAATTCTCGCGTTTGGGTGACACCCGGGCGGCCGGGGGCGCCGGGCTGGGCCTTGCCATTTGCCGCGAAATCGCCGGGCGCCTGGGGGGCAGTCTGACCTATCTTCCGGGGCAAGGCGGCGCCGCTTTTCGGGTCACCTTGCCCAACCGTCTGAAACCCGCACAACCACGCGCGGCCGAGTAACGGTTTTTCGACCATCGTTCAGGTTTTCGTAACCTTGCTGGGGCAAAACGGCTGTCAGGTGCAGTCAGAAGGTCAGCATTGATGAGCGTGGGGGTACCCCAATCCGCGTTGCGGCGAAAACTGGGCAAGGGGCGCGCGCCGGTTGTGGCGCCGGCGATGACGCTTGGCCGCGCCTGGCGCCTTGCCTTGGTGCACGGGTTGTCCGAGGCCGCGGGCCTTGTCCTGACGATGGACGACATCCAAACCGGCACGGTCGATCCGCCCGATATGCCCGGTCTGATGCAACGCGGCGATCTGGCAATCCTGATGGAAGGCAATCACGGCTTTGGCGTTGCACTGTTGGATGTGCAGCTGATGGCGGCCCTGATCGAGGCGCAGACGATGGGCAGGGTTCTGGTGCGGCCCGCACGCCCGCGTGTGCCGACCGCCACTGATGGTGCCCTGGTGGCCGATCCGCTGGACCGGGTTCTGACGCTGTTCGAAGCCCAGGCCGAAGATTTGGAAGATGCTGAAACCTGTTTTGGAATGCGCTATGCAACGCCCCTTGTCGATGGACGCGCGGTCATGCTGGCCTTGCCTGACGACACACATCGTCTGAACGAAATCACTTTGTCTCTCGGCGACACCGAACGCAAAGGCCGCTTGCGGCTGATTCTTCCCGTCAAGGTGCCGGTGGAGGACGCCGTTCCCGGCATCGACGAAGACTGGCAGAAAGGGATCGAACGCAATCTGATGGGCGCCCATGCCGAGCTGACGGCTGTGCTGACCCGGCTGCATCTGCCGATCGAGCGGGTGAGCGATTTTCAGGTGGGTGACATGCTGACGATCCCGTCCATATCCCTGAGCGAGGTGGCGCTGACCTCTTGCACAGGCACCATTGTGGCCCAAGGGCGTCTGGGCCAGGCCAATGGCCAGAAGGCCATGCTGCTGGACAAGTTGTCAGAATACACCCCAGTGCCATTGCTGGCCGCCACACCCCGAACAAAACCACGCACTGGGGGTGCGGGCGAATTGATGACGGGCAAGGCCCCGTTTGGCCGCCGCTGACACGGTGCCAAGCGGGCACATCACGTCGGCGTAAAAATGCCGAAACGCACGCATTCCGACACAAAGCTTGTGTGTGTCCGTCAGGCTTCACCACACAAAATATTGGCCCGCGTGCATCCATGCTTCGCCTGGTCCGGCGCCAGCTTTTTCGGGGAATGCCTTCGAAAAGGGATATCCAAATCAAACCGGCGCGGTGAATTTCTCTCCGCGCCAGCGTCAGAATATGGTGCCCACGTCAGGGGGGGCTGGGTTGGATCAGGCCGAAGGGGCGGCCTTGGCGTTGCGTTTGCGCTCGTGCGGATCGAGGTAGCGCTTGCGCAGCCGAATCGCGTTTGGTGTGACCTCGACCAGTTCGTCATCGTCGATATAGGCGATGGCTTGCTCCAGGCTCAGCGTCACCGGCGTCGTCAGGCGCACGGCCTCGTCGGTGCCGCTGGCCCGCACGTTGGTCAGCTGTTTTCCACGCAGCGGGTTCACTTCCAGATCGTTGTCACGGCTGTGTTCTCCGATGATCATTCCCGTATAAACCGGCACCTGCGGGCCGATGAAGAACTTGCCGCGATCTTCTAGTTTCCACAGGGCGTAGGACACCGAAACGCCGGTTTCCATCGAGATCAGAACGCCCTGCCGCCGTCCCGGAATCGGGCCCTTGTGGGGCGCCCAGGCATGGAAAACGCGGTTCAGCACACCGGTGCCGCGCGTGTCGGTCAGAAATTCGCCGTGATACCCGATCAGCCCGCGCGACGGCACATGGGCGATGATCCGCGTCTTGCCCACGCCTGCCGGTTTCATCTCGACAAGTTCACCCTTGCGCGCCCCGGTGATCTTTTCGATGACAGCGCCGGAGTATTCGTCATCGACATCAATGGTGGCCTCCTCGATCGGCTCGTTCACCACACCGTCGATTTCGCGCAACAGAACCTGTGGGCGGGAAATCGACAGTTCAAATCCCTCGCGGCGCATGTTTTCGATCAGAACGCCCATCTGCAATTCGCCGCGCCCCGAGACGACGAAGGCATCGCCACCGGGCGTGTCCTGCACCTTGATGGCGACGTTGGATTCGGCCTCTCGCATCAGACGTTCGCGGATCACGCGGGATTGCACCTTCTTGCCGTCCTGACCGGCCAGGGGCGAATCGTTGATGCCGAAGGTGACGCTGATGGTGGGCGGATCAATCGGCTGGGCGGGCAGGGGCACATCGACGGCCAGCGCGCAGATCGTATCGGCCACGGTGGCTTTGCTCATCCCGGCCAGCGAAACGATGTCGCCTGCGCTGGCTTCGTCGATGTCGGTCATGGTCAGGCCGCGAAAGGCCGAAATCTTGGTGACACGGAATTGCTCGATCTTCTGGCCGATGCGCGACAGCGCCTGCACCGTGGCGCCCACCTTGATATGGCCCGCCTCGACCCGGCCGGTCAGAACGCGGCCCACGAAGGGGTCGGCCGACAGCGTGGTGGCCAACATGCAGAACGGTTCGTCGTGGTACTTAATCTGTGCGGGGGGGGGCACATGCCGCAGCACAAGGTTGTACAGCGCGTCAAGGTTCTTGCGCGGCCCGTCCAGTTCGGCATCGCACCAACCATTGCGCCCCGAAGCATAGAGATGCGGGAAATCCAGTTGATCCTCGTTGGCTTCGAGGTTGGCGAACAGGTCGAACACTTCGTTCAGGGCGCGGTCTGGTTCCGCATCGGGTTTGTCAACCTTGTTCAGCACCACGATGGGGCGCAGGCCCAGGGCCAGGGCCTTGGACGTTACGAACTTGGTCTGGGGCATCGGGCCCTCGGCGGCATCGACAAGCAGGACAACGCCGTCAACCATCGACAGGATGCGCTCGACCTCGCCACCGAAATCGGCGTGGCCAGGGGTGTCAACGATGTTGATGCGCGTGCCTTTCCACTCCAGGCTGGTGGCTTTGGCCAGAATCGTGATGCCGCGCTCACGCTCAAGATCGTTCGAATCCATCGCCCGTTCGGCAACGGCCTGGTTGGCGCGGAAGGCACCGGATTGCTTGAGAAGCTCATCGACCAGCGTGGTTTTGCCGTGGTCAACGTGCGCGATGATCGCGATATTGCGAATGTCCATGTGTCATGCCTTTTTCAGGGTTGGCCGGGCCATACCGTGCAGCCGCAGAAAAGGCCAGTCGGAAACGGTGGGCGGGGTCTAATGGAGGGCCGATGTGCTGAACAGGTGAATCACCAGGATGCCCGCCAGGATCATCGCCATGCCGATCACCGCCGGCAGATCCAGCCGCTGTCCAAACAGGGCAAAGCCGATGGCGGCGATGAACACGATACCCAACCCCGACCAGATGGCATAGACGATGCCGACGGGCATGTGTTTCAGCGTCAGCGACAACAGAAAAAAAGACAGCCCATAGGCCAGAACGACGATTACCGACGGCCCGAGGCGGGTGAACTGCTGGCTGGCCTGCAACGCAGTTGTGCCAATGGTTTCGGCCAGAATGGCGCAGATCAGGAAAATATAATGGGCAGGCATGGCGGGTCTCAGGTTGCGATGTAACGGTCGCGGCGATGGTTGAAGGCGATCACCATGTTCAACACCCCCGCGCCCAGCAGGGAATACAGCACGACGCTGGCCGGAAAAAGGGCCAGAGCTGCGGCAAAAATAACGGCGTCGGTGATCAACTGGACATAGCCCGCCTTGAACCCGGTTTGATCCTGCACGATCAAGGCGACAACCCCCAATCCGCCCAGCGAACCGTTGTGCCGGAACAACGCCAGCAGCCCGAGACCTACAGTGGCCCCGAAGATCACAGCGCCAAGGGCAGGATCCAGTTTGGCGATGATGAAGTGCGCTGGCAAAACCTCGGTCATCACCGACAACGCCGTGACCGATGCAAGGGATTTCAGGGTGAATTCCAGCCCAAGCCGCCGATAGGCCAAGGCATAGAACGGCAGGTTGATGACAAAGAACACCACACCGAAAGACCATCCGGTGAGATAGGACAGGATCACGGCCAGACCGGCGGTTTGTCCGGTGATCAGCCCGACATGGGTCAGGACATGCAGGCCAATCCCACACAGGAACACCCCCAGCGACAGGCCTTGCAGGTCTTCGATCCAGGTATGTTCGAGCTTTGATGCAGGTGTGGCCATGGCCGAGAAATAGGGCAGTAATAGTGACCCGTCTAGGGGCACTGCGAAAAAATCGCCGCATGGGTGAGGCAGATCAAACCGAAAAGGCCCGCGCGGGGTGGCGCGGGCCTTGGCGCGTTGTCGTGCGGCAGGTGTCACATCGCCTTGTTCAGGTTTTCGTCGATCTTTTCGAGGAAGCCTTCGGTGGTCAGCCATTTTTGGTTCGGACCGACCAACAGCGCCAGATCCTTGGTCATGAATCCGGCCTCGACAGTGTCTACCGTGACCTTTTCGAGGGTCTCGGCAAATTTCAACAACTGGTCGTTGGTGTCCAGCTTGGCGCGGTGCTTCAACCCGCCTGTCCAGGCATAGATCGACGCGATCGAGTTTGTGCTGGTCGCCTCGCCCTTCTGGTGCTGGCGATAGTGGCGGGTCACGGTGCCATGGGCGGCTTCGGCCTCAACCGTCTGTCCGTCGGGCGTCATCAATACGCTGGTCATCAGGCCCAGGCTGCCGAAACCCTGGGCGATTGTGTCGGATTGCACGTCGCCGTCATAGTTCTTGCAGGCCCAGACATAGCCGCCGTTCCACTTCATCGCGCAGGCAACCATGTCGTCGATCAGGCGGTGTTCATAGGTGATCCCGGCGGCCTTGAATTTATCCGCGAACTCGGTTTCAAAGATTTGCTGGAACAGCTCAAGGAAGCGGCCATCGTATTGTTTCAGAATGGTGTTCTTGGTGCTCAGATACACCGGCCAGCCCAGGTTCAGGCCATAGTTCAGCGATGCGCGGGCGAAGTCGATGATCGACTTGTCCAGATTGTACATCGCCATCACCACACCTGAATCGGGGGCATCGAACACGTCGCGCTCGATCACGGTGCCGTCTTCACCAACGAATTTCAGCGTCAGTTTGCCGGCGCCGGGAAATTTGAAATCGGTGGCGCGGTATTGGTCACCATAGGCATGGCGGCCCACCACGATCGGTCTGGTCCAGCCGGGCACAAGGCGCGGCACGTTCTTGCAGATGATCGGCTGGCGAAAGATCACGCCGCCCAGAATGTTGCGGATCGTGCCGTTCGGGCTGCGCCACATCTGTTTCAGGCCGAATTCCTCGACCCGGGCCTCATCCGGGGTGATTGTGGCGCATTTCACGCCCACACCGTATTTCTTGATCGCCTCGGCCGCGTCGATGGTGATCTGGTCGTTGGTTTCGTCACGGGCCATGATGCCCAGATCGTAATATTTCAGGTCGATGTCGAGATATGGCAGGACCAGCTTTTGCTTGATGAAATCCCAGATAATGCGGGTCATCTCGTCGCCGTCCAACTCGACAACGGGGTTTTCGACTTTGATTTTCGTCATGGGGCGTTCCTTGAATGGATTCGTTGCGGTGGGTGTACCCTAACGATCCTGCTGAGGAAAGGGGCAGTATGCGAAGGTATACCAAAAATGCGCGCCAATGTGCGATAGCGCAGACCGGCCGTGCCGGCATCTGCACTGTACGCGCCGCCCCGATTGCTTAGATAAGATAACAGTCGCAAGTTGCACAAAGGATCAGTCCAGTGACAAAGCCAAAGATCGCCGTCGTCTTCTATACCACCTATGGGTCCAACCAGGGTGTCGCGCAGGCCGCCGCCGCCGCCGCCGAGGCGGCCGGCGCCGAAGTGCGCCTGCGCCGCATCGCGGAAACCGCCCCCGAAGCGGTCGTGCAGGGGCAGGAACCATGGGCCAGGCAACTGGCCGCGATGCAGGACATCCCCGAGGTCAGCGCCGATGACATGGAATGGGCCGATGGCTATTTCTTCTCGGCACCCACGCGCTTTGGCGTTGTCGCCAGCCAGATGCGCGCCTTTATCGATTCGCTGGGCCCGTTGTGGCAAAAAGGCGGGATGGCGAACAAGACATTCACCGCCACCACCAGTGCAGGCAACCTGAACGGCGGTCAGGAATCGACGCTGCTGTCGCTGTACACCACTGCGATGCATTGGGGCGCGATCATTGTCGCGCCGGGCTATGCCGATCCGGTAAAGTTCGAGGATGGCGGCAATCCTTACGGATATTCGATGCTGCCCGGCGCGCTGAGCGAAACAGGCCAGAAATCGGTGGCCTATCAGGCGACGCGTCTGACGCAGATGACGGCCAAACTGATCGGCTGAGCCGCAAATGCGATGCGCGCCGGATTTGCGGCGCGCATCCTTATCGGGACGTTTCGGTAAGGCGGCGTTTCACATAGGTTTCGACGGTGCCGATCATCTGCTCCATGTGCGGATCCTCGAAGAAATGCCCGGCCCCCTCGATTTCGGTGTGGGTGACGGTGATACCCTTCTGTTCGTGCAACTTGTCGACCAATGACACGGTGTCGCGCGGCGGCGCAACCCGGTCAGCCGTGCCGTTGATGACCAGGCCCGAGGCGGGGCAGGGCGCGAGAAAGCTGAAATCATACATGTTTGCGGGTGGGGAAACGCTGATAAAGCCGGTGATCTCGGGACGGCGCATCAGCAGTTGCATCCCGATCCAGGCACCAAAGCTGAACCCGGCGACCCAGCAATGCTTGGCGTTCTGGTTCATTGACTGCAAATAATCCAAGGCACTTGCCGCATCGGACAATTCACCGATTCCCTGATCGTATTCGCCCTGGCTGCGCCCGACACCCCGGAAGTTGAACCGCAACACGGTGAATCCCATCGCGTGAAACGCATAATGCAGATTGTAAACAACGCGATTGTTCATCGTGCCGCCAAACTGCGGATGCGGATGCAGAATGATGGCAATCGGCGCGTCGTGCTTTTTTTGTGGATGATAGCGCCCTTCAAGGCGCCCTTCGGGTCCGGGAAAAATTACCTCGGGCATATGTCTCCCTGACGTGGCAAGGGTGCGGCAGCGTAAAACTTGACAGAAACGCTCAGGCACCTTAGAACAATTCTAACAGCGGTGGCGGCACCGCATCTGTTCAGGTAGTGATGCCGGGCCGCGCCGTCAACTGTCGTCGGTCATGTTCACAAGGGGCGCTTGCGATGAAACTCAGCACGAAGGGGCGATATGCCATGGTGGCGCTGGGCGATCTTGCTTTGGCGGGGTCTGATCGGTTGGTGCCGTTGAGCGAGTTGAGCAAACGCCAGGATATTTCACTGCCGTATCTCGAACAGCTTTTCGTCAAGCTGCGCCGCGCCGGATTGGTTGAATCGGTGCGCGGCCCCGGCGGCGGCTATCGCCTGGCGCGTCCGGCCAGCGCCATCCGGGTTTCCGAGGTTTTGATCGCGGTCGATGAAACGGTCAGTGCGCTGCACGCTGGCGCGGGGGCCAGTGGTGCGGTGTCGGGCAGCAAGGCCCAGTCGCTGACCAACCGGCTCTGGGAAGGGTTGAGCGCCCATGTCTATGTGTTTTTGCACCAGACACGGCTGTCCGATGTTGTGGACAACGAGCTGACGCCGTGTCCGGCTGTGCCAACTCTGTTCACCGTGGTGGACGAGGGATGAGCGGACAGCGCACACTGCGCGGGTCTCCCCGCAGATATTTGGAAAACCAAAGGCGGGGGCGGGGATGAGTCGGGTGTATCTGGACTGGAACGCCACGACGCCCCTGCGCCCCGAGGCGCGGGCGGCGATGATCGCGGCGATGGATGTGGTGGGAAACCCGTCATCCGTGCATGGCGAGGGTCGGGCGGCGAAGGCCGTGATCGAACGCGCGCGCAGTCAGATTGCGGCGGCCTGTGGCGCTGAGGCGTCCGACATCGTATTTGTGTCCTCGGCCACCGAAGGCTGTGCCATGGCTTTGTCAGGTGTTTTGCAGGGGGCGGGGCTGACCTGTGGCGCGGTCGAGCACGACGCGGTTCTTGCGTGGTGCGATCCGTTTCTGCCGGTTGATGAGACTGGCCGGGTGGCGGTGTTGGCGCCCGAAAAGGCGGCGCTGCAACTGGCCAATTCTGAAACCGGGGTGGTGCAGGATGTGCCGCGGGGGTTGGGTTTTTGTGATGCGACGCAGGGTTTTGGCAAGCTGGCTTTCGCCTTTGAATGGACCGGCGCTGCGACGGCGGTAATTTCGGCGCATAAGTTCGGCGGCCCCAAGGGCGTGGCGGCGGTTTTGTTGCGCCGGGGGCTGGACCTGCCCGCGATCATCAAGGGCGGCGGGCAGGAAATGGGCCGCCGCTCGGGAACTGAGAACATCGTCGGGATTGCCGGAATGGGGGCAGCCGCCGCGGCGGCTGCGCGCGATCTGGCTGACGGGGTTTGGGACGGCGTTGCCGACCTTAGAAATATTCTAGAAACAGCACTGGCGTCTTCGGTAAACAAGACTATTTTTGTCGGACAAGGCGTTGCGCGTCTTCCGAACACATCATGCGTCGTTTCGCCCGGCTGGAAGGGTGAAACCCAGGTGATGAACATGGACCTGGCGGGGTTCGCCGTTTCGGCTGGGTCTGCCTGTTCCAGCGGCAAGGTGCGGGCCAGCCGGGTGTTGCAGGCCATGGGGTTTGACGACACCGCAGCCGCCAGCGCGATCCGCGTGTCGCTGGGGCCAAGCACCACGCGGGAAGAGGTTGAACGGTTTGCCGATGCCTGGCTGGCGCAGCAACGGAAATACAGGGCGAAAGCCGCGTAAAGGAGATGCGAGATGAATGCACTTGATGGTGACGTGAAAGAGGGTGTGGATCAGCAAACGGTGGCTGCAGTCCAGTCGCTGTCGGGCAAGTACAAGCATGGCTGGTCGACCGACATCGAGATGGATTACGCGCCGCGCGGATTGTCGGAAGATATCGTTCGGTTGATTTCGGCCAAGAACGATGAACCCGAGTGGATGCTGGATTGGCGTCTGGCCGCCTATCGCCGCTGGGTGCAGATGGAAGAACCCGAATGGGCGATGGTCGATTATCCGAAGGTGGATTATCAGGATCAGTTTTATTATGCCCGCCCCAAAAGCATGGCCGAAAAGCCGAAATCGCTCGACGATGTGGACCCGAAGCTTTTGGAAACTTACAAGAAACTGGGTATTCCGCTGAAGGAACAATTGATCCTGGCCGGGGTCGAGGGGGCGGAAAACGTCGATGAGAAACGCAAGGTTGCGGTGGATGCGGTGTTTGACTCGGTTTCGGTGGGCACGACGTTTCAGGCCGAATTGAAAAAGGCCGGCGTGATCTTCTGCTCGATCTCCGAGGCGATCAGGGACCACCCCGAGTTGGTTCAGAAATATCTCGGGTCGGTCGTGCCCGCATCGGACAATTTTTTCGCCACGCTGAACAGTGCGGTTTTTTCCGATGGATCATTCGTCTATGTGCCGCCCGGCGTGCGCTGTCCGATGGAATTGTCGACCTATTTTCGCATAAATGCCGAGAATACCGGGCAGTTCGAGCGCACGCTGATCATCGCCGACCGCGAGGCTTATGTCAGCTATCTTGAGGGCTGCACTGCGCCGATGCGCGACACCGTGCAATTGCACGCGGCGGTGGTCGAACTGGTGCTACTGGACGACGCTGAAATCAAGTATTCGACCGTTCAGAACTGGTATCCGGGCGACGAGAACGGCAAGGGTGGGATTTATAATTTCGTGACCAAGCGTGCCGATTGCCGGGGTGACCGGGCCAAGGTGATGTGGACCCAGGTCGAAACCGGCAGCGCGGTGACATGGAAATACCCGTCCTGCATCCTGCGCGGCGATGACAGCCAGGGCGAATTCTATTCCATCGCCATCGCCAACAATTATCAGCAGGCCGATACCGGCACGAAAATGGTGCATCTGGGCAAGAATACGAAATCACGCATCGTGTCGAAAGGCATCAGCGCCGGGCGGGCACAGAACACCTATCGTGGCCTTGTGTCGATGCACCCGAAGGCGAAGAACAGCCGCAACTATACCCAGTGCGACAGCCTGTTGATCGGTGACAAATGCGGTGCGCATACGGTGCCTTATATCGAAGTGCGCAACAATTCGTCACGCGTCGAACATGAAGCCACCACATCCAAGGTGGATGATGATCAGCTGTTTTATTGCCGCAGCCGGGGCATGGACGAGGAAGAGGCGGTGGCGCTTGTCGTCAACGGATTCTGCCGCGACGTGTTGCAGGCCCTGCCAATGGAATTCGCGATGGAGGCCCAGCAGCTTGTCGCGATCAGCCTGGAAGGCTCGGTGGGATAATGACGCGGGACGGGTCGAAGAACAGCGCGCCATTGTCGTTGCGCTTGGGTCATGCCCGGCGGCTTGACCCGGATACGCGGGAAATCACGCTGCTTTTGCTGGGCCATCTTGTGGTGTTTGCCCTGGCCATGGGGCATGATGAAATCGTCGCCGAAATGGTGGAAAAAGGCTGGGTTCTGGCGCGTTATGCAGAACAAGGCGAGCTTTTGATCGGTCTTGCGCTGTTTCTGTGCTGGGGCGCACTGACCGTGCGGCTGATGCGGGTGATCGACAGGTTACGGTCGACGAAATGAACTGTGCCATCCCATTTTCGACCTTGCAAAAGCGGTTTGGGTTGTTGTCGTCCCTGTCCTTGCGTCGCGTTGGGGGCCGACTGTTTGGCAAAGCCCCGATCAGGGCGCCGGTGATTGCCACAGGCCCCCATTGAACCCAAATCAGGCCAACCCGGCCCCGACGGCGCGCAACATCGCTGTCGGCGTCCGACCCGGCAAGACAGTTGATGCCGCCGTAACGGCACAAAAGGAAATTAAATGCTTAAAATCAATAATCTGCACGTCAAACTTGAACAAGAGGATAAAGAGATCCTCAAGGGGCTGACCCTGAACATCGGCGCCGGTGAAGTGCACGCCATCATGGGGCCAAACGGATCAGGAAAATCAACGCTGTCCTATGTCCTGTCGGGTCGTGACGGGTATGTCGTGACCGATGGGACGGCGCAGTTGCAAGGTGCTGACGTTCTGGCAATGGAACCGGAAGAGCGTGCCGCGGCAGGTCTGTTTCTGGCGTTCCAGTATCCGGTGGAAATTCCCGGCGTGGGCAACATGACCTTTCTGCGCACCGCCGTGAACGCCCAGCGCAAGGCGCGCGGCGAAGACGAGATGAGCGCGACAGAGTTTCTGAAATTGGTGCGCGCCAAGGCCAAGGATTTACAGATCGACGCCGAAATGCTGAAGCGTCCGGTGAATGTGGGCTTTTCGGGCGGCGAGAAAAAGCGCAACGAAATCCTGCAAATGGCGATGCTTGAACCAAAGATGTGCATTCTTGACGAAACCGATTCCGGTCTTGACGTGGACGCGATGAAGCTGGTCAGCGACGGGGTGAACGCGCTGCGCGATGCGGGTCGGTCGTTTCTGGTGATTACCCACTATCAGCGTCTGTTGGACCACATCAAACCCGATGTCGTGCATATCATGGCCGATGGGCGCATCGTGAAAACCGGCGGGGCGGATCTGGCGCTTGAGGTTGAACACAACGGTTACGCCGGCATTCTGGCGGAGGTGGCCTGATGGCGCTGCCCAAGCTAAAATCCGATGCCACTGCGGCGCGCCTTGCGTCTTTGGCTTTGCCCGAAGGCGCGGCCTGGGCCACCGCTGCGCGTGAGGGCGCCTTGGTGCGACTTCAGGCCATGGGTCTGCCGCATCGGCGTGACGAATACTGGCGCTATACCCCGCCCGACAGCCTGAACGCCCCGGTGGCGGCGACAGCGGCGGTGCGCCCGGAGGATGACGCGGCGGCGTTTCACGATATTGACCGGCTCAAGGTGGTGTTCGTGGACGGTGTGTTCGATGCGGCGGCGTCCGATGATCTGAGCCTTGCCGGGATCGAGATCGCCCGCCTCGACACCGCGATGCGCGCCGACATCCATTGGGCGCGCGATCTGTACGGCACCCTCGAACAGGCAGGCCAGGCCCCGGTGGCCCGGCCCCATGCTGCGCTGAACACGGCCTTTGCGACAGATGGTCTGGTGATTCGTGCCACGGGGCGCGCGGCGCGGCCTGTGGCACTGATCTATCTGCACCGCGACGGGGCGTCCGACGCGATATTGCACCATGTGGTGCGGGTGGAAAAAGGGGCCGAGCTGACGGTCCTGGAGGACGGACCGGCCGCCGCCCGGTTCAATCAGGTGATCGAGGTGGATGTGGCCGATGGTGGCAGTTTTCACCATATCCGTTCCCAGGGCCGCGACCCGGAACGCCGGGCGATCACCCACATCTTTGCCCGTCTTGGGCGCGAAAGCCGGCTCAAATCCTTCACCCTCACGGTCAATGGCGCGCTGACGCGCAACGAATGTGTGATCACGCTGACCGGTGACGACGCGGTGGCCCATGTTGCCGGCGCGGCATTGGGCGATGGTGCGTTCCACCACGATGACACGGTGTTCATCACCCATGACGCGGTGGGGTGCGAAAGCCGTCAGGTGTTCAAGAAGGTGCTGAAAAATGGTGCCACGGGTGTGTTCCAGGGCAAGATCCTGGTCAAATCCGGCGCCCAGAAAACCGATGGATACCAGATCAGCCAGGCCTTGCTGCTGGACGAAGACGCGCAGTTTCTTGCCAAACCCGAGCTTGAGATCTACGCGGATGATGTGGTCTGTTCCCACGGGTCAACGACCGGCGCGATCGACGAAACGGCGTTGTTCTATCTGCGCTCGCGCGGGGTGCCCTTGAGCGAGGCACAGGATATGCTGGTGCTGTCCTTCGTGGCCGAGGCGTTGCAGGAAATCGACGATGCCGACATTGCCGCCGATCTGACAGACCGGTTGTCAGGTTGGCTGGCCCGGCACCGCCGGGCCTGAGGCATGGCGGTGACCCTCGATATTCTCGCGTCCTATCGCCGTCCGGGCGCCGTTATCCTGCGGCGCACGGCGGGGCCGGTGCGCGAGGACCGCGCGCTGATTCTTGTGATGCTCGCCTGCATCCTGATCTTCGTCGCGCAATGGCCCCGGCTGCGGCGGGAAGCCTTCGTCACCGGGCAGGATTTCGATGTTCTGCTGGGCGGTGCGCTGCTGGGCTGGCTGTTCATCATGCCACTTGCGCTTTACGGCCTTGCGGCGCTGAGCCATATGGTGGCACGTCTGATGGGCGGGCGTGCGTCGTGGTGGGGCGCACGGATGGCGCTGTTCTGGGCGCTGCTGGCGGCCAGCCCGCTGTGGCTGTTGTGGGGCCTTGTCGCCGGGTTCGTCGGGCCGGGTGCGGCGTTGGACGCGACGGGACTTGTGGCGCTGGGGGCGTTCCTGGCGATCTGGATATTGGGCCTTTTGGCTGTTGAGCGGCAAGCGGAGCCTGTGTGATGATGAACCTGTCCACCCTTGTGCCCATGGCGCTGGAAACGGTCAAAGATCCGCGCGCCGTGGCGCAGCGGCTGGTCGCGCTGAACCTCGGGCGCGACGTGTTGTGGCAGGCGCTGGCGCTGGTCGTGGTGCTGTCGATCCTGCTGGCCGAGCTGGGCGCGCTGTTTCGGGGCAATTTTTCTGCGGTGGGTCAGGATACACCCTTTATCAGCCCGCTGCGCATGGGGCTGATCCAGTTTTCACTGCTGGTGATGATGGTGTTTGCCATCTTCTGGGTGGGCCGCGCCGTGGGGGGGACGGGCCGGTTTCAGGATGGTCTGGTCATCGTCGTGTGGTTGCAGTTCTGCATGGTCTGTCTTCAGGTGATTCAGACGGTGGCCCTGTTGGTGTTGCCGGCGCTGGCCTGGGTGATCGGTGTGTTCGGCCTTGTGCTGTTCCTGTGGTTGCTGACGCATTTCGTCGCCACCGTGCACGGATTCGTGTCACTGCCCAAAACCTTTGCAATGATCGTCGTGTCCAGCTTTGGCTTTGCCTTCGGTCTGTCGTTGATCCTGGCGCTGATCGGGATCAGCGTTCCGGGCATGGAGTGACCCCGATGTATGACGTGAACGCCGTGCGCGGCGATTTTCCCATCCTGTCGCGGCAGGTGAATGGCAAGCCTCTGGTTTACCTTGACAATGGCGCCTCGGCGCAAAAGCCGCAGGTGGTGATCGACGCGGTGACCCAAGCCTATTCGATGGAATATGCCAACGTCCACCGGGGCCTGCACTACCTCAGTAATCTGGCCACCGACAAGTATGAGGCGGTGCGCGGCACCATCGCGCGGTTCCTCAATGCCGGGTCGGAAGACGAAATCGTGATGAATACAGGCACCACCATGGGCATCAACATGGTTGCCTATGCCTGGGCGATGCCGCGGATGCAGGCGGGCGACGAAATTATCCTCAGCATCATGGAGCATCACGCCAACATCGTGCCCTGGCATTTCCTGCGCGAACGACAGGGCGTTGTATTGAAATGGGTCGATGTCGATGCCACCGGTGCCCTTGACCCCCAGGCGGTGCTCGACGCGATAACGCCGCGCACAAAGCTGATCGCGATGACCCATATGAGCAACGTGTTGGGCACCCGTGTTGATGTCAAGACGATCTGTGCAGGGGCGCGCGCGCAAGGGGTGCCCGTGTTGGTCGACGGATCGCAGGCGGCGGTGCACGGCGCGGTGGATCTGCAGGATCTGGGCTGTGATTTCTATCCGATCACCGGGCACAAGCTGTATGGCCCATCGGGGTCGGGCGCGATTTATGTCCGCCGCGAGAGGCTGGCTGAAATGCGGCCGTTCATCGGTGGCGGCGACATGATCCGGGACGTGCGCCGCGACGGTATCGAGTACAACGATGCCCCGATGAAATTCGAGGCGGGCACGCCGAACATCGTGTCGCAAATCGGGTTGGGCGTTGCGCTGGATTATATGATGGGCCTCGGGATGGACGCGATCACGGCGCATGAGGCGCGGCTGCGCGACTATGCCGTGCAGCGTCTGGCGGGGCTGAACTGGGTGCAGGTGCAAGGCACGACGCCGGACAAGGGCGCGATCTTTTCCTTCACTCTGGACGGGCCGGCCCATGCCCATGACATTTCCACAGTGCTGGACAAACGCGGTATTGCGGTGCGCGCCGGGCAACATTGCACGGGTCCGTTGATGGAGCATCTGGGCCTGAACGCCACCTGTCGCGCATCCTTTGGCCTGTACAACACAACCGGTGAGGTGGACGCGCTGATCGACGCATTGGAACTGTGTCACGATCTGTTCGCCTGATCGGATGTCCATGCGGACAGCGGATGTTTCAGGTGGGCATATCGTGACCAGTGAAAAGCCGAGGCGCAGAGGGCCTTTCACCGTTGCAGGCTGGATGGAGCGGCGGTATGGAAATCGCACGGGGCCGTTACATACTGGAGCAGAAAAACATAGTTTGGATGCCGAATGTGATCGTCGCAATATGGTGAGGGTTTGAATGTAATACTGGTCACTGACCTGTGGCCAGTACACAGAGCGCCGGAATGGAATGGTCCATTAGCTCAGCTGGACACAGGGTGTTCGCCTCCAAAGGCTGGTATCAAGGGTCGTGCGCGTGAAGGTGACTGAAATTAAACGTTTTGGATTTGTGGCTTGTGGGACTACCGATATTTGCTTTCATCCCGCGAAATATTGAAGTACGTACGATATAAGAAGAGTGCACCCATAGCTCAGCTGGATAGAGTGTCGCCCTCCGAAGGCTATTGACTATGGTTGTAATGTGTTGAAAAGGAAGATATAATCTGAACGGAAATCTGGCTCGCACAGAAACCCGCACAGAAACAGATGGTCCCGTAGCTCAGCTGGATAGAGTGTTCGCCTCCGAAGCGAAAGGTCGCGCGTTCGAATCGCGCCGGGACCACCATCATCTTATCACGTCATCTACCCCTCTTAACGAATCTGCGGAAATGTCGCTCCCCTGATGCAGCGAAATCGGCGCCGGGAACCTATATCCTTTATGCACTGGGGCGCAGGGCCGCAGTGCAACTTGGATGAGAAGCATTTCTTCCTCTGTGAGCGTCCAGGCTGGAAGCTTTGTAAGCGGCGGCCATTGTCAAGGAAGAGCCGGAAGCCTTCTTCCCGGCGCAACATATACGCCATGGCCTCCCCGAGTTCTGAGTTGCGTGAGACCCGCGCAGCCTGGGCTGGCAGCCAAGTAAAGAATACATCGACCAAGGGGCGGGACTGGCTCTGGCGTGCGCATTCCGGAACATCCGGCCACCCATTCCGATCACACCCGGCCACCTGTTCCGACGCATTCGGCCACCTCTCCTGTGACGCGTTGCCGTGAGGCAGCGTGTTTTGGGTATCAGGTTTGAGGCATTTCGTCATCCATTTTGGCGATGGTTTTGCGCATGGACGCGCCTTCGAGTTCGAGGCGGTAGGCATTGTGGACGATGCGGTCGAGGATCGCATCGGCGAACGTCGGCTCGCCGATG
>Ga0100401_1000080_pt1 | contig 68337 bp, 60 predicted proteins | sample CryGeymeta201525_FD_80421 | JGI IMG/M metagenome (GOLD analysis project Ga0100401, IMG submission 80421) | Groundwater microbial communities from Crystal Geyser aquifers in Utah, USA - Crystal Geyser metaG 2015-25 | ecosystem: Environmental > Aquatic > Deep subsurface > Groundwater | place: USA... | reverse complement strand
TAACGCTGCCGTCATGTTCGGTGCGCGTCACCCGCCGCCCGCCATGTTCACAGGTCACCAACCGGCCCTGCGGGTCACGCGTTTGGCCGTTGGCATAGTTCGACGGCGCACGAAACGTGGAGATGCCGGTTTCGGCGTTCCAGCGCAGGATGCGATTGTTGGGAATGTCGCTGAACAACAGGCAATCGGCATCACCAAACCAAACCGGCCCTTCCACCCAGTCAAACCCGGTGGCCAGACGTTTCGGCGGCGCGTTGAACAGCACGTACCGGTCAAATCGGGGGTCGTGCGCGGTGTGAAATGTCATGGCTGCCTCTGGTCGGATTGCTGCAAACGGTCTAGGGCTGGGATGAAACCCTGCGACGGAGTATACAATGGTATTCACACAAACCACAACGCGGCTGACCCACACAGCGATCATGGAGATGTTGGCCGCCGCCATCGCCAAGGCCACCGAGATCGGCCAGCCCCAGTGCATCGTCATCGTCGATGCCAGCGGCGAGTCCATGGGCGAACTGCGGATGAGCGGGGCCAAGTACCTGTCGATCAAATCGGCGCGGACCAAGGCGCGCACTGCCGCATCGCAACGCGCGCCCAGTTCGAGTGTGCCGGAAGAATTCCGCGCGGGCATCGCGGCGGCCACGCAGAACAACGTCACCGGCCTGTTCGGTGGCTTGCCTGTGGTGATCGCCGGCGAATGCATCGGCGGGATCGGTGTCGGGTCCGGCACCGGCGCGCAGGATGTCGAGGTTGCCAATGCGGCCCTTGCGGCAATTGGCGCCCAGACCTTCGAATAGATCAGGCAAAGGCGATCTGCACCTTCATCGCCTGGGTGCGGTCGCCCGCCAGCTCGAATGCGGCGTTGGCCTGCGACAGGGGCATCGTCTGGGTGATCAGCGGCTTCACGTCGATCAGCCCTTTCTTCATCAGCTCAACCCCGGTGTGAAATTCGGCGTGAAAGCGGAACGACCCGTTCCAGTGCAATTCCTTGGCCGTCATCGCCTGCAACGGCAGGGTCATGTCACCGCCCAGCCCCAGTTGCATGATCACGCCACCCGGACGCAGCGCAGGCACCGCCGCGGCAAGGGCATGGGGAGAACCGGAACATTCGAACAGCACATCGAACTGGCCCTTGTCGGCGTGCCAAGGGCTCAACCCTTCGGGCGTTTCCTGCATGTTTATCGCCTTGTCAGCGCCATTGGCCCGCGCGACCCCCAGGGTGAAATCCGACAGATCGGTTGCGACAATGCCCTTGGCCCCCGCCCGCCGTGCCGCCAGGATTGTCAGCAGCCCGATCGGCCCACAGCCGGTGACCAGCACCCGCTTGCCCAGCATTTCACCCGCCCGGCGCACCGCGTGCAGGCAAACGGCCAGGGGTTCGGCCATCGCCGCCTCACCCGGCGTCAGCCCATCGGCGGAAGCACATTGCCGCGCATCGGCGATCAGGGTTTCCCGGAACGCGCCCTGGATATGCGGGAACGGCATGGCCGAGCCATAGAACCGCATGTTCAGGCAATGATTATGCGCCCCTTCTTCGCAGAACCGGCAGGTGTAACAGGGGCGCGACGGCGACACCGCCACCAACTGGCCCAGCGACAGCCCGCTCACCCCTTCACCCAAGGCGGCGACATGGCCCGACACCTCGTGCCCCAGGATCATCGGCTCTTTCAAACGCACAGTGCCGAACCCGCCGTGGTTGTAATAATGCAGGTCCGATCCACATATCCCCCCCGCCGAAATGGTCAGCAAAACCTCTCCTGGGCCGGGGTTGCCAGTTTCGGTGGATTCGATGCGCAGATCTTTCGCACCGTGGGCGACAATGGCTTGAACAGTGGTCATGGGGGGGCCTCAAGGTGTGGGTTGAGAGGTGTTGTTACCGTTATCATAGGAGGCGTGAGACAACATTGTCGAGGTAAAAAGGGAAAGATGCCATGGCGCAGGGTCTGGAATTATGCGCGCCGAAGGGCCATCGCGCTCTGGCCAGCAGGACCGTCCGACAGCATCGGGTTCGGCCTTCACCCCATCGCTGGGAAAACGCACATCGGCCGGGCGCTGAGGCAAGGTGGAACAACGGGTCAGCGCCTGCATCTTCCTGTCATCGCCAGCGTCAGGTTTCGTGAACGGACTGTCTATGGCGTGATCGCCGTCTTGCCGTAAAGCTATGAAACCCCTGCCAAGTCAGACCAGCCGCCCGCCTTTCAGACGCAGTGTGCGATCCATCCGCGCCGCCAACTCCAGGTTGTGGGTGGCGATCACCGCCGACAGGCCAGTGGTGCGCACCAGGTCCATCAACGCGGCAAACACCGCATCTGACGTGCCCGGGTCAAGGTTGCCCGTCGGCTCGTCAGCCAAAAGCACCTTTGGCGCATTGGCCAGCGCGCGACAGACCGCCACGCGCTGTTGTTCCCCGCCCGACAGCGCGCTGGGCCGGTGGCTGGCCCGGTGGGCGATGCCCACCTTTTCCAACAGGGCGCGGGCGCGGTCGCTCGCCTCGGCCTCGGACACCCCATTGGCCAGTTGCGGCAACACGATATTTTCCAGCGCGGTGAATTCCGGCAACAGATGGTGGAACTGGTAAACAAATCCGATGTCACCGCGCCGCGCCCGAGTGCGGCGGCGATCGGACAGGCCGGTCATGTCCTCGCCGCCCAGAACCACCCGCCCGGCGTCAGGCGTGTCCAGCAATCCAGCGATGTGCAACAGCGTCGATTTGCCCGCGCCAGACGGCGCAATCACCGCCACCACCTCGCCCCGCGCAACCGTCAGGTCGATCCCGGCCAGAACCGGCACAGCATTGATGGCACCTTTGTTGTATGTCTTTTCGATGCTCTCCAGCACCAGAACCGAATCACTCATAGCGCAGCGCCTCAACCGGGTTCATCCGGGCGGCACGGCGCGCCGGAAAGATCGTGACGACAAAGGACAGGCCCAGCGACAGCGCCACCGCGCTCAGCACATCGGCCAGTTCCAGCTTGGCAGGCAGGGCATAGATGCCGCGGATCGACGGATCCCACACTCCGCCGCCCGATATGTAGTTGACCAGCGAAAAGATCGGGTCGATCCAAATGGCGAACAGACAGCCAAGAATCACCCCCAGCGCGGTGCCGATGATCCCGGTCGCCGCGCCACAGATGAAAAATATCCGCAAGATCGATCCCTCGGACAGCCCGATGGTGCGCAAAATGCCAATATCGCGGCCCTTGTTCTTGACCAGCATGATCAGCCCCGACACGATGTTCATCGCCGCAATCAGCACCAGGATCGAGAGGATAATGAACATCACATTGTCCTCTATGTCCAGCGCACGCAGAAAGCTGCCCGACGCATCGCGCCAGGTCCACAACAGCGCATTGTCGCCCCCGGCCTGCAACAGCGGCAGAGTCAGGTCATCCACCGCATCGGGATTTTCGACCATGACCTCCAATTCATCGGCCACGCCTTCGCGGTTGAAGTATTCCTGCGCCTCGGTGAACGGCAGGTAAACACGGGTGCGGTCGATGTCATACCGCCCGGCGGTAAAGATATACACAACGTCATAGTTGTTCACCCGCGGCGAGGTGCCAAAAGCGGTTTTCACCCCGTTGGGCGAAATCAGCTGTATTCGGTCACCGATGTTCAGCCCCAGTTCGCGCGCCACGCCGCTGCCAATGGCGACGCCATTGTCGAAATCCGCTATATCGCCTTGAAAATCCAAAGGTTGCGCCACCCGTGGTATCGTCGCCAGATCGTCTGCGGCGATGCCAAACACCTCGACCCCCGCCGTGGCCCCCCGGTGCGATGCCATCACCTGACCCTTGATCAGCGGGGCGGCGCGCGTCACACCTTCAACGGCGCGCACCCGCTCGGCCAGATCGACGTAATCTGAAATGGTGCGGGTGGTCTGGCCGGTCTCGGTGACACGCAGCGCCGAATACAGCGTGACATGGGCATTGGCCCCAAGAATCGTATCGACGAATTCTTCGCGGAACCCGCTGCGCACGGCGAGCGTGGCGATCAGGGCAAACACCGCAAGGGTGATGCCGATCAGCGAAATCCAGGTCATCACGCTGACCCCGCCTTCAGCCCGCTTGGCGCGCAGATAGCGCCAGGCGATCATCCATTCAAAACGGGAAAAAGGGGCGGTCTGGCCTGTCACGGGGCAATGCCTTTGTGGTTGCGCGCCCATCTGGGCACAGCGTTTGGGGGCAGGTGTTTGACGCCTCCGGCGGGGGAGTATTTTTTCAAAGAAGAAGCACCGGTCCTGGCTTCTCTTTTGTCCAAATACTCCCCCGCCGGAGGCGTCCGCCGTTTCAGAGCTTACCGTAGATCTCAGCGATGCGCGACACCGCAGCCTCGGGGGTCATCTCTTCGCTGTCGCCGGTGCGCCGCGAGGTCAGTTCGACCAGGCCGTTTGCCAGGCCGCGCGGGCCTACGGTGATGCGCCACGGCAGGCCGATCAGGTCCATCGTCGCAAACTTGCCCCCTGCGCGTTCTTCCCTGTCATCATACAGAGGCTCAAGCCCCAGCTCGGTGATCCGGGCATACAACGCCGCGCAGGCGGCATCGGTGGCGGTGTCGCCCTGACGCAGGTTGACGATACCGCAATGGAAAGGCGTCACCCCTTCGGGCCAGATGATGCCCTTGTCGTCATGGCTGGCCTCGATGATCGCGCCCAGAAGGCGCGACACGCCAATACCGTGACTGCCCATATGCACCGGAACCTTGCCACCCTTGCCGTTGTCGACCACGGCGCCCATCGCTTCGGAATATTTTGTACCGAAATAGAAGATCTGACCCACTTCGATGCCCCGCGCGGTGCGGCGGCGGGCCTCGGGCACCTTGGCGAACTCGGCCTCGTCGTGGGTTTCGTCGGTGCGGGCATAGCGGCTGGTGAATTCATCCAGCACCGCGCGGCATTCTTCGACCGAATCATAGTCGATGGCGCGGTCGCCGAATTTCAGGTCGGTGATTTCGCTGTCATAGAACACCTCGGATTCGCCGGTATCGGCCAGGACAAGGAATTCATGGGTGTCGTCGCCGCCTATAGGGCCGCTGTCGGCGCGCATCGGAATAGCCTGCAACCCCATCCTTTCATAAGTGCGCAGATAACTGACCAGGTGGCGGTTGTAGGCGTGCAGCGCCGCATCCTTGTCGATGTCGAAGTTGTAGCCGTCCTTCATCAAAAATTCACGCCCGCGCATCACACCGAAACGCGGTCTGATCTCGTCGCGGAATTTCCACTGGATGTGATACAGCGTCAGGGGCAGATCCTTGTAGCTGCCCACATGGGCGCGGAAGATATCGGTGATCATCTCTTCGTTTGTCGGGCCATACAGCATGTCGCGCTTGTGACGGTCGGTGATGCGCAGCATTTCTTCACCGTAATCGTCATAGCGCCCGGATTCGCGCCACAGGTCGGCCGGTTGCAGCGTGGGCATCAGCATCGGGATGTGGCCCGCCCTGATCTGTTCCTCATGCACGATGGTTTCGATATTCTTCAACACCTTGTACCCCAGCGGCAACCAGGAATAGATGCCCGCGCTGGATTGTTTGATCATCCCGGCGCGCAGCATCAGGCGATGCGACACGATCTGTGCCTCGGACGGCGTTTCCTTGAGTACGGGCAGAAAATAGCGGGACAGGCGCATGGGGTGACCCTTCGGGTATGACACTGTGACGATCGGCGCCGGTTTAGACGCGCCAGGGCAGGCCCGCAAGGCGGCGGCGGCCTGACTGCCCGAGTTTCTTGGAGATGGCGAGGCCGGGTGGTGCAGGGGGGGGCGAGACTTGGCGCGCGCCCTTCCCTGCACCGGTTGCGGCGCCCCCTGGGGAAAGGTACGCCACTTTCGGTCTTGGCCTGCTTTGGGGGCAGATGGCCCCTGTGCGCAAGGGACGTTGCGCGTTCGGCCAAGTCGGACAGCCCGCCCGCCTGAATGCATGACGGCGCCGACTGTCCGATTGTTTCAAGGGAAAATTCCCCGCTCACGAAACAAGGAGAAAATGACGCAGGGGCAGCAAGAGCGAAAGTAGGGGAATCCTTACCCCACGGTGGTCGGTTTGGGCTGGCCGGGCCTCGTTTGGCGTCAGGGTGCCCAACGCCACCGCGTCCGCCCCGCTTGGGAGTGCACGCCGGGTATCGGGCCATGGCGCGGAAAGCCGGAAGGCAGCTTCACGACGGCGCGGCTGTTGTCTCCGTATTGGGCCGACGCCCATCGGTGCCCCCCTTGCGCGCACCGGTCCCATAGGCGACACTCCGGTCGCAACACAGGAGTGATCCATGGCCCTGCCCGTGCGCCAACAGTTAACCTATTGGAGTATCGCAGCGGCGCTGTTCCTGTTCGTGATGTGGTGGCTGGGCAACGTGATTTTGCCTTTCGTGCTGGGCGGTGCCATCGCCTATCTGCTGGATCCCATCGCCGACCGGCTGCAACGCTGGGGGCTGGGCCGGGTGGCCGCCACGGCGGCGATCACGGTTCTGGCGCTGTTGCTGTTCGTGGTTCTGGCACTTGCCGTGATTCCGACGCTGATCAACCAGGCCACCGGGTTGATCGAGGCGGCCCCCAAGATCGCCGGCAACCTGCAAACCTTCCTGACCGAAAGGTTTCCCGGCATCATGGATGAAGGATCGGTTCTGCGCAACTCGCTCAGCAGTCTGGGCACCACGGTGCAAAGCCGCGGTGGGCAGCTTTTGAACGGCGTGCTGTCTTCGGTTGGGGGCATTGTCAATGTGCTGGTGCTGTTCGTGATCGTGCCGGTCGTGGCGTTCTATCTGCTGCTGGACTGGGACGACATGGTTGCCAAGATCGACGAGATGATCCCGCGCGACCACGTCGTCACCGTGCGCAAGATCGCCCGCGACATCGACACCACCCTGGCGGGGTTCATTCGCGGACAAGGCACGGTATGCCTGATCCTGGGTATCTATTATGCCGGGGCACTGGCACTGGTCGGATTGAATTTCGGGCTGGTGATCGGGGCAATTGCCGGAGCGCTGACGTTCATTCCCTATGTCGGGGCGTTGGTCGGGGGCGTGCTGGCCATCGGGCTGGCGCTGTTCCAGTTCTGGGGAGACTGGCTGTGGATCGTTGCAGTCGCGGTGATCTTTCAAGCCGGGCAATTGATCGAGGGCAACGTGCTGACCCCGAAACTGGTGGGGGGGTCGGTGGGCCTGCACCCGGTTTGGCTGATCTTTGCGCTGTCGGCGTTTGGCGCATTGTTCGGCTTTGTCGGGCTGTTGGTGGCGGTGCCGGTTGCGGCATCGCTGGGGGTGATCATCCGCTATGCCCTGGCGCAATACAAACTCAGCCTGCTGTATCGCGGGCTGGACACCGACACCGAAGACTGACCCATGGCGCACCAACTGACATTTGATCTGCCCAGCGTGCCCGCCCTGGGGCGCGAGGATTTCTTCGTGTCGCCCGCCAACAGCCGGGCGATTGCCGCGCTGGACGGCTGGCGCGATTGGCCGCTCCGCAAGCTTGCCCTGTGTGGGCCGGCCGGTGCAGGCAAAACCCACATGGCGCATGTATTCGCCGCCGCCACCGGCGCGCCGATCCTGGCCGCAACGGCCCTGTGCAACGCCGACATTCCGGCGCTGGCAAGCGCCCCGGTGGTGATCGAGGACGTACCGCACATCGCCACCGACGCCGCAGCCCAGCGTGCGCTGTTCCACCTGCACAACCTGTCCTGGGCCGAGGGCGGCAGAGTGCTGTTGACCGGCATCGGTGCACCGGCCCGCTGGCCGCTGACGCTGCCCGATCTGGCCAGCCGGATGCAGGCCGCCAATGTGGCGATGATCGACCCGCCCGACGACGATCTGCTGGCCGCCGTCATCGCCAAGATGTTCGCCGACCGGCAACTGGCCGTCGATGCCGAGGTGATCCGATACATCACCCTGCGAATGAACCGGTCCTTCGCCGCCGCACGAGATCTGGTGACGCGGCTCGACGCGCTGTCGCTGGCCGAACAACGCCCGATCACCAAACCCTTGGCCGCGCGGGTGCTGGACAATGACGAAGCGACGGGCGCATGATGGTCATATTGCCGTTACAGATTTTGGTCACACATCGCCCATGACACCCACAGATTTCCTGTCCGCCGCCTTTCCCGAACCCACCGCTCTGGCCGATGTCGATCTGACCGGCCCGGCGCGGTTCTTCAACCGCGAACTGTCGTGGCTGGCCTTCAATTGGCGCGTGCTGGAAGAGGCCGGAAACCCCAAGGTGCCGCTGCTGGAACGGCTGCGCTTTCTGTCGATCAGCGCCACCAACCTGGACGAGTTCTATACCGTCCGCGTGGCGGGCCTGCGCGAGCTGGCCCAAGCGGGCAACACCACCCCCGCCGCCGACGGGCTGACCCCGGTTGAACAGTTGGTGCTGATCAACCGTGATGCCCGCGCTCTTCTGGACGCCCAGCAGAAAGAGTTTCAGGGCCTGCGCGGCCTGCTCGAAGATACCGGCATCAGCATTCTGGCGCGCGACCAGTTGGACAAGGCCGATCTGGCGTTTCTGGAAAACGTCTTTCTGAATCAGGTGTTTCCCATCCTGTCGCCCCTGGCGATCGACCCGGCGCATCCGTTTCCGTTCATCCCGAACACCGGCTATTCTTTGGCACTGCAATTGGAACGCCGCGCCGACAAGCGCAAGCTGCGTGCATTGTTGCCGATCCCGGCCCAGATCGACCGGTTTGTCCGCCTGCCCGCCCCGCCGGGCAAGGCGCGATTCCTGCCACTTGAGGAACTGCTGCTGGTGCACCTGTCCAGCCTGTACCCCGGCTATGCCGAACGCGGATATTGCGCGTTCCGGGTGCTGCGCGACAGCGATCTCGAAGTCGAGGACGAAGCCGAGGATCTGGTACGCGAATTCGAGGTGGCCCTGAAACGCCGTCGCCGCGGCGAGGTTGTGCGCCTGACCATTTCCACCGATGCCCCAGCCGGGCTGCGCAAGGTCATCATGGATGAACTGCCCGTGCGCGAGGATGAGGTGATCGAACTGGACGGCATGATCGGCATGTCCGACCTCAAGGAACTGGTGCTGGACGAACGCCCCGATCTGCTGTGGCCCGCCTTCAACCCACGGGTGCCCGAACGGGTGCAGGACCATGACGGCGACATGTTCGCGGCGATCCGGCAAAAGGACATGCTGCTGCACCATCCCTACGAAACCTTCGATATGGTGATAAGGTTTCTGGCCCAGGCCGCGAACGACCCGGATGTTCTGGCGATCAAGCAAACGCTGTACCGCACGTCGCGCAATTCGCCCATCGTGTCGGCCCTGTGCGATGCCGCCGAACAGGGCAAATCAGTAACCGCCCTGGTGGAATTGAAGGCGCGCTTCGACGAGGCCGCCAACATCGCCCAGTCGCGCCGCCTGGAACGCGCCGGCGCGCATGTGGTGTATGGCTTCCTGAACTACAAGACCCACGCCAAGATCAGCACCGTCGTGCGCCGCGAGGGCGACCAGCTGGTCACCTATACCCATTACGGCACCGGCAATTACCACCCGATTACCGCGCGCATCTACACCGACCTGTCGTTCTTCACCTGCGATCCGGCGCTGGGGCGCGATGCGACGCGGGTATTCAACTATCTCTCGGGCTATGCGGTGCCCGACCGGCTGGAAAACCTGTCGATCGCGCCATTGACACTGAAAAGCAATCTGATCGACATGATCGGCCGCGAAGCCGACAATGCCCGCGCCGGAAAACCGGCCGGGATCTGGGCCAAGATGAACTCGGTTGTCGACATCGACGTGATCGACGCGCTCTATGCCGCCTCGCAGGCGGGTGTGAAAATTTCACTGGTGATCCGCGGCATCTGCGGCCTGCGCCCCGGCGTGAAGGGCCTGAGCGAGAACATTCGTGTAAAATCCATCGTCGGGCGGTTTCTGGAACATTCGCGCATCGTCTGCTTTGCCAACGGCGCCGCGCTGCCCAGCAAGAAGGCGCGCGTGTTCATTTCGTCCGCCGACTGGATGAGCCGCAATCTGGTGCGCCGGGTGGAAACCCTGGTCGAATGCACCAACCCCACGGTCAAGGCCCAGATCGTGTCACAGGTGATGGCCGCCAACATGGCCGATACGGCGCAAAGCTGGATCCTGGCCGCCGACGGCAGCTATGCCCGCATATTGCCTGAAGGCGACACACCGCCGTTTAACTGCCACCGCTTTTTCATGGAAAATCCATCTCTGTCCGGGCGCGGATCGGCTGGCGCGGGCGATGTGCCAGAGCTCACCCATTCCGACGACTGAACCTGCGGCACGGTCGGAATTTGAGTATTTGGACAAAGAAGAAGCGGCCGGGTTTCTTCTTTGTCCAAATACTCATTCCACCGCAGTCACGGGCGGCCCCGTTCAAGGGTCGAGAAACCCGGTGGGCAGCCCGTCGATGCTGACGCCGTTTTCAACGGCCCAGGACGCTCGAATTCCCTCGGGGCCCCGGCTTTCGTGCCAGTTCTCCAATGCCGCGCGTTCGCCCTGATAGTCGAACAGCGGCACGCCATACCCACAGGAGCTTTGAACAAGATCAATTGTCAGGCGGACGATCTGTCGTGTTCCCAGGGGCAGGTCGCCGCCATAATGGGCGGCGAACATCGCGGCGAATTCGGCGCGATCGTGGCGCAGAGTGTCACCGCGCCCGAACAACCGCAGGATCAGCGGCGGGCCGGCAAAGCTGCACAGCATGATCGTCATCCGGCCATCGGCGCGCAGGTGGGCGGCGGTTTCCATGCCGCTCCCCGTCCGATCAAGATAGAGCGCGGTATTGCCGTCAACAATGCGCAGCGCGCCAATTTCGCGGGGCGACATGTTGATGCGACTGTCCGCACTGGCCGTGGCGGTGAAGAACACCTGTTGTCGCGCGATAAAGTCGCGGTGGCCGTCCGAAAGCGTTGAAAACTGTTTGGCCATGGAACACCTCGATTGCCCTGTCCGTGTCAATGTGACGCAAGACCGCGCCCGACGAAAGCCCCGCAGGAGCCGCAAAACATTGACCCGGCCGCCCCTGCAGGGCAGTGTCGCGCCGGGGATACCACCACCGGGGGACGGAGATGCAGGACAATCACGAAGATTGGGGCCCGTTCAGCCGCCCGTTGTTCGACGATCCGTCGGCACGCGCGCTCAGCCGGGTGGGGGTGGTCGATGTCGGGTCGAACTCGGTTCGGATGGTGGTGTTCGACGGTGCGGCGCGCAGCCCGGCCTATTTCTTCAATGAAAAGGTGATGGCGGGGCTGGGGGCCGGATTTGGCGAAACCGGGCGCCTGAACCCCGAAGGACGCAAGCGGGCCATGGCGGCCCTTATCCGGTTTCAACGTCTGTCCGAGGGGATGAGTGCCACGCCCTTGACCGTCGTTGCCACCGCCGCCGTGCGCGAGGCCGAAGACGGCCCACAATTCCGTGACGAGGTGGCCGAGGTGACCGGCCTGAAAATGTGGGTGATCGACGGGCGCGAAGAGGCGCGGCTGTCGGCCCAGGGGGTTCTGCTGGGCTGGCCCGGCGCCTATGGCATGGTCTGTGACATCGGCGGGCCATCCATGGAACTGGCCCAGATCAACGACGGGCGCGTTGGCAAGCGGATGACATCAGCCCTTGGCCCGTTGCGCCTGCAAAGCATCAAGGGCGGCAAAAAGGCCGTCAAGGCCGAAATCGACAAGACGCTGGACCGATTGGCAGACGAGATGGGTGTCGACAACAAGCGGTTGTTCCTGGTCGGCGGAAGTTGGCGCGCCATCGCCCGGCTGGACATGGAGCGACGCAAATATCCGCTGCATGTGCAGCACGAATACCGCATGACGCCCCAGAGCATTCAGGATACGGTCAAATTCATTGATACCCACAGCCTTGATGAATTGCGCGCCATGACGGGGATTGGCGAGGCGCGGATGGTTCTGGTGCCGCTTGCGGCGATGGTGCTGAAACAGTTGGTGCGCCGGTTCCGTCCCCGCGACATCGCCATTTCCAGCTATGGCATCCGCGAAGGGCTGTTGTATGAACAGATGCCCCAACGGTTGCGCGACCGGGATCCGCTGATCGAGGCGTGCCGCTGGGCCGAACAGAAAGATGCCCGGATGCCGGGCTTTGGGCGGGCGCTGTATCAATTTCTGCTGCCGTTGTTCAAAAGCGAGAGCGCAGCGCGGCTGCGCATCATCCGGGCCGCCTGTTTGCTGCACGATGTCAGCTGGCGCGCCCACCCCGATTACCGCCACGAAGCCTGTTTCGACAACGCAACGCGGGCCAATCTGGGCGGGTTGACCCATGAGGAACGGGTGTTCATGGGCCTGTCGTTGCTGCACCGTTACAAGAACTCGCGCAGCGGCAGCAGGTTCGAGGAAACCGTGGCGTTGCTGGGCGCGCCTGACATCGCAAAGGCCGAGGTTCTGGGCCGCGCCATGCGGTTCGGCGCGATGTTTTCGGCCGACCGGCCCGGATCGCTGGGTGAATTGCGCTGGTTCCCGAAGAAAAAACTGTTGGAACTGTGGCTGACCCGACCCGCCGAGGATCTGTATGGCGAAGTCGCACAATCGCGGTTTCAATCCCTGGTCAGCGCCCTTGGAAGCAGCAGCAATATCAAGCGGTTGCGAAACGCCCCCGAGGGTTGAACCGCCTATAATCCCGACATTGCCGCCGCCTCGAGCCGACCATCGACCAAAAGCAGTTCGTACCATTCGCCGGTGGATCCGAACGCCGGATACACCGTGACAAAACTTACCGCTTTTTCCAGCCGGCCCGTCCGGTCGGACGGGCAAGGCACACCTTGGCGCACTCCGCACAAGCGCGATTTGACCGTCTCGTAGGCGTCATCAGTGCTGGTATAAGGTTGGGTGTTGGTTCTGGCATAACGGGTGGTTTCGTGCACATCGGCGCTGCCGAACAGCACCATTGCGCCGGTGATCTGACGCGCGCACCGATCCCGGAAACCAGTCACATACTGGGTGCGCGGCCCGGTCGAGGATGGCGCGGAATCATACAGCTGCCACTGCGCTCGGCCGTCACGGGGGGACTGGGCCACCGGATCGCCCAAGTCACGGGCAGCTACACCGCAGACCGTGGCGACCTGGCCAAACGGCAAAACTGCGGTAACGTCCCGCAAGGGAACAGAGGTGGCGGGCGTTGCGCTGGCCGCACCCGATATGGCGCTTTCCGGATCCGCCACCCGCACCGCGCCGAACAAACCGAACAGACCGCGGCGGGGCGGTTCTGTCGGTTCTTCTGTATCAGGAACGGGGGCCGGTTCGGGGTTTTGTTCGTCTTGGTCCTGCGGCGCAGCGCTGTCCGGTTCCGGTGCATTGCGCGCGAACAACCCCAACAGCCCGCCCCGGCGCGGTTGTACCGGCCCGGCGGCAATGTCCGGGGTCGGGATGCCCGCATCGGCGTTGTCCGTGTCCGCCGGTTCAGCCTCGGCGACAGCCGCGTCTTGCACCGGCGAACCGCCCGCTGGCGGTTCAGGCGCAGCACACCCGAACAGCAACACGGCGCCAAAAAGGGCCAGAAACCAGGGGCGCAGCGGTGTCATCGTCAGATATCCTCAACCGTAATAACCCCGCCCAGGGATTTGATCGCGCCTTTGATCTGTGGCGTCACCGGAAAGTCGCTTCCAAGGTTCACCTCGACCTCACCGGGCAGGCCGGGATGCATCAGGCACAGCTGAACCGGCCCGCGCGACCGGATCTTCTGATCCGCCATGGCCCGTTGCAGCACCGAGGCGACGGCGGCCACCGCCTGTTCCTCGTCCACGAACACCCGCAACCCGGCGCCCCCCGCATCGGCCACCGCCACGTCGATGGGTGCCACCCCACGGGCCAGCAGTTTCAACTGTTCCGATTCGAACGTCGCCTCGACGGTGACCACAACGTTCATGCCCGGCTCCAGATGGTCGCGGCATTTTTCCAGCACGTCGGAAAACAGCGTGATCTCGTACAACCCCGTGGGATCGGACAGCTGCACAAAGGCAAAACGGTTGCCCTTGGCCGATTTACGCTCTTGCTTGCTGGCAACGGCGCCGGCCAGTTTCGCCATCCGCGGGCCGCGTGCCACGTCCAGCGTCAGTTCAGCCAACGTCGTCACCTTCTTGCGCTTCAGGGCCGCCATATAATCATCCAGCGGATGACCGGACAGGTAAAATCCAACCGCCTTGTGTTCCTCGGCCAGCTTTTCGGCGGGCAGCCAATCCGCCACAGGCGAAAGGCGCGGTTCGGGCAGATCGTCGCCCGCCTCACCAAACAGCGACACCTGGTTGCTGGATTTTTGATCGTGAATCGCGGCGGAATAGTTGACCAGCGCATCCAGACTGTCCAGCACCCGGCGGCGATTGGGATCAAGCTGATCGAAGGCCCCGGCGCGGGCCAGCATTTCAAGCGGACGCTTGCCCACACGTTTCAAATCGGCGCGACGCGCCATGTCGAACAGGGTGACAAAGGCTTTGTCGCCCCGCGCCCCGGTGATGATCTTCATCGCCTCGACGCCGACGTTCTTCAGCGCGCCAAGGGCATAGACAAGCTGTCCGTCCTTCACCGTAAAGGTCGCGGCGGATCGATTGGCACACGGTGGGATAATACCGATGGACAGCCCCCGCCGCACCTCTTCGGCGTATACCGCCAACTTGTCTGTCAGGTGGATGTCGCAATTCATCACCCCGGCCATGAATTCAACCGGGTGGTTCGCCTTGAGCCAGGCGGTCTGGTACGACACCACCGCATAGGCGGCCGCGTGGGATTTGTTGAACCCATAGTTGGCGAATTTTTCCAGAAGGTCGAAAACCTCGGTCGCCTTCTTCTTGTCCACGCCATTGGCCTTGGCACCGGATTCGAACTTGGGGCGTTCCTTGGCCATCTCGGCGGCGATTTTCTTGCCCATGGCGCGGCGCAACAGGTCGGCGCCGCCGAGGGAATAGCCGGCCATCACCTGGGCGATCTCCATCACCTGTTCCTGGTACACGATGATGCCTTGGGTTTCCTTCAGGATATGGTCGATGCTGGGGTGGATCGATTCCAGATCGCGCACCCCGTTCTTCACTTCGCAATAGGTGGGAATGTTCTCCATCGGCCCCGGTCGGTACAATGCCACCAGCGCCACGATATCCTCGATGCAGGTGGGTTTCATCCGGCGCAGGGCATCCATCATGCCCGAGCTTTCCACCTGGAACACCGCCACCGTCTTGGCGCTGGCGTACAGATCGTAACTGGCCTTGTCATCCAGCGGGATCAGGTTGATGTCGTTCTCGCCCCCTTCGGGCGGCTGGTACAACTTCGTCCCGTCCGCCCGCGTATGCAGGGGCCGGCCACCGCCGAGGATCAGATCGACCGCGTTCTGGATCACCGTCAGCGTCTTCAGGCCCAGAAAGTCGAACTTGACCAATCCGGCCTGTTCCACCCATTTCATGTTGAACTGCGTCGCCGGCATGTCCGACCGGGGGTCTTGATACAGCGGCACCAGCTCATCCAAAGGCCGATCACCGATCACCACCCCGGCGGCGTGGGTCGAGGCGTTGCGCAACAGCCCCTCAACCTGCTGGCCATAGTCCAGCAGCCGTTTCACCACCTCTTCGTCCCGCGCCATTTCGCGCAGGCGCGGCTCATCCGCCAGCGCCTTTTCGATGCTGACGGGTTTCACCCCCTCGACCGGGATCATCTTGGACAAACGATCAACCTGGCCATAGGGCATCTGCAATACCCGGCCCACGTCGCGTATCGCCGCCTTGGACAACAGCGCACCAAAGGTTATGATCTGCCCCACCTTGTCGCGGCCATATTTGCCCTGCACATAGCGGATCACCTCTTCGCGGCGGTCCATGCAGAAATCGATGTCGAAGTCGGGCATCGACACCCGTTCGGGGTTCAGGAACCGCTCGAACAGCAGGCTGTATCGCAGCGGATCGAGATCGGTGATGGTCAGCGCATAGGCGACAAGCGACCCGGCCCCCGATCCGCGGCCCGGCCCCACCGGAATGTCGTGATCCTTGGCCCATTTGATGAAGTCGGCCACGATCAGGAAATAGCCGGGAAAGCCCATGCCCTCGATGATGCCCAACTCGAATTCCAGCCGCTTTTCATAATCCTCGACCGGCGCGGCATGGGGAATCACCTTCAACCGCGCGATCAGCCCTTCCTGGGCCTGGCGGCGCAATTCGGCCACCTCGTTCTCGGCGAAACGCGGCAGGATCGGCGCACGGCGTTCCGCCTTGACGGCACAGCGGCGGGCGATTTCCACGGTGTTCGCGATCGCCTCGGGCAGATCGGCAAACAGCGCCGCCATTTCGGTTTGTGACTTGAAATAATGCTGCGGCGTCAACCGCCTGCGCGGCTCTTGCTGATCGACATAGGCGCCCTCCGCAATACAGATCAGCGCATCATGCGCCTCATACATCGCCGCCTTCGGGAAATACACGTCGTTCGTCGCCACAAGGGGCAGATCCAGGGCATAGGCCATTTCCACCAGCCCCTGTTCGGTCAGCCGCTCTGCCTCGGGCGCGCGGCCATCCTCGCCGGGATGGCGCTGCAACTCGACATACAGCCGCCCCGGATATATCGCCGCCAGCCGCGCCATCAACGCCTGCGCGCGGGCACCCTGCCCCGCCTGCAAGATCCGCCCCACCGGCCCATCCGGCCCCCCGGACAGACAGATCAGGCCGGCGGAATACCGCTGCAAATCGTCCGGTGTCACCTCGGGAACGGCCCCCCCCTTGTCGAGGTACAGCGCCGAGTTCAGCTTCATGAGGTTGCCATACCCCTCCGCATCCTGCGCCAGCAGCACAACAGCCGCCGGCGCGCGCGGCCGATCTCCCGGCGCGGGCGGGTCATAGGCCACGTCGAGCTGACAGCCGATGATCGGCTGCACCCCCGCCTCGGCCGCCACGACGGAAAATTCCAACGCGGCAAACATGTTGTTGGTATCGGTCACCGCCACGGCGGGCATCCCGGCGGCCGCACACAGGCCCGGCAGCTTTTTCAGCCGCATCGCACCTTCCAGCAGTGAATATTCAGTGTGCAGACGCAGATGGATGAATCGGGGGGCATGGCTCATGGCGCGCAACCTATGCCGCCCCCCGGCGGGTTGAAAGCCAAGAAATCGTCACCGCGCAGTGCCCGCTTGCCCGCCACCGCCACGTCAGCCCCTTGCACCGCCGCCCGATCCGCGCTTTGCTGTTGCCATGGGCTGCACCCCCGCTTTACGCCGCATCGGGCGGGCGCGCGATGGCCCCCGGAAACAGACCGCGGCGGAACAACTGATGAGCATCACGTTTCTTCTGAACGGAGAGACCGTGGAGGTGGCCGATCAGCCCCCCACCCGCAGCCTGCTGGACTGGCTGCGCGACACCCGCCACCTTACCGGCACAAAGGAAGGCTGCAACGAGGGCGATTGCGGCGCCTGCACCGTCATGGTCAGTGACGGCCGCGGCCACCGGGCGCTCAACGCCTGCATCCTGTTCCTGCCGCAACTGCAGGGCAAGGCGGTGCGCACGGTTGAAGGCATCGCCGCACCCGACGGCACCCTGCACCCGGTGCAACAGGCGATGATCGACCACCACGGCGCGCAATGCGGCTTTTGCACCCCAGGTTTCATCGTTTCGATGGCCACCGCCCACCTGAATGGCGCCACCGACCACGACACCCAACTGGCAGGCAACCTGTGCCGCTGCACCGGCTACGCCCCGATCCTGCGGGCCGCACAAGCCGCACAAGCCGAACCGGTTCCCGAATGGCTGACCACGCCCGCATCTTTGGTTTCGGAATTATCCTCGGGGCGCGCGCCACAGCCACAGGGGGCAGATGGCCCCCCGGCCCCCCATCAGCCGAAAACCACCGCAGATCTTGCGCGATGGTATCTCGATAACCCCGATGCGACCCTGATCGCCGGCGCAACCGATGTGGGCCTTTGGGTGACGAAACAGCAACGCAATCTTCACGACATCGCCTTCCTCGGCGGCATCGACGAATTGCGCAGGATCGACGTGACCGACACCACCATTCGCATCGGTGCGGGCGTCACCCTGACCGATCTTTTGCCGGTAATGGCGACGCATCACCCCGATTTCGCCGCGCTGATCAACCGTTATGGCAGCGTACAGGTGCGCAATGCGGCCACCCTGGGTGGCAACATCGCCAACGGGTCGCCCATTGGCGACGGTCCGCCCGCGCTGATCGCTCTGGGCGCAACGCTGCACCTGCGTCAGGGCGATGCCCAGCGCAGCCTGCCGCTGGAAGACTTCTTCCGCGACTATGGCAAGCAGGACCGCGCGGCCGGTGAATTCGTCGAGGCGGTCAGCATCCCACGCCAGACCGACCGGCTGAAATGCTACAAGATTTCCAAACGGTTTGACCAAGACATCAGCGCGGTGTGCGGCTGTTTCAATGTGACCGTCGACGCGGGCACCGTGACCGCCGCGCGCATCGCATTCGGCGGCATGGCTGGCACCCCGAAGCGGGCGCGCCACGTCGAGGCGGCGCTGCTTGGCCAGCCTTGGGGCGCCGAAACCGTGGCTGGCGCCTGGGATGCCTGGGCGCAGGATTTCACCCCGCTGTCCGACATGCGCGCCAGTGCCGCCTATCGGCTGGACGTGGCGCGCAGCCTTCTGACCCGCTGCCTGCTGGAGGATCTGGGGGCTGACACCCGTGTGTGGGAGGTGCACCCATGAGCATCGCCCGCGCCCTGCCCCACGATTCCGCCCGCCTTCATGTCACCGGCGCGGCGCGCTATGTCGATGACATCCCGGTGCCCGGAACCTGCCTGCACCTCGCCTTCGGCACCTCGAGCGTGGCCCATGGCCGGATCACCGCGCTGGAGCTCGACGCCGTGCGCGCCGCCCCCGGTGTGGTGGCGGTGCTGACCGCCGCCGACCTGCCGTTTGCCAACGACGTGTCGCCGTCGGCCCATGACGAACCCTTGCTGGCGATCGACACCGTGCATTACATCGGCCAGCCGGTGTTTGCCGTGGTGGCCGAAAGCCACCTTGCAGCGCGCAAGGCCGCGACACTGGGCCGGGTCAGCTTTGCCGCATGGCCCGCACTGCTGAGCATCGACGACGCTTTGGCCACGAACAGCCGGTTCGAGGACGGCCCGCGCATCTATGCCAAGGGCGACGCCGAGGCCGCCATCGCCGCCGCACCGCATGTTCTGGAAGGCCGGATCGAGATCGGCGGACAGGAACATTTCTATCTCGAAGGCCAATGCGCCCTAGCCCTGCCCCAGGAAGGCGGCGACATGGTCGTCCATTCCTCGTCGCAGCACCCGACCGAGATCCAGCACAAGGTGGCCGAGGCCCTAGGCCTGCCCATGCACGGCGTGCGGGTCGAGGTGCGGCGCATGGGCGGCGGGTTCGGCGGCAAGGAAAGCCAGGGCAACGCCCTGGCGGTCATCTGCGCCGTCGCGGCCCGGGCCACCGGGCGTCCCTGCAAGATGCGCTATGACCGCGACGACGATTTCATCATCACCGGCAAGCGGCACGATTTCCGCATCACCTATCGCGTTGGCCATGACGCTGCGGGGCGGATCCTCGGGATCGAGTTCGTGCAGCACGCGCGCTGTGGCTGGGCGCAGGATCTGTCGCTGCCGGTGGCGGACCGGGCGATGTTGCACGCTGACAATGCCTATCTGTTGCACCATGTGCGGATCGAATCGCACCGCCTGAGAACCAACACCCAAAGCGCCACCGCCTTTCGCGGATTTGGCGGCCCACAGGGCATGGTGGGGATCGAGCGGGTGATGGACCACCTGGCCCACGCCGTGGGGCGCGATCCCCTGGCGGTGCGGCGGCTGAACTTTTATGCCCCTGCGCCTGCGGCGGGCGTCGAGGGGGGGCTTTCCGCCCCCCCGCCTTCGGCCCCCCCCGAAGGTATTTCAGGCAAGAAAGAGACAGCAGGACTCGACCTTGTCGCGCGCAGGGCAGGTGCAGTTTTTCTTTCGGATGGGGATGTTTGGCAACGGCCAACGGGGGTGCAGACGACGCCCTATCACATGCCGGTGACCGATTTCATCCTGCATGATCTAGTGGACCGGCTGATCGAAACCTCGGGGTATGAGGCGCGGCGCGCGGCGGTGGCAGCGTGGAATGCGGCGCATCCGGTGCTGAAGCGCGGGATTGCGCTGACCCCGGTCAAGTTCGGGATTTCCTTTACATTGACCCATCTCAATCAAGCCGGAGCGCTGGTTCATGTGTATCAGGACGGCTCGATCCAGATGAACCACGGTGGCACCGAGATGGGCCAGGGTTTGTTCCAGAAGGTGGCGCAGGTGGCGGCGGCACGGTTTGGTGTCGATGTTTCAATGGTGAAGATCACCGCCACGGATACCGGCAAGGTGCCCAACACATCCGCCACCGCGGCCTCGTCGGGCAGCGATCTGAACGGCATGGCTGTGCAGGTCGCCTGTGACACGATCCGCGACCGTATGACAGTGTTTCTGGCCGGGTTGCACCAGTGCGCGCCCGACAGCGTGGTGTTTTCCAGCGGCTTGGTGCAGGCGGGTGGCGAGGTGTATTCCTTCGCACAGGCGGCGGCGCTGTGTTATCAGAACCGTATTTCGCTGTCGTCGACCGGGTTCTATGCCACGCCTGACCTTTCCTGGGACAGGATCATCGGGCGGGGCGTGCCGTTTCACTACTTTGCCTATGGTGCGGCGGTGACCGAAGTGGTGATCGACACCCTGACCGGGGAAAACCGCATTCTGCGGGCCGATCTGCTGCATGATGCGGGGGCCTCGCTGAACCCTGCGCTGGACATAGGCCAGATCGAGGGGGGCTATGTGCAGGGCGCCGGTTGGCTGACCACCGAGGAACTGGTGTGGGACGACACGGGGCGGCTGCGCACCCATGCGCCGAGCACCTACAAGATCCCGGCGTTTTCCGACCGCCCCGAGGTGTTCAATGTGGCACTGTGGGACCAGCCGAACCGTGCCGCGACGGTATACCGGTCAAAAGCGGTGGGCGAGCCACCCCTGATGCTGGGCATTTCGGCCCTGATGGCACTGAGCGATGCTGTGGCTGCGTGTGGCTGTGGCGACCTCTATCCGGCGCTGGATGCCCCCGCCACCGCCGAGCGGGTATTACAGGCCGTACAGCGAGTGCAGGGGTGAGCTTTGATCTGACCGCGATGCGCAGGCTGGTGGCGGCCCACGGGCGTGTGGTGCGCATTGTCGTGACCGACGTACAGGGATCGGCCCCGCGCGAAGCGGGGGCGGCGGTGATCGTCTGGCCCGGCGGGCAGGCGGGCACCATCGGCGGCGGCGCGTTGGAACATGAGGCGGTGCGCAGGGCCTTGACCCTGAGTGCGGACCGGGTTGAACGGATCGCCCTTGGGCCAGCGCTGGGACAGTGCTGTGGCGGGGCGGTGACGCTGTTGTCCGAAGTGTGGACTGCGGCGCGGCTGGACAGGGTGACCGGCGATCTGGCGGCGCGGGGGCCCGGTGACATGCCCCTGCCCGTGCGCCGTCTGGTTGCGGCGGCGCGGGAGGGCGCGGCGGTGGCCCCGCAATGGGTGCAAGGCTGGATGGTGGAGCCGCTGGTGCCTGTCGCCCGGCCGCTGTGGATTTACGGTGCCGGGCATGTGGGGCGGGCGCTGGTCGGCGTGTTGGCCCCCCTGCCGCAGGTCGCCCTCACCTGGGTGGATACGGCGGCGGATCGGTTTCCGGCGGTGCCCGAGGCGGTGACACAACTGGTGGCCACCAACCCCGCCGATTTGGTGCGCCATGCGCCGCCCGACGCCGAACACCTGATCCTGACCTATTCCCACGCGCTGGACCTTGAGCTGTGCCACCGGTTGCTGGCCCATGGGTTCGCCTGGGCGGGGCTGATCGGGTCGGCCACCAAATGGGCGCGATTCCGCAACCGCCTGGTCGCCTTGGGCCACAGAGATGCCCAGATTGCGCGCATCTGCTGCCCAATCGGGCAACCAACCCTCGGAAAACACCCCCAAGCCATTGCGATCGGTGTGGCGGCGGCGCTATTGTCGCAGGCAACGGCAACCATTGCGGCGAGGAACAGCGCTTGAATGACACCGCACCGCTGCTGCGGATCGAGGGGCTGACCAAGTCCTATCCCGGGGTTGTCGCCAACGCCGACGTGGGGTTTTCTGTGCGACCGGGGCGGATCCATGCCCTGCTGGGGGAAAATGGCGCGGGAAAATCGACGCTGGTCAAAATGATCTATGGTCTTGTGCGGCCCGACAGCGGGGCGATGCACATGAATGGCGCGCCCTATGCCCCCGCCAGCCCGAATGCGGCGCGGGCGGCCGGGGTGGCGATGGTGTTTCAACATTTTTCGCTGTTCGATGCCCTGGATGTTGCCGAAAACATTGCCCTCGGCATGGAAAACCCGCCGCCGCGCCGCGCCTTGGCCGCGCGCATCCGCACCGTCAGCCACGAGTATGGCCTGCCGCTGGATCCAACCCGCCAGGTGGGCGAGCTGAGCGCCGGTGAACGGCAACGCATCGAAATCCTGCGCTGCCTGTTGCAAAATCCCGGCCTGCTGATCATGGACGAACCGACCAGCGTTCTGACCCCCCAGGAGGTGACGATCCTGTTTCGCACGCTGCGGCAACTGGCGGCCGAAGGCACTGCGATCCTGTATATCTCGCACAAGCTGGAAGAAATCCGCGCACTGTGTGATGGCGCAACGATCCTGCGGTTGGGACGGGTGGTGGCCAATTGCGACCCGCGTGAAAAATCGGCACGCGACCTCGCCGAACTGATGGTCGGACAGACCTTGCAAAGCCCCAGCCGCGCGGCGCGGCCCACGGGCAAGGTGGCTCTGTCAGTCAGGGGACTGTCCCTCGCCGCACCCCATACCTTCGGGACGGCGCTGAAGCGCATCACCTTTGATCTGAAGGCCGGCGAGGTACTGGGCATCGGCGGGGTGGCGGGCAACGGCCAGGATGAGCTGTTGGCGGCCCTTTCGGGCGAAGCGTTGGCGCCTGCGGCATCGATCATGCTGAACGGCGCGCCGGTTGGCCATCTCGGCCCCAACGCCCGGCGCGCCCTGGGACTGTTGGCCGCACCGGAAGACCGGCTGGGCCATGCGGCGGCCCCAGACATGAGCCTGACGGAAAACGCCATGCTGACCGGAGCAGGGCGCATGGGCCTGAGCCACAAGGGGTTTCTGGATTGGCCCAAGGCGCGCAACTTTGCAGATGCGATCATCGCAGCCTTTGATGTGCGCACACCGGGGCCGATCAGCACGGCGCGGTCACTGTCGGGAGGCAACTTGCAAAAATTCGTCATCGGGCGGGAAATATTGCAGGATCCAACCGTTTTTGTGGTGAACCAACCCACCTGGGGCGTCGATGCCAGCGCCGCCGCCGCAATCCGCCAGGCATTGCTGGATCTGGCTGCCAAGGGTGCGGCGGTGATCGCAATCTCTCAGGATCTGGACGAATTGATGGAGATTTCCGACCGTTTCTGCGCCGTAAATGAAGGCCGCCTGTCCGCCGTCCGCCCGGCCCACGGGCTGAGCGTTGACGACATCGGGCTGATGCTGGGCGGCGCCCACGATATGGAGATGCGCCATGAGACGGCCTGAGACCCAAGCTTTCAATGCCTCCGGCAGAGGTATTTTCAGCAAGAAAGAAGGGCGCGGCGGCCTGTTTCTTTCTTGCCCGAAATACCTCCGCCGGAGGCGTAAAGTTTTTTCTTGCGCAAACGGGGCATGTCGGTGATCCGGCTGGAACGGCGTGCCGCACCGTCGCGTTTCTGGTCGGTGGCCACACCGATTCTGGCTGTCGCCCTGACGATGATCGCAGGCGGCGTGATGTTTGCCCTGCTGGGCAAGGATCCGGTGGCGGCAATCCGGACGATTTTTTGGGACCCGCTGTTCAACACCCAGTTCGCCGCCTATTCCCGTCCCCAGCTCCTGGTCAAGGCGGGGCCGCTGATCCTGATCGCGATCGGGCTGTCACTTGGATTTCGTGCCGGTGTCTGGAACATCGGGGCCGAGGGGCAGTATATCATCGGAGCGATTTGCGGCGCGGCGGTGGGTTTGGCGTTTTATCCGGCGGACCTGTGGATCGTGTTTCCGCTGATGGTGATCGCCGGGGCCCTGGGCGGCTGGGCTTGGGCGATGATACCCGGCCTGTTGCGCACCCGGTTCAATACCAACGAGATTTTGGTATCGCTTTTATTGGTTTATGTTGCCGAGCAGATTTTGGCATCGATGGCGCTGGGGCTGTTGCGCAACCCTGAAGGTGGCGGCTTTCCGGGAAGCCGTAATTTGCAGCAATACGCCGCCGCATCCAACCCCGAACTGATCGCCGGCACCGGGATGCACTGGGGTGTGGTGGCCGCGTTCATCGCGGTGATCTTTGCCTATGTGCTGTTGACCCGCCACATCACCGGGTTTCACATCCGGCTGGCCGGACAAAGCCCGAGGGCCGCGCGATTTGCCGGGGTGAACCCGGCGCGGCTTGTCCTTTTGTGTCTGGGGGTTTCGGGTGCTCTTGCGGGCATGGCCGGGCTGTTCGAGGTGACGGGGCCGGCGGGCCAGATCAGCATTGATTTCAACGTTGGATATGGCTTCACCGCGATTATCGTTGCGTTTCTGGGGCGTCTGCATCCGGTCGGGATATTGTTGGCCGGGCTGCTGATGGCACTGACCTATATCGGCGGGGAACTGGCGCAGTTCATGTTGGGCCTGCCTGCCGCCGCGATTCAGGCGTTTCAGGGGATGCTGTTGTTTTTCCTGTTGGCTGTGGACGTGATGACCAATTACCGCATTCGTTTCGGCAGGGGGGCCGCCACATGAACCTGGGCGCGATCGACCCTGTGCTGCTGATCGCGTCGCTGATGGTGGCGGCGACGCCGATCATTCTGGCGGCGCTGGGTGAGTTGGTGGTGGAAAAATCCGGGGTGCTGAATCTCGGTGTCGAGGGGATGATGATCACCGGCGCGATCTGCGGTTTTGCCGTTGCTGTGGAAACCGGATCGCCGGTTCTGGGGTTTGTTCTGGCGGCGATGGGCGGCGCCGCGCTGGCGCTGATCTTTGCGCTACTCACCCAATATCTGCTGAGCAATCAGGTGGCCACCGGCCTTGCCCTGACGTTGTTCGGGCTGGGTATTTCGGCGATGATCGGGCAGGCCTATCGCGGGGTCAAACCGCCCGCCACCGCCAAGCTGAACCTCGGGCCGCTGGGCGACATTCCGGTGCTGGGGCGCATGGTGTTTTCGCACGATTGGGTGGTTTATTTCGCGCTGGTGCTGGTCGCCGGGGTCTGGGCGTTTTTGAAATACACGCGCGGCGGGCTGATCCTGCGGGCAGTGGGAGAAAACCATGACGCGGCGCACGCTTTGGGGTACAAGGTGGTGCGCATCCGCCTCGCCGCCATCGCCTTTGGCGGGGCCTGTGCCGGGATGGGCGGCGCCTATGTGAGCCTTGTACGGGTGCCGCAGTGGACTGACGGGATGACCGCCGGGGCGGGCTGGATCGCGCTGGCCATCGTGGTTTTTGCCAGCTGGCGCGCCGGGCGGGTTTTGTTGGGTGCCTATCTTTTCGGCGGCATCAGCGTCTTGCAGTTGAACCTGCAGGCGGCGGGGGTGCCCGTGCCGGTCGAGATATTGTCGATGTCACCGTTTGTGGTAACCATCATCGTGCTGGTTTTCATCTCGGCCAGGCAAAAAGGCGCGGCCGTCGCGCCAGCTGCGTTGGGCCGCATATTTCATGCCTCATCCTGAGGCCATTGCAACGTTCATCGGAAGGAACACTCATGAACCGCAGAACACTTTTGGGCGCCACTGCCGCGACCGCCATCCTGGCCGCAACCGGCGCCTTTGCCGCCGCTCATGGTCCGCTGAAGGTGGGTTTCATCTATGTCGGCCCTGTGGGCGACGGCGGCTGGACCTATGAACACGATCAGGCCCGCCAGAAGCTGCTGGCGCACTTCGGCGACAAGATCGAAACGGTATATCAGGAAAGCGTTCCCGAGGGCGCCGATGCCGAGCGGGTGATGACCCAGATGGCGTTATCCGGTGTCAAGCTGATCTTCACCACCTCGTTCGGGTACATGGACCCGACAATCAACGTCGCCGCGAAATTTCCGGATGTGAAATTCGAACATGCCACCGGATACAAAACCGCCGACAATGTTGCGGTCTATTCCGCCCGCTTTTACGAAGGCCGCGCGATCCAGGGGCATATCGCGGGCCGGATGACCAAGACCAACAAGATCGGCTATATCGCGTCATTCCCGATCCCCGAGGTTATTCGCGGCATCAACAGCGCGTTCATCCACGCCAAAAAGGTCAACCCCGATGTCCAGTTCAATGTGATCTGGGCCTATACCTGGTTCGACCCGGCTAAAGAGGCTGACGCCGCCAAGGCACTGATCGAACAGGGCGCCGACGTGATTCTGCAACACACCGATTCCACCGCGCCCCAGGCTGCGGCGCAGGCTGCGGGCAATGTCATCACCTTTGGTCAGGCGTCGGACATGGGCGAATATGCACCCAGCCCTCGGGTCAGTTCGATCATCGACAACTGGGCGCCCTATTACATCGCCCGCACACAGGCGGTGATCGACGGCACCTGGCAAAGCGCCAACACCTGGGATGGCATCGGTGCCGGCATGGTTGGTATCGGTGAGATCACCGATGCGGTGCACGAGGATGTGAAGGCCGAGGCGTTGGCGCTGAAGGACAGCATCGCGTCGGGCGCATATCACCCCTTCACCGGCCCGCTGAACAAACAGGACGGCAGCGCATGGCTGGCCGAGGGCGAGGTGGCCGACGACGGCACCCTTGCAGGGATGGATTTCTATGTCGAAGGCGTGACCGGCACGATTCCGAACTGAGCAGGCCCAAGGTGTGATACGACGGGTGCCCCGAGGGAAACCGGGGCGCCCGTTTTCGGTGTTGGCAGAAGGATTCCCGAAAGAAATATCGCGCCCTTGGGCCACCGGGGCTTTGCAAGGGGCGCGCATCGTGGCAACTTCCGGCCATGACACATAACATCACCGCGCCGGATGGCGCCCCGCTTTCACGTTTCTGTTTTGGCTGTATGCAATTCGGTGGCAAGGCCGATCTGGACCAGTCGCACGCCATGTTTGATGCCTGCCGCGCGGCCGGAATCAATTTCTTTGACACCGCCCATGCCTATACCAATGGCGATTCGGAACGGTTTCTGGGCCGGTTCGCAGCACCCGAGCGGGACAAGCTGATCATCGCCACCAAGGCCGGGTTCGAAGGCGGCTATGGCGCGGCAAACCTGCGCGCCACCTTCGCCGAATGTCTTGAGCGGTTGCAGATGGACCGGGTTGAAATCCTGTATCTGCACCGTTGGGATCCGGACACACCCCTGGAAGAGACGTTCGAGGTGATGGCCGAATTGCAGAAGGCCGGCAAGTTCGACCATATCGGTGTGTCGAACTATGCCGCCTGGCAGGTGATGAAGGCCCAGGCCGTGGCCGAAAAACTGGGTACGCGGATCGCGATGTTCCAACCGATGTACAATCTGGTGAAACGTCAGGTCGAGGTTGAGATCCTGCCGATGGGCCTGTCCGAAAACATCGCCATCGTGCCATATTCGCCGCTGGGCGGGGGCCTTCTGACCGGAAAATATGCGGGGGGGGCGGGTGGCCGTCTGGCCGACGACAAGATGTACAATGCACGCTATGGTCAGCGGTGGATGTATGACACGGCCGCCGCGCTGGCCGATCTGGGGCGTGAACTGGGCGTCAGCCCCGCCACCCTGGCGGTGGCCTGGGCCGCGCGCCACCCCGGAGTGACCGCGCCGATCATAAGTGCGCGCAATGCCGAACAATTGCAGCCTTCGCTGGATGCGCTGACCTTCGCGATGGACGATGCGCTGTACGCCCGCATCTCGGCGTTGTCGCCCACCCCGGCCCCAGCCACGGATCGCCTCGAAGAGGCATGAGCCATGCCAGAATTGTCGGCGGGGACATCGCAGGTGTCTCCGCAGCGGCAGTTCAGCCACGCGATGCCATACGGATCACCGGACCGGGGCCAGGCCCGCTTTGGGCCGCGCATCGGCGCTGTTGATCGCGGAGCACGGCGACCGCGTTCTGCGCGCGGTGCACCGCGCCACGCAAACGTCATTTGCACAGACCGCACGGTGGGGTATCCATGATGCCATGCGTCATCTGATCCTGCTGATCCTTGTCCTTGCCCTGACGGCCTGTGGTGCGCCGCGTCGCGCGCCCCCTGACCCGACCACGCCCGCCGCCTTTTCCGTGTCGCGCCCACCGAATTTCTCGGACGCCGATCCGCATCCCTGGGACGGGCGCGCCCCGGATCGCCATTCGGTGCACGGGATAGACGCCTCGCGCTGGCAGGGCCGCATTGACTGGGCCACGGCGCGGGCGAATGGGGTGAATTTCGCGTACCTGAAGGCAACCGAAGGTGGCGACCTCATCGATCCGATGTTCCGCTTCTATCACGATGGCGCGCGGGCTGCTGGGGTGGTGCCGGGGGCCTATCACTTTTATTATTTCTGCACCCCCGCCACCGTTCAGGCGCAGTGGTTCATCGCCAATGTGCCGCGCCGGGCGGGCGATCTGCCCCCGGTGCTGGACCTGGAATGGAACCACCGCTCGCCGACCTGCACCACGCGCCCGCCACCCGAACAGGTGCGCGCCGATGCGCGGGTGTTTCTTGACATCGTAGCACGTCATTATGGCCAGCGGCCCGTCATCTATACCACCCCCGATTTCTGGGTGCGCAACGACATCGCCCAACTTGGCGAGGAAACCTGGCTGCGTTCCGTCGCGGGGCACCCATCACAGGTGTATCCCGGCGCACGCTGGACATTCTGGCAATACAGCGGCACCGGCCTTGTGCCCGGAATAGACGGCAAGGTCGATCTGAACGCCTTTGCCGGCAGCCCCGCCCAATGGCAGGCTTGGCTGGCCGCGCGCACCTTACGGTAACGGGCGCAGGGTGCCCCGTTCAATGATGCGACAGGCGAACAGCCGCGCCTCGGGACAGCGGTCAGGCTCGGCCAGCATCGCGACGATCAGCTCGATCGAGGCCTCGATGATCCGCGCGATCGGCTGGTGGATCGTCGTCAGGTCGATGTTTTCCCACCGCGCCATCTCCATGTCGTTCAGACCGATGATGCCGATGTCGTCCGGGCAGGACAGGCCCGCCGACTGAACCGCGCTGAGCGCCCCGATCGACAGCACGTCGTCACCGCAGAAATACGCCTGGGCCGGTTCGGTCATCAGCAGTTTGGTCATCTGTACCCGCCCCGCATCGAACGAATAGGCGCTGGCGAAACTGGTGGTTACACCGACATCAGGGTGCTGCGCCAGTTCCTCAAGGAACCCGCGCAGCCGGTCCTGCGTCGAACTGGCAGTTTCCGGCCCGCCCATGAAGGCCACGCGGGTGTAGCCCCGCGCCACCAGCGTGCGCGCCGCCATCCGCCCGCATTCGATGTTGTCGATACCTACGACATGCACCTCGGGCGTGCTGGCGTGGCGGCCAAAGGAATGCACCACGGGAATGCCCGCATCGCGAAACGCCTTGGAAAAGCTGGGCGGCAGGGTGGACGAGGCGACGATCACCCCATCCACCGAGTATTGCCGCAGCAGCACCAGGCTGTCGTCGGGTTCGCGTTCGTCCGACAGGTTCACCAGAAGGGGGCGCAACCCGCGGTCTTGCAACCCGCGGGTGAACAGATCGAACACCTCAAGAAAAATCGGGTTGTGAAAGTTGTTGCTGACCAGCCCGATCAGTTTCGTACGCCCGGTGGTCAGCGATGAGGCCAGGGCGTTGAGGCTGTATCCCAGCGCCGCCGCCGCCTCGACCACCTTGGCACGGGTTTTCTCGCTGACCGAGGCGCCGGGGGTGAATGTGCGCGACACCGCCGAGGTGGACACCCCGGCGCGTTCAGCCACGTCTTTCAGCGTGATCGCCATGGGGTCAGTCGTCTTTCCAGGCGATGAAAAAGTGCCAGCCGGTCAGCGCCGCCATGGCGCCGAATATCATGCCCCAGAACGGTGCGCCGGTGACAAATTCGAACACCGCCCAGACAGCACAAAACCCCGAGATCAGGATGCGCCGCCACAGGGGTTTGTAGAACGGGTGGGAAAAGTCGAACATCAGACCAACTCTGACATCGCCACGCGCCGCCCCTCGGCCACCGAGAGCAACGCCGCCTCGGCCAGGGCCAGCGCCATCATCCCGTCATGGCCCGTCGTGGGGGTGGGCGCGCCGGTGTTCACGCAATGGACAAAGGCGGCAATCTCGGCGGCATAGGCGGCGGTATAGCGCGACATGAAAAAGTCCAGCAGCGGCGGGCGGTGATACCCGTCGGCATCGGCAATCTCGATCCGGGCGGTGTGGGTGTTGTGGGCCGAAACGCTGCCCAATGATCCGTGCACCTCGATCCGCTGGTCATAGCCGTATGTCGCGCGGCGGGTGTTGGTAATGGTGCAGTGCTTGCCGCTGGCCGTCGTCAGGATCACATTGGCGCTGTCAAAATCGCCCGCTGCCCCGATGGCGGGGTCGGTCAGCACCGATGCCGCCGCCTGGACATGGGCCACTTCTTCGCCCAGCAGCCAGCGGGCGACATCGAAATCGTGGATCGTCATGTCGCGGAAAATGCCGCCGGACCGCTTTATATAGTCCACCGGCGGCGCGCCGGGGTCGCGGCTGGTCAGGGTCACCATCTCAACGGCACCGATGCGGCCCGCGTCGATGGCGGATTTCAGGGCGTTGAAATCGGGATCGAACCGGCGCTGGAATCCCACCATCAGGGTGCCTTTGGCAGCGTCCACATGGGCGAGGCACGCCTTGACCCGGGCCAGCGACAAATCGACAGGCTTTTCGCAGAACACAGCCTTGCCAGCCGTCACCAAACGCTCGATCAAATCGGCGTGGGTGTCGGTGGGGGTGCAGATGACCACGGCATCCACATCGCGCGACGCCGCGATGGCGTCGATACTGCGCAGCTCGGCGCCAAAGGTGTCGCGCACATGCGCAGCGGCCGCCGCAACCGGATCGGCCACCGCCACGAGGGTTGCACCGGGAACCGAGGCGATGGCCCCGGCGTGAACCTGTCCGATGCGGCCTGCACCGAGCGTGGCAAATCTGACTGTCATTCTGTCACATCCTGAAACGGGCCGAACGCCCGGTGTTGGGGCTGTTTATACTGCTCTGTGCGCCCTGCCCAGTGCCACGAGGCTCAGGCCGCACCTTAGTATTCTGCGCCCGCCTTGGCGCTGGTGATATAGGCCACCACGTCCTGTTCATCGGCTTCGCTGCTTTTCAGGTTGGCGACGATCCGGCCCCGGCACAGCCCAGCCCCAAGGCCAGATCCAACACTGCCTCATTCCCCAAGGTGGGCGCAGCTTTGCGATCTATCACAGCCTTGTGGGCGAATTTTCTGCACCGACGGGCTGTGCAACGATGAACAGGTGTATCATGCGAGCGGGCTGGTGATGGATGACCACATCGAATGCCCGATGCACAACAGGCGTTTCAACTTCAAGATCGGCAGGGCGCTGCGCGCGCCGGTTTGTATCAACCTGACAACATTACCGGTGCGGGTGGACGGCGGGCGCGTTTTCATCGGTCCGGACGCAGACTCAGGGAACTGGCCGCCACCCAGCGGCGTTAACAAGCGTCATTGCATTCGAAAGGAATAACCCATGATGGAAATCCGCGGCCTTGGTGGCCTAATCGTGCTTGTCCTCGACATTTGGGCGCTGGTGTCGATCATCAATTCGCGGGCCAGCACCGGAACAAAGGTAATGTGGTCGCTGCTGGTGTTGATCCTGCCGGTGCTGGGCTTTATCATCTGGTTCTTTGCCGGGCCGCGTGCCCGAACCGCCTGAGCGCCCCCCGCAAGGAGACGACATGCAGCCGACGCTGAAAATCTGGTGGCGGGCTGCATGGGCCGTGTTCAATGGAATGCATGAACTGAACCTCGGCTTGATTTCGGCCGGGGTTGCTTTTTACGGAATGCTGGCGATTTTTCCGGGGATCACTGCGGTGATCGCCCTTTGGGGGTTTGTTTCCGACCCTGCCATTGTCGAAACCCAGCTCGCTTTGCTGCGCGGTTTTGTGCCCGCCCAAGCCTATGATATTCTCGACAGTCAGGTCACCCGCCTGGTCAGCGCCAACAACAGCGCGCTGGGCTGGGCAACCGTGGTGTCGCTGTCCTTCGCGCTATGGTCGTCGCGGGCGGGGGTGGCAGCGTTGATCCGGGGGTTGAATGCGATTTATCGGGTCGGCAACCGGTCCAGCCTGCGACAGATGGCGGTGGCGCTGGTGCTGACGCTGGCCTTGCTGGGGGTGTCGCTGGTCGCGCTCGCCTCAGTCGTTATCATGCCCATCGTGCTGGTCCTGCTGCCGCTGGGGCCGCTGACCCAACTTTCGCTGTCGGCAGTGCGCTGGGTGATCGCGATCGGTGTGGTGATGATCGGGCTGGCGCTGATCTATCGCTTCGGGCCGAACCGGCGGGCACAGCAACCGGGCTGGGTGACCGCCGGCGCGGTGGTGGCGGTGCTGATCTGGGGGGCGGGATCCTGGGGGTTTTCCTATTATCTCGCCAATTTTGGCCAATACAACAAGGTATATGGTACGCTGGGCGCGGTGATCGCCTTGCTCATGTGGTTCTATCTCAGCGCTTATGTGGTGCTGTTGGGCGGGTTTCTGAACGTCGAACTGGATCGCGCAGCGCGGATGCTGGACGAGCAGCCGATCGACGACCCCGACACCCAGACGCCCGATGGCACGGCCCGCCTCACGACAACGGAATTGGCAGGCGACGCTACATCAGTGGACGGGTGACTGGTGCCTCGATGTCGATGTCACCGATGCGGGCCAGTTCGGTCAGATTGCTGATCCGCAGCACCCCGTCCGACCACTGCGCCACCTGCCGTTCGCGCAACCGCGCCAATGTCTTGTTCGTATGGACCAGGGACAGGCCCAGTGAATCGGCCAAATCCTGTTGGCGAAACGGCAGCGGCATGGACTGACCCTTGGTCATCGCCACCGCCTGCGCCCGTTTGAACAGGCGCACCAGCGCCCAGGACAGCCGTTCAAGGGCGGGTTTCTGCCCCACGGTCGCCAATGCCTCGCCCAGGAAATTCTCTTCGACGGCGGCCAGCCATGTCAGGTCAAAGGCCCGTTCCGGCATGGTTTTGAACAGGTTCCACACATCGCTACGGCGGAACACGCACAGCTTCATTGCGGTTGTCGCCTCGACGGAATGCCCCATTTCGCCCATCAACGCCGCCTGCATACCAATGAAATCACCGGGGAAAATGAAGTTCAGCACCTGACGCCGCCCATCCTGCAACGTCTTGTACCGCAGCCCCATCCCGGACAGTGCCGTGAAAAGCTGGGGTGAATTGGCCCCCTCCATCATGATCGGCGTACCGGCATCCACCGCCAGTTCGCCGGTTTTGAATCGGGTCATGAAGGCAACTTCATCGCTTGTCATTGGTGTGAACACCGATGATTTGCGCAGCGGGCAGGCCGTACAGGGCGTCGTCAATTTATTCTCCGTCCTATGTCACAGTTTAATGCACCACATCGCAAACCAAGGCACACGGGGCGCAAGTTGTATTCGGTTGAACAGGTGCTTTGATGCAAAGACTTCTGATCCTCGACACCCAGGTGTTCATCGCACGGGATCTGGCGGAAACCCTGCAAACGATCCTGCCCGACGTCGATATTGTGCTGCGCACGCCGCCGGATCTTGAGCCCGATCTTGAAAATGGCGAAATGCCAACGCGCTTTGATGCCGCGTTCGTCGGTGCCGACGTCAGGAAACTGCGTGGCGAGCCGGCCTTGGCGCTGTTGGCGCGGCTGGCCGACCGCATCGTTCAATATGGCGCGATGGAAATGACCGAACTGGAACATGGCGGCGGCGTGCACACCTTGTTATGGCCATTCTCTGACGCCGCCCTCAGACGTCTGGTCGGCGTCTGGACCGACGCGCCATAGCCCGGCCTGTGTCGAGCCCGCCAAGAAAGGCCGCAATCAGGTCGGCCTGACCCACCGTCGGTACCGGGCGCGCAGCGGCGGCGGGGGCAGGCGATGGTGAAGGCGGGCGGCGCGCCGCAAACGCCACCAACACGAGGCCCAGACCGCAATAAATGAGACCCATCAGCAACGACGCAATCAGCCCCCCATAGGCCAACGCCAGCCCTATCCACACCGCCGAGGTCAGAAACCCCAGCCCCAGCAGAAAACACAGCGCCCCCGCCGCACCAAAAGCGGTACGGCGCAAGGCAAGATTGATCCTGAAGCGCAGAGCGCCAAACATGGCTCAGCGCCGCGCACTGATCAGGCCGACCAGAACGCCGACACCAGCGGCAATGCCCAAGGCCGTCGCAGGGTTGCGGCGCACATAATCTTCGGCGTCATGGGCGCCCGACACAAGCTGGCGCTGAACATCTGCGATCTGGGCGGCCCCGGCATCGCGGGCGGCTTCGGCCTGACCCCGCAGGGTGCCGGCAACTTCTTCACCCTTGGAACGGCCAATATCGCCGATGGTGTGGGTCAGCGTGGCAATATCGGCCTTCAGTGCCTCAAGTTGCTCGCTCAGATCTTCGATGGTCGGGGTTTTGGCAGTTGCCATGATGGTGTCCTTTCGGTGGGCTATGTCAATTCACGTCACGCCAAGAACGCGCGACTCAATCGGAAGTTCCCGTAAAGTTGCGCGTCGGCGGATGGAACCACAATGCGCCCCGCAGTGTTTTCAGTGCAACACCCCTTAGGGCAAACTGCAACGTCATCTATTTGAGGAACTGAAAATGCTGGGTTGGGCCATTACATTTCTTGTCATCGCGTTGATTGCCGCGCTGTTCGGCTTTGGCGGTATCGCCAGCGCCTCTGCCGGGATCGCACAGATCCTGTTTGTTATCTTTGTCATCCTTTTTGCGGTCGCGCTGATTGCACGGCTGGTGCGGGGTCGCTGACATGACCCGCCCGGCGACAATCGGCGGGCCTTCAGACGGGCGACTTCAAGGTTTCCGTGCTGGCAAAGAACATGGCCTGGCTCACGGCCGAGCGCACCTGGTCTTCGGAATAGGGCTTGGAAATCAGGAAGGCCGGCTCGGGTTTGTCGCCCGTCAACAGGCGTTCGGGGAAGGCCGTGATGAAAATCACCGGGATATGATCGAACTGCGCCAAAATGTCGTTCACGGCGTCGATACCCGACGAATTGTCAGCCAGCTGAATATCGGCCAGAATCAGGTCAGGCCGCTTTTTCGACGCCAACTCGACCGCAGCCGCACGGGTGCGCGCAATGCCGGTGATGGAATGGCCCATTTCCCCGACGATCGAGTGCAAATCCATCGCAATGATCGCCTCGTCCTCGATGATCATCACCTTGCCTGTCATCGAAGCCTGCATTTCGGCGATGGCAACCGCGACAAGTGTGCGCGCCTCGTCGGCGGTGATGTCCATGATCTGAGAAATCTCGCGATCGGTGAAGGATTCGATGGTGGACAGCAACAGCGCCTCGCGGGTGTTGTTGGTCAACCCTGCCATGTGGTCCAGCGCCGCGGATTCCAGCCTTGTGCGCGGATCTTCGGTGTCGGCCGTGGGCGCGCCTGCGGTGGCCCAGATCATGTGAAACGCACGAAACAGCGCCACACGGGGCTGAAGTTTGCTTTGAAAGATCGAACGGTCCACCAGGATTGCCTCCAGGGTGGCCGCGGCATAACTGTCACCGGTGCGCTGGCTGCCCGTAAGGGCGCGGGCATAACGCCGCAAGAACGGCAGATCGCGACCGATCTGGCTGGAAAGGTCGGACGTGGACTGTGGGCTCATATGCGTCGCATCCTTGAAAGAAAAAACAACTTATCTTGGAACCAAACACAGGGCGCGGCTGTTCGTTCCCTGAATATGGATCTTTTTAACGGACCTGTCCCCGATGACTCAAAGCAGAAAGTCTTTCGACGTGATGCGACAAATCGATGAAAACCTGCGCCGAGTCTACCGCGAAGTCGACACACAAGACGTGCCTGACCGTTTCAAGATCCTGTTGGACAAGTTGCGCGAACAGGAAAAACCACAGTCCGGATCGTTGGAATGACCGTTCATCCCGATCCCCGTGACGAACTTGTGCAACATCTGCCCGCGCTTCGGGCATTTGCCATGTCATTGACCCGAAATTCCGCAGGCGCCGACGATCTGGTGCAGGATACCATCGAAAAGGCCTGGAAGAACATCGGTTCATTCACGCCGGGCACCAACCTGCGCGCCTGGCTTTTCACGATCCAGCGCAACGCCTTTTATTCCAGTCGCCGCAAGGTGAAGCGCGAGGTCGAGGATATTGATGGCGTGATGGCCGGGGCGATGTCGGAAAAACCCGCCCATGACGGGCGCCTGGCGATGAACGATTTCCGCAAGGCGTTTGAAAAACTGCCCGACGAACAGCGCGAGGCGCTGATTCTCGTGGGCGGCGAAGGCTTTGCCTATGAAGAAGCGGCGCAGATGTGCGGCGTGGCGGTGGGCACGATCAAAAGTCGCGCCAACCGCGGGCGCAAACGTCTGGCCCAACTGTTGCACCTGGCCGAGGGCGAAGACCCGACGATTTCTGACGCCAATACCGTCTCGGGCATGGCCCAAGCGCGCCACATCGCCTGACATGGTGCCCGGTCTCTGGGGTATAGGCGGCCTTGACCGCCTCGGGGTGCGTCTGGTGTTCATGCTGGGCCTGGCTTTGCTGCCGGTCGGGCTGATTGCCATGTTCCAGACCCACCGCGTCATGGAGGATGCGGCCGCGCGGCTGGATTCGTCGCTGTTGGGCGAAAGCCTTGCCGCCTCGGCCAATGAGCGGCAGCAGATCGCACGGATCATGGGCCTGTCCGAGGCGCTGGCCCTGATCGTGCCCAACCTTCTTGAAACACCCGAAGCCTGCAATGACCACATGCGCCGCATGGTGGCCCAGGTAGAGACCATCGTGTTTGCCGGCTTCACCGACATGACCGGGCACTTGGCCTGCGCGTCGCGCGATGTCGGGCAACAAACCGGCACGCCCGAACTGTCACAGCGCCAGATCGACCGCCTCCAGACCTCTGTCACGGTCAGCGCCCAGACTGCCCTCACCGGCACGGCAGCATTGCTGGTGCGTCATCCGGTTCGGGCAGGTGGCGTCGGCATCGGCTATGTCACCCTGACACTGCCCTATCACAGCGTCGTTCTGGGCCAGGAGATGACGCCCCCCGCAGCCCCTATTGACGTGCTGACCTTCGATACCGCAGGCACGCCTCTGACGTCGGAGCTGGGGCTGCGTTCGGTCGAGGGCCGCCTGCCCGCCAACCGCGCCCTTGCGAACCTTGCGGTGAATCACGGCGCGGTGTTCGAAGACGTTGATCGCACCGGCGAGGATCGGATCTATGCCGTCGTGCCTGTGGTACAGGGCCAGATCTTTGCCTTGGGTGTCTGGCCGAAATCTGCCTGGCGCGTCGGGGTCAGCGGTTATCTGGCCGCGCTCGCCTTTCCGGCGCTGATGTGGCTGGCCAGTCTGGCGGTGGCCTATTTTGCCGTGCATCGCCTGGTGATCCGCCATATCCGCACCTTGCGCCGCAACATCCGCACCTTCGGTGCCGTGCGCCGCATCCGCCCGTCGGACAACACCACCGACATTCCGATCGAGCTGCGCGAGGTGACCGATGCCTTCACCCGCCTGACCGAACAGGTGCTGCGCGATGAGGCCGATCAGGAAAACATGCTGCACGAAAAAGACGTGCTGTTGAAAGAGGTGCATCACCGGGTCAAGAACAACCTGCAACTGATCTCGTCAATCACCAATATGCAGATCCGCCGCGCCCGCCACGGCGAGACGAAATTCATGCTGCGCCGCTTACAGGACCGCGTGATGAGCCTGGCAACAGTACACCGCAGCCTGTATCAGGCCAGCGTCTTGTCAGAGGTGCCCGCCGATGAACTGATCGCGGAACTGGCCCGGCAATTGGCGCGCTCGGCTTCGTTGCCCGAACAGCCGATCGACTTTTCGATGAAGACCGATCCTGTGCTGCTCTACCCCGATCAGGCTGTGCCGCTGTCATTGTTGGTGACCGAGGCGATCACCAACGCCTATAAATACATCGGCCGCCCGGCGCATGGACAACCTTGGGTGTCCTTGGTGCTGCAACAGCTCGACAATGGTCAAGTGCAACTGAGCGTGCGCAATTCCATCGGCACCCCGGTGACGGCGCCGGATGCCGACGAGGTGTCTGGCCTGGGAACACATCTGATCAGCGCTTTCGTGATGCAGCTGGGCGGCACCCATGTGGCGGGCGAAACCGCAGATGGTGCCTATGAAGTGCAAGTCGTGTTCAGCCGCGCCGATTTTTCCAAGGACGCCGTCGACGCACCGCTGGCCGACACCGCTCAGTAATCCTTTTCGAAAAAGATCCCCAACGATGTCTCGCCGTCATTTCCGGCGCCGCCCTTGATCGTCAGGCTCGGCGTCAGATCAAGGTTCAGGTTGATCTCGGCCTGGCCTGTCGCGCCCACCGTGACATCTGTGTACAGTTTCTCGGACAGATACTTGCCCGCGCGCAGACCGGCGTTTCCGTCGGCGTCGGTGGTGATGTCCAGATCGTCCAACCCGGTGCTTTTGCGCAGATTGGCAATGATCCCGTCGCCACCACGCCCCGCCAGTGTCGCCACCGCCGAGGCCAGTTGTGCCGCCTGCAACGGCGAGATAGAGCCAAGCGCGCGACCAAACAGCAGGCGCGACAGCACTTCCTCTTCGGGCAGTTCCGGTTCGCTCAGGAAATTGATGCCGGGTTGCAGGGCCTCGCCTTCGACCACGATCAGGATCGTCACATCGTCCACATCGGTGCTGGCCACCAGACGGATGAACGGCGTCGTGTCGCCTTGCAGGCTGACGCTGCCCTCGACGAGGTTCAACCGCTTGCCCAGAATGTCCAGCCGCCCGCGCACCAGATTGAACTGCCCCGCCGGAATGATGTTCTGGGTCGTGCCTTGCAGGGTCAAAACCCCGTTCATTTCGGCGTCCAGGCCCCGGCCACGAACAAAGAACCGGTTGTCAGCGCGGATTGTCAGGTCCAGCGGATAAGGCCGCGCCGTGCCTCTTGCGTCGGCGCCCGTGCCGTCGGTTTCGATCAGCCCGGCCCTGGCCCGCGTCGCGCGCACTGCCGCCGGTTCGTTCAGATGCACCAACCCATCGGGGATCGGCCCCGTGGCGCCCAGCCCGGTGGACGGGATGCGCACCTCGGTTTCCACCAGATCCAACAGGCCGCTGACCCGTGCCCCCCCCGCCAACGGACCGTTCACCGTGATATTGCCATTGATCAAAGTGCGATACAGCCGCGGATCTTCCACCACCAGCCCGACAGCGGCGATGGTCAGATCGGAATCCAGCCCGCCGACCAGAGCAATCGGCCCAGTCACGGTGATGCGTCCGCCCTGCTGTTTGTCGCCTTGCAGGTTCACCTGCACGGTATTGCCGCGCAGCGCCGCCTCCAGCGCGATGTTTTCCAGCACCAGGTTCAGGTTCGGCGCCACCAGCCGCGCCCCGGTGCTGTTCATCTGCCCTGAAACCGACGACAGCGCCAGCGGGCCGTTAACCGCCAGATCAAACCCCAGCGTGCCGTCCAGCGACCGTGGCGCGATAAGCCCGTTGGCCAGGGCCAGCGGCCCCTGCCCGGTCAGGGCCAGATTGGCGCGGCTGAAATCCTGGGCCACCGTACCATCGGCGCGCAGGGTTATGCCACCCGGGCCCGTGCCGGACAGGTTGACGCCCAGTTGGCTGCCGGTGCTGTTCACCCGCCCGTCCACCGCGACAGGCCCCGACAGCGCCCCCGCAACATAGGGGCCGATGTCCGACAACCGGGCCTCGACGGCAAGATTTGCGTCACTGCCCAGAACGCTGCCTGTGGCGCTGGCCGTCAGGCTGGGCGTGGCGATGCGGAAGGTCTGCACCGCGATGGGCTGGCCCGCGCCCGCGCGCCGCGCCGCAAGTCGCAGATCGGTGCTGGCGCCCAGAATCCGGTCGGCCTCGGTCTGACCGACACGCAGGTTGGACCCGCTGACATCTGCCGTCACATCAAACACCGTCAGATCGGCACGGGCATTGCCCTGCACCTCGGCGCGCAGCGATCCGGCCAGCGGCCGGTTGGCCAGCGGCGCAAACCGCGACAGATCGCCGGCCCGCAGGCTGGCCTGACCTGCCACCATGGGATTGCCCGACAGCGCATCGCGCACCTCGCCGCTGGCGCGCAGCACCGCGTCTGCGGCATCACCGTCCAACGTCACCTGCCAGACCGCGCCCACCTCTTTGGCCAGCAGCGCCAGTTTGGCCTGTCCGCGCATCCGCACATCCAGATCGGCCAGATCGGCAATTGCGACATCAGCGTTCAGCGCGCTTTCCCCGGCCAGATAGCGGCCCTCGGCGGAAAGGGTGATCTGATCGTTGGCGATGTTCAGGCGCGGCAATTCCAGTGTCTCACCGCCCCGCGAGGCGCTCAGCCCCAGGGTGGTGGCACCGCGCAGCAACCGGTCAAGGTTGCTCTGGCCCAGGGTGATTGACCGCGCCTGTCCGTCCAGCACCAGATCCAGCACCGTCAGATCGGGCCGCCCCTGTGCGGTCAGCGTCAGATCCACCGCGCCGCCCAGGGGCCGCCCGGCCAGCGCCGACAGCGGCGCCAGATTGTCCGCTGACAGCGCCGCATCCAGCGTCAGCAAAGGGTTGTCGCCGGTAATTGCCTCGCCCCGCGCGCTGCCGGTCAGGCGCAGCCCCAGGGCAGCCGCGCCGAGGCGCAAATCATCGACCGTCACAGTGTCGCCCGCGCGCGACACCCGCGCCGCCAGATCGACCACGCCCGCAAGCAAGGGATCGACCTTGGCCAACCCAGTGCGCAGCGACCGGGCGCTCAGCGTCAGATCGCCCTCCAGCTCACTCAGATCCAGCCGCGCGTCACCGGTCAACGTCAGATCGACATCCCCCGCCAAGGGCCGCCCGGCCAATGTGGAAAACCGCGCCAGATCATCGACAGCAACAGTGGTGACCGTGCTGATGCGCGGATCGCGCTGCGGGCCAGACCCCGACCCGGACAGGCCGGTGATCGTGCCGCTGCTGTCGATCTCGGCCCCCACGCCGCTGGCCTGCGCCTCGTAATCCCAGCCCTGACCAGCGCTGCGCGCCAAACCAGTCAGCGACACCGGCCCCGACAACTGGTCATCCAGAACCGCCGCATCCGCCAGCCGGATATTCGCCCGCAGAGAACTGGCCACCGAGGTCAGATCGCCCGAGGCCTCAAGCGACAGCGCCGGATTGTCCAGGGTCAGCGCTGACAGGCGGGTACCGGTTTCATCCCGCTCGGCCCGCAGCACCACTTCGGTACGCCCGGCCAACAAGGCGTCGGCCTGAGGCTGATCCACCTGCAAATCGCGGGCAACGCCGGTCACCGCCAGATCGAAACTGCCCTGCAACGGGGCGGCCTGCACGTCAAGCCGCACCTCGGCGGCGCCGCCCAGATCACGCCCGGCCAGACCCGAAAACACCGTCAGGTTCTGCGCCTGCACCGTCGCGCCAAGAGTAAGGCGCGTGCCCGCGTCGCCAAAACCCAACTGGCCTTCGCCATCCAGTGCAAAGCTGGCACCGCTTAGTTGCAAATCGCGCAGCATCAGGGGGGCGCCGCTGGTCCAGGCAATGCTGGCCCGACCGGTGGCGCTGTTGCCCAGGGCCTGCTGCACCGCCGAATCCATTGCCGCCAGGCCCGTCGCCGAAAAATCGAGATTGGCGGTCACGCTGCGGGCGTCCGGGCCGTCGTCGGTGATCTGCCCGATGCCCGACAGTTCCACCCGGTCAATGGCGATGTCAGGACGTGTCAGATCGTCCAGCGTCACCTGTGCGGTCCAATCCTCGCTGACCGCGGCATCGAATTGAACGGCCAGACCCAGACGGCCCACCCGCGTCCCACCACCGCCAAAGGGCAACAGAACCGGTCCACCGCCGGGCGCCGCGATTTGCCCTGTCACGTCGATCACCTCGGGCAACCCCCCGGCGGCAACGGTGACCTGCCCCTCAAGGGTCAGGGCGGCGGCGCTCAGCCGCAACTGGCTGAGCGCAAAGCCCCCTTCCGGGCGCGTCATACCCCGCGCGATCAGGCGGATGTCGGGGCCGAAGAAGGGCCGGTACTGCGGCGCGAACACCGGCGCGATATCGCCGCCGATCTCGGCAGAAAAACCACGGGTCAACGCCGCACCCTCGCCACTGGCGGTCAGCGCAACCGTGCCGTCGATCCGCCGTTCGCCTGCGGTGTCCAGCTCGATCGCGGCGATGAAATCCGACAGCGGGCCGGTGCCGTCAACATTCAACCGCAGCGAAGGCCGGCCAGGCAGGTCCAGCAGATTGGCGGCGATGCCATCTTCCGCCTCGGTCACGTTCAGCTTCAACGCCAGGTTTTCGTCGGCATTGTCATAGGCGGCGTCCAAGGTCAGCGCGCCCACTCGGCCGTCGATCCGTTGCAGCGCGATGTTGGCCGCCCCGGCACCCCCATCCAGACTGGCGGAGCCCTCAAGCGAGACCACCGCCGCAGCCCCGAACAGCGCCGCGCCCAAATCGACACGCGCCGCCGCCACCTTGTCGATCCGCACCGACACCGGCAATTCAGGCAGCGCGAAAGGTGTCGCTTCGGGCGTTGGCAGCGCGGGGTCTGATTGGGGCGCGCGGGGCAGGATGATTTCGCCCGCCGTCAGTTGCCGCACCTCGAGCCGACCGCGCAACAGGGCGGCGCGGTTCCAGTCCAGCGTCACATCGCGCAGAGTGATCCAGATGCCCTGATCGTCAGCGATGGTCAGTTCATCAAGGCTGGCGACCGAGCTGAGTGCACCCTGAAAGCCGCGGATCTGAACATCGCGCCCGGCGCCCGACAGGTTATCCTCGATCAGCGTTTCCAGAAAACCACCGCCGTCGTCGTCCTGCGCGGGCAAGGGAGCGGCAACAAGCGTCAGCGTGACAAGGGCGCAGGCGGCAAGGCGGCGCATCAGAACGCCTGCCCGATGCCGACATACAGCTGCACCCCGCTTGAGGTGCCGCCAATCGGCGCCGCAACATCCAGCCGGATTGGCCCGATCGGCGTGAGATAGCGCAGGCCCAGCCCGGCCCCCCCATGGGTGTCACCATCGGTGCCAAAGCTGTCAGCGCTGATCAGACCGAAATCGGCAAAGGCCACAACACCGATGCTGTCGCGCACTTTGGCGCGCAGCTCACCCGAAACGCCAAGAAACGACCGGCCCCCTGTCTTGTCGCCGTTCACTTGCACGCCCAGGGATTGGTAATCCTGCCCGCGCACGGTGCCACCACCGCCCGAATAGAACCGGAAATCGTTCGGCACCCCGGCCAGCGATGCCCCCAGAATGCTGCCCCCCTGCACCCGGCCCGCCAAAACGACATCACCCGACGCGCCCAATGCGCGATAGGTGCGGGTGTCAAAGGCCAGGCGCGCGCCGGTTTCGCTGCCTGAAACGCCCAGAAACGGCATCACGTCGAGATTTACAAATATGCCACGGGTCGCGTCCAGTGGTGCATCGCGGGTGTCAAAGGTGGCGCTCAGCGGCAGGGTCAAAAGGTTGTATTGCGTCGTGCCGGTGAAATCGGTGATTTCGGAAAGGCGAAAGGCCAACCCCGCCTCCAGCGTCAGATGCTCGGTTGCATAGCGGGTGAATCCAAACCCCAGGGTGCCGGTTTTCGTGCTGTAGTCTGGTTCGTTCAACTGTTCGATCTCGGTCAGCAGGAACAGATCCGTGTCGGGATCAGGCGTTGCAGGGCGGCCATAGCGGGCAGAGAATTTGTAATTTTCGCCCCCCATGTCGCCACCGATGCCCGCTATTTCGCCCTCAAGGCGCAGCCGCTCGGCCCCACCCAGAAGGTTGCGGTGCAGCCAGAACCCCGACAGGCGCAGCCCCTCGACGCTGGACAATTCGGCACCAAACCCGATCCGGCGCGGCGCCTCTTCGCTCAGCGTGGCGGTGATGTCCATCGTGTCGCCCGGGCCCAGCGTCTCGGCCTCGCTCAGCGAAGCGGACTTGAACACGCCGGTGCGGCGCAGGCGGGTGACGGATTTTTCCAGCGCCTCGGGGGAATAAACCTGGCCAGTGGGCAGGCCGGCAATCTTGCGCAGACGCTCAGGGCGCACCCGATCGCCGCCTTTCAGCAACAGATCGCCAAAGGTCACCACCGGGCCCGGCGCAACCGCCACACGCACACCCACGGTTTCAACGGCATGATCCGCCGTCACCTTCTGGCCGGAAACGCCGGCCTTGGCGTGGCCCGCAATGCGCCATCCCTCGATCACCGCCGCCACGCCATCCCTGATCGCCGGGGTGCGGGCCGGCTGCCCCACGGCAAAACCGGCAGGCAGTTCGGTGCCCGGAACCTGCGGGCGCACGGCGGTTTCCGACAACCGATAGGTCGGGCCGGCCTGTATTGTCACCACGATGGCTTCGATCCGGGCGGGTGGTTCAACGGGCGGAATCGTCGCCGCCTCGCGCCCGTCGATCAGGATGTTGATGATCCCGCCGAACCGCCCTTCGGCATAGAGCGCCCCAACAAGGCGACCATAATCGGCCAATGCCGCGGCAAGCAGTTCCTGGGGGTCGTTCGTGCCTTCGGTCTGGGCGGCGACCAACAGCGAGGCCGCGCGCAGATCGCTGGCCAGCGCCGCATCGGCACCCGGCGACAGAAAATCCAGCCGGTCCAGCGCCAAGGCAGGTTCCAGCGGCACACCGCAGCCGATCAAAAATGCGCAAAAACGCAACCCATTTGGGGAAAACATACCTGATACACCGCCGCTTATTTTGGTCCAAACTTACAGGCACCCGGCACGATGTACAGGGAAATACGATCACATCGGCGGTGAAACGCCCCCCGGCGCCGTACGGTTCCCCTTCGCAGGCGCAGTTTCATCCGGCGCAATTTCATCCGGTGTGCGGGCATCTTGCGGCGCAAGGGTTTCGCCCGGTTGCGGGGTCAGGCCGTAAGGCGCCACCAAGGCCCAGATATGGGACGGGATCATCGTTTTCATCCGCGCCCGGCGTTCACGACGCAGGTGCAGTACCGTTTCAGCCGCCTTCATTTCCACCCGCGTGCGGGCAAATTCCAACCCGCGCGGCCCGAACCGTGGCATGATCCATCCCATCACCCCGCGCAACCAGTCGGGCATCCGGCGCAGCGGCAGCCCCCCCGCCGCCCGCGCGACATTGTCGATGAACCCCTTCACCGCCCCGGCCCGTTTGCCCGCCGAACCGGGGGTGTCCAGCACCACCTCGTCGCCCAGCAGGGCCAGCATCTCGGCGCCCCGGTCATTGCGCACCAGCAGCCACTGATCGCCCTGCCCGCCCATGTACCCCACGGTGATGTCGGCCAGAACATTGGTGTAATCCACGCAGGTGCGGCATGTCAGCGGAAAGAAATCGGGTTTCAACTGTGAAATCGGCAAGCGCAGAAACGGGATTTCCTGCCGCCGGCCATCATCGAAGCGCAGTTCAACGTGATAATCGGCGCGAAATTCGAGATAGCTGATGGTTTCGGGCCGGTTCGACAGCAACGCCAGAAATTCGTGAAACGCCTCGGTCGTGGTATTGTCGGAACAGGGCGTGCCGATGACATACAGCCGGTCGAACCCCAGCTCACGCTCAAGCGCGCGCAGGGCATAGACCTGGCACGGGATACCGATCAACGCCAGCCGCTTCAGCCCCCGGTCGCGCGCCGGTTCCAGCAGCGCCAGCAGCGGCGCATAGCCCATGCGCATCCCGCGCACGCGGGCCATATCGGCCGGATCGGTGACGATCACCGGCACCGGGCGCCAACGGTCGGCCGGATCGGGCGCCATGCACAGCACCCCGTCCACCGCCCCGGTTTCCAGCAGCCGCTGGGCCAGCCGCGTGGTGATACCTGTCCACTGCGCGCCGGGCGCGGGCGCGCGCAGGCGGGCGCGGTGCATCGCACGGTAGGGGCCAAAATGCGCCTCGTCGCCCTTGGCGGGATCACGGGCGCGGCCATGGGTGGCGTTTTCCAGCGCCGGATAGTCGGGCGCGATGAACTGGCACGCCCGACCACAGCGTTTCGCATCGGCCATGCGCGACACGCCGCAATCGGTGCACAGATCGCGCGGCGCGGGCGCGGCGAAGGCGGGCGGGGTCAGATCAGCCATGGCGGTGTGGGTCTTTGCGGTAAGGTTGGAATTGAGTATTTGAAGCAAGAAGAAGCAAGGCGCATGGTCAGCCGGAGGATGGGGCGGGGTCGGGCATCGGGGCGGGGTCGGGCATCGGGGCGGGGTCGGGCATCGGGGCGGGGTCGGCCAGCATCCGCACCTCGCGCTGGGGGAAAGGAATTGAAATGCCATGTTCCTTGAACGCATCCCACAGCGCCAAGTATACATTGCCGCGGATGTTGGTCAGCCCTGCCGTCGGGTCGGTGATCCAGAACCGCAGGATATAGTCGACCGCACTGTCGCCAAAGCCGGTGATGTGGCAAACGGGTTTCGGTTGGCCCAGCACCCGGGGCACGCCGCCTGCGGCAGCGATGGCGATGGCGCGCACTTTGTGGGGATCGTCCCCATAAGCGGTGCCGAAATGGATGTCGAGACGCACGAAATTGTCCGAATGCGACCAGTTCACCACCTTGCCGGTGATCAGGTCTTCGTTCGGGATCAGGTATTCCTTGCCGTCGCGGGTAGTGATCGCCACATAGCGCCCGCCCAGGGCATTGATCCAGCCGAAGGTTTCCCCGATGGAAATCACGTCGCCCGGCTTGATCGACTTGTCCAGCAGGATGATCACCCCCGACACCAGGTTGCTGACCACCTTTTGCAGACCAAATCCGAGGCCCACACCGATTGCGCCCGACAGCACCGCAAGGCCGGTCAGATCCACCCCGACGGATTTCAGTCCGATAAAGAACGCCGCGCCATACAGCAGCAGTTGCATCGCCTTGACCGCCAGCACCTGCATTGACGGGCTGATGTTGTCATTCCGGCGGATCTGTGCAGCGCCCGACTGCGTCACCAGCCGGGCCAGGGTGAACAGCACGCCGATCACCACCAACGCGTTGAGCAGCATCAGCAAGGACAGGCGCATCGCCCCCATCTGGAACGCTGCCCTGTCAAGCAGGGCCGCAACCTCGTCCACCAGGCCGAGGTAAAACAGCGTGACATAGATCCAAAGCCCCCAGCGCACGATCGTGCGCAAAGCCGGGTTTCGCACCAGCCGGGTGGCGAACACCACCAGCAACCAGGCCGTGGCGATGCTGCACGCCAGGACCAGAATAAACGACCGTGACGGGAAGATATAGATCCAGCGCATGATCCAGGTCGCGCCCCAGATCAGCGCGACAAACCAGATCAGCTGTAACCGCCTATTCACCACCAACAGCGCGCGCAACCGCCATTTGGGCCAGCCTTCCAGCCCGCGCATCCACTCGCGCATCCGTTCGGCCGTCAGCCGGTTGAGCAGCCAGGCCAGCCCGACGCAGCCGAAGATGATGGCAAACTGCGTCAGCCGCGACGGCAGCAGCATATTTGCCGCCTGCGCCGCGATGTAATGCCACAGCGTGACGATCTGGCCGATCAGGGCGGTAAGTATGCTGTCCATCATCTGCCTTGTCCGATCACCGCAAGCCTTGCACGCGCCGATCCGGGCGGCAAGCCGTCAGGCGCGGCCTGCCGTGGCCGACAGGGTCAGCGGATCAATGCCGAGAAGGGCCAGTGCGCCCGCCCATTTACCGCTGTCCGACGCGTTGAACACCACATCCGGATCGGCGGCGCAGGTCAACCAGCCATTGTCGAGGATTTCCGCCGCCAATTGCCCAGGCCCCCAGCCGGCATAGCCCAGCGTCAGGATCGACCGGTGTGGCCCACGCCCCGCCGCCAGATCCATCAGCACGTCCCGCGTCGCGGTCAGGGCAAAGTTCCCGCCCACCGCGACCGTGCCCTCGGCCGCGCGATATTCGTCACTGTGCAGAACAAAACCGCGCCCGGTTTCCACCGGCCCGCCAAAATGCACCGGCATCTGGGGGGTGGCCGGGCCGGTTTCAATGCTCAGCTGGTCCAGCAGCGCGGCGAGGTTGATCTGCGGCAAGGGCTTGTTCACCACGAGGCCCATCGTGCTGTCGTCCTGGCCATGTTCGCAGATATAGACCACGCTGCGTTCAAACCGCGGATCACCCATGCCGGGCATGGCGATCAGAAGCTTTCCAGCCAGATCCTGTGAGGTGTTTGAAGCATCCATGGCGCAGCAGTGACAAAGCCTGCGCGCCTGCGCAAGGGGTGCAACTGTCACAACACAGACATCGCCGCTTTGTGATTTCCAATTTCTGCGCTCGGGCGTAAAAGATCGTTCCATGAAAAGACATCGTACACATGCCGCCGCCACATTTCTTGCACTTGTCTTGTCCTCGCCTGCTGTCGCCCAAGACCCGGCGGACATGGCGCGCCTCGACATCCTGCCCGGCTGGCGCACCGATACAGGCACCCATATGGCGGCAATCCGGGTCACCCTTGCGCCGGGATGGAAAACCTATTGGCGCACACCCGGTGATGCGGGCATCCCGGCACAGTTCGATTGGGCGGCATCCGACAATCTGGGCGCGGTGCTGTTGCACTGGCCGGTGCCCGAGGTTTTTCACCAGAACGGCATGACCTCGATCGGCTATCACGATCAGGTGGTGATCCCTGTCGAGCTGACCCCGCGCCGCGCCGGCAAGCCCATCGCATTGTCGGCGCGCATCGACATGGGCGTCTGCGAGGACATCTGCGTGCCCGTATCGGCGCAGGTGGGCGCAGATCTGCCCGCCGGGCCAGTGCGCCCCGATGCCCGCATCCGTGTCGCCCTGGCTGATCGGCCGATGACCGCGCGCGAGGCGGGAGTGTCGCGTGTCACCTGCACCGTTTCGCCCGCCGCGCAAGGTCTGAGTGTGACGGCAACGCTGGACATGCCAACGCTGGGGGGGGCCGAATTTGTCGTGATGGAACTGCCCGGTGCGCCGGTCTGGGTGTCCGAGGCGGAAACATCGCGCAGCGGCGGCACCCTGATTGCGACATCCGACATCGTGCCGGGGCGCGGAACCGCGCTGACGCTGGACCGCTCGCGCCTGCGGTTCACGGTGCTGGGCACACGCGGCGCGGTCGATATTCAAGGCTGCGACTGACGCTCAGGCCGCCCGCGCCCGCAACAGCCCATAGACCAGCCCGCCAATCACATAGGTCAACAGCGCCATCACCGCGACCCCGGCCATGAACGCGCCCAGCGCCATGCCGGGCGTCGCAGCCCCCGGAATGATCCCGGCCAACGGCACAGCATAGCCGCCCGTGACAATCACCGCCCCGAGGGTCAGCGCGAACCAGATCGTCATGGCCGCCGCCGCCGCGACAAGACCCAGCGCGACGCCCCGCGCGCCCCTGCGAAAGGCCAGGGCGCGGCGCATGGCAGAAAACTGTTTGCCCAGATCGGCCTGCGCCGCCAACAGCGCAGGCACCACCAGCAGCACCAGCACAAAGCCAAAGCCCAGCCCATAGACCAGTGTGATCACCGTGGGCTTCAGGAACTGCGCCTGAGACGATGTTTCATACAACAGCGGCGCAAGGCCCAGAACGGTTGTGGCGGTGGTCAGGAACACCGGGCGCAACCGGTCGGCCGTGCCGTCAATGATTGCCGGGATCAGGCCACGCTCGGCGGCGTACTCATCCACGGTTGTCACCAGAACGATGGAATCGTTGATGATGATCCCGGTCATTCCAATCATGCCCACCACGGTGAACATGCTCATCGGGACACCCCAAAGGTTGTGGCCGTAGATCGTGCCGACAAGGCCGAAGGGAATGATCGCCATCACAACGCCGGGGCGTGTCCAGCTGCCGAAAATCCACGCGAGGGTCAGGTAGATGCCCAGCAGACACAACCCAAAGCCCACGGCGGCATCGGTCAGGAATTCATTTTCCTGCTCGGCCAGGCCCGACAAACGGGTGGTGACGCCAAAACGCTCTTCGATGTCCGGCAGGATTTCGGTTTTCAGTGTCTCGTTGATCGCCGCCGCGCGGGCCGGATCATCCTCGGATATGTCACCGGTCACGGACACAAGGCGCAGTCCGTTTTCCCGGCGCACAGTTGAAAACCCGCCGCGCCGGTCCACCGTCACGATGTCGGCCAGGCTGACGTAATCGCCCGCAGCGGTGCGGATCAGCGTACGGTCAAGGAAATCGGCGGTCAGTTCGCGCGCCGGCAATTCGACGCGGATCGTGGCCGACCGGGGGCCGTCGGGATAACTGGCCGCCTCAATCCCGTTCAGCCGGTCGCGCAGGGTGCGGCCCAAGGCGTCGATCGATACGCCCAGCGCCTGCCCCTGGGCCGTCAGATCAAGGATCAACTCGTCCTTGTCATAGGCCAGCGAATCCTCCAGCGCCGACACCTCGGGAAAGTCTGCCATGGTGGCTTTCAGGGCATCGGCGGCCGCCTTCAATGTCCCGGCGCTGGCCCCGAAAATCTGCACGGCCAAAGAATCGCCCCCCGGCCCCGACCCCCAGGACCGGAATGACAGCGTTTCCAACAGCGGATGCTGCGGCACTGCGTCCTGTAGTTCGGCCACGAAAGCGGCGCTGGAATAAGGCCGCAGATCGGCGTCGATCAACTCGATTGCGATACTGCCCAACAGCGCGGTGTCCTTGGCCTCGACGCCTGACAGGCCCCGCCCGGTGCTGCCGCCGATCTCGGCCATGGCAAAGGCCACCGGGTTGGCACCATGCTCGGCCTCGTACCGTGCGCCCAGATCTTCAACCGCCTTTTGCAGACTGCGCATCATCTCGATGCTGTCGGCACGGGTGGCACCGGATGCCATGGCGAAATTGCCACTGATACTGCCCTGTTCGGGGCTGGCAAAGAACCGCCACGTCACATCGCCCCGGATGAACAGCGCCGCCTGACTGACCAGTATGGCAACCACCCCCGCCAGAACCGGATAGCGCGCCCAGATCACCCCCGCCATCAACCGCCGGAAAATCACCCGCCGGAACCATGAAAACCCCCGGTTCACCGTGCGAGATGGCCAATCGTACCAATGCTGTTTCGCCGAATGGGCCATGGCATGCGCCATATGGTTGGGCAGGATCAGGAAACATTCCACCAACGACGCGATCAGCACCACGATCACGGTGAACGGAATATCCGAAATCAGATTGCCGAACCGCCCGCCCACGGCGACCAGCGCAAAAAACGCGATCACCGTGGTCAGCGTGGCGGAAAACACCGGCGCAAACATCCGTTGCGCCGCGTTGACCGCCGCCTGCACCGGGTTTTCGCCCAACCTTCGCACCCGGAAATCGGCGTGTTCGCCGACGACGATGGCATCATCCACAACGATGCCCAGCGTGATGATCAGCGCGAACAGCGAAATCATGTTCAGCGTCAGACCGGCGGCATACATCAGCGCAATCGCCGCCGTCATCGCCACCGGTATCCCCGCCGCAACCCAGAACGCCGTGCGCGCATTCAGGAACAGGAACAACAGCACCACGACAAGGCCCAGCCCCATCAGCCCGTTGTTCACCAGAATATCGAGACGCCCGGTGATCTGTTCGGCGCGGGTGCGGATCAGCTCAACCTGCACGCCCGGGGGCAGGCCCAACTGCATCTCGGCGGCCACCGCTTCGACCTGATGCTGGATCTTGATCGCGTCACCCTGATCGGTGCGATCGACCCGGATCGAAATCGCGCTGTTCGGACCGACGAAATAGGCGCGGTCTCGGTCGATGCCTTCGGTGCGCAGGCGGGCCACATCGCCGATGCGCAGCGTGCTGCCATCGGGATTCGAGCGCAGAACGATTTCGGCAATCTGGTCGGCGCTGCGTTTTTCCTGACCGGTGCGCACCCGCGCGCTGCCCGAAACGTCGCCGGCGGGCTGGGTTGCGGCACTGCGGGCAATGGCATCGGACAGCGCGCGCAGGGTGATATCATGCCGGATCAGCGACAGCGAGTCGACCTCGACCACCGTCTGCGGCGCGGCAACACCCTGAATCGTCACCCGTGTCACCCCCACCTGAAACAGGCGGGCGGTGAATTCATCGGCAAAGCGGCCCAGTTGATCCACGCCCACCGGGCCATGGATCACCACGTCGGTTACCCGGTCGCGCCAGGCACCGCGCTGCACCTCGGGGTCTTCGGCCCCCTCGGGCAGGGTGTTCACGGTATCGACCGCGCCTTGCACGTCACGGGCGGCGCGATCCATATCCCAGCCCGGCTCAAAGTTCAGCGAAATCCGCGCGCTGCCCTCGGATGACCGGCTTTCGCTGCTTTCAACGCCCTCGATGGCAAGAAGGGCCGGTTCCAGCACCTGAACAATGGCCGAATCAGTGTCTTCGGCCCCTGCCCCATCCCATCTGGCCGAGACAGACACGGTTTCAATGATCACATCGGGGAAAAACTGCGCCCGCATCTTTGGCGCGGCGGCAATTCCCAGCGCCAGCATCACCAGCAACAAAAGGTTGGCCGCCGTGCGATGCTGGGCAAAATAGGCCAGAATACCGCCCGCCACCGGAAATTGCCGCATCGCCATGGCCTAGCCCCCGATCCGCGATTCAAGCCGTTCGATCGTCTGGGCGGGTACGGAGGCGGCGCGCAGTTGCGCCAGAACCCGCTGTTTCGCCTCGGTCGGCATACGCGCGTTACCCTCGACATAGGCGATCAGCCGGGCACGGCGCTCATCGCTCAGCTCAACCATGGCAGGGACGACGGGGGGCGCGGCACCCGTCGCCGCGTCGCGCAGCGGGCGCACCTTGATCCCTGCGCCCAACAGTGGCGTACGCTCGGCCACCACATCACGCCCGGCCAAGCCGCCCGCCCGCACCAGAACATCGTCCGCCTGACGGCGCAGCACATCGACCGTGGCCACCTCAAGCCGGTCATCTGCCCCGATCAACAAAACACCACCCGCCGAGTCGACGGCAGTGGCGGGCAAACGCGCCACGCCTTGCAACGCCGGCTCGCGGATGTCGACGCTGGCAAAATCGCCGGGGCGAAACCCGGTGGCGCTGGCCAGATCGGCAAACAACAACCGCCCGGTCTGGCCCGTACCCACCGCGGCACTTTCCCGGCTGATCCGCCCGGTGGTGGCCAGGGTAAACCCGGTCACATCCAGCGAAACCGTCAGTTCCGCATTTGTCAGCCGCCCGTCAGCATCCAGCAACCGGGCATATTGCGGCGTCGAGACACGGAACGACACCTCAAGCGCGTCGGGGTCGATCAGTTGTGCCACCTTTTCGTTGTTCGTCACCAGCCGCCCGGTGACGATTGTGACGTCGCCCAACACGCCGTCAAATTGCGCCGTCACTTCGGTATCCGCCACGCGGCGGTTCGCCTCGGCCAGGGCGATCTGGCGGCGGCTGAGCTGAGTCGCGGCCTGATCCAGCCGCGCCTGCGCCTGGGCCTCGGCCTGGCGGCGCGACAGCACCGACTGATCGGCGGCAGCGGCGGCCAGTTCTGCCACCTCGACCGCCGCTTCGGTGCCAACGCCACGCGCCGCAAGATCGCGCTGGCGCTGCAACGCGCGCTGGCGCAGATCCGCCTGGGCACGGGCCGATGCCACGTCTTCACCCGCCAGACCGGCCGAACGGCGGGCATCGCGCAGTTCGGCCTGAGCGTCCTGCACATCGGTCTGTGCCACCTCGGCCGCGGTCAGCGCATCGGTGGGATCGACCCGGAACAACAACTGCCCCGCCGTCACGCGGCCACCGTCCTGCACCCCTTCGCCCAACTCCACGACCGCGCCCGCCGCACTTGCCCGCACCTCAAGGGTGCGGCGGCTGCGCAGTTCGCCATAGGTAGACAGCACCGGCACCACGGTTTCGGTGGAAAAGGGAATGACGTTCACCGCCAGCACCCGTTCGCGCGCCGGCCGCGGCGCGCCCTCCTGGGCCTGGCGCGCCTGAAACGCCTGGAACAAACCATTGCCCGCCAAGGCCAACAGGCCCAGCGTTGCCGCGAACAGCGCCAGACCGACCAGCGAACGCCTGAGAAACCGCATCGGCCACACCCCTTGAACACCACCTTACCTATGTAGGTGCAGCCACGGTACCGCCAAGGTGAAACCGCAACCGGTGTATCAAACGCGCGCGATGATTATTTCCGTCGCTGGTGTTCGTCCAGACGCGGCAGAATCTCGACAAAATTGCAGGGCCTATGGCGGTAATCCAGTTGCAGCACCAGAATTTCATCCCAGGCATCCTTGCAGCCCCCCGGACTGCCCGGCAGCGCGAACAGATAGGTGCCCTGCGCCACGCCGCCGCAGGCGCGGCTTTGCACCGCGCTGGTGCCGATCTTCTTCATGCTGACGATGGTGAAAACGATGCTGAACGCCTCGATCTCTTTTTCATAGACATCGCGGTGCGCCTCGACGGTCACGTCGCGCCCGGTCAGGCCGGTACCACCGGTTGAGATCACCACGTCGATGCCCGGATCGGCGCACCAGGCACGCAGACGGGCGGCGATGTCGGCCCGCTCATCCCGCACGATGTCACGCGCAGCCAGGGTATGACCCGCAGCCTTGATCCGTTCGACCAAGGTATCGCCCGAGCGGTCCTCGGGCAGGCTGCGGGTGTCGGATACGGTCAGCACGGCAATGCGCACCGGTATGAAATCGCGGGTTTCGTCAATGCGGGACATCGGGTTGCTCCTTGGATGGGGGGATTGAAACTGCCGGCCTCGTCGTCACGCCCGCCCGAGGGCCGCCAGCCGCAGGGCCAGCGCGCCGTAGATCCCGGCACTGAACCAGGCCAGAAGCCGCGCCCGCCCGCCGCCCAACCGCACGGTAACCCGCCCGGCAAAGACACCCACCAGCGCGTTCACCACGAATCCGCCCAGGGCCAGAACGGCGCCAAGCACCAGAAACTGTGGCAGAACCGCATGATCGGGCGTCACGAATTGCGGCAGAAAGGCCAGCACGAACAGAACCACCTTGGGGTTGGTCAGGTTCACCAGCAGGCCCTCCCGAAACGCCCGCGCAGGACGTACCACCGGCACCTCGACCCGTGGTCGCGCACGCAGCGTCGCCCAGGCCAGCCACAGCAGATACCCGACGCCCAGCCAGCGGATCACCTCAAAAAGCCAGGGCGCATGGGCGACGACAGCCCCCAGCCCCAGACCGGCCAACGCCACATGCACCAGAACGCCGGTGGAAATGCCCGCACTGGCCGCCACCGCCGGGCGCCAGCCACCGCGCAGGCCCTGCCCAAGGCAAAACATCATGTCTGCCCCCGGCGTCAGGTTCAGCGCAAGGGCGGCGGGCACAAACGCCAGCAAGGTCATCGGATCGACAGGTAACATGCCACAGATCTATCATCCTGTCCGTTCCCCGCGCCACAGGAATCACGCACCACCACGCAGCCGCGCCTGCAACATCAGCAGATCGGCCCATGCCTCGCGCTTGGCCGCCGGGTTGCGCAGCAGATAGGCCGGATGGAACATCGGCAAGACAGGCAGGCCCAACGCCTGCGCCCACTGGCCGCGCAGCCGCGTGATGCCCTTGCGCCCCAGCACCGCCTGACAACTGATATTGCCCATCAGAATCAGGATTTCAGGCTGCGCCAAGGCCACATGCGCCTCGACGAAAGGCATCATCATGGCAATCTCGTCCGGCTGCGGATCGCGGTTTTCTGGCGGCCGCCAGGGCATGACGTTCGTGATATAGATCGCCCGTTCGGTCGGCGCAGCCCTTGCCAGGCCGATCGCGTCGAACATCCGGTCCAGCAGCTGGCCGGCCCGACCGACAAAGGGCTTGCCGACAATATCTTCTTCGCGGTCTGGCGGCTCGCCGATCACCATCACCCGCGCTCCGGGCACGCCATCGGCAAACACCGCGTTGCGCGCGCCTTTTTTCAGCTCGCACCCGTCAAACCCCTGCATCGCCGCGCGCAGGCCGGTCAGATCGCCCACCCTGGCCACCGCCGCACGCGCCTGCGCCACGGGATCGGCCGGCGCGGGCGGTTCAAACACGGCCGGGCGCCCCTGCGGCAAGGCCGGGGGCGGCGCGGCCCTGGCCCGCCACGGCGCCTCGGCAGGCAGGTCATAGCTGTTGACCGGCACATCGCCAATCGCCTCGTCCACGCCCAATTCAAACTGCCACGCCAAAAGCGCATGCAGCGTGTCGCGGTCCATCTGAGTGTCCATGCCCGATTCCATTGGGCCACCTTAGAGCCAACCTGTCGCTTTGCCCACGCGCCCTGCGGCCTTTCCTGCCGAAAATACGCAAGCCCCATGTATCGGCCATCGCCCCCCGGTGCCACGGCCCGCCTTGACCCGCCCCAGTCCATTCAGGTAATCCGGCACAGGAATGGGGGACAGCGCGCATGGGCTTTCGGCACCGACACCTGCTGGGGATCGAACCTCTGCATCCCGTCGAAATCACCGCAATTCTGGATCTGTCCGATCGCTATGTCGCGCTGAACCGCGGCCCCCACAAACACGGTGATGCCTTGGCCGGGCTGACACAGGTGAACATGTTCTTCGAAAATTCGACCCGCACCCAGGCCAGTTTCGAACTGGCCGGCAAACGGCTGGGCGCCGATGTGATGACCATGGCGATGCAGGCCAGCAGCATCAAAAAGGGCGAAACCCTGATCGACACGGCGATGACGATCAACGCCATGCATCCCGATCTTCTGGTCGTGCGCCACCCCCATTCCGGGGCGGTGAACCTGCTGGCCGAAAAGGTGAACTGCGCCGTGCTGAACGCCGGCGATGGGCGCCACGAACACCCCACACAGGCGCTGTTGGATGCGCTGACCATCCGCCGCGCCAAGGGGCGGCTGCACCGGCTGACCGTGGCGATCTGCGGCGACATCGCGCACAGCCGCGTTGCCCGGTCGAACATCCTGCTGTTGGGCAAGATGGAAAGCCGGATCCGCCTGATCGGGCCACCGACGCTGATTCCGGCGGGCGCCGCCGACTGGGGCGTCGAAGTGTTCGACGACATGCGTGCAGGGCTTGACGGCGCCGATGTCGTGATGATGCTGCGCCTGCAAAAGGAACGGATGGATGGCAGCTTCATCCCGTCCGAGCGGGAATATTACCACCGCTTCGGTCTCGATGCCGAAAAACTGGGCCACGCCAAACCCGATGCCATCGTCATGCACCCCGGCCCGATGAATCGCGGGGTAGAAATCGACGGCACCCTGGCCGACGACATCAACCGCAGTGTGATACAGGAACAGGTGGAAATGGGGGTTGCGGTGCGCATGGCCGCGATGGACCTGCTGGCGCGCAACCGCGCCGCCACCCCGCCGCGCGAGGTGATGGTATGACAGACCCCCTGTCGATTGCCGAAGGCGAACAGGGCGTCGTGCGCATCGCGCAACTGTCGGATCCGTTGGCAAAGGCACTGGCCGCCGCCGCCACGCTTGATCCGTTGGCGCGCGCACTGGGGGTTGCATCGCTGGATCCCGATCACGTTCAGATTGTCGCGCTGCGCGACCTGAACGATCTTGGCCTGGCCGGTCTGCTGGAACAGGGCCATGGCATTGCGGGCGATACCCTGGCACAGGACAGCGCGCGCCTGGCACGTCTGGGCGGCACCGTGGCGATCCTGCGCAGCCGCGCCTTCGGTCCGGGGCCAAACGCTTTGGCCCCACGCCCCGATTGCAAGGTGATTGCGGCCTATCGCGACAGCGGTGCACCACCGCCCCGTCTGGACCCTCTGCAAAGTGGCTCGGCCAAGGGCAATCTCGGAGGGGGGAGCCCCGCCGCGTCGACTCCCGACCATCACGCGTCGCGGCGGACGCTGCTGATCGGGGTGGCCGCGGCGGGGCTTCTCGCCCTGGTGGTGCTGCTGCTGAGCCGGGGCACAGGATGACATCACGCACATCGCAGTCCGCCCGCAGACGGGACGACACCCTTGGACGCCGCGCGTTCAACCTGCCGTGCGACATCCGGAAAGGCACCGAATGAACCTGCTGTTCACCAACGCCCGCCTGATCGACCCGGACCGCGGGACAGACAGCCTGGGCAGCCTGCGGGTGCAAGACGGGCTGATCGTCGCGGGGGGGCCGGCCGACACGTTGGTCGACTGCGGCGGCATGTGCCTGGCGCCGGGTATCGTCGATATCGGCGTCAAGGTCAGCGAACCGGGCGAGCGGCACAAGGAATCCTTCCGCAGCGCCGGCCGCGCAGCGGCAGCGGGCGGCGTGACCACCATCGTCACCCGCCCCGACACCGATCCGGCCATCGACACGCCCGAAGTGCTGGAATTCGTCATGCGCCGCGCACAGGCCGACAGCGCCGTGCGCGTCCTGCCCATGGCGGCGCTGACCAAGGGGCGTATGGGGCGCGAGATGACCGAGATCGGATTCCTCACCGATGCAGGCGCCGTTGCCTTCACCGATTGCGATCGGGTGGTCGCCGATACGCGGGTATTTTCGCGCTGCCTGACCTATGCGCGGTCACTGGGCGCGCTGGTCATCGCCCATCCTCAGGATCCGGGCCTGTCGGCGGGGGCCTGCACCACCTCGGGCAAATTCGCGTCCCTGCGCGGCCTGCCCGGCGTGTCGCCGATGGCCGAACGCATGGCGCTGGACCGTGACATGGCGCTGATCGAAATGACCGGGGCGCGCTATCACGCCGATCAGATCACCTGTGCCCGCGCCTTGCCCGCTTTGGAACGGGCCAAGAACAATGGCCTTGCGGTGACGGCTGGCGTGGGCATTCATCACCTGACCCTCAACGAACTGGACGTGGGCGATTATCGCACCTTCTTCAAGATCAAGCCGCCGCTGCGCGCCGAGGAAGACCGCGTGGCGGTGGTCGCCGCGCTCGCTTCGGGGCTGATCGACATTCTCTGTTCGATGCACACACCGCAGGACGAGGAATCAAAACGCCTGCCCTTCGAGGAAGCCGCCAGCGGGGCCGTCGCCCTGCAAACCCTGCTGCCTGCGGCCATGCGCCTGGTGCACGCCGGTGCACTGGATCTGCCGACGCTTTGGCGCGCCCTGTCGCTGAACCCCGCGCGCCTTCTGGGTCTGCCCCAGGGCCGCCTCAGCCCCGGCGCGCCCGCCGATCTGGTGCTGTTCGACCCCGACGCGCCCTTCGTCATGGACCGGTTCAAGCTGCAAAGCAAATCCAAGAACACACCCTTTGACGGGCAGCGGATGGAAGGCAAGGTTCTGGGCACCTGGGTGGCCGGAGTCCGGGTTTTCGGAGGCTGACATGACCCTCTTCGGTTTCCCGAATATCTCGGCCGCAGGCGCAGATCGCGACAGGCGAGTCAGAAAAGTTTTCAATGCCTCCGGCGGAGGTATTTTCAGCAAGAAAGAGCAGCGGATGGCGCCGTGGTGATGCAGACATGGGGCCTTTTTGTGATTGTGGCGGCTTTGGCTTATCTGCTGGGGGCCGTTCCCTTTGGCATGGTTATGGCGCGGCTGTTCGGGCTGGGCGATCTGCGCAAGGTCGGGTCGGGCAACATCGGTGCCACCAACGTTCTGCGCACCGGCAACCGGCCGGCAGCGTTGCTGACACTGCTGCTGGATTCGGGAAAAGGCGCGATTGCGGTGCTTCTGGCGCGCTGGATGGTGGGCGATGGCGCGGCGCAGGTGGCCGGGTTTGCAGCCTTTCTGGGCCATTGCTATCCGGTTTATCTGGGCTTCAAGGGCGGCAAGGGTGTGGCGACGTTTCTGGGCACGGTCCTGGCGTTGGCCTTTCCCGTGGGTCTGGCGGCCTGTGCCACCTGGGCTGTGGTGGCGGCGGTGTTGCGCATTTCATCACTGGCGGCTTTGGTGGCGGCGGCGTTGACGCCTCTTGTGGCCTGGGGGCTGGGCGAGGGGCAGCTGTCATGGCTGCTTGCGGCGTTGGCGGCGCTGATCTTTTTGCGCCATTCCGCCAATATCGCCCGCCTGCGGGCAGGAACCGAACCAAGGATCGGTCAGAAGTAACCTCTGGCGGGGTGCCGCCCCGCATCATCGCCGGGGCATCGCCCCGGAACGGCACCCGTAAAAGCTCCGAATTTCGGCTTCAGTAGCTGTAGTCGGCATAGATGCGTTTCAGGTCGCCGTTCCATTTTCCATTGTAATCGGCCAACAGATCGTCGGCAGGGGTGCGCCCTGTTTCGACGCTTTCCTTCAAAGCGTTCAAGAAATGGGTTTCATCGGGGATCAAACCACCGGCGCCGGGCCGGGCGCGGGCCTTGAGCCCGGTTTCGGCGATCGCCACCACCTCGCGCGCCAGATCGTGCATCGACAAACCGCCGACCTGCGCCTGCAACCCTTGTTCCGAGGCCGCCACGCGCAGCGCCTCGCGCGTTTCGGCGTCCCAGCCTTTGGCCAGATCCCATGCCGCATCCAGCGCGGACTGGTCATAGGTCAGCCCCACCCAAAGGGCGGGCAGCGCACACAGACGCCGCCACGGGCCGCCATCGGCGCCGCGCATTTCGATGTATTTCTTCACCCGCGCCTCGGGGAACAGGGTGGTCAGGTGATCGGCCCAATCCGACAGGGTGGGTTTTTCACCGGGCAGCGCGGGCAGTTCACCGCGCAGGAAATCGCGGAACGACTGGCCCAGGGCATCAATGTATTTGCCATCACGGTAGACGAAGTACATCGGCACATCCAAGGCATACTGCACCCAACGTTCAAACCCGAACCCGTCCTCGAACACGAAGGGCACCATGCCGGTGCGCGCATCGTCAAGATAGCGCCAAACGCGGCTGCGCCATGATTTGTGGCCATTCACCTTTCCCTCGAAGAACGGCGAGTTGGCGAACAGGGCGGTGGCGACGGGTTGCAACGCGATGGCGACGCGCATTTTCTGCACCATGTCGGCCTCGGACGAAAAATCGAGGTTGACCTGCACGGTGCAGGTGCGGCGCATCATCTGGGTGCCGGAAGTGCCCACCTTGTCCATATAGCTGTTCATCAGCCGATAACGGCCCTTGGGCATCAACGGCATCTGGTCGTGGGTCCATTCCGGGGCAGCGCCCAAGCCAATGAACCCGACGCCGATCTCATCGGCCACCGATTTCACCTCGGCGAGGTGATGGTTCACCTCGTCGCAGGTCTGGTGGATGGTTTCCAGCGGGGCGCCCGACAATTCCAACTGTCCGCCCGGTTCCAGGCTGATGTTGGCGCCGTCCTTTTCCAGGCCCAGAAGCCTGTCCGCCTCAAGCACGGGTGACCAGCCGAAGCGGTCACGCAGACCGGACAAGACGGCCTCGATGCCGCGCGTACCTTCATAAGGCAACGGCAGCAGGGAATCCTTGCAGTAGCCGAACTTCTCATGCTCGGTTCCGATGCGCCATTCGGCCTTTGGCTTGCACCCTTCGGCGAGGTACTCGGCCAGTTGTTCGTGCCGCTCGATCGGGCCGCCGCCGGACTGGGGGATGGACATGGGCAAGGTCTCCGGCTGGATCAGGGGCTGTTCTTTGGGCCTGAGGGGTGAAACGAATTTGCCGCCTTGTCAATGCAGGCGGGCGCGATCACGCTGCCAGATCACGAACACCCCCTGTGCATCGCCGCGCGCCGCGCGGATCGCGGTTTCGCGGGCAACACCGGGCAGGGCGGCCAAGGCATCGAACAGGCCATCGGCACCGGCGGCATCGGCGGGAACGATCAGCGGCGGCGCGCCATCGCTGTGCAAATGCCACGCACGGGCGGCACGCACATGAAATTCGATTCGAACAAGGGCGTCGATGCTGACCGCAGCACCACCGCCGGGGCCAAAATAGGTGATCTGGCGTTCGTCCACCTCGACAACCCCCGGCCCGTCGGCCGACTGGGGAAAGCGCGCCCGCTGGCTGCCTTGCCAGGCCACAAAACCGCCGGTGATCGCCACTGCCACCCCGACCCAGCGCAACAGGCCCAGCGCCGACAAAGCCCAGTACAGGCCCAGAGCCGCCACCGCGCCGCCAATCATCGCCTCGCGCCACGGGCGCAGGGCGGCGGCCAGTTCGGGGCGGATCAGGCCCATGCCCAATCCCCCAATGCCGCCTGCCACAGGGCAAGCGCGGCGACCACCGCCGTGTCGGCACGCAAAACGCGCGGGCCCAGTGACACGGGATACGCCTGAGGCAGGGCGGCAATCCGGGCACGCTCGGCGGCGGAAAATCCGCCTTCCGGGCCGATCAGCACGGCCCAGGGGCCGCGCGGCGCATCGGCCAGCGGCGTGGCGGCGCCCAGACGGGTTTCATCACAAAACAGCAGGTGCCGGTCGTCCGGCCAATCGGCCAGCACCCGGTCAAGCCGTGCCAGATCATCGACCGGCGGCACGAAGGTGGCGCCGCATTGTTCCGCCGCCTCGGTGGCGTGGGCCTGCAATTTGTCCTGGCGCAGCCGTTCGGCATTGGTGAAATCGGTCTGCACGGGCAAGATGCGCGCGACGCCCAGTTCCACCGCCTTTTCCACGACGAAATCGGTGCGCGCCTTTTTCAGCGGCGCAAACAGCAGCCACAGATCGGGGGGCATGATTTGCGGCGCGGTCTGTGCCAGTGGTTCGACCAACCCCTTGCGACGATCATCACGCAGCACACCGGCCGCCCATGCACCCTGTACGCCATTGAACACCGTCAGTTCATCCCCCACAGCCAAACGCATCACCCCGAACAGATAATGCGATTGCGGCTGCGTCAGCGCGCAAGGTTGCCCCGGGGCAAAAGGATGGTCTAGGAAAAGCCGAACGCGCGTTGCCATGGAGTTATCTATATGTCCGACACACCGCGGATGCCAGCCACCTCGCAGGATGGACAGGTGGCCGATGCCGACCCGGGCAACTGGGTGGATCGGCTGGCCCCCGCCGCCACGCGCCCCTATCTGCGCCTGTCGCGCGCCGACCGGCCGATTGGCACATGGCTGTTGCTGCTGCCCTGCTGGTGGGGGCTGTTTCTGGCCATCGCCATGACCGGGCGTGCGGGATGGTACGATCTGTGGATCGGGGTCGGCTGCGCCCTTGGGGCCTGGCTGATGCGCGGGGCGGGCTGTACCTGGAACGACATGACCGACCGTGACATCGACGCCGCGGTCGAGCGCACCCGGTCACGTCCGATTCCCAGCGGACAGGTCAGCGTCAAGGGCGCGCTGATCTGGCTGGTGGTGCAGGCGTTGGTGGCCTTTGCGATTCTGCTGACGTTCAATGCCGCGGCCATCGCCCTTGGCATCGGATCGCTGGTATTGGTTGCGGTCTATCCCTTTGCCAAACGGTTCACCTGGTGGCCGCAGGTTTTTCTGGGGCTGGCGTTCAACTGGGGCGCCTTGCTCGCCTATGCGGCCCATACCGGCGACGTGGGCCTGCCTGCCCTGCTGCTGTATCTGTCGGGCATCGCCTGGACGCTGTTCTACGACACGATCTATGCCCATCAGGACAAGGACGACGACGCGCTGATCGGGGTCAAGTCCACCGCCCGCCTGTTTGGGGACAACACCCATGTCTGGCTGCGCTGGTTCCTGCTGGCAACGGTCACGCTGATGGCGCTGGCGGTGATCGTTGCGCTGGTCGGGCAGGCCGATGTTCTGGCCCTGGTGGTGGCGCTGGGTGCGCCTTGGGCGCTGGGGTGGCACCTGGCCTGGCAACTGCGGCGGCTTGACACCGAAAACACCGCCACCTGCCTGCGCCTGTTTCGCAGCAACCGCGACGCCGGTCTGCTGGCTGCGCTGTTTCTCGCCATAGCGGCGCGGCTCTGATTGCCCCGGTCGCGCCCGCGCACTAGACAGTGCGCACCATCGGAACTGACCCCACGAGGCCCGGATGCGCGTATCCACATACATTCCTGCCGTCTTCGCCTTCGGTCTGGCCGGGATCGTTGCGGTGTTTTCCGCCAGCGTTGCCGTGACCCAGATCGAAGACCGCTCGGCCGGGGCGATCGCCACGGCGATGCGCGATCAGGGCTATGACTGGGCCGGCGTTTCGGCGGATGGGCTGCAACTGCATCTCACCGGCACCGCCCCGGATGAAGCGGCGCGGTTTCGCGCGCTGACGGTGGCCAATGGCATTGTCGATGCCGCCCGAGTGATCGACACGATTGATGTCGCCGCCGCCGCAGTGATCGAGGCGCCGCGCTTTTCCATCGAGATATTGCGCAACGCCGAAGGAATCTCGCTGATCGGGCTGATTCCCGCCGCCCTCCAGCGCACGGAACTGCTGGACCGGATCAACCGGATCCCGAACGCGGGCAGCGTCAGCGACCTGTTGGAAACAGCCGATTTTCCACCGCCCTCGGGTTGGGACGCCGCGCTGGAATTCGGGCTGTCGGCACTGGCCAGGCTGCCCCGCTCGAAGATTTCGATTGCCGCCGACATGATGGAGATCGACGCGATTTCCGACAGCCGCGATGCCAAACGCCGACTGGAAAACGATCTGGCCCGCGCCGCGCCCCGCGGACTTGAACTGGAGCTGAGCATCGCCGCCCCCCGGCCGGTGATCACGCCCTTCACCCTGCGGTTCCTGATCGACAGCGACGGCGCGCGATTTGATGCATGTTCCGCCGCAACCGAGGCGGGGCGCGACCTGATTCTGGCCGCCGCCCGCGATGCCGGGCTGGACGGCGCCACCGCCTGCACCATTGGCCTCGGTGTCCCCAGCCCCGATTGGCCCCGTGCCGCAGTGGCCGCTATCAGGACGCTGGCCGATCTGGGGGGCGGGTCGGTAACGCTGTCCGACGCTGACATCACGCTGGTCGCCCAAGAGGCCACCGATGCCGCCCTGTTCGAACGGAAAATGGGCGAACTGGAAGGCGCGCTGCCGCTTGGTTTTTCGCTGTTTTCGGTCCTGCCCGAGGCGGTCGTGATCGACGGCAGTGGCGCGGGCAGCGGCCCACCCGAATTCATCGCCACCAAAGGCCCCGAAGGCAAGGTGCAGCTGCGCGGCCGCATCTCGAATGATCGGGCGCGCCAGGCCGTCGGCAGCTTTGCCCGCGCCCGGTTCGGCATGGACGAGGTAACAGATGCGATCCGCACCGACGAAACCCTGCCCGACGGCTGGTTGCCACGGGTTCTGGCCGCGCTTGATTCGCTGGCCTTGCTGCACACTGGCGTCGTCGTGGTGCAGCCCCAGGTCGTTGATGTTACGGGCACCACTGGCAACCCAGACGCACGCGCCGAAATTTCGCGCATCCTGTCGGCGCAACTGGGCAGCGCCGAAAACTTCAAGCTGCGAATCACCTATGACAAGAAACTGGATCCGGTGTTGGGTCTGCCCACCCCCGAGGAATGCACCGCCCAGATCAATCAGGAACTGGCCGTGCACAAGATCACCTTTGCCCCAGGCTCGGCCGACATCGACGACACCGCCCGAGAAACGGTGGACCGCATCGCAGAGCTTTTGCGCACCTGTGACGACGTGCAGATGGAAATCGGCGGCTATACCGACAGCCAGGGCCGCGAGGAAATGAACCAGCAGTTGTCGCAGGCCCGGGCGGGATCGGTGCTGAACGCCCTGGCGGCGCGCCGGGTCGCCACGGCCAACCTGACGGCCACCGGCTATGGTGAAGAACGGCCCATTGCCACAAATGAAACCGAAGATGGGCGCGAGGCCAATCGCCGTATTGAATTCCGCCTGATTGTGCCCGAAGACAGGGCTTCCGATACCGCTCCCTCTCAGGCGGCAACAGGTGAAATTGTGACAGGCGGGGCGGAAAGCGACAATGAACAGAACTGAATTCATCGTCGCCACCGCGATCATCCTGTTCGTGGCCTTCGCCTTGGGCTGGTTCGCTTGCTGGCTGGTGCACCGCCTGAGCCGGGCCAGCCAGAGCGATCTCGGCGCGCTCGACCAGATGGCGCAACAGTTGCACGAAGCCGAGGAAACCCGCAACGAAGCGGTCGCCTGGGCGCAGGAGCGCGAGGCCGAGCTGAAGAACCAACTGGCCCAGACCGAGGCCGAATTGCGCGCCGCCATGGAGGGCCTGCGCGACGCCCGTCACGAAGCCGAAGACCTGCGCGGATATATCGAGCGGATCAACCAGGCCAGTTGAAAGGGCTGTGCGCAGCGGCCCCAGCGACCACCGATGGGCGTGGTTCGCACCCGGAAACCCTCACCATGACGGGCAGACAGGTGCACAACGTCGGCCTGCTGCACCAAATAAAACATGTAATATGCCGGAACGGCATTCCTTTGGATCAGACCGGTCTCACCAGCGCGACAGCGCCTGTTCATCCTCGTCCCGCGCCGCGACCCAATGCGCGCCGGATGTGGTGATTTCCTTTTTCCAGAACGGCGCGCGGGATTTCAGGTAATCCATCAGGTACTCGGCGGCCGCAAAGGCATCGGCCCGGTGGCGCGCAGCGGTGGCGACCATCATGATCACAGCACCGGGCGCCAGCTGGCCGTAGCGGTGGATGACCAAGGCATCGGCCAACGTCCAGCGGTCGCGCGCTGTCTCGGCCATTGCGGCGATGGCCGGCGCAGTCATCGCGGGATAATGTTCGATTTCCATCACCTGCAAATCACCCGACGGGGTATTGCGCACGATTCCGGTAAAGCTGACCACAGCCCCGGCGTTGCCCCCCGCAAGCGCCGCAGTGAACCGGCGCAACTCATCACCCGGATCAAAACAACCGGCCTGCACCCGCACCGCCATGGCTCAGCCCCCGGTCATCGGTGGAAAGAACGCCACCTCGCGCACTCCGGCAAGGGGCGCGTCAAAAGTGGTCAGTTCCTGATCCACAGCAACGCGCAGCGCCGAAAGGTCGGCAAAGGCGGCGGCAAATCGTTCTTCCCGCGCCACCAGCTCGGCCACCAGATCGGCGACGGTGGCGGCTTCGGTCTGCACCTCTTCGCGCGGCAGGCCGATCCGTTCACGGACCCAGGCAAAGTAAACCACTGTGATCGTCATGGACGCACCTCATCGCGCAGAAACGGCAGGGCCTTGCGAAAGTAATCCCATCCGGTTGCCAGGGTAAGGCCCGCCGCGACCCACAAAAACCCGACGCCACCCCACCATGTGGCCACCATACCATGATATTTCCAGACCACACCCAGAACATCCTCTTCGTCACCCGCGATGATCCGGTCGAGGATTTCGGGGTCCATGCCAATGCTTTGCATGACGAAGAAATGCTCGAAAATGCCTTGGGCAAACAGGATCGACAGCGCAACCATCTGCGCCGTCGTCTTCCACTTGGCCAGCTTCGTAACCTTCAGCAGGCCCGCCGTACTGCCGAGGAATTCACGCAGGCCCGACACGAACACCTCGCGGAACAGGATCACGGTGGCGGGCAGCAATATCCAGGGATTCATCCCGGAAAACCCGGTGATCACCAGCAGGGCAATCACCACCATCGCCTTGTCGGCGATCGGGTCGAGCATGGCACCGAATCGCGATTCCTGCTTCCAGGCCCGGGCCAGATACCCGTCGATCCAATCGGTCACCGCAGCGGTGACAAACAGCACCAGCGCGAACCAGTCCGCCCAGGGGCGAGTGAAATACAAAAACATGATGGCGACCCCCGGGGCGGCCAACAGACGGAGCACCGTCAGGATATTGGGGATCGTCCATGTCATGCTGCACAGTTAACGCCTTGGCGCGGCAGTTGGAAGATGCAGTTGCGCGGCATCGCACCAATGTGGCGCGGGAATGTCGCACGGTCCGTCACCGCCCTTGGGCCTCTTGCGCGGCGGGGGCGGGGCGGACTAGCACTGACCCGAAAGCCGATCGCAAGGAGCACCCCATGGATGACACAAACGACATTCGCGCCGTGACGCGTCATGTGCTGGCCAACGATTTCACGCCCCTCGCGCGATACCGCTTCGAACAGCGCCGCCGCGATGGCACCTGGCAGGCGGTGGACCGCGAGGTGTATGAACGCGGCGGCGGAGCGGTGGCGCTGCTGCACGACTCCGAGGCGGGCACGGTACTGCTGGTGCGGCAGTTCCGCCTGCCGGTGCACCTGGCGGGGGGCGAAGGGCATATCCTGGCCGCGCCTGCCGGGTTTCTCGACGGCATGGCGCCCGAGGCGCGGATGCGGGCCGAACTGGAAGAGGAAACAGGCTATCGCGTTCAGGCGCTGGAACACCTGTTCGACCTCTACATGAGCCCCGCCTATGTGCCCGGCGCCCAAAGCTTTTTCCTCGGCCACTATCGCCGCAGCGCGCGGGTTGCGCCGGGAGGCGGCGTGGCCGACGAGGGCGAGGACATCGAGGTGGTACATGTGCCGCTGAGTCAGGCGGTGGCCATGGTGGGGCGCGGCGAGATCGTCTGTGGGAAGACGGTGATTTTGTTACAGGCGCTGGCGGGGCGGGGGTGAGGGTTTCGGCCCAGTGCGGACCTTCCTGAAACTCGCGGCGAACGTGCGGTTGATAGAGCAACCGTTGGTCTGGAAATTCGGGCATTGCCGGGTCGCGCATCCTGGCATTCCCCTTTCTGATTACGCATGAACCTCAGCCAATTTCAGCAGGCGGCAGGGCATGGGCGGGTTTTGGACGCTGGCCCAGGTCAGGCGGGGGATCATGGCCGCGAGATCGTAGCGGCCGTTGAAGCGGTATT
>Ga0100401_1000079_pt1 | contig 68926 bp, 52 predicted proteins | sample CryGeymeta201525_FD_80421 | JGI IMG/M metagenome (GOLD analysis project Ga0100401, IMG submission 80421) | Groundwater microbial communities from Crystal Geyser aquifers in Utah, USA - Crystal Geyser metaG 2015-25 | ecosystem: Environmental > Aquatic > Deep subsurface > Groundwater | place: USA... | reverse complement strand
CAAGTCGACATGGGGAATAAATCGATACATGAGGATCCAGAGTATCAGGGTTCCGGGAAGAGAGGAGAAGAATCATGTCCTTGGCCGAATTGCTGCTGTCTTTTGGTTGGAAGGTGTCGATGTCAATTCGGTCGATTTCACCATGAAAACCCGACCAGAGGGTGGGAATTCACAACTCCAGCGCTCACTGATGAAGATCATCCCCATTTCCGAGGAGGAACTCTGAGTTTTACCCAATCACAGCATTCAGCGTCGCGCTCGGGCGCATCGCATCCGATGTCTTGGCGAAATCAGGAAGGTAGTAACCACCGATGTCCAGCGGCTTGCCCTGCACACCATTCAACTCGGCGACAATCGCCTCTTCACCCGACGCAAACTGTTCGGCAATCGGAGCAAACTCCGCCTTCAAGTCCGCATCCTTATCCTGCGCCGCAAGCGCCTGAGCCCAGTAAAGCGCGAGGTAGAAATGCGAGCCACGGTTATCAATCCCACCAATCTTACGAGTCGGCGACTTGTCTGTTAGAAGGAACTTCGTCGTCGCATCATCGAGCGTATCCGCAAGCACCTGCGCCTTCGCGTTGCCATACTTGTTGGCGAGATGTTCAAGGCTCACTACCAGCGCGAGGAATTCACCGAGCGAGTCCCAGCGAAGGTAGTTCTCTTCAACGAATTGCTGCACATGCTTCGGAGCAGATCCACCGGCACCGGTTTCAAAAAGACCACCGCCATTCATCAGCGGCACGATCGAAAGCATCTTCGCGGAAGTGCCTACCTCGAGAATCGGAAAGAGATCCGTGAGATAGTCACGCAGCACGTTTCCGGTCACGGAAATCGTATCCTCGCCCTTCTTCAAACGCTCGCAGGTGAAGGTCGTGGCCTCCTCCGGAGACATGATCAAAATTTCGAGACCATCCGTGTCGTATTCGCCAAGATACTGGCCGACCTTCTTGATCAACTCCGCATCATGCGCACGGTTTTCATCAAGCCAGAAAACTGCCGGCGTATTCGAAGCGCGAGCACGAGTCACGGCAAGCTTCACCCAGTCCTGAATCGGCGCATCCTTGGCCTGGCAGGCACGCCAGAGATCGCCGGCTTCCACCTCGTGTTCCAGCAAGGTCGCTCCCTTGGCATCGACCACGCGAATGCTTCCCTTTCCGGGGGCGACGAAAGTCTTGTCGTGCGAGCCATACTCCTCGGCCTTCTGAGCCATCAGACCGACGTTTGGCACAGTGCCCATGGTCGTCGGATCGAAAGCACCGTTCTCACGGCAGAAATCAATCGTCGCCTGATAGACGCCAGCGTAGGACGAATCGGGAATCACCGCGAGGGTGTCCTGCCGCTTGCCTTCGGCGTCCCACATTTTCCCGGAATCACGAATCATCGCGGGGATCGAGGCATCAATGATGATGTCACTCGGCACGTGGAGGTTGGTGATGCCCTTGTCGGAGTTCACCATCGCCAGCGCCGGACCGTGCTCGTAGCAGGCCTGGATGTCCGCTTCGATCGCCGCCTTCTTGTCGGCCGGAAGCTGATCGAGCTTGGCAATCAAATCACCGAAGCCGTTGTTGAAATCCACGCCGAGCGCATCGATCTCAGCACCGTGCTTGGTCAGCAGGTCGCGGAAAAACACGCGGACGCAGTGGCCGAAAATGATCGGGTCAGAAACCTTCATCATCGTTGCCTTCATGTGCAGCGAGAAAAGAATGCCTTCCTGCTTCGCCCGCGCGATCTGCTCACCAAGGAAGCTGATCAGCGCGGCTTTGCGCATCACCGTGGCATCGAGAATCTCACCTTCTAACAGAGGAGCCGCAGCCTTCAAAGTCGTGACGGTTCCGTCTTCAGCGACGAACTCGATTTGGAAAGTGGTGGCTTCTTCCAGCGTGATCGACTTCTCGTTCGAAGCGAAGTCATCCTTGCCCATCGTCGCGACGTTCGTCTTCGAGTCGCTTGACCAAGCACCCATGCGGTGTGGGTTGGCCTTGGCGTATTCCTTCACGGCCTTCGGCGCGCGGCGATCGGAGTTGCCTTCGCGGAGCACCGGGTTGACGGCACTGCCCTTGACCTTGTCGTAGCGCGAACGGATGTCCTTCTCCTCATCGGTCGAGGGCTCGTCAGGGAAGTTCGGCAGCGCGTAGCCCAGCGATTGGAGCTCGGCGATGCAGGCCTTGAGCTGAGGCACAGACGCCGAAACGTTCGGCAACTTGATGATGTTCGCCTCAGGCGTCTTCGCGAGATCGCCCAACTCGGCTAGCGCGTCATCGATGCGCTGCTCGTCCTTCAGAAATTCCGGAAACTGGGAAATAATCCGAGCGGCCAGCGAGATGTTACGGGGTTCCACCTTGATGCCCGAGGACGCCGTGAACTTGCGAATGATCGGAAGCAGCGAAAAAGTGGCGAGCGCGGGGGCTTCGTCGGTCTGAGTGTAGATAATGGTAGGAACCTGGGACATGATGGCATCTGGACTGGTTTCGTCGGACGTGGGTTTAGTGCACCGGGCGAGCCGGGTCAAAGGATTTGCCGTCAAGACACCCTCGATGCCACGACTCCAGGTGAAACTCGCGACGGAAGCCGCAGATCACCTCTTTCACCCAATGAAACGAAGACTCCACAAATGGGCCCTCCCACACCTCAACTAAGGCCGCTTGAGCGTCATCGTGCCGCGATCGGCCTTCGATTCGTAGCTCGCCTTGAACTCCGTCGGCGTCAGCTTGCCCTTCACCGAATAGGTCCCAAAGCCTGCCGGAAGCTCCATTTTCCCCTCCAGCGGCAGATTCCCCTGAGCATCCGGTGCGGCCGCAGTGGTATGGGTGTAGTCGCCAAAATGCACCAAACCCCAGCCCGCCCGATAGCGAAAATCATAGTGGCCCGCCTTTTCCTTGCTCGGATGCACCAGGCACCAAAGCGGGCCCTCGTGCCCATTGACCTCGCTTTTCCACTCGCCGATCCAAGGCCCCTCGACGGTGGTCGGTGGTTTCGGCTGGGCGAGCGTCTCTTTCGCGAAATCCCGCGTGTAGGTTCCGGGCACGCAGGAAGCGAGCAGCAGTAGTGGCAGAAAAAGAAGTCGGTGCATGGATCGGATCATCTCTGCTAAAGACTCGCGCATGCCGCCCCGCGAGTCCACCGCCGATGCCGAGAAAAAAGTGCGCCAGATCTATGCCGAGTGGGAAAACCGCCCGCTCGAACGCGCCTGCACCGGCATCGCGAAGTGCTGCCATTTCAAACTCAACGGCCGCACACCCTACCTGACCCGCGGCGAAGCCATCGTCGCCGCCCGTGCCTGGCGTGCCGCCGGCCGCAAGGAAGTCGTCCCCGCCCCCGACGGCTGCTGCCCTTTCCTGAAAAACGAGCGCTGCCAAATCTATGACGGTCGCCCCTTCGGCTGCCGCACCCATTTCTGTGAAGCCGCCGGCGGCCCCGCATCGCGAAAGGAAGTCCGCGACCTCATCCAGCGACTCGAAGACATCGACCACCAACTCGGCGGCGACGGCCCCGTGAACTTCGTCACCGCCGTGACGGAGGCGATGGGCACCGTCGGTCGATAGAACCCTCGCGTCTTTCATCGGGAAAGAGGCTCTCAATTTGATCAATCGGATGATCTGCTTCGTTGATGACTATGTTCACTCGTCGCAATTTCGTTCTGATGGCAAGTTCATACAGGCCCGGCCATCCTTCAATTTTCAGAAGTGACCATCCCGCGATTCGTTCCCTTCGAAAGCTCCCATTCCAGTCGCCACTGAATCTGATTGTCGTGTCGTTGACCTTCCAAACGCCGACCCTCCGACCCTGTATCAGAGGAATTGAGGCAAATGACACACCAATCAGAGCAACCATAAGAAGAATCGGGGTGAGCACACTCACCCCGAGGTCCGGTAAAGTCTGGTAGAAGAATCCAGTCCACACCAATGAAATTTGCCAACCTTCACCTTGCGGAAATCGTCTTCGAAACAGCGGAAGAGAAGCGGCTCGTTACACGCCCAGTCGAGCATTTTGGAGAATTCCTGCTCAAACAGCTCTCCCTCTCGGAGGTCATCGGACTTGATGTAACTGCCAGCATCAAGAAGCTCCCCTACGGCAGCAGGATGGAATCTTGAAGCCAGCATCGATTCAGATAGCTCGCAAGCGCCGCAGAAAATCCTCTCCATCGACAAGCTGCACGCGTCCGGAGTCAATATCATCGGCCCGACTGCGAAGCTCAGCAAGCCACTCAGTGCTGAGATCACCGTCATCGACAGGTGCCACGAGGCTGACGAATTCATGCCGCTCGTCGGCGCTGAGTTCGGCATAGCTTTCAGCCAAAAGACGGACTTTCTCGGAGACAGGCATGGCCGAATACTACCTCATGCCTGCGTTCATTCCAGCTCTTTTCAACCAAGCCACACCCACTGGAACCAAGCAACAAATCTCCTCAACTCACTCCTTCACCGCGTTCAACCGAATCACTTCCCTTTTCCTTTCCGTCTTCCGCGGGCGAGGAGCCAGGCAAAGAAATCGTGGGCTAGCTCGCGTGCTTCGTCCTTACTTCTGCCTTCCTTCCTCAGGAAGCCTACTACGGGATCGTAGAAGGCTTCGCAGAGTTCACTCAGGGCCAGGCGGGCATCTTCGGTCTCGCCTTTGGCGGCGATCACGGGGGATGATGGAGAGAATTTCCTGAGAAACTCAACGTGAACCGTGGCTGCAAAATGGAAAAAAAATGAAATTGCAAAAGGAGTCGCCACCAAAAGGGTCCCGATTGAGGCGTTTTTAGCGCAATTGGGGGGATTGCGGTCTTGAGGTGCCGTAGTCAGACCCGCTAATGACTTGAAAAATCCTATTTGCCGCTGGTGAATGCGGGGATCTGGAATATTACTTTGTAAACACCGCCGCAGGACTTATCAGTTCCGAGCCGAGGTTTAAAAAAACACCTTCATTTATGAAACTTGCAAACGCCTTTCGTCGGTTGAATCGCGTGGGAGCCAAGCAGCGCGGCTTCTCGCTGATTGCCACCCTTTCGGTAATGATCCTGCTGTCGCTACTCGCGGTCGGAATGCTCTCGCTATCGACCGTTTCGCTGCGAAACTCGACGCGGAACGCCGGGATCGCCGAGGCCAAGGCGAATGCGCGCCTGGCCTTGATGCTTGCGATTGGAGATTTGCAGAAAGAAATGGGGCCTGACATGAGGATCAGCGCTGAAGCGGCAGTGTTCGACCAGAGTCCTGAGTCGGAAGAGATTGACGGGGTAGCGCAGCCGAATTGGTTGGCGAGCTATCACTCTTGGGGTGACTGGCTGAATAACGACTACACCCTCCCGGATGGAGGAGGAACCCTGAAAATCGGGGATACCTACGAACCGATGCGGAAGAAAATGTTTCGCCGCTGGTTGCTGTCGATGCCCAATCAACTGAATCAGGATGTGGACGCCGCAATGAGTGACGGTGGCTGGGATGAAGCGGACTCGGTGATCATGGTGGGGGAAGGTAGCCTTGGAGATGTGGCCAAATCGCGCCCCGAACTCGTGACCCGGGCCTACGCGGTGCCGGTGGGCGACCGGGGATCACAGGCTTGGTGGATTTCCCCCGAGAACCATAAGGCCAGAATCGACCTTTCCGCCCGGGCGCGGGTTATGGGAACTGCCGAGTGGGAGACTTCGCAAGGCGATACGGGGGAGGTTGGAGTCGGTGCGCTCGATGAAATGGCCGAGTTGAATAAAGAGACGTTCCCCTCTGAAAAGCTCGTTTCGGTCGACACCTTACGTGCCGCAGGAATCCCCGAAGATGCGGTGGAATCCCGGTTTCATGATTTGACAGCGAACAGCAGAGGGGTGCTCGCGAGTGTCCGCACCGGACATCTGAAAAAGGATCTCAGCCTGCTGTTCGAGCAACCGAACGCAAAACTCCCGAACCCTTTCCGTTTCAATCCGGTCCGGGATATCCGGGAACCGTCGATCCGCCCGATGAGCTCGGAACTGGCGGCCAAAAACCCTGTCATTCCCAATCGGCATTTCGCCTCATGGACCAACATGCGGCACTACTACCGCATGTACCGCAGTGATACGGATGCCACCCGGACGGAGCAAGGTGTCACTGGAGCTCTCGACTGGAAAAGCAGCAAGCCCTCCACCGACTTCGCGACTTCGACCTCGATGCAGCAGACCAATCCGCGTTGGGATGGGTCGAACCACTACTGGCGGGCACCGGTCCTGGCAAAACTGACTTTAGTCTACAGCTTGGTGGCCAAGCCGGGCTCTAGCCGGGAAAAATACCGGTGCCTCCAGTATTACAGCCCCGTCTTCACGTTCTGGAACCCCTATAACACCCAAATGGTCGTTCCATCCGGCCAGATGACGATCTCTTCCAAGGCCTACAGAATGTGGCCCACCAACATGGCATTCTATCTGAACGGTGTCTATAAAACCAAGAACGGGTATGCCGAGGCGAAGAACTTTAACGGGAAGCTCAGTTCCGGGGGGAGGGGCGACATCATATTCGAGCCCGGGGAGTTGAAGGTGTTTTCCATGAAGACAACCATCGACAGCTCCACAGGAGGCGGTCTGGAGGCCGAACTTGTCCCCGGCTTCGATCCGAATGTGGTCGTGGGGGATGAGCGGACTTGGACCATCGGCAGCGGGAACAATGGGATTAAAGAATTTTCCCCGTCAGAGAAGCCCGGTGTCTCCTACGAGTTCTCCTGTGCCCAGTGGGGTGGCGGAGTGAACGTGGGAAACACCCCAGGCGCGATGTTCATCGAATCGTCATTGTCGGGAGGATCAGGAAAATTGCCCATGACGTATTCGAATGACTGGTTCCAACGGAGTCCTGCCCGGCCCGATCAGACCAACACCCCGATTACCCCTCCCGGTGCGGGCAATCTTGCGACCTGGGAGTTCGACGGGAACCCAAAGATCGTGGCCTACGCGCAAATGGCGATCAAGGGGCTGTTCGAGTTCGATTACCCGAGTATCAGTTGGGCTAGGGACTGGCGAAGCCGGAACTGGATCCAGGCCCCGCCATTCTACTTTGGAAGTGGGATGTACATGTCCCTTGATGACACGATCGCCCACACCCAAAGGCTGGACTGCCCGTACATTGTGAATTTCGGCCCCACCACCACTTTTGGCATCAGCAAGATCATCGGGCAAATTGGCGACAAGGCCTTCCTTGGTTCCGGCGCTCCCGCCTACGAACAGGTCACCTCGGCGGCCATGCTGGAACTCCCCACCGCGCCAATCGGCAGTCTCGCTGGCTTTGCCGGTATGCGCATCAATCCAGGCTGGGTGAAGCCCAGTCAGTATCTGAAGCGCGGCCTGAGCTCCTCGGACCCACTCCAGCTCAAGCCTCAGCAATTTTCCGGAGACGGCAGCAGTGTGGCGAAATGTTCGCTCTATTCATCCGAAAGCAAGCGGGTCGCCTATCAAAGTGGCGTCACCGGCCCCGGCATCGGGAATTCCTTCATGCACCCGATGCTGCCAAGAAATGACGTTTATCGGTTCATCAACAACTCAGTGAGCCGGGACGTCATCGACCGGACCAACCCCAGCGTGACCGAGGAAGTCGATACGCAGGCCTACTGCGACTACTGGGATCATGTGTTCCTGCTCAATGACGCGCTGTGGGATGATTACTTTGTCTCCTCCCTCGCCGACCAAGGTCGGCCCGGTGCGAGTAGCGGGCTCAGCCTCGATAACAACATCGACCGGCTGATCGAAGGCGACCCGATCGCCAATTCGCGCTACCGTTTTCATTCTGGGACCGGGGAACCCTCAGAAATCAAGGAGAAGCTGGCGGCGGAGGACGGCTACCTGAAGGCGGCGGCATACCTGATGGTAGATGGCATGTTCAACGTCAACAGCACCTCCGTCGACGCTTGGCATGCCCTGTTCGCTGGCATCCGCGAGCGCAAGGCGGTTTATCGCGACGGATCCGGACGATTGAGTGAAATTGATGTTCCCAATGATCACATCGCGGTTACCCGCTTCAACACAGAGGTTTCCGACAAGGAGATGGATGACGCTGGACGGGGCGTCACCATGCCCGATGGCTCGAGTGGCTGGTCCGGCGTGCGCTTCCTGAATGACGATCAACTCAGGAAACTGGCCGAGGAATGCGTCAAACAAGTGAAACAGCGGGGACCCTTCCTCAATTTCTCTGAATTCATCAACCGCCGCTTGTCCAATGACGATCTCGGCTTGATGGGCGCGCTGCAGAGTGCTATTGATTACGATGATCGTTCACCCGATTCCTCGTCCATCAACTATCGCTACAAGAGTGACCCAGTGTTGATGCTGAAGGCGGCGGATCTCGGAAGAAACAGCTTCAGCACCCCCGGTGCGGCCGAAGGATCGCGCTTGGCCGGGATTCCCGGCTATGTGATCCAGTCCGACCTGCTCAAGCCGATCGCCAACACGCTTTCTGTCCGCGACGATACTTTCCGCATCCGCGCTTATGGAGATGCCAAGGATGCCAAAGGCACGGTGCTCGCCCGCGCGTGGTGCGAGGCCATCGTTCAGCGCGTCCCGGAATACACGGACCCCGTGAACGATGCATCCGTGCCCGCGCGCTTGCTTAGTCCCGACGGCACCTTCAGTGACAATGGCGCGCTGTCCGACACGAACCGCAGGTTCGGGCGGAAGTTTGTCATCGAGAGTTTCCGCTGGCTCCATCCGGATGAAGTCTGATTCACTCCTCTCTTCGGTTTCCTTATGAATAACTTACTCTTGCCCCTTTTCATGGCTCTTGGAACCGCTGCTGCCTTGGCAGCGGAAGATGCTGAGACCGATAGCAACGAGCGCGCCCCGCGTGGCCGCGTGGCGTCGTTTGTCTATACCAGTCTGCCGAAGGATTTCGAAAATCCGGTCACCGTCATGGCCGATGAGAAAATCAGCCAACTGCTCCTTTCGAAGCTCTCTCCCAGTGATCCGGTGAAGATCCCCGCAGATGGTATTCTGCGCATCGTGCGCGAGGTGAAGAACGCCGAGGAACCGGAAACACCCCAATACCTGACCCTCGCCCAAGCCGCCATTCCCGAGTCCGTTGTCAACGCCGTGGTAATCCTCATGCCCATGGCGGATAATTCCAAAGGCTTGCTATTCAAGACCAAGGTACTTGACCTTGCCGCGTGTAAGGGTGGTGACAGCATGTTCTTGAACATGACCAAGTTCAAGATAGGCATTGAAATGGGAGAGGAAAAAATTGGTGTCGGCCCCGGCCAACTGACTACCCATAATCCGCTTGGCACCGCAAAAACAGTCAGCCTGCCCATCCGCTTCAGCTATTTCCATCCAGTGCGGAAGGAATGGGCAATGATCACCGCATCGACAGTGGCTCTGTATTCAACCCGCCGCGAACTATGCATCTTCACTTGGGACGAACGATTCAAGCGTGTGGATTTTGAGAGCATCACGCTGCCGTCGTTGTAGAGGCATGAGATGAGAAAGGGAACTAGGGAAGCGCTGAAATCCGCATCGCTTTCGGCCAAGAGATGGACTTTCTCGGAAATCGCCATCGGCGAAGGATATCCGCGTTCATTCCAGCCCTTTTCAAGAGGGTCTGAAGGCTTGGCGTAAAACCTCGTCTACTCACTCCTTCCCGGCGTTCAGCCGAATCACCTCAATCCCCAACGGGCTGCGCGGCTTCTCGCCATCCGCGCGATAGAAGACCACGATGCTGTGCTGGCCGGGGCCCTGCTCAAGTGACCTCGAAACCAAACGCTTAAAACCATTGCCCCTCGACAAACCCACTTGAAAACCGATCGGCTTACCGGGGTTCAAAGTTCGCATCACTGGGCGCTTCGGTGGCAGGGCAATCTTCTCCGAATCATAGACCACCGCCACCGTTCCAGGCGCGACATTCACCAAGCTCGCCTTGCCCGGGGGAAGATTCGCAGGAATCACGAACGACGATGGCTTGTCCCAAGTGTTGTCCTTCTGGCCGCGCCACATCACGACGATGAAGTCGCCGTTCTCCGGCGGCTGGATGCGATGCCATGGCTCGCTTTCCATGCCGGCCTTCGGCACACGAAAAATCAACGGCCTAACACCTCCAGGCACCGTCACCGGCGCGCTCATGCTTCCCATCCTCAGACGCAACGAACCACTCGCCTTTTCCTTATCATCGCCCGCTGCTACCATCACCTCCAACTCCACCGGCGGCAAACTCCCCGGAGGCGCGGGCAACTGATAGCGCACCCCATCCCGGATCTCCTGACGAAATGGCGGATCTTCTCCCACGGTCAGCAAACGCATCTGTCGCGGCGGCGTCTTCACCGGCTCCGCCTCATCCGCTGCACGAAGGACGAGCCCACCAGCCAACAACAATAGCAAGGGAAAGCAAAAGCGCATGCCACGAAATGAATCAGACTTCATCGGGTCGCAACCAGCGGAATCCGGTAATGATGAAACGACGCCCGAAATCACCGGCTTCACCCGGGTCCTTCGGATTCAGACCGCTGGCATCCGGATCAAGCGGCTGCGGAGTGCGCTGAACGGTCGCCTCACACCAGGCACGCGCCAGCACCTGACCTCCCGGTGTCGAGCTTTCACCGTATGCCCGAATCACGAAACTATCCGATCGCACGGTCAATGCGGGCGCGAGAACCTGCAACACATCGCCCTGCGTGAGGTATCCCGGAGCACCCCACGCCTTGCTGCTGGGTTTGAGCGTCTGCTCAAGCCGGGTGGCATCCCGGATGTTGTCGGGGTGCCGATAGTTTCCCAGTGACTTTTCGTTGTTCAGCGGGTAGGCGGAATTGAAAGTCTCATTGAGCCCCGTCTTGTCGATCGCCGCCTGCAGCGCACCCCTCCGCGAAGTTTCATCATTGCTGAGTCGACGATTCACAAAATCCGCCATCGAAAGGAAGGGCCCACGAATCTTCACTTCCTCGACGATCACTTCCGCCAAGTTCCCGATTTCACCGTCGCTAAGCATCCGGAATGACGACCATACGTCACCCTGACCATCGCCACCAACTCCGCCGTCAGATCCATCAACGCGATCAAGCAACCTCGCAAACGGCGTCCCCTTTCCACCACCCGCATCGCGAGTCGCCGCAAGCATCGCCTTCCAAGCCTCGACGCTGGTCGAGTTCACATTGAAAGCCCCATCCACCACGAAGTGATAGGCCGCCCGATGGTAATCCGAGAGCTTCTCGTCCGTGACCTTCTCGGTGGCACCGGGAGCCAGCACCATGCGACCATTCGGCAGCGGATTCTTTACCGGATCCTCAACAAACTTCGCCTTGTCCTTCGCCTCACCGCCCGAAAGGAAGAACCGATCCCACAACGCATGATTCACTTCATAGGAAAGGTCATAGACAACATGATCCCCACCCGGAACCTTCTGCAACAACGCGCGCGCCGTTTCCGCCCATTCGTTCTTGGAAGTCGAGCGCTGCTGATCGCGCGACCAGCCGATCACATCGGGATGAAAACCACCTGCCGAATCTTCAGCATCCGATGCCGATGGCGGAATGGTGCGTGCGGTGTTCTCCAAACCGAGTCGAGGATCGATCAGAGAATTCCCGATCGCAAAGGAGGGATGCCAGATAAACTCCGAGAGTTGAGTGTTCTGAAGCTGGCCCAGCGAAATGACTCCCGTTTCCGCACGCGGCAATTCGAAGATCACATGATCGCCCTGGCTTTCCTGCGGTGTCCCGAAAGGATTTCCGTGGTAGCGACCACCCCGGAAAACCGGCTCCTGCGAACCCCAGCTGACCGCATTGTCCGGCAAGTCACGGGTGTAGAGACCAAAGAACCAGGGCCCGCCTGCTGAGCCAGTGCTCGGCAGTTGCCCGGCGATGTTCTCCCACGGCGACCGCACGGAAAACGCCGCTCTCGGGTTCCAGTTGGCGAAGAACGCCTCTTCAAAAACCTGCTCGTCTCGCGCCAGACCACCCGCATTGAGAATATTCGAATACTGCTCGTCGAACCACCTCAGGCGAATCCCTTCACGAGTCCTCGGGTCAGGCTCAAGCGTCGGTCGCGGATGGTTGCGATCCAGCAATTCAACATCCATCTTCCTCAAATCATCCCAAGCGATCCGGGGCTCTTTTCCGGCACCATATTGGAGGGAAGCAGAGACATAAGATAGCTGCGGCAACTGGTCGAAGCGTTCAAAGGTCACCGCCTGGGTCCCTTCCAACTTCTTCACCACCACGCGTGTATCATCACTCTGATTGATCACACCATTTCCATCCTTCGACCATGCGGGTGTCGGCGCATACCAGTATCGGACAGGGCGAAAAGGAATTCCTCGCAGCGATGATCCTGAAACGTAAAAGCTACGCGAAGGATCCGGTGCCGTCGTACAGCTGAGACGATTGTTAGAGAGATCATACCTGCCAGGGCGATAGTAGCTGAGCCCATCGTATTCGGCAGAATACTCGGGAGAAAACACCAGACACTCTCCGGGACCGAATGCCGTCGCCGGCACCGTAAAATAGTACGAGCCCATGTAGGGGTCATTATAGCCCTTGCCATCCAACAATCCCAGCCCCCCTCCAACGAATGAAGTGCTGCGTCCCCCTTCAAACGAAAGCCATTGGCTCAGATCCTCTTTTATCACACGACCTCGCTGGTCGTAGTACTCGTTTTCCGTCCACATCTCCCAGCGACCGTTGCCTTGGATCATGACGACCATGTCTTGCGAATTGAGCTCGACGTTATAGGGATTCCAGAGAACCACCCGAGGATAGAGATGGGTGCGCAGCTGGAAGTTGGATAAGGGCCCATCCGCAATCTTGAAGGTGCTGAACTGAACGAAATTCGATGCCTCGACAAGTATCGGCTTCAGGCTCGCCCCTGCATTGCCGTTGAGCATGACAGCTGCTTCATTGCACAGGGTGAACGCCCTACTTGTATCAGTCAGCACCTTGCCAGATCGGGTTCCGGAGTCATTCGTCAGCGCACCATAGCCCTCGACTTTTTTCCCGGAAAACGGCGCGGTCTTCCGCGCCCAGTCGCGCAACAATCCATAGCGAGGCCCCGCCAGATTTCGGCGACTACTCTCCCCACCCACAATCATCGGATCCATGTCACTCAGGCCCACTTTCCCAAGGAGCCCCGGCACCTCGCCATTGCTTTCGAAAAATGCGGTGAGATCGCCCTTCAATCCCCCCTCCCGCACATCGGTCAAAAGGCCCCGCGAATCGGTCGTGAAATCATGAAAGTTCCTCCGCGACCAATCGCGAGCATTCCCATCTAACAGAGCGACGGACTTCGCGCTAATCAAAGCCCCTGTTTTCTCATCAGGAATATCAAGACCGTCGCCGAGCAATTCCGCCTCCGCATGCTGCGCCGCCATCAACCGGTAGTGCCCCTCACCCCCTTGCCCGGCACGGATCTCTTGATTGGCAAATCGATCCCAAGTCCCAACATTCGCACGCACTCCCAGATCACCCGTCCACCATGCCATGGCACCCGTCCGGCCATTCACTTCATCAATGCCGACAAATGGCACCCGCACCATCGATTTCGCCTCTTCCACCGAGCCAGCCCCGACCAACTCCACCGACTCACTGTCGCTGAGAGACTTCATTGGATCTCCGTCGCCGCTGACCAGCCATTTCCTGACGCGATCTTTCGCGCTCCAGCCTTCCTCATTCCGCTGATCTAAAAGACTGCCCGTTTTCGGATCGCGGGACCAGATCGGGGAGCCGTCCGCGTTGGTCGTCGACCAAGCACCGGTCCAGTTCGGGTCACTCGCTTGCCCAAGAATCCCAGAACTCGCCGAAACCCGCTGGTCCGGCCCGAGTTCGACCTGAAGCTGCCCGATCGCCTGCATCAGCGCCATCCGGGCATTCGCCCGCGCCGCCGCCACATCGTGGTCCGAGCCGGCGCGCCGGAGCTCGATCACCGAGAGGCTCATCAGCCCCACCACCAGCATCGCCAGCAAGGACAACACCAGAATACAGGCGACCAAGGCAAACCCGCGCTTTCGCGGAAGCCTAAGGCACCTGATCCTGGTAAGGGGCTGCACGCGCTATCCATACAACCGCAATGCAATTATGGCCAAACCTTTTAGAGCGCCTCCCCCATCACCCCAAACGACCGAAAAAAGTCGACACGAGGCGCTAGACTCCGTTCCCATCCCGAAGTCGAAACGCGGCCTTATGTCACTTCGTCTTTCCAGCCGGTATGTTCTCATTGCAAGCCTCCTAGCGGGTGCCGTCTGCTCGTGCACTCCCCATCAGCCCGAACCGCCGCTCAAAGCGCAGCGCGTGATGTATGAGTGGCACGACGACAGCGGTCCCGGCGAGGTCGAGGTCCAAATCGATCTCACCTCCCAGCGCGCCTTCTACACGCGTGGTGGGCGCCCGATCGGTTGGTCCTACGTTGCTACCGGACGAGAAGGCCACCGCACCCCCACAGGCACCTTCAAGATTACGGAAAAAGTCGTCGACAAATACTCCAACGCCTACGGCTGGATTGAGGATGAGTTCGGAAACACGGTGATTGGCGACGCCAAACCGAGCACTCCGGTGCCACCCGGATGCATCTACGTCCCTGCTCCCATGCCTTACTGGATGAGACTTACCGACTACGGTATCGGCATGCACGCCGGCCCTATTCCCGAGCCCGGCAAACCCGCCTCTCACGGCTGCATCCGCCTGCCCAAAACCCTTGCACCACTCGTCCATGATGCGGTGGTCATTGGCACCCCGGTGACCATTGTCCACTGATCCGCCCCCCTTGACTTGGCCAAGTTGACACCGAAACCATTGGCGCTATCGGGGCTTCAGTGCTAGGAATGCGGCGCTCAGAGCGACCAAGCCCGTGATAAGGCGGGCAAAATTAGGTCCGAGCACCGAACAACACACTCGATGCAGCCACTGATCCCCCTAGCTTGGGCCTTTTTGATGCCAGCCCTCCAAGCCGCCGATCCCATCGACGCCTATCCTCCAGCGGAAAATGGGATGACCCGCCACGTCCTAACACTCCCCGAAGAAAAGGACTCGTCGATGCTCCGAAAGATGTCGAAGTCCGCTACCGTTTTTGGCGCTGCGGCCCTGATGGAAGGCCCTTCCCCGAGGGATGAGATCAACCAACCCAAAAAGCCACCAACAATCAGAGCCTTCCCGAGGTTGACCTCGGACGATTTTCTTACTAACCACCCCGCGCAACAACCATGTCTATGATGCCTAAAATCCCGAAGCGAGTCGACTGGATCAACTCGATCTTCCTACTCGCCATCTGCCTGATCGCCCTGATTGGAGCTCCGATCTATCTCTGGAAATACGATCTACACCCGGTGCTGATCGGCATGACGGTTTTCTACCTCATCGCCACCGGCATGAGCATCACGCTCGGCTACCATCGCCTGTTTTCCCACCTTTCCTTCAAGGCCACGTGGCCCGTGCGGTTCTTCACCCTCGTCTTCGGTGCCTGCGCTTTCGAAAACTCCGCGCTCAACTGGTGCTCCGACCACCGTCGCCACCACAAGCACACCGACCACGAAGATGATCCTTACGACATCTCCCAAGGATTCTTCTGGGCACACATTGGCTGGATCCTCTTCAAAAGAACCCCAGAACCCCCGCTCGACAACGTCGCTGACCTCCGCAAGGACAAGCTCGTCATGTGGCAGCACAAGTGGGACAAGCTCATCGCTCTCGGCGTCGGCCTCGTTCTTCCCGCGGTCGTCGGTTACTTCCTCGCCGGTTGGGAAGGAGCACTCGGCGGCTTCCTCATCGTTGGCACCCTCCGCGTCTTCATCGTCCAGCAGTGCACCTTCTTCATCAACTCGCTCTGCCACACCATCGGCGATCAGCCCTACTCGACCAAATGCAGCGCCCGTGACTCCTTCGTCATGTCGCTCGTCACCTACGGCGAAGGCTATCACAACTACCACCACGAGTTTCAGCACGATTACCGTAACGGCGTGAAGCCATGGAACTTCGACCCCACCAAGTGGGCGATCTGGACGCTTTCGAAAGTCGGTCTTGCCTCGAACCTCCGCCGCGTGCCGCATTCCCGCATCGTCCTCGCGGAAATGACCGAAGCCCGCCGTCGCGCCGAAGCCGAACTGGAGCGCATCGCCGCTTCCGATGACGTCGCATGGCGGGAATCCGCCACCAAGGCCCTCACCGAATTGCTCGAAAGCCTCGCAGCCAGCTACCACGAACTCGAAACGGCCCTCGCCGACAAAGTCGAGCTCTCGAAGAAAGCCCTTTCCCGCTGGCAAGCTGACACCCGCGAATTCCTCGGCCACCTCGCCGAGATCCGCGCCATGCGCCTGCCCTCATTCGCTTGATCGGAGACACACGCTTTCCCATGCCGGCCCCGCCAACGCGGTGCTGGCATTTTTTTTGTCCCCACACTGGCGAAATCACCGCCGATCATCTAAACCCAACCCATGCGCCTCCGCTCCCTGACGACGCTCGTCACCGTCTCGCTCCTGTCTCTGGCCTGCAAAAATGACGAACCCGAGACGGAAGCAACAACGGCCAAGGCGACCAACGCGCCGATGCCACCCCGCCCGACCGGCCCCCTCGCCAAGTCCACCGAATGCGCCGCTTGCCACAAGGAAGCCACCGAAGCCTGGATGAAATCCCACCACGCCCTCGCCCACCGCGATTTTGGCACGGGAATGGACGCCGAAGCCTTCGCCGACTTTGAAGTCACCCTCGGCAAGGCCATCTGGAAATTCACCGGCGGCCTCGATAACCCACGCATCATCTGGTCCCACAAAGACAGCGATGTCTCTCAACCGGGTGAAAACCAGCCGACCATGGCGATCGGCGTCGACCCCCTCGTTCAGTATCTCCTGCACACTGGCGATGGCCGCTACCAAGTCCCCGACCTCGCCTGGGATCCGGCCAAGAAAGAATGGTTCAGCATTTATGGCGACGACCAGCGCAGCCCGCACGAGTGGGGACACTGGACCGAGCGCGGCATGAACTGGAACTCCCAGTGCGCCTACTGCCACTTCACCGGCCTGGAGAAAAATCACGACACCGAAACCGACGGCTACCACACCACCTTTATCGAGCAAGGCGTCGGCTGCGCCCAGTGCCACGGACCATCCCGCGAAAGCCACGGCAGCGACGAATGCGTCATCGATCCCGCCCGCAAATACACCAAGGAGCAATGGATGCACTCCTGCGCCACCTGCCATGCCCGGCGCGGTGAGTTCGACGAGAAGTTTTCCATCGGTGACTCCTTCCACGATCACTACTCCCTCGCGCTCCCCGACCAAGCAAACCTCTGGTATGCCGACGGCCAGCAGCTCGACGAAGTCTATAAATTCAACAATTTCCTGCTCTCCCGCATGGGGCATAAGGGCATCAGCTGCATCGACTGCCATGACCCTCATGCCGCCGAGCCCATCGGGGGCAGAGACCCGCTCATCGTCCGCTCCAACGCGCTCTGCATGACCTGCCACGGCGGCGGTGCCAACGAAGCCACCATCATCAACCCCGTCGAGCACTCCTTCCATACGCCCGGCACCTCTGGAGCCAGCTGCGTGGACTGCCACATGCCCAAGCGCAGCTACATGGCTCGCGACCCCCGTAGCGACCACCGCTTCCCCAGCCCCGACCCTCTTCTCACCAAAGAACTCGGCACCCCGAACGCCTGTAACAACTGCCACGCGGACAAAGGACTCGATTGGCAAATCGAATGGACCCACAAATGGTATGGCGAGGACATGAACGCGGTCAGCCGCAAGCGCACCCGTGCCATTCATGCCGCCACCGAACAACGCCCCGGCGCACTCAATCAACTTATTGAGTGCTTCGACATCGAGGAAATCGACGGCTGGCAAGCCACCCTGCTCCGCCTCATGGAACCTTGGGCCGCCGACAGCCGCATCGTCCAACGCGCCAACCGCAGTGCCAACGAAGGCGGCCCCCTCGCCCGTGTCGCCGCCGCCTTGCTCATCGGACGCCGCGGTGAAACCGGCCCGCTGATGGAAAAGATGCTCACCGACCCGCTCAAAGCCGTCCGCATTGAAGCCGCCTGGTCATCACTCGACCGAATCTCCGTTGATCACCCCGCCTTCGCCGAAATTTCGGCCATGGCCCAGCATCAGTCGGATCAACCCACCGGAGCCATGACCATGGCACGCCTTGCCATCAAACGTGGCGACATCGCAGATGCCGAAAAGTGGTTCCAGCGCGCCGCCAAATGGGACCCCAGCTCGCCCGTCCCCCGCCGTGACCTCGCGGTCTTCCTGAGTGGCCAAGGCCGCACTGGCGACTCCATCACCTGGCTCGAAGAAGCCGCCAAACTTGCCCCCGCAAACGCCGAGATCCCCTACCTCACCGCCCTCGCCTTGTCTGAAGTTGGCAAGCCGAGCGAGGCCCTGGCCAAACTCCAAACCGCCGTCCAGATCCAGCCGGACTTCGCCCGCGCCTGGTATAACCTCGGCCTTCTTCAAAATAGCCAAGGCAACCCGCAGGACGCCGTCGCCAGCCTCCAACAAGCCGCCGCCTTGGAACCGACGAACCCGGACGCCCCCTACGCCATGGCCACCATTTACCTCCGCATGGGCAACGCCGAATACGCCATCAACTCCGCCCAGGAAGCCGTCCGCCGCGACCCCAGCCACGAAGCCGCCAACCAGTTCCTCCGCCAACTCGGACGCTGAGCTTCTCGAAGGGTTGCCTTTCACCGAAACCGCCGCGGCGTCATCCATTGGTCCAGATGGCTCCTTGTCACCTTGCTGAGAAGTTGGCCGCAAATCCACCTGTCTGCTTCGAAGATCTTGACTTAACTGGGTGACAATGTACCCCTTTTTCGGTGTTACTGACGTTCATCGAGACTCCGGTGTTCTCCCGCCAGCTCAGAGAGTGCGTAGACGACGAGGATTACCGGGCCTTCCAGAACGAGCTGCTCAGGGATCCGGGGCGGGGCGACCTTCTCGTCGGATGCCGGGGCCTACGTAAAACTCGGATCGCTCTGCCCGGAAGGGGAAAAAGCGGAGGCGCGCGCGTCATCTACCTGTATCTTCCGGATCAACACCTCCTTTACCTGTTCCTGCTCTTCAAAAAATCGGACACCGCCAACCTGACCAAAGCCCAACGCGGCCAACTCGGCGAGCTCGCCGAACAAATCAAAGCCAGCCATGCAGAAAGAAAAACAAATTCCTGATTTCAGCTTCGACGATCTCCTCACCAGCATGCAGCAGGGTGCCGATCATGCGGCGGGGAAAATCACCCTGCGCACGCATCAACTCACGACCCGTGCGCTCGCTTTCTCCGGCGAGGAAATCACCACGATCCGCAAACGCTTGAATGTCAGCCAAGCCGTTTTCGCCGATCTGCTCAACGTGCCGAAGGCGACGGCGGTTTCCTGGGAGCGGGGCTTGCGCTCACCGTCCGGCGCGGCGATGCGATTGCTCCAAGTCGCCCAAAACCGCCCGGACGCGCTCCTGGAAACAGCGGCAAAAACGGCGGCAGACCTATAAATTCCTGGTGCCGACCGGCGGAACGAAGTGCGGATTTTGGGCCGCCGGGTGGCATCATTAGGTGCTTACACGCCCTGCGCTTTCCCTGAATTTGTGCGCGAGGACCAAGGGTGAGACCCCCCCCCAGCAACCGGACCGCGCGGCGCTGCCGCGCCCCCTCACTTCTGCGGGCGGGTGAGGCCGGCTTGGCGTTTGAGATTCATGATGGTGCCCAGCGAGCGGCCGTGGCGCTCGGCGAGGTCGGTGGCCGGGGTGCCGGCCTTGAGGGAGGTGAGGATCTCGTCCTTCTCGGCGGGCGTCAGGCGGCTGCGGGTGACCGTGCCGGAGTTCGGCGAGGACTTCTTTGACGCTCCACGGCGCTTGCGCAGCAGCTCGGCAAGGGTGATCTCGATGTTGAGGTCCTGGAGTTCCTTCACCTTGGCTTGTAGGTCGATGACTTCGCGCAGGGCGCTTTCGGCGGCCTCGCGGGCGACTTGCAACAGTTCATCGCTGGGTTCGAGGCCCGTAGGGAAATTAATGGAAAGATCGTGGGCTTTTGACATGTGGTTATCCTGTCAAAAACTCATTCATTGACAACCATTTGATTAACAAAAAGCCCCGGAAGGAACCTCGATTCTGCTCACGCACGGAAACGATGGCTCGAAAGGAAAAGCTTCCTTGCCAAAGGTTTCCGGCCTCGCCGCCAAACCTTGCGGGTCACGCAAGGAAACTCGGAGCGGGTTTTTCGGCCTCAATCAGAAACCACAACACCTTCAATTAAAAAGAAAGAAAAAGTTGCTAAGCAACTATTCGTATTTTGTATCTTGAGTTGGTTCTCGTCGTCGGTACAGTAATGCACCTACTAATCCAAGTCCAAGAAGTCCCGTAGTTGAAGGTTCAGGAATTGCAAATTGGTACATTGGTGTGTTTCCAGGATAACCACCACCATCATAACCAATAAACCCATTCGTCAAGGAGCCGTTTTGGATGAGTGCTTCATTTGCGTCTATAGTATTGTTGTCGTTGAAGTCGAGCATGTTTCCAAAGTTGAATGTGAGTGCCATCATGTCGTTATTTGAATCGTTTGAGTTCCAGACGTCGTATGCACCTTCATATTCATTGTTTTTCAAAGTAACTTTTCCAGTTGCAATATCGTAAGCGGAAGGTGCCCATCCATCGTTAACTTCTCCAATTGGATAACTTCGAATAGTGATTCCAACTGTACTTGCAATATCATTTAAACCAAGTCCTGCATATGCTGGATTATTGTCTTTAACTGCTTGGAGTAGATTTCCATAAGTTCCAATAAAGTCAAAAGTTGCTGAGCTATAGATTGCATTATCATTATTAGTAATATAATTAGTAATTGATGTATCGGCAGTTAATTGATTAACATTTGCCACAACACTCGCACCTTTCGCATCACTAGCAGCAAGTAAAGCACCTAACGATCCAGCCATTGCCATTTTTTTCATTAAGTCCATTTTATCAAAGAAGCGATGTAAGCGGAACCATGTGAGCAAACGGCCCGGGGCACCGGTAATGCGCCGCTCCGCCAGGGTGCGGACGAACTCGGCCCGGGTGCGGCAAAGGACGATCTCGGAAAAGAGGCGGATCCGGCGCTGCGGACTGAAGGCGAGAATGAAGTGCATGGAACGCAGGTAATCGGAAAGAACGCCTCACGGCAAGCTCGCAGCGAGACGCAGCCAAGAGGCGGAAAGGAACAGAGAAATGTGAGATTCCGGTGAATGAGATCGTGTTAAGGGGAGTCGAAAGTCATTGCCATGAAAGCGTTTGCGTCCTGCTGTGTCATGTATGCCATCATCCCCGTCGGAGCTGGATCGGGAAGTCCGGGCTGGTTTCCGAGCGAAAGCGTGAGATCGCGTGCGAATATGCCAGGCAATCAATAATTAAAAGCATCAGCCCGACCTACATTCAACGGGTTACGCTTCAATCAAGCAATGTCCCATGGGGCGGATTGTGGAAGGAATTGCGCCCTCAAGCATCGCGACGGTGACCAGCCCCTCCCTCTCCATACCTCACCAAGCCCGCCGCTCCCTCACCGCGCCATCTTACAAACCTTGTCGAAGTGCTTCTTCGTCACCGGCGTGATCGAAAGCCGCGTCCCCCGCTGCGTCACCATCATCCCCTCAAGAGCCTTCTCCGCCTTCAGCTCATCCAGACTGACCATCTTTGGAAACTTCTCCACGAAGTTGAAATCCACCATCACCCAGCGGGGATCATCCGGATTCGACTTCGGATCGTGGTAGTCCGACTTCTCATCAAACTGCAAATCATCCGGATAAGGCGCACTCGCCACCTCCGCGATCCCCACCACCCCGGGCGGCTTCGCATTGGAGTGATAAAACAGCGCCAGATCCCCGATCTCCATCTCATCGCGCATGAAATTCCGCGCCTGATAATTCCGGATCCCATTCCAAGGCTCCCGCTTCGCCTTCTTCAGATCATCGATCCCAAACACATCCGGCTCCGACTTGATCAACCAATATTTCATGCGCCGAAACTAGCCAGCCTGGCCTCACGGTCAACACGCAGGCGTCTCCGCATCTCCGGTCAGATCTGTCGGTAAGAATCGTGGAAATACTTCGCCCGTCTCTGAGCCGTAGCCGCAAGAAATGCGGAGGAATCGAGCGAAAGACCTTAGGAATTCCTCACGACATCCCAACTCTTTGAAGCTAAGCATTTTCCGCGAACTACCCCGGAGATCAACATACCACCTTCAAAAAAAGATCAAAAAAAATCGATCCAGCCCTGTCACAAATTCCAACCGAAGGGGTATCCCCTTTCGATGAGAACTGTTTGTCAGCCTCCCCGACGGCCATCCGGCCGCTCCCGTCCTTCCGGCTCAGCGGGATTTAGGACCGTATCCGGGACCAGCACCGGGACCAGCACCGGGGCCACTCCCGCGGCCGTCGCCACATGCCGCAGTTCCTTGGCACCCCCCATCCGCAACCTCGTCACGCTGCGGTATTACTGGCCTGCAAACACAGAAACTTTCGGAGAAGAGGCTATCCCTCGACACTCAGTCCCGATCTCAAGATTGACCCATTTTATACCGCCATTCACGGACCGTATCTACTCGCCCCAACGGACGGTAAAAGATCCATTCGCCTCTAATCACCCTATTTCAAGAATCCGATTTCAAGTAACAATCAACCTCTCAAATCACAATGAAAGCACACCTAAGAAAGAAATATAATGGCAACTGTTTGCCGATGGTCCTGATCGCCTCCGCTCTCGCACTCCCTCTAAGCGCCAGCGTGACCTTCACCGGTCTCGGCGACCTTCCAGGCGGGAGCAATTTCAGCATCGCACGTGGTGTCTCTGCCGATGGCTCGACCGTGGTGGGCAGTAGCGAAGGCAGTTTTGGCCGTGAAGCATTCCGCTGGACTAGCAGCGGTGGAATGGTGGGACTCGGCGACCTTACGGGCGGGATTTTCTCCAGCGAAGCGTTTGCTGCTTCAGCAGACGGCTCAATTGTGGTGGGCGGTAGCTCCAGTAGTTCAGGCTACGAAGCTTTCCGCTGGACGAGCGGCAGCGGGATGGTCGGACTCGGCGACCTTCCCGGTGGCAGCTTTGGCAGCAACGCACGAGGTGTCTCCGCAGATGGATCGATCGTAGTGGGCGTTGGCAACACCAACTCCGAAGCGTTCCGATGGACGAGCGGAGGAGGAATGGTCGAACTGGGCAACCTTCCAGGGGGGTTTGATAGCACAGCGGCAGATGTCTCAGCCGATGGCTCGACCGTGGTGGGCAGTGACGTCTACGGTTCAGGAACCAATGAAGCGTTCCGGTGGACGAGCGGCGGCGGAATGGTGGGACTTGGCGATCTTCCTGGTGGCAGCTTTGGCAGCGGCGCTGCGGGTGTCTCCTCCGATGGCTCGATCGTGGTGGGCTCTGCCCTCAGCGCTTCCGGCACTGAGGCATTCCGCTGGACAAGCGACGGCGGAATGGTGGGACTTGGCGACCTTCCGACAGGGAGTTTCGCCAGTGTCGCACTTGATGTCTCCGCCGATGGCTCAACCGTGGTCGGCTATGGCAGAACCGATTTAGCTAACGAAGCCTTTGTTTGGCGGGATGGGGATGGGATGATGAATCTCAAAGGTTTGCTCGAAGCTGAGGGTCTCGATTTGACCGGGTGGCAATTGGATCAAGCGCTAGGAATCTCGGACGACGGCCTGACGGTCGTCGGCTACGGCACTAACCCAGATGGCAACGGCGAAGCATGGGTGGCGACGCTGGGTTCCATATCGCCGATTCCTGAGCCGAGTGCGACGCTTGGTTTAGCCGTTCTGCTTTCTGGCATCGGCCTGACCCACCGGCGGCGTGGTAGGTTTTCGGTCCAGCGCACGGCGGAATGATCGGTCCCCTCGAATAATCCAAGTGATGGTCCCTGATGCTGAGATTCTGGATTAATTTCCCTGCACCGTCCTGAGCGCTTAACCGCCGCGACCCAGCAAGGTCGATGCCCGGCGAAAGGAGTCGTTCAGGTCTTCTAGACTCTTCCCACTCACGAACTCTTCCAGTGAAGCGAATTTCACCTAAACGCCTATGGAGACGGGTCCGGCATAGCCGGGCAGCAAAGCCCGTAGTGGCAGGGGCATTGCTACTCGGTGCAGTGGCGATCTCAGCTAAGCCCAGCTATCAGGCATTCCGAGATTGGCGAGTGGAATCGAATCGCCGCGAGGCTCTCGACGCCCTTGAACAGGGGCAATATTCCACAGCCCGAAGGCTCGCACTTTCTGTGCTGGAATTTCGGAAAGACGACTACGAAATGCTTCGTACGGTTCATCGGTCAATGCGTGAGATGGGAAATCCTCGAGCGGGAGTCCTTGCGCTCCATTTGATGGACCATCCGCAGGCGGACGAGGCGGATCGACTGGCCGGGTTCCGCGCGGCATGCGACGAACTACCGCTGGCGCAGGTAGCTCGAGTATGGACTAGTCTGGAACCCTCCATCGCTCGATCACCGGAGTATTTTGTGCCTTTTGTCCGGCGAGTGATTGACCATCAGGATCTCGTGCTCGCGGGGAGTTTGCTCGCGGACCGGGATGACCAGTATCTGCACCCTGAGATCCGCCTGCTACAGATCCGGGCCTTGATCGCCAGCCGACAGCCACGATTGATCGACCGCGCCCAGTTCGAAGTCGCGGACATGCTCTTCAACGATGATCCCAAAGCCTTGGAAGCCTTCCGGCTACTTTCCGAAATTCCTCCATCCCTTTTCCGTCCGGCCGATTATCCGAATCTACGGGAGTGGCTGGCGAGACAAGAGAACACCACGGTGGATGATCACCTGCTGGCTCGGATTCCGGAAATCTGCCGGCGACCCGAGGCGCGCGAAGCGATGATCGATGAGGCAATCAAAGAATATGGAACAACGGATCCCAAATCGGTGGCGAGCTGGCTGCTGCGCATGGAGTGCCCCGAAAAAGTCCTTGCGCAGCTTCCTGAGGAGGACACGGCGTCCGATGTAGATCTCTTCTGTCTCCGTGCTCAAGCGCTGATCGACTTGGAGCGCTGGGAGGAGGCAAGAACCTGGCTGGAGGCAGCTCCTGAGGATGTTCCGGAACTGGACTTGTGCTGCCTGAAAGTAGAGGCTTGCGGTCCCTTATCTGAAGTTGCTCGAAGCTCAGTCGAATGGAGACGTGCACTGAACACCGCAGAGCGGACTACAACGCTCAACGGCTACCTAGTGCTACACGAATGGATGTCGGAAGCCGGAGCGTTGGATTTAGCAAACGAAGCGATGGTCGAGGCCGTACGAATGGGGTCCGGGCGCTTGCCCGGGTGGCCGGGACTCGCTCCCCTAGTATCGTGGATAAGGAAGGAGAAAGACGGGCCGACTCTACATGCCTTCTGTTCCGCAGTCGCCGCACTGGAACCCCAGAATCCCTCCGTCATCCTCGAGGCACTCGATATCGCCGGAATCTTGGGGAAGGCTCCTCCCACAACGGTGATCAGGAAGCTCACCGGGCTATCCGAAGTGGTGCCGACGATGGCACTTGATGTGCGCTTCTGCGAAACTCTGGCCACTGCGTATTTGCTCAACGATGAACCGAAGGAAGCTCTCCTCGTGCTTGAAGGATTGGGTGAGTTCGAATCGATGCGGCCACGCGTTCGGGTCGTGAAGGAGATTGCGGCGATCCAGATGTTGGAAGACCCGACCTTGGCAACCTTGCCGGAGATTGAATGGGATGGGCTGCTTCCAGAGGCGCGGCAGCTCCTTAGGGGGAAACTCGAACGAATCACCAGCCGTTCAAACCTTGATGAACCGGCATCCTTACCTGAACCCGGCCCCCTTCCTGAGTTACCTAACCTTGCCCAAGAAATCTCGTTGCCCGACCTTCCGCCCTCTCCCGAACCTTCCCCACTACAGGAAGTCCCAGACCTTAAGGATTTTGGTGGGAGCGGAGCAGTCACGGAATGAAAAATGACCGGGCGATTGAGCCCATCAAACTTGCGATTGGACGCTTGCCATCGTCGCTTCAACGCATTCTTGAGCTCCTACCGTTGCTGGAATTGAGCGAGCTTCCAGGAGAATGCTTTTCCTGAGAAAGATGGGTGGGTAGCTCTTACTCGGGCACCCGCGTGATCCGTTCAACTCCCCCACTTTCTTCCTTGGCGAACTTGGCGTCTTGGCGGTTCATCTCCCTTGTGCCCAAACAACGCGCCGGTGCCATCTCAGCCTTCGCCCTCGTCGTCGCCTCAATGGTCGGAACCGGCGTCTTCACCTCCCTCGGCTACCAGCTCCCGACCCTCAACTCGGGCCCGCAAATCATCTTCCTCTGGCTCTTAGGAGGCATCATCGCTCTTTGCGGAGCCCTTTGCTACGCCACCGTCGCCCAGGCCCTGCCCCGCTCCGGCGGCGAGCATCATTTCCTCGGTGAAATCTATCACCCCGCACTCGGCTTCATGGCCGGGCTTCTCTCGACCATCGTCGGCTTCGCCGCTCCCACCGCCCTCAGCGCAATCGCCTTTGGCGAATACCTCCACAAGGCAGTTCCGAACGTTCCCGTCACCGCCTCCGCCATCGTCGTCATCCTCCTCGGCACCGCCGCCCACGCCTTCAGTGCCACGACCAGCGCCCGTGTCCAGGTCGCCGCCACCGCCCTCAAACTCCTGCTCATCGCCGCCTTTCTCATCGCCGCCGTGATGCTTCCGGGAAATGGAGATATCCGCTGGAACTTGGAGCCCACCACCGACCTCGCCGCCATTTTCCAACCCGCCTTCGCCATCTCCATCTTCTTCGTTTTCTATGCCTACAGCGGATGGAATGCCGCCATCTACGGACTCGAAGAATGGGACCAGCCCGAACGCACTGTCCACCGCGCCCTCATCGGCGGCACCCTTGTCGTCACCATCCTCTACATCGCCCTCAACGCCGCATTCCTCCACGCCGCCCCCGTCGAGGCCATGCTCGGCGAAACCGCCGTCGGAGAAATCGCCGCCCGCTCGCTTTTCGGAGCCTCGGCCGCCGGACCCATCGCCCTGCTTTTCGCCCTCGGCCTCTTCGCCTCGGTCAGCGCCCAGCTCTGGGCCGGCCCGCGCGTCCTCGCCGCCATGGGACGCTCCACCCCCGCCCTTTCCTTCCTCACCCCGAAGTCCGACGCCCCCGTCCTCGCCCTCGGCATCCAGAGCTTGCTCGCCCTCGCCTTCGTCCTCCTCACCACTTTTCGCGACCTCGTCAACTACACCCAAACCGGCCTCACACTCTGCACCATGCTCACCGTCGCCGGCCTCTTCTTTCTCAGGAAAAAACTGCCATCGAACACCCTCAAAAAGCTCATCCTCCCAGCGACGATTTTCCTCGCCATGACCGCCTTCGCCATCGTCCGATCAATCGTCGCCGAACCGGAAACCACCCTGCTCGGCCTCGCCACCGCAGCCATCTGCGCCCTTCTCTGGTTTCCCCTCCACCGTCTCAAAAAATGAAACTCTCTTGCCTTCTCGCAGCCTCTCTCCTCTTCGCCAGCTGCGGCTCCGACGCCCCAACCCCAGCCAGCGAACTCGTCGCCCTCAACCCCGCCCGCGACTACAAACCCGTCAGCGGCGAGCCCAGCACCGACGACATCGCCCGCTTCCTCGCCGGTCGCCCCGTGAAAAACGGCGAGACCCTTTCCAAGTGGCAACGCACCAATGGCGACTACCACACCCACGCCCTGAACTTCGACTACGAATGGCGTACTTTCGCAGCCAAGCGCACCACCCGTCAGTCCGAATACTTCCGTGACACCCTCAAGCCCCTGATCGGCTCACCTTCCACCATCTTCTACCCCTTCGGCGGGCCCGACATCCTTCACGCCACCTCGATGTTTCCGAACGCCTCGACCTACGTCCTCATCGGCTTGGAATCCGTCGGAGCCATCCCCGACCTCACCTCTAACAACCCCAACCCACTCCTCGACCGCCTCGCCGCCGTCCTCGATGAACCCCTCCGCCACGGCTACTTCATCACCAAGGAAATGCGCGTCGCCCCACCCGTGACCCCGATTCTCCTCACCTCCCTTGGCCTCATGGGTGCCCGCGTCGAAAGCGCCCAATCCATCAATGCCGGCGGCTACCCCGGCGTCGAGATCCGCTTCAAGGCAGCCAACGGCGGTGCCAAAAAAGTCATCTATGTCTCCGGCAACCTCTCCAACTCCGGCCTCAACTCATCCTTCCAATCATGGCTCGGATCCTTCAGCGGCTCCACCGCCTACTTCAAAGCCGCCTCCTACCTGATGCACGACCCCGCCTTCTCGAGCATCCGCAGCTGGGTCCTCGGAAACTGCAAAGCCATCGTCCAGGACGACTCCGGCATCCCTTTCAAATACTACGACTCCAGTAATTGGAACGTCACCCTACTCGGCACCTACGATCAACCGATCCCCTTCTTCGCCAAGTGGAAGCAGGCCGACCTCGCCGCCGCCTACGACGCCATCGGCGGCCAAGGCCAAGAGATCCCCTTCGGTTCCGGCTACCACCTGAGAAAGACCGAAGCCAATCTCCAAGTCTTCAAAAGGAAATAGCCCTCAACGAGAGGCCAGGCAGACCATCACGGCTTGCACACAATGGAGCTGATGTCGGATTTGGACCAAGAGTGTTCAGCATGTCTTTTACTTCCCATGGAGCAAGGCGCGAGGTCATTACTGAACATCAAAACCACTTTTCACCGATACACGGCAGGCGATTAAGATGCTCTCTCACCGTCCTCATAGGCGCTTGGCCCATCGAAATCATTGCCGAAAAAGACCGCCAGCGCATCGAGCTCAAAAACGCCGCTCTCAGCGCCGCCGGCACCGGCATCCAAGGCAGCCACATCGTCCACCCCGATGGAGACGACCAAGCCCTCCCTTGGAAACACGTCTGGCTCACCCCCGCCACCGCTGCCGCCATCTGGTCCACCGCCCTCATGCTCCTGCTCGATCCCGACCTACTAGACCTATCGGAGATCAAGTCTCTCTTCACGGAAGACGAATCTGGCATCAAAATGCGTTCAGTTGGAAAACTGCGGCTCACGGAAACCTGTCAGCCCCCCGACTGTTCGCCTTCCCTAACTGACCCCAATCACAACCACACCGGCGCACCCACTCAACCCATCCTCGTGAATTGCTGGGCGGGCTAGACCCGCCCTTCCGCAGACGATCGGACTTTCAGAGCCAGTTGGGTGCGGTTGGTGACGGATAGTTTTTCGAAAATGTTGCGGAGATGGGAGCGCACGGTGTGGCGGCTGATTCCCAACTCCCCCGCGATGGCATCGTTGTCCAGTCCGGTTCCCACACACAGGGCAACCTTGCGCTCGGTGGGAGTGAGGCGCGCGAGCAACAACGCTTGGTCAGCCGCCCCGTGGTCACCGGGATGATTCCAAAACTCCGCCAAGATCCGTGGTTTGGACATTCGCGAATCCTCTGGAGAAATCACCCGCAGGCGAACTTGTGCGCCGGCCTGCGACGAATGATTCAGAATTCTCTCCCGTTCTTGGAAATTCCTCTCACGCCCGGTCCAGCCGATGCCCTCCCTGAGCGCTTCACACGCGTCCCTCACATCTTCCGGCAATACGAATGCCAACTTGTGCGATCGTGCCTGCTCGTCAAGTCGCCACGCGGCACTCGCCTCCACTGCCGCCGCATTGTGATAAATGGACCTGAGTTCCCAATCGAGCACGACGGTGGGCAAGGGCGACCGGCGGATCGACTGTTCCACCGCCGACCGCGTCGCACGCTCATGGTCGAACAGCATCACCCGTCGAATCGCCACCTCGAAGTGCGGGTGAAGTGCCTCCAGGATTTCCAATTCACGATCCGTGAAGTCCCCTTGCTCCGCCGTCCGGTTCTGGCTGAACTGTCCGAGATATCGATCCCCATCCCAGAAAAACATCGCCGCCGAATAGCGCCATCCCTCCGGCTTCATGAACTTCCGGTAAAATGGGGAAAACCGCATCACCACGAAAGGAACCATGTCGCTCATCCGCGAAACCTTCCGTCCGGCCAACCGCTTCAGCAGCCCTTCCAGCGGAGCGACGCGGTTCAGCCGCTCCCAATAGTCCGCCTCATCCGGAACGGGAAGCGATGTCCTCAGCATGAATGGCTTCATCCCCTCCGTCGGCAATGCCATCAGGTAATGATAAGCCGGCATCGATGTCCGGAGCAGCGCGACGCCTGCATCCCATAGCGCCTCGGCATCCACCGCCGCGTGAAGCGCCAACAGCCGATCCGCCCCGGGACCCGCTTTCGCACTCTCAGACACCCAAGACCCATTCGCCACAATGTCGACATCCTCGGGAAGGCGGCCGGAACGTAAAGCCCAAAAAATGTGCTCAATATCGTCCTTGCGGACGATGGACATTCCTGTCGCGAAGTGAGTAGGGTGCGACGATCCATCACGTACGTTTCCCAACACACCTCCCCGCCCCCCGCCTGCCATGAAATCCGTTCCATCCATCCGAGATCATTCCGCGACCTGCTGGCTCGCCAGCGCAGCCGCCTTGTTGCTCATCAGCTTGTCCGCACGGGGCGAAGTGCCCAACGCGATCGCCCACCAGGGCCGCATCGTGGTGCAGGGCGTGAACTTCGAGGGCGACGGCCAGTTCAAGTTCCTGCTCTTCGCTGATGCCGACGCCGATCATGCCAGCGGCAACGAGACGCCCGTCTGGTCCAACGCCAGCACCATCCCGGCAAACATGGACGAACCCGCCAGCGCGGTGACCGTCGCGGTGACCAAAGGTCTCTACGGCACCTGGCTCGGCGACACTACCATCGCCAACATGGCGGCTCTCCCCGCCTCGGTGGAACCCCCGACCGGCACACGGCTCTACCTGCGGGTTTGGTTCAGCGACAGCGTCGCCCCCTTCATCGCACTCGCCCCCGACCAAGCCATCGCCGCCGTCCCCTTTGCCCTCAGCGCCGCATCCGTGACGCAAGGCGGGGTCACCGCCGATGCGCTGGCGGATGGTGCGGTCACTTCGCAAAAACTCGCCGCAGGCGCGGTGACCGGCGCGGTGCTGGAAGACGGTGCGATCACTTCCGCAAAACTCGCCGGCGGTGCCGTGACCGGTGACAAGATCGCCACCGGCGCGGTGACGGGCATAGGGATCCCGGGACAGCAGGGAAGCATTACTCATGAGGCTAAATTTACACTTCTAGGATCGTCACAATTTGGCCTTGGGAGTAAGGGCGGAGATCTCGCGCTGCAGAATGAATTCGCCTATGTGGTCGATATTTTGGAACACCGACTTCAAATCTTTGATGTTTCTGACCCTGGGAACGTGGTGCCGCGAGGCTCTAGCACATCCGGCTTGGATACCGCTACCGGCATTGCGGTGAAGCCCGGCTTTGCGTATGTGGTGGGTAGCGGGAACAATCGCTTGCAGATCTTCCAAGTTTCGGACCCTGATGACATTGTCCCCCGTGGCTTTATTCAGACGGGTTTGACCGCTCCGGTGGACGTCGCGGTGAGTGGTGACCGAGCATACGTCATTGACCACGATTCTGACAGTGATTCCGGGAGTTTGAACATTTTCAATGTCAGCGATCCCGACATCATTGATCCGCAAGGGGTAAGTCAGGCCGGGCTCTCTGACCCGACCGCTCTTCAGATTGTGGGAAGTCGGGCGTATGTGATTGATCGCGGCACGGCCAGTCTCCAGATTTTCAGCGTAGCCAATCCGCAAGCCATCGTGCCGTTGGATTCGGATCAAACCGGTCTGAGCAATCCGGTAGCCATCGAGGTTTCCGGAGGCATGGCCTATGTCGTCGACAGGGGAACCCGGAGCTTGCAGATATTTGATGTGTCGAATTCAAACGCCATTGTGGCGCGGGGGAGCATCCGGACTGGAATAGCAACGCCTGTTGGCTTGGCTGTCTCCGGGAGCTTTGCCTATGTCACAGATATCGGGAATAATAAGATCCATGTCTTCAATGTGGGAGACCCGGACCATATCACTCCTTTGATTTCCGAGCATGTGGGTCTTGGAAGACCTGTGAAAATTGTCAACCAGGGTGACTTTTCCTATGTGGTGGAGTCACCTGGCAAGCTGGTTGTCTCCAAACGGACTCAAGGCCTTTCGATCACGGGCGAATTGACGATCAAGGGCGGATTGATCGACGACATCAGATTCTCCACACCCCGATCCTACACCCTTACGAATCTCAGTGAAGCGACGGGGCAGCCAATTCCAGTGCAACTTCCGCAAGGAGCCGAGATTGATGGTGTTGATGTGTTGTATTCCCAGAATTGGTCCGATCCAAATGACCGCACCTTCACAATCGGTGCTCACTTTAAGCGCTTGCCCATCACCCCGGCGAATCCCGGACTGGAAGATGTCTTGATTTTTGATCTTGTAAATCCGGTGGAGCCGGTAACAGCGCGTTCCGATGAGATGGTGATTTCACCGAGTGGGACGCCAATTGACGGGAGGGAAGTGATCGACAATGCCAACTTCGGCTATTTCCTAACAATCACCAAGTCTGTTTCATCATCTCCTGCGGTTCTCGTGCATGGCTTCCGCATCCGCTACACCCTGAGCACCCTAGCGCCATGAGAATGCCTCTGACACGCCCCTCGGGGGGAATGCTGGCTGCTGTCGCGGCTCTTGTGATCACAGCGGCCACGGCGGAGACCCGCGCCCAAACCACGCTCTCACCCGTCACCCTCAGCCCCGGCGCGCCGCAGGTTTCCGGCGGCAATGTCATGCTCGACTCCACCCTCGACGCCTCGGGCGGCCCGGTCATGGCCGCCGGAAATGTCACGCTCTTCCCCGGCTTCGTCGGGCAGCTTTCCGATGCGCCCGCCATCCCGCATTTCGAGGTGACGATCGGCTCCGGTTCGCCCCTTGCGGACGGCGAGGCCCTGGATTTCGGGACTGTCGGTCTGTCCATGCCCCGCACACGCATCGTCACCGTCCGCAATCTGGGGACGGGGGCTGTTCCGCTCATCTTGAACTTTTCTCTGCAGAACGCATTTTCGCAGGATGGCTATGGTTTCGGTGCCGGTGCCCCGTCCTCTCCGGTCACGCTGGGCTTGGACGAAACCGTCACGATACCGATCACGCTGTTGGCGAACGATCCGGGCACCTTCGGGGGCAATCTGGTTGTCGTGGATTCCGAGAACCCGGATTCCTCGCTTCGCCTCTCCCTGACCGGCACGGTGCTCAACCAGCCGCACACCATCTTCGAATGGAACAGCGCTGACGGGGATTGGGATCAGGATTTCAACTGGAACCCCGATCAAGTCCCTCCGCCCACCAAGACACTCAATGCCCAGGCATACGCTTCCAATGTGAGCATCTCAAACGGAGGCATCGCCCGCAAAACGGGCGGTGCGATCAAGACCGGCACTCTCAGCATCAGCAATGGCTCCCTGGTCCTCACCGACGGCGCGGATGTGGAGAACTTTCTGTTCCAGGGAAGCACCCGCGTCGATACCCCGATCTCCCTAGGCGAAAATGGCACCCTGCGGATCGGAGACGGCGGCGCACCGGGCGGTTCGCTGCTTCTGACCAAGCAGATCCAGTCCGCCGGAGGCTCGGGGCCGGGTGCGATGATCGTTTTCAACCACGATGATCCAGCCTACTCGTTCGCCCCGCGGATCGTCGGGGACATCGGGGTCCTGCAGGAAGGCCCGGGCACCACCGTGCTTTCAACCTCCATGGTTTCAACCACCGGCAACCTCCACTCCGGCGGAAACACGGTGACCGGCGGACTCCTCGAAGTCGCCGCGAACAGCGCCTTCGGTGCCACTGGCTCTCCGCTCCATCTCGACGGTGGCGGCATCCGCTGGCGAGCCTTGTTCAACGACCTCCGCGCCTTCACCCTCGGCCCGAACGGCGGCACCCTCGACACCAACGGCTTCGCGCCCACCTACGCCCATGTGATTCCCCAGACCGGAAGTTTTTCCAAAACAGGATCCGGCACACTGACCCTCACCCAGCCCCATACGGTCTCGACGCCCTGGTCTGTGAGTGGCGGCAGCCTTGTATTCGATGCGAACATGACTTTCGCTCCCGGATCAGCCCTCTCCGGCCCTGTAGAACTCAACAGCTCCACGCTCACCTTGGAAGGCTCCAGCCGGAGCATCGGCGGCATTCAATTCAGGAGCACGATTTCCATCCTGACCAGCAACGGCGACATCGCCGTCAACGGCCTTCTCAATTTCACCAACCAAGGCAAGATCCGCACCACCACGCCGGGCTCAAAGCTCACCGTGCAGGGAGGCATGTCGCTGAATACACATGACGCGACCTTCGACGGCCGGATCGTCGAACTCGCCAGCAACACGAATCACATCCGGGGCAGCGTCCAGCTTCTCAATGGTGCGATCCTCAACAATCACGCAGACAGCATCTGGGATGCCAAAGGGGATTTTCGCATCAATGCTGGTGGCACGTTCAACAACGCCGGCACCTTTAAAAAAACCGAAGGCACGGGAACCTTCGAGATTTTCTCCGCTTTCACCAACACCGGACTGGTGGATGTTCAGCGCGGCACCCTCAGTCTCAAGAGCGGCGGGACATTCACCAATGGCACCTTCAAGATTGCCGACCAGGCGGGACTCTCCTTTGACGGAGTGTCCGTTTTCGGAGCGGGAGCGGTGTTCGACGTGCAACCGGGTTCATTGCTGACCTTTGCAAGCGTCTCTGAAACCACCTTCGAGACGTCCCGCGTCTTCGATTGTGATGTCGAATTCCAGGGCAAGTCGCTGACCTTGGATGGCGACACCATTTTCAATGAAGAACTGCGGATGCATGTTGCATCGACCGCCAGGCTGACGGGTAGCGGAAACATCGTCACCAATGGCCTTCTCTCCATAACCAACCAGGGGAAGATCCATAGCGCCACTCCCGGTGCCACTCTCACCGTGCAAGGCGGACTGCTGCTCGACTCGTTCTCCGCCGACGTTGACGGACGGATCGTAGAACTCGCCAGCGACACGGAGCACATCCGGGGCCAGATCAATCTGCTCAACGGCGCCGTCATCCATCATCACGCCGGCAGCATCTGGTCAGCCAAAGCAGGCTTGGCCATCAATAACGGCACATTCAACAACGCGGGCACCTTCGCCAAAAACGAGGGCACGGGAGACTACACCATTTCCTCGGCTTTCATCAACACCGGCACCGTCAACGCAATGACCGGCACTCTCGCCTTCAGCGGCGCTTACACCCAAACCGCAGGCACGCTGCATCTCAATGGCGGAAGCATCCGCAAAACCGTCACTCCCCTGAATATCGCGGGTGGCAGCGTCCGGGGAAGCGGAACCATCGATGGCAACATCGATGTCAACGGCGGTCGCATCGTGCTGGAAATCGCGGGAAATTCACCGGGCATCAACCAGGATCAGCTCGTCATCACCGGCACCACGGCTTTCGATACGGGCATCATCGAAGTCGCCTTCATCGACGGTTTCACCCCGCAAGCTGGCCAGGAATTTGTCCTACTGGTATCCGCCGGGTTTAGCGGCACGCCGCAACTTGTCGTCACGGGCCTCGCGCCGGGCTGGCAGTTCTCCACCCAGTACGATCCCGGAACCGATGAGTTCAAACTCACCTCTGTGACCGATGGCGTGGCCGGTGGTGGTGCGCCCTTGTCCATCTCGGCGCTTTCTTTCGCTCCGCCACCCGGGGGAACCGAAGGCAAGTCGGTGAGCGCCACCGCCTCCGGTCCGCCGGGTGCCGTCGTTCGCCTGGAAGCCTCCAGCAACCTCGTGCAATGGACCACAATCGCGACCGAAACAATCGGCAGTTTCGGCAACACGTCCTTCGACAACATCCACGATCCCCTCGCGGGTGAGCGGAGATTTTATCGACTCGCCACTCCCTGACCCGCCCCGGCGACTTTTTCCGAACCCTCCACAAACAGTAACTCACATCATGAAACATCTGATCTCACTGATCTTCCTCGTCCTCTCTGCGGTCTCCGCCTCCGCCGCTCCGGTGATTTCACTGGAGGTCTCCGGCGTTCCCCGGTCATCGGGCGCGATCCTGCGCCTGGCGAGCGATGGGGTCGTCCAGGTCACCGATTCCATCGCCTTCACCGAGCCCATGGAGCCAATCACCGTGTCCTTTCCGAACGTGGTGCCGGGCGACTATTACGGTCAGGTCTCGTTCGGCGACGAGATCTATTCCGACGCCACGCCTCTGATCGCGCACCCGGCGGCCGGCACCCTGAGCTTCACCCACGATCCCGGCCCGGTGGTGAATGTGTCCTACCGCCTGCTCCGGGTCATCGAGAACTGCGCGGAAATCACGATCCGGAACACCGGCGACATGCCGCTCACCGGCATCGCGGCGAACCTCACCGGCGCGGATTTCTCCGTCGATACCACCGCCATGGCCACCAGCCTGGATCCGGGCGAAACGACGACCGTCACGGTCTGCGTCACCGCCACCGACCAGAACGAGCACCTCGGTTCTCTGGAAATCACGGGCAATGCCGCGCCGTTCACGCTGGCGCTCGTCGGCGACAATGACCCGGGGCCGATTCAGGTTGCTCCCGTGATCACCGTGTTCACCGACCGGACACCATTTGAAACGAGCATTACCGCTCCACTGGCCATCGATGGCTTTTCCAATTCCACGCCCTCGTTGCCCGTCACGACCGTGAACGGTGGCACAGTCTCGGGCGGCAAATGGAACGATATTGCGCGTGATCCCGAGCCGTCCACGGTATGGGAGATTACGGACGGGACGACGGCATGGGGCGGGACCTGGGATCTCACGGTGGCCGGGACAGGGGGCGGGTTGGCGTTCGAACTCGATTTCGGCGGCGGAAACATCGTCCCGGTTCCGGGGCAGATACCCAGTGGTTCTTTTGCGGGTTATTTCTTCGGCTTCACCGCCAGCCAGCCCTTCTTCGCCGTGCGCGTGAGGCAAATCGATTCCGCCGGGAACACCCTTCAGGAAACGCATTCCTTCGATGACATGACTTACCAGTTGAATCCAACCGGCGAGATTGTGGTTCACGACGGGCCCACCAACGCTTCCGCCGAGCTGGCGGACGGTCAGGCCGCAGTGCTGGATTTTGGAACGACGCCCAAGCTCACGTCCATCACCCGCACCTTCACGGTCGAAAACACCTCCGCCGCGCCTCTCTGGCTGTTCAGCGTCAGCGGTGGCACTCGGTTTCAGATCTCGAACGCGCCAACGTTCCCGCTCATCCTCGCTACCGGAGAGAGCGTGAATTTCGACGTGGTGTTTTCATCCTCGACCTCCGGCACCTTTGAGCAGGCCATCCAGATCTTGAGTTCGGACGGGGATGAGTCACCCTTCGATTTCGCGGTGCGCGCAGAGTCGGTGCCAAGCGGCGAGATGGTCGTTTTTGACGGGCCGACCAACGCTTCCGCCGAGCTGGTGGACGGACAGGCCGCCTTGCTGGATCTGGGAACGACGACACACGGCAATCCCATCACCCGCACGTTCACGGTCGAAAACACCTCCGCCGAGCCTCTCTGGCTGTTCAGCGTCAGCGGTGGCGATCTGTTTCAGATCCCCAACGCGCCCGCTTTCCCGCTCGCCCTCGCTACCGGAGAGAGCGTGAACTTCGACGTGGTGTTTTCATCATCGACCTCCGGCACCTTTGATCAGGCCATCCAGATCGTGAGTTCGGACGACGATGAGTCGCCCTTCGATTTCACCGTGCGCGCAAGTGTTCCTTACCAGACCGAGATTGCTCTCACCAGCCAGCTCGACGGTGCGGATATCGTGGACGGTCAGACCGCTGCCGTTGAGTCGTCCGGAAACGGGTCGAACTTGAACCTCTTGCTATCCAACTTGGATTTTGATCCGCTCATCGTGAGCAACATATCAGTTCCTACAGGATTCGCCTTCACCCTGGCGGGAACAGCTGATCTTCCACGCGTGATCTCAGGTCTCTCGCCGACCCCGCTCCTCCTCCAACTGACGGTCACCGACCCAACTCCGGGCATCTATGAGGGCCTCGTCACGATCACCAGCAATGATCTGGATGAGGGCGAGTTCACCTTTCCTGTCCGTGTGCTTTCCAACCTGCCGGAGATCTCGGTTGGTACGGGATTCTTCGGATCGACCCAACTGACCAACGGCGGCACGCTCGATGTGGGCACGACGCGCCTCGGCCAGCCGAACCAATTCACTCTTCGGGTGAAGAACCTGAATTCGGCGTTGCTCACTGTCAGCGGAGTGACCCTGCCTGCGGGCTACGTTCTGACCGCACCGGCACCGAGCTTTCCCTTCTCCTTGGGACCAAATGCGTCCCGCGACATCCCCATCACGATCATTTCCACGACGGCGGGCACCTTCTCGGGAACTCTCTCGATCCTGAACAACGATTTCGACGAAGGCTCCTTCGACATTCAGCTCACTGGCACGGTATCGCCGGAGTCGATCCAGTTCTTCGGCTTCAGCACCTTCATCAACGAAGGGGGATCGGTCAGCGCTTTCGCCATCGGCAGCGGGATGGTCACCTATGCATGGGACCTCGATGACAACGGCGTGTTTGATGATTCCACCGAGCAAACGGTCAACCTCCCCGATTCCGACGGACCGGACACCTTCTTCGCCAAAGTGGAGATGAAGGACGGCCTCACGACCATGGTACGCACCGCGAGTATCCCGGTGAACAACCAGGTGCCCTCGATCAACGGTGGCTTCATCGATAGCGCCATCGCGGGGATTCCGCTCGAACTGAGCCTCGCCGCCAATGACATCCCTGCGGACGTGGCGGCGGGAATGACCTGGCGCATCGACTGGGGCGATGGAGATGAAACAACGACTCCCGCCGGCCATCCGGCGACCACGATGTTCAGCCACACCTTTGTCCAGCCAGGTCTGGCGGGCATCACCATCGAGGCTACGGACAAGGACGGAGGGAAAGGCAGCACCTTCCGCAGCGTGTGGGTCCACAGCGCGGTCATCGGGGTCTTCGACGGTCCCGACACCAGCGGCACGGAACTGCGCGACGGGGTGGACAGCCTGACCTTCTCGGTGCCCGCAGGCGCGATCGAGGATCGGCAGCTCACCGTGCTGAACCGCAGCGCCAGCCCGGCAAGCATCGGTCCGGTGAGCCTGCCGGAGGGATATGTCCTCGTGGTGCCGCCCACCTTCCCGGCAACCATCGCGCCGGGAGCCACCCTGACCCTGACCCTGCGCTTCGCCCCGCCCTCCGGCGGAGATTTCAACGGGACCTTCGCCCTGAGCACGAGCGACCCGGCGATGCCGGTCTTTGAGATCGCGCTCAGCGGATTCGCCGCCGCGCCGGACATCGCGGTCAGCGAGTTCTTCTCCGAGCGCTTCGATTTCGAGAGCGACACGCAGAGTTTCGAGATATCCCCCGGCACGGGGGAGTTCGATGGCCGGTCGATTCGCATCGAAAACACGACCTTCGAGGCTCCGCTCATGATCCAGAGCATCGATCTTCCGCCAGATTTCCAACTGGCGAGCCCTCCGACCTTTCCGATCAATTTCCCCTCGGATTCCTCCATCGACATTCGAATCCAGTGCAGCGCCACCGAGACTGGCTTTTACAAAGGCTGGGTCAGCATCGTTTCGAACGATCCCGACGAGTCGCCCTTCCGCTTCTTCATCACGTCACGCGTCGGCGACGTGCCGGATCTGCGGGTGAGTTCGGTGTCCGATGATTCTTCGAGTGCGGAGGGTCTTCTGGTGAACGGTCAGGGCGGCTCGCCGGAGTTGCCCTTGCAGTTGTGGCTCAGCAACCGGACGAGTTCTGACCTGGAAGTAAGTGCCGTGAGCCTGCCCTCGGGGTTTGCCTTTGCCAGCCCGCCGAGTTTTCCCATCTCACTGGACTTTTTCGGCTCGACGGCCTTGCCGGAAATCGTCCTCACCGCCACCGAGCCGGGGACCTATTCCGGGCAGGTGGTGATCGAGAGCACCGATCCGGATGAGAATCCGTTTTCCTTCACCATTTCGGCAACGATTCCGGGCGGCGATCCGCCACGACCGGCATTCGGTGCCTACAGCCTCACTCCGGCGACGGCCAGCAGCGGAGTCGTCTTCTCCGGGGAGATAAGCGGTCCGCCAAACGCGGTCCTCATTCTCGAAGGCTCCCGTGATCTGGGAAATGCCGACCCGTGGGAGGAAATGGTCCGCGTGACCCTGGACGAATCGGGACTCGGCACGATCAGCCCGATGACCGCTCCGGACACCTTCGGCGCTCCGAGTTTCTTCGTGCGGCTGCGGCCGCTTTCACCCTGACCGGCTTCTTACTCATGGATCCCAAGCGCCACCCTCACCCTGGAAGGCTCCAGCCGGAACATCGGCGGCGTCCAATTCAAAAGCCCGGCCTCCATTCTCACCAGTGCCGGGGACATTACCGCCACACAACGCCTCAATTTCACCAACCAAGGCAAAATCCGCACCACCTCTCCCGGTTCCAAGCTGACCGTTTTTGGGGGGATGCGTATCGACAGCTTCGACGCGACAATCGATGGTCGGACCGTCGAACTCGCCAGCGACACGGAGCATATCCGTGGCACGGTGCATCGGCTCAACGGCGCTGACATCACCAACCAACCCGGCAGCACCTGGCTCAACCCAGGTGTCAACAACATCACCGACCCCGACATCTTCGCCGACCTCGGCACCTTCAACAACGCCGGCACCTACAGGAAATCCACCCACACCGGCACCACCGACTTTGATGCGGGCATCGTTGAAGTCGCCTTCACCGACGGCTTCACCCCGCAAGCCGGCCAGGAATTCGTCCTGCTGGTATCCGCCGGCCTCAGCGGCACGCCGCAACTCGTCGTCACGGGACTCGCGCCGGGCTGGCAGTTCACCACCCAGTATGATCCTGCGACCGATGAGTTCAAACTTACCTCTTTAAGCGATGGCGTGCCTAAGGGTGGTGCCCCCCTTTCCATGTCGGTGCCTTCTTTCTCTCCGCCACCCGGGGGAACCGAAGGCAAATCGGTGAGCGCCACCGCCTCCGGCCCCCCGGTGCTGTCGTGCGCTTGGAGGCCTCCAGCAACCTCGTGCAATGGACCACCCTCGCGACCAAGACTCTAGACGGCTCCGGCGCGGCGTCCTTCGAAAGCATCCACGATCCCCTCGCGGGTGACTTGAGGTTCTAATATCCCTTGAACACTAGGTTTTCCTACGCAGTGAAGTCCGGCTTCGGCCGGCGTCTTTTCCGTTAGACCGAGTCAAGCCCTCCCCTCCAACCACGCCACGACCTTCGCCAGCGCTCTCCCCCGGTGGCTCATGCTGTTCTTCACCTCCGCACCCAGCTCGGCGAAACTTTGCTCATACCCATCCGGCGCAAACAGCGGGTCGTACCCAAATCCCCCGCCACCGCTCTCCTGCTCAAGCACCCGGCCTTCCACAGTCCCCTCAAAATGCGCGAGCACCTCGCCCGCCTCAGCCAAGACCATCACGCAGCGAAACCTCCCCGTCCTCACTTCCTGCCCGGCCATCTCTCGCATCATCCGCTCGTTGTTCCTAGCGTGATTGCCCTCCTCGCCGCCGAAACTCGATGACCACACCCCAGGCCGACCGCCCAAGGCATCGACCTCAAGTCCCGAGTCATCGGAAAGCACCAAGCCCCCAACTTCCCGACTGATCGCCAGCGCTTTGAGCGTGGCATTTTCAAGAAAAGTCGTCCCCGTTTCCTCGACTTCGGGCAAATTCGGGAAATCCCTGACGTCCTTCACCTCGTAGTGATCACCCAGCATTTCCCGGATTTCCTGCGTTTTGTGCGCGTTGCGCGTGGCAATCACCAAGGCCTTCGGAAGCTCGTTCATGGCTATCGGCTACCGCTTTGCGTCATCCGGGCCAAGAAATTTGAAATAATTCCATCCGGGATTACGCCTATACCCAAGATGAAAGCCATTACCCACCTCGCCGCCTTTGCCCTGGCCGGCTCCGCCCTCGTCGGCACAGCCTTCGCCAACACGCTCGAAGGCTGGTCGACTGATCTCGAAAAAGCCTTCAAGGATGCCAAGAAGCAGAACAAGCCCGTGCTCGTCGAATTCACCGGCTCCGACTGGTGCCCACCGTGCAAGATGATGCGCAAAAACGTCTTCTCCAAAGAGGAGTTCGTCTCCGCCGCTTCGAAGGAATTCATCCTTGTCGAGCTCGACTTTCCGAACGGTGATCCGGAAGTAAAAAAGAAGAACGAGCCTTACGCCAAGAAATATGACATCGAAGGATTCCCGACGGTGATTCTCTTTGATCCCGAAGGAAAAGAGTTCAACCGCTTCTTCGCTTCCGAACACCCCAGCACCGAAGCTTTCCTCGCCCACCTCAAGAAGTCGCTGGAAAACAAGGACCTCGACTAATTTCACCTAACACACAAACCACATCCCTCAAATACGACCATGATCCTCAAAACACTCGCTCTTTTCGTCGCCACCGCAGCCATCGCCATCGGTGGTGAATGGGGCACCGACTGGGAAGCCGCCAAGGCCCAGGCCAAGAAAGAAAACAAGCCGATCTTCATCAACTTCACCGGCACCGACTGGTGTGGCTGGTGCATCAAGCTGGAGAAGGAAGTTTTCTCCAAAAAGGCATTCAAAGACTACGCCAAGGAAAACCTCGTCCTCATGGAAGTCGACTTCCCTCGGAAGAAGAAGCTCCCCGACGATGTGAAGGCCCAGAACAAGAAGCTCGATAAGGAATACAAGATCGAAGGTTACCCAACGCTCTACCTCCTCGATGCCGATGGCAAAAAGCTCTCCGGCGACGTCGGCTACCGCGAAGGTGGTCCGGAAGCCTATGTGAAATACCTCAAGGAGCTCATCGCCAAGGCCAAGCCCGACGCCTAATAGCATTTCGGCTCCAGCCCGTTTCTCTCAACCCCGCCCGGTCACCATGCCGAGGCGGGGTTTTTTATGATCCCATCGGCAGGCGATCAATTCAGACCATCGCTTTGTCGAAACAAGCAATCGGCAAACGGCGGGGAAATCTCTACGATGATGCTCCAAACCCACCGTGCACACTTTATCCCTGCTTTCATTCATCCTTTTCTTCGTGGTCGTCATCGGTCTTTCCGTCTGGAAAAGCCGGCGCGTCAAAGGCTCCGATGAAAACTCGTCCGACTTCTTCCTCGGGGGCCGCAGCCTGAGCTGGCCACTGATCGGAATCTCGATCGTCGCGGCGAACATCTCCACCGAGCAAATGGTCGGCATGGCTGGCTCGGCGGCGGGCGGAGTCGGCCTCGCGGTGAGCTCATGGCAGCTCCTCGGGTCGGTTTTCATCGTGATCATCTCGATGACGCTGCTCCCGCGCTTCCTCCGCGCAGGCATCTACACCATGCCGGAGTTTCTCGAATACCGCTACAACCGCGCCGCCCGCGGCATCATGGCGGTCATGACGGTGATCATCTACGCCGTCGTCATGCTGCCGGCGGTGCTCTATTCCGGCGGCGTCACTCTCCGCGCGATCGTCGGCATCCCGCTCTGGCAAGGCGTCATCATCATCGGCGCGATCGGCATGATCTACTCGACCTTCGGCGGGCTGAAGGCCATCGCTTGGGCCGACCTCGTCCAAGGCCTCGCCCTCCTCGCCGGTGGCCTCCTCGTTTTCTTCCTCGGCCTGAAAGCCGTCGGCGGATGGAATGCCTTCGCTTTGGAAAACAAGGATCAGCTCCACATGATCCTCCCCGCCGATCACCCCGAACTCCCATGGACCGGCATGTTCTCTGGCATGTGGATCGTCATGATCTACTACTGCGGCCTCAATCAGTTCATCGTCCAGCGCAACCTCGCCGCCAAGACCCTGCGCGACGGCCAACTCGGCATGATCTTCGCCGGCGCACTCTGGTTGCTCGTCCCCTTCGCCATCGTCATGCCCGGCCTGATCGCCAATCAGCTCTACGCGAGCGACCTCCCGACACCTGACGCCGCCTTCCCCACGCTGATCAAAAAACTCATCCCTCCCGGCATCGCCGGCTTCATCTACGCCGCCATCGCCGGTGCCGTGACCTCGACGCTCGCCTCGCTTCTGAACTCCTCGTCGACCATCGCCACCATGGATGTTTACAAGGGCATGATCAATCCGGGCGCTACCGAAAAGCAGCTCGTCTGGCTCGGCCGCGTCCTCTCGGTCACCGTCGTCGCCGTCGGATGCAGCATCGCTCCCGTCCTCGATAACCCGGATTTCGGCGGCGTCTTCAAGTTCATCCAGCAGTTCCAAGGATACATCTGGCCCGGCGTCGTCGCCGCCTTCCTTGGCGCATTCCTTCTTCCGAAAGCACCACCCGCCGCAGGTGTCACCGCATTGATCCTCGGCCCTCTTTCCTACGGCATCCTCCAGTTCACGCAGGAAAGCCACGACCTCTTCTTCCTCCATCAAGTGCTCATCGCCTTCCTCTTCGTCGCCCTTGTGATGTTCATCATCACCCTTGCGAGCCCTCTTCCAAAAGCACGCGTACTCCCCGTCCGCGAGGAAGTCTCCCTCACGACAGACCCCATCGTCAAAGCCTGTGGCACCATGGTCATCACTGCCGTCATCATCTTCTTCATCATCTTCCGCTGACACCGTCCCATGCCCCTCATCGCCAAACTCGAATCCCTTACCATCCCAAGCTACCCGCTCGGAGAGCCGGAAAAAAATCCGCTCTTCTTTGAAAAGCGCGTCTATCAGGGGTCCTGCGGAAAAGTCTATCCGCTGCCCTTCATCGACAAGGTCCACGATGAACCCATCGACGTCACCTATCAGTCCGCACGACTGGAAAACGACTTTGTCCGACTCGTCATGCTCCCCGAGATCGGCGGCCGCATTTACCTCGGTCAGGACAAAACAAACAACGACTACGACTTCTTCTACCGCAACGATGTCATCAAGCCCGCACTCGTCGGTCTTGCCGGCCCGTGGATCTCCGGAGGCGTCGAGTTCAACTGGCCACAGCACCACCGCCCCGGCAGCTTCATGCCGACCGATGTCCACATCGAATACGAAGCCGATGGCGCCGCCACCGTCTGGATGTCCGAGCACGATCCGCTCATCCGCCTCAAAGGCATGCACGGCATCCGCCTGCGCCCGGACTCATCACTCATCGAGCTGCGCGGACGCCTCTACAACCGCACCCCCCTCACCCAGACCTTCCTCTGGTGGGCGAACGTCGCCGCGATGGTCCACGATCAGTACCAGTCCTTCTTCCCACCGGACGTCAATTACGTCGCCGACCACGCCGTCCGCGCGATCTCGTCCTTCCCGATCGCGAACAACCCCTACTACGGACTCGATTACCAAAACCGCCCCGGCGCGAACGACCTGTCGTGGTATAAAAACATCCCCGTGCCGACCAGCTACATGGTCTGCCAAACGCTCGCCGACTTCTTCGGTGGATACGACTTCAAGGCAGACGGCGGCTTCGTCCACATCGCCAACCGCCACATCGCCCCCGGGAAAAAGCAATGGACCTGGGGCGATCACCAATTCGGCCACGCCTGGGACCGCGAACTCACCAATGAGAACGGCCCCTACATCGAACTCATGGCCGGCGTTTACACCGACAACCAGCCCGACTTCAGCTACCTTCTCCCCTACGAAACCAAGACCTTCTCGCAATCATGGTGGCCCATCCAAGGCATCGGCGTCGCCCACGCCGCGAACGAAAAAGCCGCCCTTCACCTCACCATCCAGGATGATCGCACCATCGCCCTCGGCCTGAATGTCTCCGAAGCCTTCGAAGGCGAACTCACCCTCACAAGAAACGCCGAGACCCTAGGGAAATTCCCGATTTCCCTCAAACCCGGCGACGCCTGGCTCGACAAATCAACCACTTTCCCCGGCGAAAACGACTACGAACTCCTCGTCGAGCTTCGGGATCAAACCGGACACCTCGTCCTCGACTACCGCCCGGTCGATCCCTCCACCCTCACCCGCGATCGCATTCAAGCCACCGAGCCGCCCGCCGCAGAAGACATCGATTCCGCCGACGAACTCTACTTCACCGCCGAGCACCTCGAACTCTACCGCCACCCGACACGCGCGCCCGAACCCTACCTCAAACGCTGCCTCGAAATCGACCCCGCAGACGCCCGCGCCAACCTCGCACTCGGGAAAAGCCTGCTGCGTCGCGGTCTTCTAACAAACGCACGCCGTCACTTGGAAACCGCCATCGCCCGCCTCACCTTCCGCCACCCGAACCCGGTCACCGGCGAAGCCCACTACCACCTCGGCCTCACGCAGAGAATGCTCGGCGAACTCGATGCCGCCTACTCTCACTTCTACAAAGCCACCTGGAACTACGAGTGGCGTAGTAGCTCCTACTACCAAATCGCCACCCTCGATTGCCTCAAGCACGACTTCAAGACCGCCCTCGGACACCTCGATCAGTCGCTCGCCACCAACCGCGATCACAACAAGGCCCGCACGCTCACCGCCCTCGTCCTTCAGAAAATCGGCAAGCCCGAAGAAGCCGCCAGGCGCCTCGCCTCGCTTCAGGAAGTCGACGCCCTCGACCACTGGGCCGACCACGCCAGCGGCGACCTCGAGAGGTTCCTCTGTGGTTCCCGCAACGACGCCCAAACCATCCTCGACCTCGTCTTCGACTACACCGACGCCGGTTTCGCCGACGCCGCCCTCGCCCTGCTCGACCTTCATCACCAGCACCCCGTCACGCCCTGCGCGGTGCCGAATCCGCTCCAGACCAGCCAGATGACGCGCTACGCCAAAGCCTGGCTCACCGGTAATCCGGATGATCTCGCCGCCGCACGTGCTCAATCATCCGATCGCTTTTTCCCCTCACGTCTCCACGAGCACATCATCCTCGAATGGGCACTCAAGCAGCCCGGCGAAGACCCGCTCGCCGCCTACGCGCTCGGCAACTACTACTACGATCTCAAACGCCATCGTGACGCGCTCGGCATGTGGAAAACCGCCACCACCAGCGACAACCCCCAAGCCTACCGGAACCTCGGACTCGCCCTCTGGAACATCGACCGCGATGGCGAAGGCGCACGCGCAGCCTATCTAACAGCCATCGAAAAGGACCCCTCGGACGCCCGCCTCGTTTCCGAATACGATCAGCTCCGCCAAAAACTCAACGACTCGCTCGAAGACCGCCTCGAATTCCTCGAAGCCCACCGCGAGCAAGTCCAGCAGCGCGATGACGCCACCGTCGCCCTCGCCTCGCTCTACAACCTCCTCAACCGCCCTCAGGAAGCGCTCGACCTCGTCCTTTCGCGCCGCTTCCACCCATGGGAAGGCGGCGAAGGAGCCGTCACCCGCCAGTACAGCATCGCCCGATTGCTCCTCGGCCAGCAAGCGCTTGACGCCAAGGATCCTGCCGAAGCCTACAAGCATTTCTGCCTCGCCATGGAAACCCCCGAGTCGCTCGGCGAAGCCTATCACCTCCTTCAGGCAAAGGCCGACGTCAACTACTGGATTGGCCGTAGTTTGAAAGACCTCGGAAGTAACGAAGAAGCCGCCGCCCACTTCAAACTCTCCGCCGAAGAGCAAGGCGACTTCAGCGAAATGGCCGTCACCAGCCACTCGCCACTGAGCTACTACCGCGGACTTTCCCTTCGCGAACTGGGTCGTGAAAAGGATGCGGTCGCCCTCTTCCAGGAACTCGCCAAGTTCGCCGAAAACGGCCTCAAGACGAAGGCGACCATCGAGTACTTCGCCACCTCGCTACCGAACCTTCTCGTCTTCGAAGAAGATCTCCAGCAGCGCCGCGACGCCGAGCACCACCTGCTCCTCGCCCTCGCCCATCACGGTCTCGGCAATCCCTCGCTCGTTTCCGAATTCCTCCAAAAAACTTTGGCCTTCAACCGCGCCGATCCACACGCTTCCGACCTGTGGCGAAAAATATCAGCCAGCACCACCGCCTGACAAAAGCACCCAAATCGCTGCTTCCTCGCTGATGAGTTGCTTCCTTGATGCCACGAAACCATGAAAGCACTTGGCTTGTTGCTCCTCGCCCCGCTTCCTGCCAATGCGGTGACCTTCCCGATCCTTTAAAATGAAACGCGAGACATTTAGACCAAGCGCTTGTTCACCCTCTAGCCAGCTTACAAAGTAGTTCGGCTCCTTGGCGTAGCTTCTCGTCGGGGACAGTGTAGCAGATACGGAAATGGGTATCGCGCTCGCTAAAGACGCTGCCAGGGATGATGAGGAGGTTGTTGGCGATCGCTTTTTCCACGAAGCTGCTGCCAGTGTGCTGGCCAGGTGCTTTGGCCCAGAGGTAGAAGGCACCATCGGGTGGTGCGAGTTCGAAGTGGTCACCGAGGATGCCGACCATGAGATCCCGCTTGACGCGGTATTCCTCGATGTAGGGGCCAAGGATCACCTGTGGACATGCGAGGGCGGCGAACTGGGTGACGGCGGGAGCGCAGACGAAACTGTATTGCTGGACCATCGTCATCGCGCCGATGATATCGGCGGGACCGCAGGCATAACCAAGCCGCCAACCCGTCATGCCATAAGCTTTGGAATGACCTGCGAGAACGAGGGTGTTTTCATAAACCTCGGCCATGGAGACCATCTCCGTGTAGGCGAATTGCCGGTAGATTTCGTCGCTGATAACCAGCGTGTCCTGCTTGCGGCAAACGGTGGCGATGTCTTCCAGCTCCTTCCTTCCAAGAATTCGGCCCGTGGGGTTTGCCGGGGAGTTTAGAAGGAGCGCCTTGGTCTTCGGGGTGATCAGCGCGGCGAGTTTCTCCGGATCGATACCGAAGTCGCTGTCATAGGTATCAAGGTAAACCGGCGTGCCGCCGAACAAGCTGACGAGGTGCTTGTACATCACGAAGTAAGGATCCGGAATGATCACCTCATCGCCTTCTTCAACGAGTGCAAGCAGCGCCAGGAAAAGCCCGCCGCTGACACCCGAGGTGACGAGCAGTTCGGACTCGCTCCATTCCCGCCCGCTGAACGCTTTCTCTTCTGCGAGCAGTTGGCTGCGCAGGGGGGCGATGCCTTGGGTGGGCGTGTAAGTATTGTGTCCAGCGTGGATCGCATCGCAGGCGGCCTGCTTGAGTTCGTCCGGGACATCAAAATCGGGCTGACCGATGGAAAGATTGATCGGATCTTTCAAGGAGCGGGCGAGATCGAAGACACGGCGAATGCCGGAGGCGTCGATGCGGGTGGTGCGTTGGGCGAGGCGGCTCATGGGATGATTTTTTGGATAACTCCCCGCACCGCAGCAGCGGCGTCATGGAAGCGGGCGATTTCTGCTTCTGAAAGATTCGGGCGGATGTAGCGCTCGATGCCGCGGCGTCCGATGACGACGGGGATGCTGAGGCAAAGATCATCGATTCCGAGATAACCTTGAAGCGAGACACTCAGCGGCATGGTGCGGCGTTCGTCTTCCAGAATCGACTCCACGATGTAAGCGGTCGCTTGGGCGATGGCATAACAGGTATTGCCCTTCTTTTTGAAGACCTCGATGCCAAAGCCGGCGGCACGTTGGCAGAGGGCATCACGCTCGGGCGTGCTCTCGATAGGCTCTCCGCCGGCTTGAGCGATACTCATGGCTGCGAACTGCTTTTCCCCATGTTCCCCGAGCACATAGGCGCGCAGGTCATCGGGATGAATGGAGAGCGTCTTGGAGAGAAGTTCGCGAAAGCGGATGGAATCGACGAGTGTGCCGGTGCCAAAAACGCGCTCGGGAGGAAATCCGGTCAGCTTGAGGGCCAGCCACGTGAGCGGATCAACGGGGTTGGTGACGATGACCAGCTTGCAGTCCGGGGCGATGCGGGCGAGAGGTGGTAGGATCTGCCGGTAGAGTTCAGCATTGATGACTGCCATCTGATTGCGATCGAGCAGGCCGGGAGGCTGCGGGGCGGAAACGCAGACGACGACCACTTCGCTACCCGCGGCGTCTTCAAGTTCGCCGGCACGGACGATGACGGGTGTGGGGAGAAACGCTTGGGCGTGGGTTAGATCGAGCGCTTCACCCTCGGCCTTGGTGTGATTACGCCCAACCAGCACGATTTCATCGACAAGATTCCTGAGGAGGAGCGTGTAGGCAAGCGTTGTCCCGACGGTGCCCGGGCCGAGTATGGTGACTTTCATCAAGCGGAGTAAGAAGCGTTTTCACCATCCCCTTTTAACGAGCAAACGCAAGCGCTTTGGGAAAGCACCCACTGGTCGAAGTGAAGAAACCCTTGGCGTCCTTTACGACTTGGCGTTTCGATCCTCTTCCTATTGAAACAGATCATGACCGACAACCCCTACGCCACCCCGACCTCCCCACCCGTCCTCCCCACCGACGACATCGCGCGCCAACTTCAGGGCATCCAGTATCCCCTCACCCTGAGTTTCAAAATCCTCGCCCTCGCCAGCCAGGCCACCGTCACCGACGCCTCCGGCCGCACCGTGCTCTACACCAAGCAGAAGATGTTCAAGTTCCGCGAGCACGTCGAAATCTTCACCGACAACTCCCGCACCACCCGCCTTGCCGACATCCATGCCAACAAAGTCATCGACTGGTCCGCCCGCTACGCCTCCACCGATGCCTCCGGCAACCCCATCGGCTCCGTCGGCCGCAAAGGCTGGCGCTCCATCTGGCGCGCCCACTACGAGACCTTTAACCCCGGCGACAACACCCCGGACTTCTCCATTCGCGAAGAAAACCCCGGTGCTAAAATCGTCGATTCCATTTTCGGAGAGATTCCCCTCATCGGTTTCCTAACAGGTTACTTCTGCCACCCCCGCTACCTCGCCAGCCGTAGCAACGGCACTCCCGCCATGCGCCTGACCAAGCAACCCGCCTTCTGGGAAGGCCGCTTCCAAATCGACAAACTTGGCGACATGACCGCCCGCGAGGAACTCAACCTCTTCCTCTCATTCCTCATGCTCGTCCTCCTTGAAAGACGGAGAGGCTGAGCTACCACGAATCCCTCGGCAATCCCATCACCACCGGCTGCAAACTGAATTCCATCTCACTGCTACCGAGCCGCTCTCCATCTATCAGCTCGAAACGCATCCCCTCGCCATCGTAAACAAGCACCGCCAGCTGAGGTGAACCTTCCTTAGTAACATCATCCGCCGGAACAGAGGCCGGAACTGCCACGATAGTCCTACCACCCTCATCATCGGGCTGAACCGCCCGCTGAACAAAGAACACTCCAAGCATCGCGACCGCCGCCAGCGCTCCCATGCGCAGCGCAGCCCGCCGACGCCGCACTTTACGAAGTTCGCCACTCAGCGTCTCCCAAACTTGATCGGATTCCTCACTCATAGGTCTTCAACTTCACGGGTTTCTATCAATGTCCGCGCCCTGCGACGCAGGCGTGCCATCTTCGACTCAATCGCCTTCACCGACACACCTTCTTCCGCCGCCAACTCAGCCTGACTCCAGCCTTCCATATAGTGCCTTTCTAACATTACTCGCTCCGAAGCCTCCATTCCCTCCAAAAGATCCGAGCCCATCCAGTCCTTCGACTTCTCCGCCGCCCACTGCTTGAAGCGCTCGATCATCGAAAGCCGGCGACCATTTTTCCGAGAAGCATCCACCACTTCCGAGCGCAGCAAGCAGCAGCACCAGGCCCTCAGATCACTCTCCGAAGTGAACACCTTCATATGCTTCAGAATCCGCAGATAGCTCTGCTGAATCACATCCGCCACCTCAGATTCGGAAACGCCCTTTGCCAAAGCCACTCGTCGGAGATCCTCGTAGTAACGATCATGGAACCGACGCCAGGCCGCCTCATTCCCGCACTGCATCGCGCGGGTCAGGCGACCGACATCGAACTCATCTGGAGAATCGGAACTCACTCTTCCGGAACCACTACCTTCGGATTTCCTTCAGATCCAGCCGCATCTTCGTCCCCGATCGTGCTCTCCGGCGGCGCATCCTTGTTCAGGACCTTGAGCAGCGTTGAAGTGATATCCGTCGCATCCTTCGTGTAGAGCAGAAACGGAACCTGCGAAGTACTGAGCCCCGACTTGTCGAAAACATAGTCATAGTCCTCCGCCTTCGCCTGCTCTTCCCCCAGCTTCCGGATCTCCTCAAGAATCCCCTTCATTCGCTGCACCATTTTTTCATTCAGCGCCTGATTCCGACGCTGCAAAAACTCCCGGCGCTCCCGATCCAACGCAATCCCCTCGTTCTGCTTCATCTGCCAGTCACGATAAACCGTCTGCTTCTTTGAATCCGAAATCGAAGGATCATCGAGCTGCTTGCGCATGTTCTGAAGCTCCGTATCCAGCTCCCGAATTCGCGCCAACCGCTCGTTGTTCTCCTTCTGAATCCGCGCCCGCTCCACATTGATCTGCTTCTGCGCCTCATTCGTCCGGTGGTATTCCTTGAACAACTGCTGCATATCAATCGTCGCAATCTTCAACGAATCATCCGCCTGAACTCCAAGGCTCAAGCAGGCCAATAGGGTAGTCATCAATTTCCTCATACAACCCACCAACGCCAGCCACCGCCGACACCCCTCGGCATTCCCCAAAAAAAATCGGGACCGGACGAATCCAGCCCCGATGGGAAAGTTCGAAAGCGGCACCTCGATTCGCGCCGCAGTTGGTAAGCCCTCAGCGGTCCACCCGAGCCGAGCCACCGCCCACGAGCTTCTTCACCTCATCAGCCGTCGCCATGGTCGTGTCACCCGGAGTCGTCATCGCCAGCGCACCGTGAGCGGCACCGTATTCGACCGCCATCTTGGCGTCGTTGAACTCCATGAATCCGTAGACCAATCCACTCGCAAAAGAATCACCACCGCCAACGCGGTCGTAGATTTCCATCTTCGGACGGTGCGTCGCCTCGTGGAACTCACCGTCGTGCCAACAAATCGCACCCCAGTCGTTGACCGTCGCGCTGTGCACGTCACGCAGCGTCGTGGCCACGACCTGGAAGTTCGGGAAGTCGGCGACCGCGTTTTTGATCATGTTCTTGAAGCTGTCGACTTGCAGACCGGTCACGTGCTCGCTCACACCCTCGACTTCGAAACCCAGCGATGCGGTGAAGTCCTCTTCGTTGCCAATCATCACATCGACATACTTGGCGATCTCACGGTTCACTTCCTGAGCCTTGGCCAGACCACCGATGCTCTTCCAGAGCGACGGGCGGTAGTTGAGGTCGTAGGAAACGATCGTGCCGTGCTTCTTCGCCGCCTTGCAGGCTTCAATGGTCAGCTCAGCCGTCGTTTCAGAAAGAGCAGCGAAAATGCCACCGGTGTGGAACCAACGGCTGCCCTGCTTGCCGAAAACTTCTTCCCAATCGACGTCGCCCGGCTTCATCTGCATCGCGGCTGTTAGGCCGCGGTCAGGCGTTCCCTTCGCACCACGAACACCGAAACCCTTCTCGGTAAAATTAAGACCGTTGCGGACATTACGGCCAAGGCCATCGAACTCCGCCCAGTTGATGAACCGCGTATCGACTCCGCCCTGAAGAATGAAGTCCTCAAGCAGACGACCGATATCATTGTCCGCGAAGGCCGTTACCACTGCGGCACGCTTACCGAAGCAGCGACGCAAGCCACGAGCGACGTTGTATTCCCCGCCACCTTCCCAGACGTCAAAACGACGGGCAGTGCGGGTGCGACCGTCACCGGGGTCGAAGCGGAGCATGACTTCCCCGAGGGAAACGATGTCATACTGACAGGAGGCGGCGTCTTTAATCTGAATGGCCATGGTCGTGATGTTCTGTTGGAATGATGAAGAGATCAGGCACCGAACTTGTTCGCCTGAATGAAGTCGGAATTTCCCTTGAGGAAGTTGATGAGGTTGTTCGTCGCACGGGTCGCCTGACGATTCACACTTTCGTGAGTCCGCGAGCCAATGTGCGAAGTGATGATGCAATTCGGAGCACCGATCAGCGGATGATTTGGCGCGGGCGGCTCCGCATCGAGCACGTCGGCACCGTAGCCACCGACCTTGCCGCTTTTCAGCGCCTCAGCCATGTCCTCCTTCACCACCAACTCGCCGCGTGCGCAGTTCAGCACCACCACATTGTCGCGCATCTCGGCGATCTTCGCGGTGTTGATCATCCCTTCGGTCGTATCATCGAGGAAACAGTGAAGGGAAACCACGTCGGAGTTGTGCAGCACCTCATCCATATTCGCACAGCGCTTCACACCATACTTGTAGGAAAACGCTCCGTCGAAAAACGGATCGTAAGCGATGACGTCCATCCCGAAAGCCTTCGCGCGAATCGCGACCTCTTTACCGATCCGGCCAAGCCCGATAATCCCGATCGTCTTGCCCATGATCTCATTGCCCACCGGCTTCTTCCAGCCGGCAACCCACTCACCATTCTGCACGGCCACGGCATTCGACTGGATCTTCTTCGTGATTCCCAGAAGCAGACCGAATGTGTGCTCTGCCACCGTCGTGTGGTTCACGCCCGGTGTGAACAGGACCGGAAGCCTCTTCGAAGTCGCATACTTGACGTCGATCTTATCGAGGCCGATGCCGTACTTGCTGATCACCTTCAGACGTGGCAGGGACTTGTCGATCACCGCCTGGGTGATGGCATCATCGCCGCAGAGGAAACCGTCGAACTCCCCAGCCAACTCCAACATCCGCGCCTCCGAAAGAGGCCCTCGCTCACGAACAATCTCAAATCCGCCACTTTCGAGCAGGTCGTGGTGGCTACCCGGAGTGTCTTGATAAGATGTGGTCGTCAGCAAAATTCGTGAGCTCATGAGTGCCTCTTCTGCACCCTCCCGACTTGTCATACAAGTCTAAAAATCCACCCCATCGAACGACCCTTCATCGTCGAATCGATGGACGCTCGGAGGCCGTCCGCAAAGCGTAAAACCAGGCCAACCGTCACCCAAAATCGCCTTCGGTCGCCAGCCAATCGTCAAAAGCTTTCAGTTTTCAAGCTTGTCTTGGAAGGCACGGTGTGAGGGCGAGCCAGTCAAGCGACTGGCAAACGACGGCACTGGGACAGGATCGATTTCGACACGGATTCAGCGAGGGAAGAAAAGGGAATTTGCTCACTGAGCAAGTGTTCCGGTGACGCGCCCAAGTGGGTCGGAATGCGCAATTTCCCGTCCATCGGCCAAGACACGCAGCCCCTTTCCTCTACCGTATTTCTGTCCATTTTGGTCCCATAATATCGTCAGGGTGTGGCCGTGGTAAGAAACATTATCGAGGCAGAACCAATCCCATTTTCCCTCGGGAACCAGCGGGTTCACCTCCACGACGTCGTCTGCACTCGGCCGTAGTCCGACAAGCCCGGTGATGATGAGGTCACAAAAACTCGAGTGGTTGTAGTCCTTGCCTCGCTCGCGTCCTCCCTTCGCCTCGTCCCATGTCCCGTCTTTCCACGAACTCAGACGAGTGCGTGAGATCCAGTCGCCCGTGAATGGGTTGATGTTCTCATCGATCCACGACACCACCTTCCCGTCGACGAGTTTTCTGTGGTGTGAATGCGCGAAGATCTTCAGGGTTTTGAAGTAGTCTTCCTTAGTGATGGCGTCCTGTTCGTAGTTATTCAGGATATTGGCGAGTCCGGTCAGGGTAATGGAGGTAGACAGCGGCCAACTTGGTCCATTCCACTGGCACTCGTGTCCCTCGTAGGAAATCTTGAACCCCTTATGTCGCTGCTCAGCTGTAGTCGGACCAAAGGGAGCCATGAATCCCTCGGGGTCCATTAACTGCTTCCACGCGGCCTCGTATCCCTTGCCGCCTTCAGGCAGGTTGAAATACCATGGTGTGAAACCGTGTTGCTCGCGTACATCGACCAACACCTCACTGTCGCGTGGGAGGGTTTTGAAAAACTTCGCCTGTGGATCCCAGAGTTTCGTCTCGACGAGGTGCTTGAGCCGCGCCGCCTTGCTTTGGTATTCGTCCGCCAGTTCATGGCGTCCTGCCAACTCCGCAATCTTGGCGATGGCCACGGCGTCACCGAACATGTAGCTGTTGATGGTGGCGCGCTTTCCACTTCCACCGATCGATACTTCCATCCCGTCGCGGTCATCGACTTGCCAGAACAAGCCGTCGTCGGTCAGGCGACTTTTCTCCCAGCCTTGGTAGTTCTTCACCAGATCTTCGAGAAGATCGATCACCAGCGCCTTATTGCCGGTGGCAAGAGAGTAGGCGTAGATCGCATCCGCAGCCCAGAAGCTGTATTGTCGCGGGCTGCCGCCCTTGCGAAACCAAAACACAGCGTAATCATCGAGGTATTCTGAATCAGCCAACCAACGACCCTCATAGAAATGATGCCCTGCCGGACATGAGATGGTATTGTGCTTTGCCGACCACGAAACCTTCGGCAGGAACTCGGTGACAACCCACCCGTCGGGCGTCTCGCGGAGGTGCTTGCGGTAAGTCCACCAGCGGAAGAAGTAGGTTCGCTCGAGTTCCTCGTCGGGGCACTCAAAAAGTGGGATGTTTTTCTCGAGGAAACTCCATGATTTGTCATTCGAATAGGCGTTCGCGTAGAGTTCTTCATCATCGGCGTTAAACTCATCGACATAATGCTTGAAGGCCTCGGAATTCAGAGTCGGCGCAGCATCTGCGTGGCTACCCGAGACGGCTGAAGTCACCATCATCAGGAAAACTGCGAGTGAGTGAGTCCGTAGCAAAGGAAAACGATTGAAGGTTCCCTCGCGGTTCTTCGCCCGACTCTCGAGGAAGCGTGCACAGGCCGCGAGCCCCGATCTTCTCTCGGCTAATTCGAAATCATGCCGAACTCGATTTCTTATCAACCACTCCCGAGCCTTCCTTCCTCCGTAGTAACCGAAGCTGCTCCAGCAAGCTAGACGGTCCGCGTCGCTTTCCAACACCTTCCGTCCGCCTTCGCCACACGCCATGACATGGTAGACGGCTCCCGCAGCCTCGTCTCGAAGTGGTCTCGCCATAGGACGAGGCTACGAAGGGTGACACCCATTGTCAACGTTCTCATATTGGGACTTAACCCCTATCTCTCTACTAACTCTTTTACCACCTCTTCTACCAACTCTTCTGGTAGGCTCTGCGGTCGTGCTCGTCCTGGCGGTCGCTGGACCAGCAAGAGACGCGCTTGAGGTAGCCGATGATGCGAGTGGCGTGATCGACGTTGTGCGAGTCGCAGGCCGGGCATTGGTCGCGAGTGAGTTTGTCGATGTGGTTGCAGTCGTTGCAGCAGGTAACGAGGACGTTCGTGCAGAAGTAATTGCAGCCGGTGCGGATGGCGGCGCGGATGAGCTTGGCGAAGCTTTCCTCGGTCGGGTAGCTCTCGAGGTTGAGGTGCAGCGCTGAGCCTCCGTCGAGGTAGCGAGTGACGCGCTCACCGTGGAGGATAAGCTTGTCGAGCACGTGGATGTCGTCGCGCTCGACCGGGTAGAAATAGGAGTTGTAGCAGCTCCGGGGCACCTGGTAACCGGCTTCGCGGTCCCAGCGTGCGAACTTGACGCCAAGGTTCTCGGCGGGGACGAACTCGGTATTGAAGCGGGCCCCGTATTCCTTCGTGGCCTCGCGGTTGAGCTCGTTGATGATGCGGAGCTGGCCGGAGACCCATTCGATGTAGTCCTCGTTGTTAGAGGCATCGTAGCCGAGGAACTCGGCAGCTTCGACCAGGCCGTTGACACCGATGGTTAGGTATTGTTTTTCGGGGATGATGCAGTTGGCGGTATAGATTGGTAGCAGCCCGGCGTGGTTGAACTCGGCGAGGATCTCGCGGCGGGCGACGAGGTAGCGGTGGAGATCGTGGACCTGTCCGGCGAGGTCGCGCCCGTCTTGGATGAGCCGGTTGAAGTTGATGGTCATGACTTGCATCGAGCCGGTCATCACGCCGCCGGCGCCGAGCGAGAATGAGAAGTCATTGTCGCCATCGAGGGCGTTGCGCAGGCGGCAGCAGGAGGAGAGCGAATCGACGCTGTCGCTGGTGTAGATGAAGAAGGAATTACCGGCCGCGAGTTGGCTGGCGAGCAGGTTGGCGAAGGGTTTGTCTCGGGGTTCCTCGCGGTCGTGGATGAGCGCGGCGGTGACCACCGGGAAGGTCAGCAACGAGCGCTCGCGCTCGTGATTGAACCATTCGAGGAAGAAGGCCTGGAGGCGGCTGACGCTTTTCCACGATGAGCGGTCGCCGCCGGGGAAAATGAAGTCGCCGAACATGCTCTCGAAGTAGTTCTGGTCGAACACCGAGATATTCCAGAAGACACTCTGGTAGCTGCGTGCGGCGGCGGGTTGGTTGAGGGCGTAGACAACGTGCTGCAGGTGGTTCTCGATTTCGAAGCGGTGGGTGGCGAGGTAATCGTTGCCGTAGTCCTTGCGGGCGAAGTGGTCGAAGCAATTGAGGAACTCGACGGTGGCGCAGGCCCCGGCAAGGTTGGCAGAGATGGCGAAGACAAAATTGATGAAGCTACCGCAGAAGGAGGCTAGGTGCTGGGGTGCTTTGCTCTCGCCGCCGAGTGGGACGCATCCCTGCTGCAGCAGGGGGAAGAGGCTGACCGACGCGCAGTAAGGCATGAAGGGCGCGGTCTCGTCGTGAGTGTAGATCTCATGTTCCGCAAGCTGCTCGCGGTATCGTTCGGCGGTGGCGTCGTCGAACAGCTGACGCAGCTTGCGGTCCATCAGCTCGCGGTGGATGCGGATATTGGACTGCTTGTGGATCTCGGCGGCAAGGACGGCGACGTTCTTGCAGGAGACGTTGGCATTGGCATCGACGAGTGAGCCGTCGGCGGAGTTGCGGGCGGAGATGTAGCGGTCGATGAAGTCGAGCTGGGAGGTCATGGCGGGAGCTGGAATCAGGCGGCGAGATCGAAGGAGGAGGAGGCGTTGCGCTGGAAGCGGTGGGTGAGGTCGAGGCCGTTGCGCAGATCGAGAAAGCGCTGATTGGTGCCGGGACGGTCGAGGCCACCGCGGGCGGCGATGAACGGTCCCAGCTTGAGGTAGTCGAGGTGGGCGGCGATGGCGTCGTCGATGTGCTCGGAGCCGGTGTAGAGGCAGGTCGCCAGCCCTTTGGCGCGGGTGAGTTGGAGCAACGCGATGAGGGCGTGGGGCTGCCATTCGCCGCCAAGGAAGCAGACACAACTTGCGAGACCGGCGTAGCGTTCGAGAGTTTCAGCGAGGACGCGGGTGTCGAGAGTTCGGCCGAGGTCCGGGTTGCGCAGGTCGGCCGAATGGCAGCCGGGGCAGCGCAGCGGGCAGCCGGATATCGTGTAGATCAGCGAGACTTCGTCGGGGACCTCAAGGGTTCCGACCGTGTGGCAAACGTAGCGAAAGGAGGCAAACACAACGTCGCGATGCTGCGCAAATCTTGCTACCCGGGTCAAACATATTGTATGAAAAAAATAAAGACATACCACATGTTGATCTTGAATGGTAAATCAGGGATTGATCTGAGAGAGCGGTAGAAGTGTTTGATTTTAAGGGGAAACGTCGGCCTGGATGGGGGTGGAAGCCCACCACCATCTGCTGAACGAGAAAGCCGGGTCAGTCAGCATCCACGGACGACAGCTCCTCGGGCTTGCCGTTGCCTGACCGAGCCCCCAAGCTGACCGCATGCCGGACGAGGTCGAAACATTGCCTATCGAAGAACTCGCCCGCGCGATCGAGGCCGAAGATCAAAGCGCGATCCGTGCGATCGCCGAGGATCTTCACTACGCCGACCTCGCCCATATCTACCAGGAAGTCGATGAAGAGCGGCACCCGATGTTTTTGAAGACCATCGGCCCGGAAATCGCCGCCGATATGATCGTCCAGCTTCCGGACTCGATGATCGAAGAAGCACTCGATCACTTCACACCCTCCGAACTGAAGATCCTTTTCCGCGAACTCTCCGACGATGACCGCGTCGACGTCCTCCAGGACGTCGGCGACGAAGCCCGCTTGCGCTACCTGGGTCTGTTAGGTCCGGAGGACGAGGAACTCACCCGCAGCCTGCTCCGCTACGAACACGACACCGCCGGCGGTCGCATGACCACCAAGTTCGGTCGCATTTTCGCCTCGATGAGCATCAAGCAAGCGATCGACTCGCTTCGCCGAATTCAGGAAAACACGGAAACTCTCAGCCGGATTTTCGTCGTCGATGCCAAGGGCCACCTCATCGGCCGTGTCCGTCTGCGTGACCTCGCTTTCAATGCCTGGGACACCCCCGTTTACGACATCATGGAGGAAGTCGCCCCGGAACAACGGGTCCTCGCCACCGCCGACCAGGAAGAAGCCGCCAACCTGCTTCTCCGCTACGACTTGATCGTGCTTCCGGTCGTCGATGAATTCGACCACCTGTTAGGCATCGTCACGCACGATGATGCCATGGAGATTCTTCAGGAAGAAACCACCGAGGATATCGAGCGTTTGGCTGGTATCACCGGGGAACAAGACGAGGAAACTTATCTCAACACCACCATTACCAACCACTTTCGTCGCCGCGCAGGATGGCTGGTCGGACTAGCCTTCGTGTCGATTATTTCCGGCTACGTCATGATGCGCTTCGGAAAGGTCCTCAGTGACGTTTTCGTCCTCGCGCTCTTCCTCCCGATGGTCGTCGCCGCCGGCGGAAATACCGGTGGCCAGGCCTCCACCATGGTCATCCGCGCGATGTCGCTTGGAGAAATCGTGCCCGGCTCCGCTTTCCGGGTCGCATGGAAAGAACTCCGCTGCGGGTTCTTCCTCGGCACCCTTCTCGGCCTCTGCATGGCCGCCTTCACCCTCTTTATCCTCCCCGCCTTCAAGATTTCCCTGCCTCCGGACGTCTCCCTCCTCAAGCTCGCGCTCGCCGTCGCCGTTGCGCTCACCACCCAGGTCACCTCCGCCACTTTTCTCGGATCGCTCCTTCCGCTCGGCGCACGCGCCGTCAAACTCGACCCCGCCGTCGTCTCCGCCCCCGCCATCGCCGCCATCGTCGATGTTACCGGCATGGTCATCTACTTTTCTGTTGCCCGTGCGCTACTCGGGCTGTGAACTGAGCTTCCATGAGAGAACTTAAAGACGGAATCCGCGCCGAAGTACGGCTCGACTGGATGAACCGTGTCCACAAAAAGCTGCGCGGCACCGATGCCGACAAACGCTACGCCAACGAAGTCGCCGTCTTGAAGGTCCTCGAAGAGCGGGGTTGCCCGAACGTCCCCCGCCTGCTCGAAGAACACCCTGAGGAAAACTACTTCGTCAGCACCTCCTGCGGCCAGCCAGCACCGAGTCTTTCTGATCGCAAGACGAAGGAACTCTTCGATGAACTGGAGCAAAAATATGGCGTCCGGCACCTCGATGCCGAACGTCGCAACGTCACCTACGACCCCCGAGCAGGCCGCTTCTGCCTGATCGATTTCGAACTCGCTGAGATCCTCCCGGACCCTGCGGAGCCACCCACAAATTCATCACTCTAAACGGCGACCATCTGCTCAGGGATCCCGAAAGCACTTCGCTTGCAGGCTCTCGCACGATCACCTACCGCCAGCCATTGGAGGAAATGTCCTGCCACGGTGCTGACGACTGACCCCGACTCACAAAGATCCGGGTCCACCCAGCCGGCAAGATAGCGGATATCCTCATAGTCGAAATATCCAAACTCTTCAACCGGATGACGTGCCGCTTCATTCACGCATTCACAAACCTGTTTCTCAATCTTTTGCAAGTCACAGCCGCAGTTTGCACCAACAGCGAGTGAGAATGGCGGCGACGTCATCTCGCACCAATGGACGAGACGCTCGACCGCTGACAAATCGCAATCATGGATTTTTTCAGCACTTCCACCGACTCTTCATATCATTATCGAAAAGTTAAGCACATCGCCTCCAAGGATTGAAAAACCGATGTCTTTTGAGCAAATTACCGCAAACCCTCACACCTGCTCTGTAAGGGCCTTCCAACCAACCCAGTAACCCCAACCACAAACACCGTGATCCGCTTCACCCACATCTCTGCAGCTCTGACCCTCTCGTCCCTCGCCGAACTACCCACGAAAGGCGTCGACCTCAAACTGATTTCGGCAGTCAAAACCATCAGTCCAAATTCCACTTTTACCGTCGGTCTCCAGATTCATCACCACCCCGGCTTTCATACCTACTGGAAAAACCCGGGAGCCGTCGGCTACCCCACCACCATCGAATGGAAACTCCCACCCGGCTTCACCGCCGGACCCATCCGCTGGCCCGTTCCGGAAATGTCGGACATGGCCGGGAATCCCGTCTTTGGATACAAATCAGATGCCACCCTGCTCATCGATCTAACAACTCCTGCCGAACTTCCCGACGAGCCCTCGGAAATCCGAGCCGTCGTCATGTGGATGGCCTGCTCGAACGAATGCTATCCCGGCAACAAAACTTTCACCCTCTCCCTTCCATCTGCGGAATCCTCTGTGAGCGATCCAGCCAACACGGCCGCACTCTCCGCCGCCGAAAAACAGATCCCTCAGGAACTGAAAACCTGGAAAGCCACCATCGAATCCAAACAGGACGAAAAACATATCTGCCTCCTCCTCACCCCACCCGCCGACATCCCCGACATTGGCGCGTTCCGTTTTTACTCAAGCGACGGACAGATCTCATCCGATCCCGATCCCGAGATCACCAAGCTCGACGACGGCCGCATTCGCATCATCGCCAAACGCGCGCGCTTCTCACCCAAGAATGCCACATCACTCCCCTTTGTTATCATCGCAGAAAAGCCGCTGAGCCCGAACGGCCCCAAGTTCGGCACCCTCAGCCCCCAATATCCCGACCAAGCCACCGAGAAAAACAGCCCAACTCCCTGATTGTCCCCGACCCCTTGCGCGTTCATTGTCCCCCACAATGAACGCCACGGCCCATCGCCGCCTCCTCGCTGACATCGGAACCGTCGACGCCGTCGGCATCGAATCCCGCGTCGCGAAATACACCACCCGCTCGATCAAAAAGGCCTCAAAAATCCAAGGCCTCAAACTCGCCGCCTCAATGGTCGACCTGACCACCCTCGAAGGAAAGGACACCCCAGGCAAAGTCGCATCCCTCTGCCAGAAAGCGCTCACTCCGCACCTCGGCATGGACGTCCCCCGTCCCGCCGCCGTCTGCGTTTACCCATCGATGGTCCGCCACGCCGCCAAACACGTCAAAGGCAGCGGCGTCCGCATCGCCTCCGTCGCCACCGCTTTCCCCTCCGGCCAGGCTCCGCTAAAAACCCGCCTCGCCGAGGTTCGCCAAGCCGTCGCCGATGGTGCCGATGAAATCGACATGGTCATCAACCGCGGCGCGTTTCACCAAGGCGAGTTCCAGCTCGTGCAGGATGAAATCGCCGCCGTCCTCGAAGCCTGCGGCGACGCCACTTTGAAAGTCATTCTCGAGACCTCCGAGCTCGAAACCTACGACAACATCCGCGCCGCCTCCTTCATCGCCATGCAAGTCCTGCGCGAAGGCGACTTCATCAAAACCTCCACCGGCAAAACTTCCTCGAACGCCACCCTCGGAAACAATCAAGTCATGCTCGACGCCATCCGCGACCACTACCTCACCACCGGCATCGAGATCGCCATGAAACCCGCCGGCGGCATCAAGACCGCCAAGCAATCCCTCCAATTCCTCATCGCCGTCAAAGAAACCCTCGGCGACCAATGGCTCTCGAACACCCGCTATCGTTTCGGCGCATCGTCCTTACTCAACGACCTCCTCCGCCAACTCGAAACCCAACGCACCGGTGCCTACCAGGCACCTTACACTTTCACCGAGGACTCCAGCGCTTACTAAAACGGACCGCGGACTTCAGTCCGCTCCACATCCCCAGCTCTTTCCACCATTCCCCATGCCCGCCAAAAAATCACCCAAGTCCAAAACCCAAGCCCGCGAACTCCTCTTCGGCGACCTCTGGGAGTTCGACCCGGCCCCCGAGTCCGCCGACCCCCGCATCGCCGACCGCTACCAGCTCTTCATCGACGGAAAACACAGCGCCCCGAAATCGAAAAAATACTTCGACTCCATCTCCCCGCGCGACGGCAAAAAGCTCTCTTCCATTCCGCAAGCCGGCCGAGCCGATGTCGACGCCGCCTTCGCCGCCGCGAAAAAAGCCTTCACCTCCTGGTCCAAACTCCCCGGTGCCGAGCGCGGCAAATACCTCTTCCGCATCGCCCGCCTCCTTCAGGATCGCTCGCGCGAGTTCGCAGTCGCCGAAACCCTCGACGGCGGAAAGCCCATCAAGGAGTCCCGCGACTTCGACCTGCCCATGGCCGCCGCGCACTTCTTCTACCACGCCGGTTGGGCCGATAAACTTGAATACGTCGCCCCCGGCCGCACGCTCAAGCCCCTCGGCGTCATCGGTCAGATCATCCCATGGAATTTCCCCATGCTGATGCTCGCATGGAAAATCGCACCTGCCCTTGCAACGGGAAACACCGTCGTCATCAAGCCCGCCGAAACCACTTCGGTCACCGCACTCAAGTTCGCCACCATCCTTGAACAAGCAGGCCTCCCACCCGGCGTCGCCAACATCATCAGCGGCGACGGCGAAACCGGAGCCGCCATCGTCAATCACCCCGACGCCGCCAAAATCGCCTTCACCGGTTCCACCGAAGTCGGCAAAATCATCCAGCGATCCCTCGCCGGCACCGGTAAAAAACTCACCCTCGAGCTCGGAGGAAAAGCCGCCAACATCGTCTTCGACGACGCCCCCATCGACCAGGCCGTCGAAGGCGTCATCAACGGCATCTTCTTCAACCAAGGCCATGTCTGCTGCGCCGGATCACGCCTGCTCGTTCAGGAAAGCATCGCCGAAGCATTCACCGCCCGCCTCAAACGCCGCCTCGCCGTGCTGCGTGTCGGTGATCCGCTCGACAAAAACACCGACGTCGGCGCGATCAACTCCGCCGCACAACTCGCCAAGATCAAGGAGCTCGTGAAAAGCGGTGTCGACGAAGGTGCCACGATCCACCAACCAAACTGCAAGCTCCCAAAAAACGGCTACTACTTCGCCCCGACCCTCTTCACCGGCGTCGCCCAAAGCCACCGCATCGCCAACGAGGAGATCTTCGGCCCCGTGCTTTCCATCCTCACCTTCCGCACCCCGGAAGAAGCGATCGAAAAAGCCAACAACACCCCCTTCGGCCTTAGCGCCGGCATCTGGACCGACAAGGGATCCAAAATCCTCAGCATGGCCAGCAAGCTCAAAGCCGGCGTCGTCTGGGCCAACACCTACAACCAGTTCGACCCATCCAGTCCCTTCGGCGGCTACAAGCAATCCGGCTTCGGCCGCGAAGGCGGCAAACACGGCCTGCTCGACTACGCCACCCTCCAATAACAACTGAAGCCCCCCAATTCTCCAGATTCCCGCGCTCACGGCTCACCTCATCCCATGTCCCTTCCCATCACCAAAACTCCCAAATGCTACGTCGGCGGAAAGTTCATCCGCAGCGAATCCGCCCGCACCTACGAGCTCCATAGTAGCAAAGGCGAATTCCTCGCCCACATCCCGCTCTGCTCCCGCAAGGACCTGCGCAACGCCGTCGAAGCCGCCGCATCCGCCGGTCCCGGCTGGGCCAAACGCTCGCCCAACAACCGCGCCCAGATCCTCTATCGCCTCGCCGAGATGCTCGAATCCCGCTCCACGGAAATGGCCGCCTGGACGAGCGAAAAGGAAGTCCGCGCCACCATCGAGCGCATCGTCCACTACGCCGGCTGGGCCGACAAATACGAGCAAGTCCTCGGCAGCGTGAACCCCGTCGCCAGCTCGCACTTCAACTTCACCGTCAGCGAACCGATGGGCATCATCGGCATCCTCGCCCCCGAGGAGGCCCCGCTGCTCGCCCTCATGACCCTGATCCTCCCCGCCATCACCTCAGGAAACAGCGTCGTCGCCCTCGCCTCCGAAAGCGCCCCCTACCCCTCCATCCTGCTCGGAGAAATGATGGCCGTCAGCGACCTCCCCGGCGGAGTCGTCAACCTTCTAACAGGCCCACGCAGCGAAATGCTTGCCACCTTCGGCACCCACGAACACCTCCGCGCCCTGAGCGCCGTCGCCGAGCAAAACGAAGCCACCACCCTCCAACAAGCCGCCTCCGAATCCGTCAAACGCGTCAAACTCCACGACCCGAAGACCGACTGGTTCTCCAGCACCCACGATTCCCCCTACGCCATCCGCGACTTCCTCGAAGCCAAAACCGTCTGGCACCCGATCGGGGCGTGATCACTCCTTCCCATCCAAATACTTCCAGTCGCCCTTGTAGCGCTTGAAGCGCGAAACCTCGTGGAGCTCCTGCGGCTCCCCATTCACGAAGTAGCTCGCGATAAACTCCACCTTCCCGACCTTGTCTTCTCTGCCGCCTTTCGCGACGGCAACAATCTCAAGGTTCGCCCAGTTCACCTGATAGACCATCTTTTCCAGCTCCTTGCGCAGGCCTTTCTCACGGGTGTCGGGATGCGTCGTTTCCACCAGGAAATCCACGCGACGGAAGAAGTAAGCGCTGTAGCGAGCCCTCATCAACTGCTCCGCCGTTGCCGGCTTCGCTTTCGAGTGATGAAAGGGCATGCAGCAATTGGAATAGTTAATTTTGCTCTTGCACGGGCACAACGATGCCTCGCGCTCCTTCATCGGCCTCACAGATTTGTCGCTCACACGGAAACAATCTCTCGATTGGCTCAACTAATCAAAGAAAACCTCTCCATCTTCGCAGGAAGTGGGCAAACTCCAATTTCTGGAAAAGACGGAGAAGCGAGAGAGCCCCCTTGATTGGCACGAAAAGAACGAACCCAGTTCGAAAAGACCTCGTGCTCCCCGTCACCATCCTAATCCTGTCGGGCTGGGTTTCAGCCAAGCCACGTCCTCGTTCTGCCAACTCGCCTTCCGCCCCGTCTCTTGCCAGGCATGAACATCACAGACTAATCTTCGCGAATCATTTCCGAGAGCAGAACTTCGGACGGCGAACAGAAGTCACCTACGCTAAAATCGCCTTCACGATCTTGCCGTGGACATCAGTGAGCCGGAAATGACGACCCTGGTATTTGAAGGTCAGCTGCTCGTGATCAATGCCCAGCAGGTGCAGCACCGTCGCATGCAGGTCGTGCACGTGAACACCATCCTTGACGATGTTATAGCTGTATTCATCAGTCTCGCCATGGGTGTAACCACCTTTCACGCCACCCCCAGCCATCCACATCGTGAAACAACGGGGGTGATGATCGCGACCAAAGTCCTTTGGTGTCAGCTTGCCCTGACAGTAATTCGTGCGACCAAACTCACCACCCCAGATCACCAAGGTATCCTCCAGCATGCCACGCGCCTTGAGATCCTTGATCAGCGCGGCAGTAGGCTGGTCGGTCAACCTTGACTGATTGCGGATCGCTCCGGGCAGCCCTCCATGGGCATCCCAGTCCTTGTGGTAGAGCTGAATGAAACGCACGCCACGCTCCGCAAGTCGACGCGCCATCAGACAGTTGTAAGCAAAGGTTCCGGGCTTCTTCACATCATCGCCATACATGTCGAGCGTCGCCTTCGATTCGCTCTCGATGTCCGTCGCCTCAGGCACCGAGGCCTGCATGCGGAACGCCATTTCATACTGCGCGATCTGAGTTTCAAGATAGGGATCGGAAGTCTTCTCAAGCTGGAGCTGATGGAGCTTATTGATATGCTCGATCACCGACCGACGGCTCCCATGATTGATTCCCTCCGGGCTGTTCAAATACAGCACCGCATCCTTATTTGGAGCGAAGCGCACGCCATCATGTTTGGCAGGAAGGAAGCCACTCCCCCAGTAGCGCGAAGTCAGCGGCTGCCCACCGGCCTCAGTTGTTAAAACAACGAAGTCCGGCAAGTTCGCATTCATCGTCCCGAGACCATACGAAAGCCACGAACCCATCGTCGGACGACCCGGAAACTGCGAACCGGTCTGCATCATCGTCACACCGGGACCATGGTTGATCGCCTCAGTGTACATCGATTTGATGAAACAAAGCTCATCGGCAATCTCCGCCGTGTGCGGCATCAACTCAGAAATCGTCGCCCCGCTGTCACCATGCTGCTTGAACTCAAACGGCGATCCCACCAGAGGGAAGCTCGCCTGATTCGTCGACATCCCTGTGAGACGCTGACCCTGACGAACCGACTCTGGCAACTCCTGTCCGTGCTCCTTGTTCAGACGCGGCTTGTGATCGAAGAGATCCATCTGCGACGGGCCACCGGATTGAAAAAGATAGATCACCCGCTTCGCCTTCGCCGGAAAGTGCATGCCACTCGGAATTCCGCTCAGCCCTCCGGCATTCGCCTGACTCGTCATGTGCGCGAGCGCGATGCCTCCAAGGCCGATGCCGGTGGAGTTCAAAAAAGTCCGTCGGCTCATGCCAATCGGACTCTCGTGGCCTGTGCAAAGGGGGTTCTTCATCGCTCTATCAGGGATTCGTCGAGGTTCATGATCGCATTGACGAGAACCGCAGCGGCGGCTTGCTTATCAATGGCTACCGATTCATCCATCGGTTTTTCTCCGACCTCCAGCAGCTTACGCGCGCTCTCAGGATCAGCTCGGAAAATCTCCACCTGCGAGTCGAGAAGATCGATCAGAATGTCGGCCTCATCTGGTCTCGGAAGACGACTTGTTAGGACCTGATAAGCCTCCGAAACAAGAGCCTTCTTATCATCTCCGTGAGACTTGAGAAGCCTCACCGCAAGCACCCGCGAAGCCTCCATGAATTGCGGAGCATTGAGAATTATTAGCGACTGCAACGGCGAAACCGTGGTGTCGCGCCGCACGGTGCAGACATCTCGCTTAGGCGCATCGAAGGTCGTCAGCATCGGCGCCGCTGCACTCCGCTTCCACCAAGTGTAGACACTCCGACGATAAAGACCTTCACCCTTGTCCGGTTTCACCGGCTCAAACGAGACCTCCACCTCGTAAGGTTTCACCGGAGGCCCGCCCCACTTTCTAACAAGTAGCCCACTTGCCGCGAGTGCATTGTCGCGAATCATTTCCGCCGGAAGCCGGCTCGCATGACTACGGGCGAGATAGAGGTTCTCCGGATCCTTCTCACGCAGCTCAGGCGTCACCTCCATGCTCTGGCGATAGGTCGAAGAGAGCACCATTTTTCTCAACAGCGCCTTCACGTTCCATCCGCTGTTCATGAAATCGCGGGCCAGCCAGTCGAGCAACTCAGGATGCGTCGGCGGCGTGCCTTGATTCCCAAAATCCTCGGTCGTTGCGACAAGTCCCTGACCAAAAATCAACTGCCAGTAGCGATTGACCGTCACCCGACTCGGCAGTGGATTGCCGGGATCGATAAGCCACTCCGCGAAGCCCAGGCGATTTTTCGGCAAGGACGGATCCATCGGAGGAAGAAAGCCCGGCGAGTTGGCCGTCACCTCT
>Ga0100401_1000078_pt1 | contig 69322 bp, 60 predicted proteins | sample CryGeymeta201525_FD_80421 | JGI IMG/M metagenome (GOLD analysis project Ga0100401, IMG submission 80421) | Groundwater microbial communities from Crystal Geyser aquifers in Utah, USA - Crystal Geyser metaG 2015-25 | ecosystem: Environmental > Aquatic > Deep subsurface > Groundwater | place: USA... | reverse complement strand
GTCGCGGTGGGGTGATTGACAACGTGAATCGGTGGATGAAGCAGTTTAGCAGTCCGGCGATTGATGCGGCGGGGATGGCGGAGTTGGAGAAAGCTTCGGTTGTGGGATTTGAGGGTGTCTGGCTGAAGGCTGAGGGTGATTACTCGCCGGGGATGGGTCGAACGAAGGTATCGGACTACGGGCTGCGGGGCATCGTGGCCGAAAACGGAGGCGAAATTTTGACGGTGAAAATGGTGGGTCCTGCCGCTGAAGTCGCGGCTCAGGAAGTCAATCTCAGGGCCTTCGTGGAAGGTTTGAAGCTGGTTGAATAAAACGAGACGGCCGCGACGTAAGGTCGAGGCGTTAATTACAAACGATTTCATGAGTCACGCGAATTCACTGCCGATCAGAGTATGGAAATGGCTGTCCGGGTTCGGACTAGCGACGATTTTGCTGGTGTTGCTCGGCCTTCTCACATGGTTGGCGACGCTGGAGCAGGTCGAGCACGGTTTGCTGGCAACGCTGGATAAATATTTTCATTGGCGGGCCTGGTGGGTGCCGGCGGAGCTTTGGGTATTTCCAGAGACTTTGAAGCGTCCGCTGATCATTCCGCTTCCGGGTGGTTACTGGGTTTGTGCGCTGCTGCTGGTGAATATGATTTGCGGTGGTCTGATCCGGGCGCGAAAGGGCTGGAAGACGGCGGGTGTGCTGCTGTCCCATTTTGGCATTATTTTTATGATCGCTGCGGGTGGTGTGGCGCAGCTCTATGAGGAGCGCGGTGTGATGATGCTGGTGGAGGGGGATCAGGCGGATTACGCGATCTCGCTGACGGAGCCGACGATCGAGGTGTTGGAGATCGTCGACGGAAAAGTGAGTGGCGATGTGAGTGTGGCTCGCCAAAGGGAACTGAGAGGCCTGGCTCAAACCGACCTCCGTTTGGTGAAGTTCCCACGCGAGCCCTTTGATCTGGAGATCACCGGATGGCTGACCAATGCGATGGTTCGTCCGGGGGGGGAAGGGTCGCCCAATCCGACGGTGGATGGCTGGACGCTGCAAGAGCGAGAGAAGGAAAAGGAGGGTGAGTTGAATGGCCCGGCCTGCTACGCGCGAGCAGTTTTCGAAGACGGAACGAAGGGTGATTCTTTCATTCTGGCGGTGCCGAATGGGCGGAGTGGCATGAGTGACTACCCTCCAGTGTCGATTGAAGCCGCCGGCAGGAAATTTGCCGTTAGGATGGTGAAGCAGACGATTCCGGTTCCTTTTACGGTAAAGCTTGAGGATGCGGTGTCCGAATATTATCCGAATTCTAGCAAGCCGAAGTCATTCCACAGTGATATTCAGCGGATTGTTGGCAACGACGAACCGGTGAGCCTGCGGATTGAGATGAATGAGCCGATGCGTGCCGGTGGGTTTACCTTTTTCCAGCGGACGATGGGTGGTGGCCCGCAGATGCAGCAGGGACCACAATTTTCAGGTTTTGAGGTGGTTTCCAATCCGGCGGACAAGTGGCCGGAATACAGTCTTTATGTAGTCACGCTTGGATTGCTGATTCACTTTGTCATGAAATTCTCGTCGTACCTCGGTACGTCGAATCGCTCCCAACCCAAAGCTTGAGATGAATCAACCTGCCCGCTGGACACTATTCGCCCTTGGCTTGCTGCTGTTTGCAGTGGCTCTGTGGAAGACTTATGAAAATGCGACGCCTCCGGATGAGGTTCGTGTCATCGAAGGCTACACCGCATGGGACAAGGAAACTCTGGCGATCGCGGATACTTTGCCGGTCCAAGATGGTGGGCGGATCAAGCCGCTGACGACCTATGCTGGATTTGAGATGCTGCGCATTTATGGAGCGAGATCGATGGAGATCATGTCGGTGGAGGGCGGCGAGAAAATCAGGATCAAGCCACTGGCCTGGCTGATGGATGCGTTTTTCCGTCCGCAGTATTCGGTTCAGATGCCTTCGTTTCGGATTGAGGATTCGGAGATTCTCAGGGCGATCGGAGTCGAGCCGGGTGATCGTCGAGATCGTTACAGCTACCATGATCTTGAGCCGGGGCGTGACCGCTTATTCGAACTCGCCAGAGGTTATGGCGAAATTCCTTCGGATCGTCGAGATACCATGGAGAAGCAGATCATCGCGCTGGCTTCGAACTACCAGACTTATGAGCAATTGCTCGGCACCTTCGGGATGGCCCGCAGTGGATTGATGATGGAGCCGCTGGGCGGTGCGGATGAGCAGCCGAAGCGTGCGGATGTGAGCTCCGTGATGGCGACGGCGGAGGTGATTCAGGGAGTGCTCCAGCGAAGTCAGGCGGAGAAGACGCCAATTCCGCCTCACGTTCAGAATCTTCTTGAGCAGGTGATTAGTGGGGCGAACGCCGCGAAGTTCGGACTATTCGTTTTTCCTCCGGCCAACAAGGATGACGTCAAATGGCTGAGCCCGGGTGAACGCGTGATGAACGCCATGCAGATGGCCACCCGTGAGCCCGAGCAGTCGATCAACGACATTGCTCTGATGGAGGATGCTTCACGAGCGCTGTCGGAGAGCGAAGCGATGTTCCGAGTGAAGCTCGGCGAGTTCAAGGATAGCGTTGTCGAGAGAGCGGAGGCTCGGGGTGAGTATGGGCAGGTTGCGCTTGAGGCGGAATACTACCGGATGAATTGGTTCCTTTATGCCTTGGTGTTTTTCCTGATGGGGACGGTGCTGGCGATCGGCATGTGGATGACGGGTCGCAATCTGGCGGGAAGGATTCTTTCTTGGGGGGTGTGGGGGACGACGTTTGCGGGATTGGTCTTTGTGATCATTCCCATCGTCAAGCGTTGTATCATCATGCAGCGACCACCGATAGGGAATCTCTACGATACGATCATCTTTATTTGTGCTGCAGTAATTATTTTGGGGGCACTGATTGAGCTTCTAACAAAGCGGCGTTTCGCGCTCGGGGTGCTGCCGATTTCGGGCGTGATGCTGATTCTTTTGGCGCGGATGTTTGAGGTCGGAGACGCGAAGGATCACATGGATCCGCTGGTGGCGGTGCTGCGTTCGAACTACTGGCTGACGACTCACGTGATCTGCATTACGCTTGGTTATGCCAGTGGTTTGGTGACGGCTTTGCTCGGCATGGTTTATGTCCTTCTGCGTGGTCTGCGTCTTGATGGCGGTGATAAGGATCTGCGTCGTTCGCTGACGCGAGCGGTTTATGGAATGGTCTGTTTAACTTTGTTCCTGTCGCTGGTCGGCACGGTGCTTGGAGGCATCTGGGCAAATGATTCGTGGGGCCGATTCTGGGGTTGGGACCCGAAGGAGAATGGAGCTCTACTAATCGTGTTGATGAACCTTGCGATTTTGCATGGGCGGCTCGGGGGATTCCTGTGCGAGTGGGGAATTCATCTGGCAGCGATCTTCATGGCTGCGGTGGTGACCTTTTCGTGGTGGGGCGTGAACTTGTTGGGAACTGGTCTTCACAGCTATGGCTTTGCCGAGGGCGGTCAGTATATCTGGCTGCTCTATGGGTTGGTTGGAATTCTGTTAGCCTTCGGTTTGATCGCCCGCACGGTGGAGAAGTTCCAGGCAGCAAATGAGAAGCCAGTGGAGGGCTTGAAGAAGGTGGAGAACTGAAACAGAGAGTATCGACTCCCGTCGGTGCTCCTATGACGCGCGGCTAAAGTCGGGGTTGCTTGCTTTTCCCACACGAGCAGTCGTCGCAGTGACCTTTGCCGTGTTTGGGGCTTAGGCCTCGGATGAGGAAGATCACCAGAGTGATCACCACGATGCCAGCGGCGGTCCATGATTGCCAATTTTCCATATCAAAAACGTAGCAGGGATCCGACTTGATACACGGTCAGTGATGCGGCGGCCGCGAAGATGGACATGAAGAAGAACTGTCCGACTGCCCATTTCCACGATCCGGATTCCCGGGCGACGACGGCGGAGGTCGGCAGGCACTGGAGGGCGTAGATGTAGAAGATGAGCAGGGAAATGACAGTCAGCGGGGTGAACATCGGGCTGCCGTCCGGCCAAGTTTGCTGGGCGAGTGTCTGGCGCAGGTTGCTGCGGGTTTCGGCATCGTCGTCGCTTTCATCGACGTGGAAAAGTTGAGCCATCGAGCCGACGAAAACTTCACGTGCGGCGAAGGATGTTAGGATGGCGGTGCCGGTCCGGCCGTCGAAACCCATGGGTCGGACGACGGGTTCGATGACGTGGGAAATGCGGCCGACGATCGAATGATCGAGTTGCTCGGCAGGATCTTCGCTGTCGGTTTTAGGATAAGTCTGGGCGGCCCAGAGGAGGATCATTAGTCCGAGGATGACAGTGCCCGCTTTTCGAACAAAGGCCCAGCCGCGGTCGGCGACGTGACGGAAGATGTAGCTCCACTGCGGGGCTCGGTAGGGAGGGAGTTCGAGGATGAAGTGGTGGACGCCTTCATCGGGGCCGAGGCGGCGGCGAAGAATTTTTGCCGCGATGAAGGCGGTGAGTGTTCCGAGGACGTAAATTGCTGTGAGGACGAGGGCCTGGGTAAGCCCTCCTTCACTACCGCCGAGCAGCATGGGGACCAGCAGCAGGTAGACGGGGAGACGGGCCGAGCAGCTCATCCAAGGGGCAACGAAGATGGTGACGAGTCGTTCTTTTGCGGAATCGATCGTGCGCGTGGCCATCACACCCGGGATGGCGCAGGCGAAGGAACTGAGTAGAGGGAGGAAGGCTTTGCCGCTAAGGCCGACCTTCGACATCAGACCGTCCATGATGTAGGCGGCGCGAGCCATGTAGCCTGAGCTTTCAAGCAGGCCGATGAAGAAGAACAGCATTAGGATCTGCGGCAGGAAAACGATGACGGATCCGACTCCGCCGATGATGCCGCCGGTGATCAGATCGCGCAGGTCACCCTCGGCCATGGCGTTTTCGACGAGCCTTTCAAGCCAGCCTTGAGCGGACTCGATCCAGCCCATTGGGATACCGGCCCATGAAAAGATCGACCAGAACACGGCGAGCATGATGCCGATGAGGAAGAACCATCCCAAAATGGGGTGAAGGAACAGGGCGTCGAGTTTGTCGGAGAGGGTAGTGGTGTGAGTGGTCGGACGACGCGCGGCGATTTCACAAATCGCGTAGGCGGTCTTGCGGCGGGCGGCGGCGGGATCGTCTTTACTGGTCCACGGTGTTGAGGCCGTGGGCGGAATGGGGTGCTGGATGGCTTGCTTGAGCTCGATGATTCCTTTCCCGGAATTGGCCTGCATGGGGACTACCGGGATGCCGAGTTCCTCGGAGATTTTCTGAGGATCAAGACGGAGACCGCTTCGCTCTGCGAGGTCGACCATATTGAGGGCGAGGATCACTGGAATACCGATTTCCATGATCTCCATGGCGAGGATCAGGTGGCGTTCGAGGTTTGAGGCGTCGACCACACAAATGGCGAGGTCGGGACGTTTGCTTCCTTCGATTTCGCCAAGTAGCGTGCGCCGGGCGACCTGCTGGTCGGGTGATCCTCCTTCGAGCGAGTAACAGCCAGGGAGGTCAATGACCTGCAATTTGCGACCGTGAGGGGTGAAGGTGTGGCCGGTTTTCACTTCAACGGTGACGCCGGCGTAATTGCCGACCTTTGCCGTAGAGCCGGTGAGGGCGTTGAAGAGCGTGGTTTTCCCAGCGTTCGGGTTGCCGGTCAAGGCGACCGTTTCAAATCCATCCTCCATGGTGCCAGAGAGGCTTAGGGAAAAATCGGAGAGACTTTCACCTGATCGGCGAGATCGCGACTCAGGGCCATCCGGGTACCGCAGACGGTGCAGATCATGTTGCGGCCGTTGGCGAGCTTGCGGACTTGCATGGTTTCGCAAAAGCCGAGGCGACGAAGTTGATCGCATGCGGGGCCTTCCAGCATTCTGATGTGGAAATCACATCCGACCGTCGCCTGAGCGAGGCTCTGCAGGCTGTCAGTTTCCAAATCGTTGGTGAGTGCTTGCGGCATGACGTTGAGAAGGTTGAGCAATTGAGACCGAGTTGCAACAAGAAAAGCTTAGTTTTTGGAGTGGGCCCTTTTGGAGAGCGGGCATTACGGGGTCTGCAGGTGGGTTGTTTTGGCGAATGGGTGGAGCTAGGGTTCGATGGGAAGGAGAGAGGCGCTGTTCCTGGATCTGGGGAAAACGCGCCTGAAAGTCGCCTTGCCCAGCCATGTTGCGCGGGAGCGTGCCACTCCATCCGCTTCGGCCGCAGAGGCGTTCCTCGTGCTGCGGGATCTACGCAGAATCCTGTCTCAGGTTTTTGTTGCGGGATTTCGCTTAGGAAGCGTAGAGTCGCAGCCCGCTTCCGCCATCGGTGCATTAGAGTATGAGCACCGGTAGCTGATGCGATTTTTCTGTAACCAAGGCCATGAATCCGGACCGCGCGACGCTTAATTTTCTTAATAGCTTTCCCGAAGAATCCCGCACTAGGGGCGAGATGCTCCAGAAGGAGGGGACTGTCACTCAAATCTTCGGGAATCATCTTTTCATCCAGGGCCGGGTCGAGGACGAGACTGGCACTTTTCGGACAAGCCTGAGGCTTCAGGGCAACCGCTGGTTTGGCTCATGCACCGCTGAGGATGAGATGATCGCCGGAGCGTGTCAGTATGCGACGATGATGGAGCGGATGCACCGCGGTGAGGACTTGCCGGAGTCGCCCAATGAGTTCGATGACACACCGATCCTCGACATCATTGAGGACAAGCTGGGTCGTGAGCTTGATGACAAGGAGGCGGACTTCGTTTCCAAAGTCGAGAAGCGCTACCGCCGCTATGTGATCGAGGGCGAAATCCACGATCACGACATGGTTCGCCTGACGCCGCGTTGGGAAATCACCACTTACGAGCCGCTTGAACTGTGGCCGATGCCCCCTGGGGACATTCTCGAGTTCTGGAACTATTTGGGCTACGCGTTCTATAAGAAGAAGCTCCCTTACCCGGAGTTCATGAATGTGGTCACTGACTTGAACTACGTTCAGAAAAAGATGGCTGACTGGGAGCAAGAGCGCGAAGTCGCTGCTTGGTATGACCGCATCGAGCAGGTCAATGAAAGTCCTCCGGTTGGAAAGCCGGTTGAGATTGCCTTCCGTTTGGTTGCGACGATCAACGAAGCTCGTCTTGAGTGCAAAGAAGCTGAGGGCGAGTGGGTCCAGTTGCGCGAGAAGAACGACATCGAGCGTCTGCTTCCTCTGTTCGCTGAAGCGGCGCTGCGCATGGATGCTCCGAGTCAGGTGCTCTGGGAACACTTCCTCGCCTATTATCGTGAATACGGAGAAACAACCTTTGACTTTGACTCTGAAGATGCGTGCCGCTTCATGAACCGGGTCTTCCGCCAACCGGCGCTGAAGGGATATCTCGTCAACCTCGACGAAAACGAGTTCAAGGTGGTGAATGAGGCGCTGCGCTGGATTTGCGAGGATAATCCGTATGATCCAAGCAGCTTTGCGATTCAGCTTGTGACTGCCGATGGCGAACACGTTTCTCACTCGGTGCGGATGCTTCCAGGTCGCCAGGAGCTCTATCAATCCGATGAAACCGTTTTCCCGGGTCCGCCACGTTGGCTTGAGGATACCGAGGTGATGCCTCGTTACGATATTCCGAAGAAGGTGATCGATTCGCTGGAGGGCGTGGAGTTTCTTCGCAAGATCGGGGCATCATTGCCGGAGTCGCTCAAGAAGCGGGTGATCGATCTTGAACTGAAACCCCGCTTCGAACTGAAGTTGGTCGCCGGTCTGACCGCAGCGGAAACCGAGCACCTTGTGATCGAGGTGACGGCGATTGAAGCGAAGGATCGGCGGACGGAGAAACTGGTCAAGGAAGGTTGGGAACTTGTCGAGCAGAAGACCCTCAAGGGCAAACAGCTGCTACGCTTCGCTCGGGAAGAGCTCTATGCGGTTCCTGGAATTCTCGAAGAGATGGGCCTGACCTACGATGAGAAGCTCGATGCTTTCAAATCGCGCATCACCAAACAGTTCCCTGAGAAGTTCGCCGAGTGGATCGCGGCTATGCCGAAGTCCCTCGAACTCGATATCGATGTCCGACTCAAGTCGATCCTTGCCGATCCGGTCACCGCGGCAGTGCGCTTCGAGGTGGTCAATCAGGACATCGACTGGTTCGACCTCAAGATCGTCATCGACGTCGAAGGGGTGAGTCTTTCCAAGGCACAGATCCGCCAGCTCGTCGCCGCTCGTGGTGGCTATGTGCGCATGGAGGATGGCTCGTGGATGCGGCTTGAGATCAAACTCGATCCCGAACAGCGCGATGCTGTCACACGACTGGGTCTCGATCCCTTCGATCTCTCCGGGGAAACCCACCGGATGCACGCCCTTCAATTGGCCGATCCGAAAGCTGCCGAAGTTTTCGATCCGAAGGCTTGGAAACGGATTAAGGACAGCGCTGGCGAGATCACCATCGAGGTCAAGCCAGATGTCCCTACGAGCCTCAATGCGACTCTTCGTCCGTATCAGGTCGAGGGTTACCAATTCCTCGCCTATCTTGCGACCAACCGCTTCGGTGGGATTCTGGCTGATGACATGGGACTGGGCAAAACGATCCAATCGCTGACTTACATCCTCTGGCTTCACGAAGAACGCGAGAAGGCCGGTGAATCCCATCGCCCCGCGCTGATCGTCTGTCCGAAGTCGGTGCTCGATGTGTGGGAGAGTGAGGGAGATAAGTTTGCGAAGGGCATCCGTTCGAAGATCCTGCGCAACCGTGACGATCTTGACGTGAAGCACATTCAGGAGAATGTCGACATGCTGATCTTGAACTACGCCCAGCTTCGTGTTTGCGGCGACCTGCTTAACGAGATCAAGTGGCTGACCGTCATCCTCGATGAAGGACAGCAGATCAAGAACCCGGATTCGAAGGCCGCCAAGTGCGCTCGCGAGCTGGATTCCGCCAACCGCCTTGTTCTCACAGGAACGCCGATTGAGAACCGCCTGCTCGACATGTGGTCGCTGATGGCCTTTGCCATGCCGGGTGTGCTCGGCAGTCGCGCCTACTTCAAGAAGCGCTTCGACAAGCGCAAGGATCCGCTTTCGCAGAACCGCCTTGCAGCGCGTTTGCGTCCGTTCCTGCTCCGCCGGACCAAGCTTCAGGTGGCGCAGGACCTTCCCCCAAGAACGGAAGAGGAAGTTTACTCAAAGATGGATGGCGTTCAGCAAGAGCTCTACAAGGCCGAACTGAAGCGTATTCAGAAGGCATTGCTCGGACTCGATTCCGACGAAGCGGTGAAGAAGAACTCGTTCGCGATTCTTCAGGGCCTGATGCGGTTACGTCAGATTTGCTGTCATCCGGGCCTGATCGATCCGAAGTATCTGAAGGAGGAAAGCGCCAAAATGGAGTCGCTCTTCTATCTGCTCGACCAGCTTTACGAAGAAGGTCACAAGGTGCTCGTCTTCTCGCAGTTCGTTTCGATGCTCGACCTGATCAAGGCGCGTCTCGAGCTCGAAGCACGTCCGTTCCACTACCTCACGGGGCAAACCAAGGACCGGAAGGGCGAAATCGAAAGCTTCCAGACGACCAAGGATGCCTCGGTCTTCATGCTCTCGCTCAAGGCGGGTGGTGCCGGTCTAAACCTGACCTCCGCGTCTTACGTGATCCTCTACGATCCCTGGTGGAACCCTGCCGTGGAAAATCAGGCGATCGACCGGACTCACCGCATCGGTCAGAAGAACAAAGTCATCGCCTACCGTTTGCTTACCCGCGACACGGTGGAAGAAAAGATCCGGATCCTGCAGCACCAGAAAACCCAACTCGTCACCAATGTGCTTGGAGACGAAGGATTTGCTTCGAACTTGGGTCTCGATGACCTTCAGTTCATTCTCAACCACGGAGGCGAGGACGAAGAAGATCTTCCGAAGCCGGCGAAGAAGGCTACCAAAAAGACCGCGATCAAGACCGCGAAGCGGGAGGAAAAAGATTGATCATCAGGGAGATAGGGCTGCGCCAATCCGCTGATTGATTTCGGTGGGATGGCGCGTATGCTTCAACACTGTGAAAAAAGCATTCGCCTTCTTGTTCGCGCTCCTTTCTGGCCTCTACTTGCTGACGATCGGCATTGCTCCGGATCCGATCATCATCATTGACGAGGCCACCGCCCTGTTGGTTTTGGTCAAGTCGCTGTCGGTCTTGGGTATCGACATTTCCCGTTTTTTGCCCTTTATCGGGAAAAAAAAGCCGAAAGATCCTGAGAAAAATGCTGCGGTGGTGGATGTGTGACAAGTTTTTCATCGAGACGAAACATCCCTAATTTTCCAACGTAGGAATGGCTGAAAATGTCTGAGTCACCCGAAACCGATAACGCTCCATCGCCATCACGCCCTTCGAATGGCTGGTTTTTGACCGCCTTTGGCTTTGCGACGATCGTCGCGATGTTCTCCATGCCATTTCTGGCAGGCGAACCGAAGAGCGATGAAGTTTCCCAGTGGGTCAGCTACTTGGGAAGATTTCACTTCGTGATTCTGCATCTACCGATTGGGATGCTCTCACTGGTGATCCTAATGGAACTGGGAAAGCTCTTCCGCAAAGACAAGGGTAGCTCAACTCTGGTGCCGATGTTCTTCACGGCGGCTTCGGCCGTGGTGGCGGTGATTGCGGGATTTCTTCTCTATCAGAGCGGAGACGATACCTCGGACTTGATCCAGGATCACATGTGGTGGGGGATTGGTTTTGCCTCCTGCGCTGTTGCCGCCTTCATCGTGAAGAATTGGGTCGATCTATCCGGTGGAAAAGGGAGCTTTTTCTACCTTCTTACCCTGCTCGGAAGCGCCGGAGTCATGGGCGTGGCGAGCCACGACGGTGGTGAAAGTGTTCACGGGAAGGGCTACCTTCGCAAGGAGGAGCCTCCCCAAGTTCGTCAGTGGGTGAATCAGCTTCCGGGAGCCAAGCAGCTTCCGATCGAAGGGGGTGAGGAAGAGGTGCCGAAAGAACCCGATCAAAAGGTCGAGGAACCAAGCAATGCGACCGTAGAGCCTCCGGCTGTCCCGACCCCCGTTTCCGCAGAGGAACAGGTCATTTTCACGCATCTGGTGCAGCCGATTTTCGAAGCGAAGTGCGTCTCGTGCCACGGGGAAGACAAGCAAAAAGGGAAGCTGCGGATGGACAGTTATGAGGCCTTGCTTGCCGGAGGTAAGGAGGGTGAAGGCTTTGAACCTGGCAATGCTAAGGACAGCAATATCCTTTATCGGATTCATTTGCCCTTGGAGGACGACGAACACATGCCGCCAGAGGACAAGGAGCAGGTGGAGGCTCACGAACTTGCTATCATCGAATGGTGGATCAACACCGGCGCTTCGCCCGATGCGAAGGTGTCCGATGTGGAAATGCCCGATGCGGTAAAGGATGCGATTGGTAAAATCGGTCCTGCCGAAAGTCCCGAGGTTAGTGAGGCAAAGGAAGAGGCACGGGTCGAGGAAGCAAACAAAGAGGGTGAGGCTAAAAAGTTAATTGCCCAAAAGCTCGAGAAGCTTCGTGATGAGTTTCCATCCGCTTTGAACTTCGAGTCGCAGAATTCGAGTGCTGTGACGTTTACGGCAGTCAGTATGCGTAGCAATTTCACAGATCAGGAGCTGGCTAAGTTGGCTCCTGTGATGGAGGCGATGGTTTCACTCGATCTTTCGTCTACCAAGGTGAGCGACAAAGGGGTGGAAGTGATTGGCAAGGCACCGAATCTCAAGGTCCTGCGACTTCCCGAAACGGGAATCACGGATGCTTCGCTCGATCTGCTTGCTGGCTTGTCGGAGCTGGAATCCTTGAATCTCTACGGAACCCAAGTGACCACTGCAGGTGTCGCGAAGCTCGTGACGCTGCCCAATTTGAAGCGTCTTTATCTTTGGCAGACTCAGGTCGATGAGGCTGGTGCTGAGGAACTGCGCAAGAAGATGCCGGGCTGTGAGATCGTGATGGGGCTTTGATCAGATTGCCTTCGATGTTTCCAAGCGGCTCCGCTGATGCGGGGCCGTTTTGGTTTTGGTCTCTCGACAAGAGGAAGGCTTGAGGAGTCCGAGGAAAATGTTAGATGCCGAGTGGAAAATCTCCCGCGAAACCAGATTGGAAGTCTTTTGAAACATCCAGAGGACCGGCTGGTGGAGGAGGACTCAACTCGGTCGATGCCCGATCGTGGTGGAGATAGGGAAGACGGAGCGCGGGGCTCGACGGCATCACACGAAACTGGCCCTCCCGGAGGAGGCTCTTCACTCCAGTTTCTGAGGTCGATGCTGAGGAAAGGGCTGGATGTGGACAAGCTCATTTCAAGCGACTAGTGAGCCGCCAGCCAGTTCGAACCCGTGCCGTGTTCGACGAGGATCGGCACGTGGTTAGGAAGGGGGAGGGCGGTTTCCATGAGTCCGATGATCTCGGGGATGAGGGTGGCTTCTTCACTTGGATGGAGGTCGAAGACAAGTTCGTCGTGAACTTGCAGCAGCATGCGCGTCCGATACTGCTTCTTCCGTAGCAGGGCATCGACTTTGATCATGGCGAGCTTGATCATGTCGGCGGCGGTTCCCTGAATCGGGGTGTTAATGGCGGCGCGTTCGGCGTTTCCACGGATGGTCTGGTTGCCGGATGTGAGGTCGGGGAAGTAGCGGCGACGACCACTGAGGGTTTGCACGAATCCACTTTCACGCGCTTCCGTGATGGTACGGTCCATGAACTCTTTGATCGCCGGGTATTCCTTGAAGTAGTTGTCGATCAGTTCAGCCGCCTCAGCTCGGCCGATGCCAAGTCGTTGGCTCAGTCCGAAGGCGGAGATGCCGTAGATGATCCCGAAGTTCACCATCTTGGCGCCACTGCGTTGTTCGCGCGTGACTTCACTTTCCTTGACTCCCCAAACACGCGCGGCGGTGGCGGTGTGGATGTCACGTTGGTCACGGAAGGCGTCGATCATTGATTCGTCATCGGCGAGCGATGCCATGACGCGGAGTTCGATCTGGGAGTAGTCGCAGCTCAGAAGGGTGAAGCCTTCGCTCGGGACAAAGGCTTTGCGGATTTCGCGACCTGCTGCGGAGCGAACCGGGATGTTCTGGATGTTTGGATCGGTGGAAGCGAGGCGACCGGTGGCGGCGACGAGTTGATGGAAGTGGGTATGGATGCGTCCGGTCACGGGCGCAATGTGCGCGGGCAGGGCGTCGACGTAAGTGGACTTCAGTTTGGTGGCTTCGCGGTATTCGAGGATGGAGTCGATAATCGGGTGCTTGCCTGTTAGAGAGGAAAGCGTTTGCTCGTCGGTTTTGAACTGACCGGTCTTGGTCTTCTTCGGTTTGTCGATGAGCTTGAGGTCGTTGAAGAGGATTTCACCGAGTTGTTTTGGGGAATTGAGATTGAAGGGACGTCCTGCTTGCTCGGAGATGGTCTTGCTGAGTTCATCGATGCGGGTTTCCAGGGAAATGCTGATCTCGGCGAGAGATTTGGTATCGATCGCGATGCCTTCCATTTCCATGCGGACGAGGACGGGAAGAAGCGGTGATTCGAGGTCGGCAAAGATGGAGGCCTGACCTGCTTTGTTCAGCTGCGGACGGAGAAGTTCGGAGAGTTGCCAGGTGACGTCGGCATCCTCTGCGGCGTATTCTGCGAGCGTTTCGAGAGGGATCGCGGCGATGTCGAGTTCCTTGCTGGCTTTCTTTTTTGCCGCGTGGGCGAAGAGGTCGTCGGGATCGCCTTCGGCTTCGGTTTGTGTGGCGATATCGGCTAGCTTGATGGGCGAGTAGCCGAGCATGCTTTCGGCGAGGTAGTCCATGCTGTGGCGCTGCTCGGGATGGACCAGGGCGTGGGCGAGCATGGTGTCGAAGTAGGGACCACTGGTGCCGATGCTGTGACGCTGGAGCACGCAGAGATCGTATTTCAGGTTATGGCCGATTTTTTCGGCGGGGCCGGAAAGGATTTTTTCGAGGGCTGGCTTGATGGCATCCGAGTAGGGGAGATACCAGGCGTCCCCGGATTTCCATGAGAAGGCGATCCCTAACAGCCGTGCTTCAAAGCGATCGAGTCCGGTGGTTTCGGTGTCAAAACAGAAGTGCTTTTGGGCTGTTAGAAGCTCGAAGAGTTGAGCCTGCTTTTCGGGCGTATCGGCGAGGTGGTAGCTGTGTGGAACTTCGCTGAGGGTTTTGAAGGTCTCCTGGAGGGTGGGGGTGTCTTCCTTGTCATTGGCGATGGGGCTGGAGGCCTCAGCCACGTTTCCGAAGAGCCGTTTGGTGAGCGTGCGGAACTCAAACTCGGTGAAGAGATCTTTGACCGCATCGTTTTCGCGCGGCGAGAGGACAAGGTCGTCCCATGTTACCTCGATGGGGGCATCGACGATGATGGTGGCGAGGTCTTTGGAGAGGCGGGCGAGGTCGGCATTCTCGATGACTTTCTCCTTTTGCTTGCCTTTGAGTTTGTCGGTATTCGCAAGGAGGGCTTCGAGGGAGCCGAACTCGGCGATGAGCTTTTGGGCGGTCTTGGGGCCGATGCCGGGGATGCCGGGGATGTTGTCGACCGAGTCGCCCATCATGCCGAGGAGGTCGATGATTTGCTCCGGTTGTTTGACTCCCCAGATGGAAGAGAGCTCGGGAAGGCCGACGACTTCGTGATCGTTGCCTTTTCGACCGGGCTTCCACATGAAGGTGGTGGCGCTGATGAGCTGGGCGAAATCCTTGTCGGGAGTGACCATGTAGGTCTCGAAGCCGTCGGACTCGGCTCTTTTCGCCAAAGTGCCGATGAGGTCATCGGCCTCGAAGCCGTCTTTTTCGAGGACGGGGATTTGAAAGGCGCGGCAGAGGCGTTTGACGTGAGGGATGGCGGCGGCGAGTTCCTCGGGCATGTCCTCGCGCTGGGCCTTGTATTCCGGGAATTTCTCGTGCCGGGAGGTTGGGGCCGAGGTGTCGAAGGCGACGCCGATGTGGGACGGTTTCTCGTTTTCGAGAATGGTCAGGAGGGTGTTGGTGAAGCCGTAGAGCGCGGAGGTGTTGACCCCTTTTGAGTTCCGGATGGGGTTGGTGATGAAGGCGAAATGGGCTCGATAGACGAGCGCCATGCCATCGAGGAGGAACAAGCGGGGCATGGGGGAAAGAGACCAGAGTGGGCGGGTGGGAGTCGAGAGAAGAAGGGCTTGGATTTCGACCGCTGACAAAACTCTCGCAAAGATTGCCGAAGCTTCTTACGTAAGAACCACACATGAAGCTCGGACCCTCAGTCATTGGAATCGTTATCGCAGGGGGCCTTGGCTACCTATTGGAGCCTTCGGTCCGTCCCGCCTTGATAGCACCACCTAAAAAGGCCACCGATCAGGAAGAGAAGGGGAGCAGTGTTCCTCCGTCAGAGCCTGCCCCGCCTGCCGCTCCTGTGGTTCCTCCGGCGCCCGTGGCCCCGGCTTGGGTTTCGACGTTGACGCCTGAGCAGCTCCCTGCAGCTGTCACTTTGAAAACTCAGGCGGCACTTCCGGTTGCAGGTGCGTCGGCACCGATGCTTGTCCCATCTGGAGTGCAGGTCACGCCGGTCCGTGTCGAAGGCAATGAGTTGGTCATTAATTTCGCGGGAACGGCGGAGGGCAAAGTGCTTGTGATGTCGACCGATCTCGTTCAGCTCCTCGGAAACAAGCCACCGGAAACTCCGGTTGCGCCTCCTGTGGCGGTTGTGGAGCCAAGTCCTCCAGCGGTGCAGGAGCCAGCAACTCCCGCACCGCCAGCAACTCCCGCACCGCCGGTGGCTCCCGAACCAGTGACTCCTCCTGCTTCCCCAGGGGGCCAGCAGCTTTCTCCCGAAGAGATCGTTGCGGTGATGCAAGCCAGTGTGAAGGCGGGAGAGATCAAGGAATTCGGCTTTGATCAGGTTCTTGGATGGAAGGCCGATGAGGACAAGGAGTCCGATGGCGAGATCTATCAGACAGGCTTGGCTTCGTACAAGGCCCAGACGATCTTTGGCGAGAAGAACATCCAGGCTCAGGCTTTGATCAAAGAGGGGAAGATTGCGAAGTGGATCTGGCCGAAGAGCGGCATGGAAATCAAGTGATCTACTTGGTGTAGCGCTCCCGCAAGTGCCTCAGATGAGCGGCAGCGGACGCTTCGCTGCCGGTGGCCCTTCTAACAATTTGCGCAGGATCGAGTGTCGCTCCGTGGTCGTGGACCTTTGTTCTGAGCCAGTGAAGAAGAGGGGCGTAGTTTGCTTCTGAACATGCATTCTTGATCGATTCATCGCGCATGGAGGCATGAAAAAGCTGCGCGGCGTTGAGGTTTCCGAGCGTGTAGGTCGGAAAGTATCCGAGGCCGCCCATTGACCAGTGGATGTCTTGAAGACAGCCATTCGCATCGTCGGGCGGAGTCAGGCCGAAGCTTTTCTCGAAGGACTCGTTCCATGCGGCTGGGACATCGGAGACTTTCAGGTCGCCACGCATTAATCGCCGCTCGAGATCGAAGCGGAGTAGAATGTGGAGGTCATAGGTCGATTCGTCGGCTTCGACGCGGATGAAGGAAAACTCCGCGCGATGAATGAAGGCGAGGAAATCATCGAGAGCGGTGCTTTTGAGCTGTGGGAAGTGATCGGCTGCAATTGGGAGCCAGTGGGCCCAGAATTCGCGTGAGCGGCCGACGTGATTTTCCCAAAGACGTGATTGGGATTCGTGGATCCCGAGTGACACGGAGTCGTCTGCAGCCTGTCCGAAATCTTCAGCGCGAAGTCCCTGCTCGTAGAGCCCGTGCCCGGTTTCGTGCAAGACTCCGAGAAGGGAGGAGGTGAAGTCACCTTCATCGTAACGAGTTGTTAGACGGATGTCAGCGGGTCCCAAAGTCGTGCAAAAAGGATGAGTGGTGGTGTCGATGCGGCCGCGGTCAAAGTCGAAACCAAAGGCGCGGGCGACCTTTTCGTTAAAAGCCATCTGCTGATGAATCGGGTAGGGGCCTGCGGCAAGCTTGGCGGGCTTCGCCTGAGTGCGCTCCACGGCGGCAGCGGCGATTTCTTGAAGCTCCGGACCAAGTTCGTCGAAGACTTTCGAGACGCTGGCGGTCGTGGCTCCGCGCTCGTAGGTTTCGATCAAGGCATCGTAGGGCTCCTCTGGATAGCCCCAGAGCTCGGCTTTTTCACGGCTCAGATCGAGGGTCGACTGAAGGTGTGGCGCGAAGAGGCTGAAGTCGGACTTCTTGCGGGCGGCCGCCCAAGCGTGCTTGGCACGTGAGGAAGTTTCAGAGCATTTCTCGACGAGCGATGCCGGGAGTTTGGTGGCGCGATCAAAGCGGCGCTGCATTTCCCGCAGGTTTCCGAGGCTGCGTTCGTCTGCGGGATGAACTTCATCGAGTGCGGCCTGCAAGGCTTCGCTCAGCTCCTGCGAGGTTGAGAGTTCGTGGCTGCGACCCGCCAACCATGCCAGCTGCCGGGCTCGCCAATCGTGCGCTTGATCGGGAAGGTAGGTTTCCTGATCCCAACCAAGGACCGAGGCTGAGGAGGAGACGATGGCGGCCTCGGTGGTGAGGCGTTTGAGATGTTCAAGGGCTGACATGCTAGCGTGGCTGTTGTTGGGAAAGGCAATGAAGAGTTCCACCTTCTTCCACGAGGTCAAGGGCGTCGATACCGACGACTTCACGGTCGGGGAAAAGTTCGCGGAGGATGCCGCAGGCTCGGTCGTCGTTGCGGGCCTGGCGGAAGGTCGGGACGAGCACGCCGCCATTGACGATGAGGAAGTTGACGTAAGCAGCGGGCAGAACCGGAAGTCGCCATCCTGGAACCTCGCATGCCTCAGGCATCGGCATTTCGACGAGCTCGAATGGTTTTCCTGATCCATTGCGGAACTCGGAAAGCCGATGGAAGTTGTCGCTCAGGACGCGATGGTTTGGGGAGTTGGTGTGGTTCTCAACGCAGGCGACGATTGTGTTGCCGTCTGTGAAGCGAGCAAGGTCATCGATGTGTCCATCGGTGTCGTCGCCCTCGATCCCTCGTTCGAGCCACAGGATGTCATTTACTCCTAGGTAATCGCGCAAGTTCTGTTCGATTTCCTCTCGGCTGAGCTGCGGGTTGCGGTTTTTGTTCAATAGCACCGCTTCGCTTGTGAGAAGCTGGCCGGCCCCGTTGACTTCGATCGCGCCGCCTTCGAGGATCATCGGGGCTTCAAATCGACGCAGCTTCAATGTCTCGGCGATCTGCGAGGGGATTGAATTGTCGCCATCCCATGGTGCGAATTTTCCGCCCCAAGCGTTGAACTCCCAGTCGGTTAGAGCGACCTCGCCATTTTGGCGATGTTTGACAAAAATAGGGCCGTGATCTCGGCACCAAACGTCGTCGTGAGCGTGATCAAAGAGTTCGAGGTGCTCTGGGACGATCATGGCTTTGTTGCAGATCTGCCGGATCTCCTCGTGGGAAGAGGCCGGAGCATTGATCCGAACGGACTCAAAGCGGCTAATGCCTGCGGCGAAGGCGGCGAAGCGGGAGTGGATCGTCGCGCGCTTTTCCCCGCCCCAGTGGCGCGGGTCATCGACGGGCCATGAAAGCCAGATGGCTTCCTGAGGTGCCCATTCCGGCGGCATGGAAAATCCGAGTGATGCGGGAGTCATTGGCGCCAGCGGGTGGTGATTTCGCCGTAGGCATCGATGCGCCGATCCCGGAAGAACGGCCAGATGCGCCGGAAGTTCTCGACGTTTTTGAAGTCGAGGTCGTGATGGAGAATTTCTTCCTGATCAGTCGATGCCTTTGCGACCAGTTCGCCATAGGGGTTCGCGACAAAGGAGCGGCCCCAGAATTCACTTTCGCCTTCGGTGCCGACGCGGTTGACGGCAGCGAGGTAGCAGCCGTTTGCGACGGCATGGCCTCTCTGAACGGTTTCCCATGCGCAGTGTTGGGCCTCGCCGAGTTGCGCTTTTTCCTCAGGTAGCCAGCCAATGGCGGTTGGGTAGATCAGTAATTCGGCACCTCCAAGAGCCATCAATCGGGCGGCTTCGGGATACCACTGGTCCCAACAGATGAGCACTCCGAGTTTCCCGAACTTCGTGTCCCACACGGGCCATCCACTGTCGCCTGGAGTGAAGTAGAATTTCTCTTCAAAGCCTGGGTCCTGGGGAATGTGCGACTTGCGATAGAAGCCTAACAGGGAGCCATCGGCGTCATGGATGGCAGCCGTGTTGTGGTAGAGCCCCGGGCCACGGTGCTCGAAGAGCGATGAGACAATCACCACACCGTTTTCGCCAGCGAGCTTACCGAGGCGATCGGTAACTGGACCAGGCAGGGTGTCGGCGAGATCGAAGAAGTCCGGATCCTCGACTGTGCAAAAGTAGGGAGTCAGGAAAAGTTCTTGGGTGACCACGATGTTCGCCCCCTCCGAGGCGGCGCGACGAATGAGGGTCTCGTGATGATCGAAGGCTTCCTCCTTGGTGGGAAATGCGCGGGATTGCAGTAGGGCGATGCGAGGCATGCCGGAAAGATGATCAAACCGACGCGAAGGTCCAATCCAGAAGCGAGGTGATCAGAATCGGGTCAATGCCGAGGAGATCGCCAGCGAGATCCCGCTGGTGCTTGCGGGGAGCTCAGCCCGGTAAAGTGTCTCACCATCGGAGCTGATTGAGGTGATCGTCTCCGAGACGAAATCGACAATGACCCGAGGTCCTTCGATGGTCTGTGTGGCTTCAGTCGAATTCGCAGTAGCGAAGAGCCCATCCTCGAAATTGGTGGCCGACACTAAATGGCGCATCATTCCCTCAGGTGCGCCAACGAGGATCACTTGAGTTGAATCAGCCGGAGAATAGCTGGCAGCTCCGCGGAAAGTGTCAGTAGGCTGCGAATCAGCAGGACGAAGGGCCACCGTCGAGGCAACGGTCAGGATGGCAATGACAGCAGCGGCGCAGCCGAAAGCAGGACTGGCGAGCATCGTGCGGAGGCGGGTCAGAAAGCCTGCGACCTGACCTTGGTGGGCTGAGGCCGACCGATGGGCGACGGAGCGAGTCAAGTCTTCCAATAGACCCTTCGGGAGTGCGGGTGCATGCTCGTTGGAAGGGGGCTGCATGCTTGCCATCAGTAGATCGCGGGTAGAATGCAGGTTTTGAGGAAGATCAAGATTCATCGTTATTGCTGTAATCGCAGAAAGTCAGGGTTGGTTTTCAATTTTCCAAATGTTCACGGATTTTTTCCAAAGCTGTCGTTACTTGGTCGGCAAGAACCCGGCGGCGAGTGGATCCGGAGGCTGAGGCCTTAATCCCGGCGCGAATGCAGAAAGCATCGTCCTTAATGAGGTCCTGAATGGTGTGGCTCTGAGCGACGTAGAGACGGAACACGAGGTCCCACTCAGCAGGGCTGAGAGCGCCTTCACATTCATTGTAGATGCTTTCAAATGTGGTCTTCTCGGGATCTGAGGAAGGATCCACGAACTGAACCGGTCGATCCGGATTGTCGGTGAGAGCTTCGAGACTTTCGCCGGTATTTGGCTGGTTTTTCAGGGTGCCACGGCGGCGATGCCAATCAACCGCGCGAAAGCCAACGATCCGGGTGTGAAGGGGAATGAGTTCCTCGAAGACGGTTGGATCCATAATCGGCGCACCGCTGCCGTCCTCGCGCTCACGAACCAGTTCAGCCAGTGTGTCGTTAAAGACGTCCTCAGCATCAGGCCCTTTGATCCCTTTACGACTCAGCGTGGCAAAGGCGAGTGGGCGTAGAAGACTGGGAAGTCTGTTCCATTCGCGATCCTGAAATCCACGCTGTGGGTCGCGCTTCTTGAGCCGATCGAGATCGAGGTTCTCTTCGTAGCGCCGGTCGTCAGGATCGTGATAAACTTGAGGGTCGTGGATCGATCGACGCTGTTCTGCAACGACGCTGCGGGTGGCTGAGGAGGCTTCCTCGAGGACCTTAACCGTGAAGTCCGCCTCGGAATCAGGGCCGTCAAGACAGTCGATTGCGATATTCCGAATCACTTGCTCAGCGATCTTCGAGGCCTCTTCCTTGGAAACGAGGACTCCCTCTACCGGGCGCCGTGCACGGTGCCAGCAGGCATTCCAGCACTTTTCAAGATGCCTTTCGTTAAAATTGGGGGACATTGGGGTGGGACAGAACAGAAAAAATACTAAAAATAAAATCGTCGCAACTCTCTAGGTTTTCTTTACTAAAAACCACCCATCTTCAAGGCTTTTCGAGATTTGGTAGAGCGGCAATGCGCACAGAAGTGATGTTTTCGGGACCTGTCTGAAACCCAGTCAAGAAGCGCTTGGTCATCTAATCGCAAAAAATCCCGGCTCGACAGCAGTCGAGTCGGGAGCGTTTCAAGGGGGCTCTAGTGGCCGTTGGTCATTGGAGTGCTCCCAAAGGCGAGGGCGATTCGTTCAGCGATCTCTGCGCGTTCTGCGGGGAGTTCATGGCAACGACTTCCCGGCTTTGGGCATTGTAGCCGACGATCGCCCCTCCCTCGACGTCAACAAGCAGCTTGGCACTTTGGAGCTCGGTGGCGACCAATGGGTCCGATGTTTCAATGACGACGCTCATGTCGAAAAGCTCGGATTCTTTCAAAAGTTGGCGTGTCTCGGAATTGTCGGTGAGAAGAACGATCACCGCATTTGATTGAGAATAGGAGACGTTGGCACCACGGAAGGTCTCTTTGGATGCCGTTTCCTGAGGCTGAGTGGTCTTCGTGATAGGAGCGAACCCGATTACCAACAGGGCTGCGGCGGCGAGGCCGAAACCAGGAGTGGCGACAAGTGATTGGATCTTTGTAAGCCAAGAAACCCTCGCTTGTGCCGCAGGCATTGGCGCGGAGGATGAGGTCAAGTCGTTGACCAGGCTCTTGGGAACTGCCGGCGCGCTATCCTGCGAATGCAGCTTGAGGCTTCTTGAGAGCAAGTCTGCCGTGGCCTTTAGATGTTCGGGAAGTTCGATGTTCATGGCTTTCTAATCTTCCAATCGCAGACCGATACCACGCATTTCCAAAATATCCCAGTTCCAATGTTATTTACAGAGATCAAAGAAATTTTCTGCGGCACCGCTTCCCTGCCCAGGCTCAATTGACGAGGTCGGCCGCTGGAATTCGGGGGGATTCCTGGGTGTCCGGCCTCGCCCATTTCAGGACGACTGCTCTGGTGAGCTTTTGGTCAAGCGAGCCAGGAGAAAAATCATCAGAGGGATGACGGCGAGGAGGTAGCGCCTCGGCGACGTGGAAAGCGAACTGGTCTTCGGGATGTCGGAGGAAGGGAGACTCGGTCCCGAAACCAGAGCTGAGCTCTGACTTAGCACGAAAGGAGCGAAGCGCAGCACTGCGAGTTCGAACTCATCTTCGCTGGTGGCTGCGGCAAGGAAGTCGCCTTGAGTTTGCCACAACGCCTGCGCCGGACGGTCGGATGCGGCAGCGCGACGATAGAAATGCTCCATGAAGGTCGGTGTGGATACGTCGGATACGGGCCAGAGGGCGACGACGACCTCCTGAGCACCGGCTAGGGAGAATGCGCGACGAAGTCCGAGCACTCCTTCACCGGATACGGGGGTTCCTGCGCCCGACTCGCAGGAGGATAGAGTGACGAGGCGGGTTCCTTGAAGCGGGAGCTGGGCAATCTCCGATGGAAATAGTAGATCATCGGAATCAGAAAGACGCGAGCTGTCGAGGGTCCTCTGGGTTCCGTGGTAAAGCACCAGACCACTGGAAAAGAGGAGGTCTGAGCGTTCATCGAAGTCGACAGGGTATTCACTCGATGCATTCGGGTCATCGAGGAAGAAGGCGTGGGATCCGAGATGGAGCACGGATGGGCTGTTAGGTAAATGATGGAGTGTTTCCTCAGTAGATTCCTTGTCTGTCAGGAAAAGTGATCCCACGGGGGCGATGCGTTTTAGTCGCGACGCCTCGTCCTGGGTTCCAGGCATGGGTTGAAGATGGTAGAGGAGGTCTAAAAGAGGGTCCTCGCTCTCGCTTTCCTTGGCATCCGGAAAATCAGAAACCGTTAGCACGGACCAAGCTCGATCCATGAGTCCGCCAGCCGAAGCATGATTGAGAAGGTCGCGGCCACTTCCAACGGTGGTCACTTGCAGGTAGGTGTTGCTGAGCGTGCGACCGTCCGGCGCCATCAATGCAGCCAGTGGCATGAAGTGAAGCATGCCGGCTGGTGAGTAGGCAATGTGTTGGGTTTCGGGTGGCAGGAATTCGGCAATTGGCTGCCAGAAGTTTTGGTGTAGGGCACGGAGAACACCACGAGTTTTAAGCGGAGGCGGTGGTCCGGAAGCTCCACCGCTGGAAGAAGAACGCCAGACCAGTCTTTTGCGAAAGGCATCCATCCAACCCTGGAGATCCGCCGCTGAGCCGAGAGGAATCCACTTTGGTGGACCCTCAGGCAGAATCAATATGGCACCGTAGCTTTCCTCAGCAGATGTTTCGATGGTGAAGTAGCGGCAGGTATCAATGAAGGCCGTACCTTTTTCGAGCGATGATTGAATGTCCTGCCACTTCACACTGCCCGCAGGGGTAGCCTCAGAAAGCATCGTGTCGAGCAATCGGGCTTTGCTGGCAAGAAGGACGTCTGCGATAAGTTCAGCATCGCCGGTCGCGCAGGGAAGCGACACGAGATCGAAGCGTTCGAGAAAATTGAGACGTTCCTTTTCGCTTCCGTTAGAAATGAGCTGATCGAGTAGATCGAGTCCCAGTTTGGTAGCGCGCGCGACATGTTTTTTGGCGTCTGGGGCTTCCGAAAGCAGGGAATTACGAGCAAGATTGCGTTCGGTTTCCGCAACTCGCAGGTGGATGGCTGGCAGGTGCTCCGACTGAAGTTCGGCAGCACGCTCGAGATGAACTTTGGCCTCGGCGTAGTCTCCCATGGCCTGTTCGGTAACGCCGAGGTTATTGAGCGGGCCGATGAGTTGGGCGTGATGCCCGCCGAGCGCGGCCTCGAGAATCTCCACCACCTCTTGGAAACGCGCACGGGCTTCCGCATACTCACCCAGTGAAAGCGCCATTTCTCCGCTGTTGTTGATATAGGGAACGGCACGGATCGAATCGGTGGCGAAATACTCGCGGGCGGCTTTCGCAACTTCGTCAGTTCCGCTGCGAGCCTCTTCGATCTTGCCGAGTCGCAATTGGGCGAGGGCAATTTGACTCTCCAAGGTGAGTCTCATCTCCGGATTGTCGAACGGAAGTCTCAACGCTTCTCGAAAGTCGTCGATTGCGCGGGAGTGGCTGCCAAGCGTGTGGTGGAGTCGGCCCCGATGCCCGAGAAGCTGAGCTAGGCCGTCAGGGTCATCGTCGGTTCCAATAGCGACGATTGCCTTGTCGATCAGAGGCCCCACCTCCGCGTAGTGACCTTGGTAGAGAAGGTTCAGTGCGAGGTGGTCGAGACTCGCCGAAAGAGCTACTTGATCTGAAGTAGCCGTGTTGGATTCGCGGGTTTCAACGACCTTCCTAAGCAGGTCACCACTTTCCTCCAATTTCCCAAGATCCTGAAGAGTGAGGGCCTTGACCTCAAGGCCATCCACCAGGAGCCCCGGAGCATGGGCTTCGAGCAACTCGCAGGCCTTTTCGAGATGCACGAGAGCCTCGTCGGGTTTGCCGGCCTGACGTTCGACGATCCCCAGTGTCTGAAGGGTGAGGGCGAGGTTCTCTGCGGCTTCGGCACTCGGGTTTTCGCGATGAGCGCTTTGCCACTCCGCCGCAAGCTGTTCGAGCTCTTTCTCGGCGGCTCCTAAATCGTTGAAGTCCAGAGCCTTCATGGAGCCCGTCCCGCTCAAAATGAACGCGAGGCCGAGCGGTAAGAGGAGGCGCGGCGGGGATAGCATGCAGAGGTTTATTGGCGACTTGAGCAGACTATGAACTTTTTCAGGTATTTTGGAAATCGGGAATTTAAATCGCGATTGAAGTGGAGATGACGGGCATCTCCATCACATCTGAAACAACCAAGTCCATGGCTCCGGGGGGGGCAATGAGTGACGTGGCTTCGAGATTGGAGAGCTTGTCCATGTTTCATAACAGCGATTGCCCGAAGGGGGAATCGGAGCGGAGTCAGAAACTAGAGTGCTCGGAAGCCGGGGGGCTTGACCGTCATTCTAGGGTGATTCGCTTCGTCGGAAGGCTTCCGCTGACAATCGGAAAGACCAGGCCCCACCGGGGGGTGGGCCGGTCTATTCCGTTCTTTTTCATTCTTCTTTGCAGGAACTTGTTCGGAGGCGTGGAGTCGGGGGGCTCCGATCGACTCGGTCCAATTCTTGTGAATTAGGGGCACTCAGTCAGTGCCGGGTCGGAATCCGTCATATCCGGGGGGAAGCCGCGGATTCCGACCTGATCCCCTATTGGTTTTGTTAAAAAAAGAACCTTCGCCATCACAGGTGAAGGTCTTTTTTAATGAAAATGGCGAAATGCGGGGTCCAGCCCTACGCGATCTCGTATGAAGGAGATCTTTCCATCCCTTAACTTTTCTTTAAATTTTAGAAAAGCCATTAGCCAAGGCTGTCCACTCTGTCCCACACTATGAAAGCTGTCCCACTAGCCTTTCGTGGAGTCCTTCTTGGTCTCCTCACCACGTCCATGCATGCTCAGGGGCCGGTTCTTTCGACGCCCGGAACTGCGACCTGGTCCACCGAATCGACGGCAACCGGAACCCGAACGGTTTTTACGATCACGGGGAACACGGTTCTCGATTGGAATCGCATGAATTTGGCAGCGGGTAACGAATTGGTCTTCGATTTTCTCGGAGGAGAGAGCGTGGTGAACAACCTGACGGGAACGAAGTCCCACCGGATCGATGGCAGTGTGACCTCCAATGGCATTGTGGGCTTCTTTTCGCCGAATGCCCATTTGCAAGTCAATGGCAGTATCACCGCCAAAGGCGTGACCATCGCGACGCTGGATGTGAATCCTGTCGACTTCGCGAGTGGTAGCTACGTGATGTCTGGGGGCGGGACGAACGCGCTTAAAATAGGAGGTCAAATTAAAGCAACACAGGGTGATGCGGTGCTTGCTAGTAATGTCCTTGTAATGAAGGAGGAATCCGCAGTTTTTGCTTCGGGCAGCGCGCTTTTGGGTAGTGGAGAAAAGGTTTCCGTCAGGTCGTCCGGTTTTCGCAAATTGAGCATTGTTGGGACTATTGGTGAGATCGGGCAGTTTGGAACGATTAAGGCACCGACCATTGAAGTTGCTGCCAGACAGCATATTGTCAACGATGGACGAATTGATGCTGGGATCGGAAGAATCTTTCTTGAAGTCGGAGAAGGGGGTGCGATCTCGAATGAGACGAATGGATTCATCGTGGGACACGCTGTGTTTGAAGGAGCGCTGGTCGACAAGGGATTAATCATTGGTCGTGGTGAAGGAGATGTTCCGCCACTAGTGAGTGAGTCCCGCATCAAAGTGCCGACGGTCAAAAGACCAAACGGGAAAGTCGTTTCGACCGCTAAGAAGTTGACCTATAGTGCTCCAATGAGCGCTTCGAGCGATGCGGGCCGCACGGCGAAGCGTCAGGATCGTCAGGTCGCGAAGATCGACTCGAGTCGGTCTCTTCTCCAGCGTTCGTCCTTTTTTGGAGTTCGCGGCGGCAAGACGGTCTCAAAACGATAATTTGAGCCAGCCGGAGGGACTCAAACCGAAAGCTTTCGGGATTCTCACGGTGCTGGGGTGATTTCCAGCTTGAGGAAGCAGCAGGTTTCTCCGCCGATTCGGGTATAGGTTACGGGGATTTTCCCTTCCACCGCGGTTCCGAACGAGAGCGTTCCACTTGTGGAGTCGCTCCAGTTTTCCATGTCGGCGGTTTCCTTGATTTTCCAAGTGATACCGCTTGAAAGTTGGCTTGGAGTTCCAAGGTTGAACTCGCTCGCGTTGATTGCGAAGCCAATGGACATCGAGGTATTTCCATTGGCCTCGCCTGAACCCCACACATTTGGTCTCGCCGGCGCGTCAGAAGCATCGAGTGGGTCGCAACCTGCGAATTGTTCAAGGATATCGTGGGCTCCGTCGCCATCTGAGTCCATGGGAGGGAGCTGAACAAGTTCCACGGCACCCGTGTAGCTCGCGCTCTTGAGTTTGGCCTCCAATTCGGCTGGGGTGAGCTCGGGGTGCATTGAAAGCATCGCCAGCGCGGCACCTGTGGCCATCGCGCTTGCGGGACTGGTGCCGGTTGATGTCTCATAAGATCCGCTGGCGGGGGCGGAAACCTTCACCGTTCTGATATCCTGGCCTGGTGCGTAAATATCGACGGCAGCGCCGTAGTTGGACATGGCGAGTCTCCCGTTTGATTGGTCGCTCGCCCCCACGCAGATCACGCCGTCCATGGTTCCGTAGGCGGATGGAACAAAGCCCGACGCGGGTTGAGATGAGTTTCCAGCGGAAACGATAACGGTGATTCCCTCCTCAATCGCATTCGTGATCGCAGACTTCAGAGCTGCACTTATTCCCGGGGTTGGAGTCCCCGCTGCGATACAGAGAACGGCGGGGACTTCAGGATTAAATGATTGATGGAAGTAGGCTTCAGTAATAGCTGATATTAGACGGCTAGACGTCGTGGCGCTGCCCTCACCATCGGGGTAAATATCGTAGTTAATGACCTCAATCGGCGTGCCTTGGGCGGTGCCGGTTTCTGGTCCTGCGATGATTCCGAGCATGCGGGTGCCGTGCGCGAATGAGCTGGAGGTCGTAGGTCCACCGGGGTAGCTGATCAGCTCTGTGGTGACACTGAGATTCGGGTTGGAGTCGAACCAACCACTCGAATTGTCCACCGCCGTATCAATGAGGTAGAGCCGCACCGGAACCTTGGTCTCAGGAAAGAGGTAGGTCGAGGCGGTGACGGGGTTGGCACCATCATTCAGACGGGCGAGCGCCCAACCGGAATTGGTGAGCTGTCCGTTCGGAACGATCGGAAGATCGAGCCCGCAGTCCGTCAGAACCGACTTATTCACATTCCGATCAAGCGACCAAATGGCGGAATCCGCCAGCTGCGCGCTGCTCGTCGCAGTGCCCGCAAATGCTGCTGCCAGAAGGCATGGAAGGTTTTTCTGAAGAGATCGGATCATGAGAGGACTTCGGGTATTTGTCGGGTGGTATATCCCGACTCGTGGGTTCGGTCGAGAAAATACTAACATCATTACATAACATTGAATTTCAATATATGCTTGATTTCAAGTGGGTTAAAAATATTTTAAGTGCTGAAAATACGGATTTATTGATTATCTTTATATGGAAGAAGTAGATATGCCTTGGTTTTTGGCTTGGGTTTGAGGCATCGCCGTTTTAGAAGGCCATTGCTGGGACGCGGGATTTTCAATGGATTCCGCTGCGCAGCGAAATGGGGGGAGACCCTCCCCAAACTCCCTCGGAACATCATGCGTTGGTTGGCACTATTCCTCCTGATTTCGACCGTAGACGGGCAATTGCTGCCTGATTTGGCCCCGCGAATACCGGCTCCTGAGCCTGTGGAAAGTTTGCCGCCGATTCGCGCTGGAGGGGGGGGACTGGAAGGAACCGGGTCAGTCTTGGTCGAGAAGCTGTCAGGATTCGTCCTCGAGTCGTGGTCCGGGGCGGGCATCGAGGAGTTGGCTGATGGGCTGAGTGCGAGCACGGATCTGCGAGTTCCTTCGCCCAAGACCTTGTCCAAAAAGCTTGGAGAATGGTTGAATGGACCTTTGACCGAGGGCGATTTGATGGCCTTGGCCGATATGATCCTGATCCACTATGATGTGGAGGGTTATCCAGTCGTGGGACTTGAGGTGCCTGAGCAGGATTTCCGCGATGGGAAGCTGCATTGGCTCGTGGAAATCGGGCGAGTCGGGCGGGTTGGGGTGACTCGGCCGAAATATGGAAGCGCCGAGGCCCTCCAGGACGGTTTGTGGCTTCAGAGCGGGGCTCTACTTGAACGTCGATATCTTGGTGAGCAGCTGTCTTGGTATGGGCGATCGGTGTTCCGAAATCCTCGGCTGTTTGTCTCTCCAGGCGAGGAGCCGGCAACGGCTGATATTTTGATCGCGATGGAGGAGCAGAAGCCGTGGCGGGTCACTTTTGGCTACGAAAACAGCGGCGCGGATGTGCTAGGGGTGGACCGCTTCTTGTTTGGAGCGGTGGGGATGACCAGCGGCGAGCAGTTGATCGCCTGGCAGACGGTGCTTGGGGCTCCAGTGTCCTCATTGCAGGCGCATGCCTTGCATTGGGAGGTTCCATTCCACCACCTTCACCAGAGTTTGATTCTGGATGCGGGCTATGCTGAAGTTTCGAGCCTGACACTTTCCCCGGTGGCGCCGGGGACCTTCAACGTGGTGCAGAATGATGGGACGTCGTGGTCTTTGTCGGCGGGTCAGCGTTTCCACTTTGCAACGCCTGGCGGTTGGAGCCAGAGTCTCACGGCAGGTATTGAGGTCAAGGCGACGGATCAGTTTGTCCTTTTCGGCGCGCAGCGGGTGGTGCCTGGTGAAGTGCGGTTCGTGAGTGCCAAGACGCTCTACGACCTCGGGAAGACCTGGGAGGACGGAAGCGTGAGCTTCAATGCATCACTTGTGGTCTCGCCGGGAAATTTGATCAGCGGGAATCATGACGCGGACTTCCGAGCCTATGATCCCAGAGCAGATTCAAGCTACCGGATCGCGCGCTTGAGCGGACTGGGTTGGTGGTCTCCAGGGGGCGATTGGAGACTTTTGCTTCGGGGGGCCGGGCAGTGGACGGATTCTCGATTACTGCCAGTGGAGCAGTTTGCTGCCGGGGGCGAAACCACCGTTCGCGGCGTCGCAGAGCGCCAGTATTTTTCTGACAATGGATGGCAGACCAGTTTTGAGGCCTACACACCGAGCTGGTCGCCTATCGACCGTTGCCAGATGCGGTTTCTTGGATTTGTGGATCACGCTTGGCTGAAAAACCGGGGGCAGAGCTCGACGTCTCTATCCAGCACGGGATTCGGGGTCCGAATGATGTTCACTGAACACTTGGATTTGAGGGTCGATCACGGCTGGCGTCTCGATGAGAACGAAAACCGGAGCCATCTCGGGCTCATGGTTACCTTTTGAGGTTTCCTGATTATCCCTGATTCTTGAGGGGCGTTGGATCCCAATGATCAATTTTCTAAGAAAGTTCACCTTTTTTGGAAATCGAGTTTCCCGGACTGCGATTGATAAATTAATGCCGAATCCCACCCCAACCCAAGTTCACCACACGGTCGGAAACGATCTGGGGGGAACGCAACGTCCGAGCGGCGAGCTTGGGTGGGTGGGAGTCGCCCTTCTCGATGACGGCACGCGCCGCCGGGAAGGAAACCAATTTCACCAGCTGACCCGATTGATGGGGGGCGCGGAGATGGATTCCACAAAGATTGCCAGTCAGAAGGTCGGGGGGCCTTTCGACAGCGTCAGGGACCTTCGCTCCGTCATCAATTACAAGCAGCGGTCGGGATCGATCGTGGACGAAGTCGGGGGGCTTACGTCCACGACGACCCCAGTTTTTTTCTAGGACTTCAGGCAAGGTAGTATTCATCGATCAAAGGTTGCTGGGGGGCACCAATTGATCCTGTGCCTTTCGGGGCAATCTTAACTAAGCCGACGAAAAAGGTTCGGGTTTGCACTCCTTGGGGAAGCAGTGCAGCCCGGCCTTTTTGTTTTTGGCGGAATGGTTTGTCCGAGGACGCAGCGCTCCTTCAGAGAACGCCGCGCTCCTTGAGGAAGGGGATCAATTCCTCGACGCCGAAGTCGGCCAGCACGTCGCCTTCCCAGTTCATGGTCGGGGCTTTGGTCTGGCCGGAGAGATCGATCATTTCCTGCATGGCTGCCCGGTTTCCAGAAACGACCACGGTGTCGTACTCGATGTTCTTTTGCCTCATGAAGGCGACAACGTCGTCGCACCATGGGCAACCAGGCTTGATGTAGACGATTCTCATGACTCAGATGAAGCGCACCGCGTGCTTTTTCGAGAGCTTCAGGACGTCACCAGCGGATAGAGTGACGGCGTCGTTCGGGTCCGTGAGTTTCTCGCCATTGAGTTGAACCGATCCGGGAGTGATGAACTGCTTTTTGAGCTCGCCATTCGACTTGGTGATGCCGAAGGCGGACTCGAAGGCATGGGTGCTCAGGCTGAGCACGGTGAGATCGGCGGGAAGCGCGGCGAGTTTGAGCTCGGGGAGCTCGGCGGCGGCGAGATCTTTCTTGGAGAAGCGGGTGTCCCAATCGTCGCGGGCTGCCTGGCCGATGGCATGGTCGTGGTAACGGCTGGTCAGTTTTTGAGCCAAGGCCTTTTTGGCCTCCATCGGGTGCATGCCAAGGTCGAGCGTTTCGCCGAGAAGCAGCTGGTAGTAGCGGGCCATCAGGTCGTCGGACACGCTCATCAACTTGCCGAACATGTCGAGGGCCGGGTCGTTGACTCCGACGTAGTTGTCGTAGGACTTGGACATCTTTTTGACGCCATCAAGTCCTTCAAGAAGCGGCACAAGCATCACGACTTGCTGCGCTTGGCCTTCTTCCTTCTGGAGGTCGCGGCCGACGAGGATGTTGAAGAGCTGGTCGGTGCCGCCGATTTCGACGTCGGAGCGAATTTCGACGGAATCCCAGCCCTGCATGACGGGGTACTGAAGCTCGTGAAGACGGACCTCCGTGGCGGAGTCGATGCGAGTGCGGAAGTCTTCGCGCTGGAGCATCTGCTGGAGGGTGACGCGGGCATTGAGGCGTAGCACGTCCTCATAGCTCATCTTCCGGAACCAATCGCCGTTGTAAACGATTTCAGTTTTCTCACGGTCGAGAATCTTGAAAGCCTGATCGGTGTAAGTCTTGGCATTTTCCAGAACCTGATCGCGGGTCAGGGGTGGTCGGGTGGCCGAGCGGCCGGATGGATCACCAATGGTGGCGGTGAAATCACCAATCAGCAGGACAGCTTGGTGGCCGAGTTCCTGAAACTGGCGGAGTTTTTCCAGCGGGACGGTGTGCCCGAAGTGGATGTCGGGAGCCGTGGGATCGACGCCGAGTTTGATCCGAAGGGGGCGGCCAAGTCGGAGTTTTTCGAGGAGTTCTTTCTCGGACAGAACCTTGGCGGTCCCTGCGGTGAGAATTTCAAGCTGAGCTTCTGGCGTCACGGCGCATGGTCTATGGCAAGCGGAGGGCTATGGCAAGAGGCGAGACCTAGACCTTGGAGGGTTGGGCCCATGCGAGAAACCAAGATTCAATTGATCAGGAGGAAGCAGAGGAAGCAGAGGTTGGATGGTTTCGCCAAGAATAAGGCAAATTTAGAAGCCTCTGTGAGGGTGAGAGGATGGAGTTATGTAAGCCTTTGACGCTCATTCGTTGGACGTCTTGTTCGGCTTCTTCTGGAGAGCAGCGAGGCACCTGCCGCAAACAACAAGCCTACGGATGGTTCTGGCACGATTCCGGTGGGCCGAATAACGAAAGCCCTGTGGGTACCCTGATAGACGGAAGCGCCACTCAAGTCGGAAGGGTCAGGCGGTGTGTCCGTCCATTTCTTGCTCCAGGACGGGGATGCAAGGAGAAGCGGTCGGTCCTTGCCCATGAAAAGATCCACGCCTTGTTGAGCAGATTCTTGCCAGAATACTCCAACGAAGAATGATGTCCCTTCGGGGCCAATATACTGTGGGGATGGAAACTGGACCTGCTGGAGATACTCGCCGGCGACTGCGGGAGTGAGTGCGCTGGTCGCAAGCAACACGGCGTCGTCAGGATTGCCGTCTCGATTCGGATCAGACCAAATACCAGCCGTGAAGTAGGAAGTACCAAACATCAGGCTCCAGTGAACCGTGACGAGGGATATCGTTGGGTAATCGCCCTGAACGCTGAAGTGGTTGAGGCAAACGATCCCTGTCCCGCCGATGGGCGAAATTCCAGACGCGGCCGGACCAAGGAGGTCACTGCTGTCGACCACATAAGTGATCGATTCCCCGGAATCCAATCCCGCCAAGGTTGTCCCCTGCAAGTAGGGAAATGGTATCAACGATAATCCTATCGCTAGCGCCACCCGGCACAAAGTCGTTTTCATGATCAGGTCTGTTTCAGGTCGGTTGTTAGCGGTGATGGTGGCCCGCTTGTCCAGCCGGAGCCATTGAAATCTCCATCCATCGAACTGGACGTGTGCATTTGCCCTGAAGACTCTTCGTCTCTCAAGGGAATTTGGAGGCAACTTCCGACCTTGTGATGGGCGAGGCTCGACAAGGAGCGGGCGTTAGGGCTGATTTCTAATCATGAATGAAGCGTCCCCCTATCAAAGCCCGCAGTCAGATAGTGTCCCTCCGTTGCCAGCGGGCGAGACGGAATCCAGTGCCGCTCAGGCATTTGGAGTCATTCACATGATCTTTGGAGGGATGGGGATCCTGTTCGGTATTTGGAGCATCGTTGGGGTATTCTTCAGCTCGGCGATGAGCGGGGTGGGGATGCCTCAAGGTCCGCAGCGGGACTCGATGATTGAAGTTCAGAAGGAATACATGGCCGAAGTGGGCTGGGTGAGCGTGATGACGGGCGTTTTCATGCTCATTCTGGCCGGCTTGCTACTGATCTCCGGCCCGAAGCTTTGGAAAAAGAAGGCGGCGGGCCTTCGTTGGTCAAATCGCTACGCTTGGACGTCGATCGCGACGAAGGTGGTGAGTCTCGTGGTTGGCTTGTTGGTGGTGATGCCAGCTTCCCACCGGATGACAGAAGCACTGGTGAAAAATATGCCCGGCAGCTCGGACGCCATGGCCGGGATCATGTCGGTTAGCAGCTCGCTGGGCGTTCTGCTTGGGCCGATCATTGGATTGGTTTACCCGATCCTTGCATTGGTCATGCTCAATCGTCCGTCGGTGACCCGCTTTCTCCAGGACTGATCACTTCATTGCTCCTTCAAGTGGAGCTGGAGGATGCGTTTCACCTCGGCAATGGTCTCAGGCTTGGTTGTTAGAGTGTGGCCGTAGGGAACAATGAGTTCGCTTTGAACATCATCGAGATGGGAAGACCAGTAGGGTACGATTCCATCGGAGCTGTTAGGGGTGTCACCGTGGCCCCGGTCACCAATGATTGAGTGGATTTCGAGATCAGGACGGAGCGGTGAGGCATTGAGGGCATCGTAGCCCTTAAAGTTTGGTGCCAGCGTGCCAATCGAGGTTTGTTCGGGGCGTGCGTCCGAGCCGCCGGTTACGACCGCTCCAAGTTCGCTCATGGTCACATCGACCAGATCAATGGTTATGGTTTTGGGGAGGCGGATCAGGTTCGAGACGATGCGGGAGAAGAAGCGATTTGCGGAAGGTGAGCCTCGATGGGGGGCAGCCATGAAAACGACCCGTGAGGGCTCGGTGACCGGCTGGTAGAGCGTCGTCTTCCTAATGGCTTGGCGGGTTTCTTTCGAAACCCGGAGTTCGTCGATCGGGGTATCGAATCGATTTGCGTAGAAGCGATTCCCAGGATCGATGAGTGAGGCGTGGGAGATCACGCCGCCCATGGAGTGGCCGACGAGAACCATTTTGTTCCAGTGGTTCAAATCTCCCGCCTTCTGGGCTGCTTCTGTCGCGCGCTGGAGATGATCGCGAAAGAATGCCGCATTGTAGACCCATGAGGTGCCAGTCGGGTAGCTAAAGAACCAAGCCTGATATTTTTCGCGAAACCATGGTTCTCCCATGAGTTCGTTGAACATGACTTTGTAGGTTCCCGGGCTGGAATAGAGTCCGTGGACGAAGATAACAGGGATCTTGTCAGGGTTATAGGGTGCTGTCGCGTAGAGGTTCGTTTGACTGGTGAAGCGGCCGGGAAGGATGACCTTGGCGAGATCGGAGTCGTCGAGGTCGCTCATTTGCCAGTAGAGGGCGGAAGGTGCTGACCAGTCGACGGCGAGGGCTTGCTTGCTCCCATTGACGCTGACTGACGGCACTTTGCCGCCGAAAACGACGCGCCACGTGGGGGTTTTCTTTTCGAAATCCAGAAAGGCGGTGAGATTCAGCGGGAGCCCGGTGGGAGGGGCAAAGGGATAGACCGGTGGTTCATCCTGGCGCTTGGCTTTCCAGCCGACCATGGGGATGCCGAGGCCCTGAATTACGTTGCGTTCTCCGACCTCATCGGTGCTGATGCTGGAGGCGGGAACGATGGCATCAAGATCCTCGAAGTTGACACCGGCACCGAGCGAGTGGGAGACGTCGATGACGGTGCCCATCGCCGTGGCCCTGCTGTAATGATCGCCACGGCCGCAAAGAAGCTGGTCGATGAGTTTGGCAATGGCTTCGTTGTAGCGCTGTCTCGCCACTGGAGACTTGGTCCGGCCTAACTCGTCCCAAGCCTGGTGGGCCTCGTGGATCAGAAGTGACGAATCCCCTCTTGATTTGTAGGGGAGAATCCGACACGCAGAGGGCGATGGGGGACCGCATTGGCAAAGTGTGATGGCTAAGACAAGAGCCGGGAGCATACGGAGCATTGCTCGGAACTGATGAGTCATCATTCGCGATAGATTTTGTTAGAGTCGCCGGTGCGATTGCCTCGAGCTTCCAGTCACTCGGAGGGAACGTGCGGTTCAAAGGTCATGGCGCGTTCGTGTTCCCGGGCTTTTGCGACGCGCCGTGCCTGCCGGAAGAAGTAGTCCTGAGCTCGGAACGGTTTCTTTCCTTGCTCCGGCTCGATGCGTTCCGAGCTGCCATCGGGAAGGATGAGTGATGCTTGGCGGGTGTCCTTGAAGTAGGTTTCAAGGATTTTGAGAATCTGCCGGCGGGCGTGGCTGTCCTCGATGGGGATCATGAGTTCGACTCGCCGGTCAAGGTTGCGGCTCATCCAGTCGGCCGATGAGATGAAGATTTCCGGGTCGCCGCCCTGGTGAAAATAGAAGACCCGGGCGTGCTCGAGATGGCGGTCGATGATGGAAACCACGCGGATGTTCTTTGCCCGCTTCTTACCGCCCGGCTTGAGGCAGCAGATGCCTCGGATGTTGAGGAGAATTTCCACGCCTGCGTTTGCGGCTTCATAGAGTGCTCCGATGATTTCCGGATCCTGAAGAGAGTTGACTTTGGCCAGGATTCGCGCGGGTTCGCCTTGGCGGGCTCGCTCGGCTTCGGAAGCGATCAGTTCGAGGAGCTTCGGCTTCATGGCGTTCGGTGCGGGAACCAAACGTTGGAAGCGGAGCAGCTTTGATCTTCCTGTGACGGCGTTGAAAAAGAGGGAGGCATCGGCTCCATATTCCGGGCGGCAGGTGAGCAGCGAGATATCCGTGTAGAGCCGGGCCGTGGACTCGTTGTAGTTGCCGGTGCCGAGATGGACGTAGCGTCGGATGCGGCCGGCCTCGCGGCGAATGATGAGGCAAATTTTTGCGTGAGTCTTGAGGCCTTTGACCCCGTAAACGATCTGGGCGCCAGCGCGTTGGAGTTCTTCGGCGCGGTGGAGGTTTCTCGCTTCATCAAATCGCGCCTTCAGTTCGACGAGAACGGTCACGTGCTTGCCGTTTTCCGCAGCCCGGATGAGGGCATCAATCACGCGCGACTGCTTGGCGGTGCGATAGAGTACTTGTTTGATCGACAGCACACTGGGATCATCAGCGGCTTCCTCGATCAGGCGGAGGACGGGTTCAAAGCTTTCGTAGGGATGGTGAAGAAGGATGTCGCGGCGAGCGATCGCTTCGAAAAGAGACTCACCGGGTGAGATCGACGATGACTGCTGGGGTGGCCACTCTTGATCACGAAGGTGATCGAAATCGGGGAGGAAGGCGAGGTCCATGAAAGAGGCGAGTCCCAGTGGACCATTGATGCGATAGACTTCCTGAGGGCTTGCCTTACAAACGTCCTGAATGACGCGTGTGAGATCGCGAGAAAGAGGGACCTGCATTTCGAGGCGCACGGTGTCGGAAAGCTTGCGGGCCGCGAGAACGTCTTCCATTTCGCCGGCCAGATCGATCGCGTCTTCTTCCTGGACGGCGATGTCTCCATTGCGGGTGACCCGGAAACATCCCGTGGCAGCGACTTTCTCACCGGGGAAGATACTCCCCGCATGAGAGGCAACGATCTGCTCTAGCAGAACGAATGCGTGCCCGCCGGTGCTGCTCGCTACTGACACCCGGCGGCTGAGGCTTTCGGGGATTGGAATCAAGACATAACGAGGCACCTTGGTCTCCTCGTCGATCAGCTTGCAGGCAACGGTTAGTTGAAGGGCCGGAACCAAAGGTTGATCGCCGTCAGACTCGACGGAAAGGGGCGTGAGTAGCGGGAAAACGTTGGTGTGGAAGTGGGCTGAAATTTGATCGGATTGGACGGCGTCGAGATCATCCACGTTGAGCGGATGAATCCCCGCAGCATTGAGAGCGGGAAGGAGCTTGTCAAAAAGGAGCCGATATTGATCTTCGAGCATTTTTTGGACCCGCCGACGTATCGCCTGAATCTGCTGAAGCGGGGTCAGACCGGAGAGGTCTGGTGTTTTTCTGCCGCTTCGGCGCATGAGCATCAGGCCTCCGACCCGCACTTGGAAGAACTCGTCAAGGTTGGAGGCCGTGATGGCGAGGAATTTGACGCGCTCTAGCAGAGGCAGGTCGGAACGCAGGCCTTCGTTGAGGACGCGTTGATTGAACTCAAGCCAGCTGAGTTCACGGTTATTATAAGCGATAGGCATGGACGGTGTCGCGTAGTGGAAGGTTAGGAAATTATGAGGCGTCGTCGATGACGACCCCGAGGCCAAAGACTTGTTCGAAGAGGTCGGCTTTCGACTGCATGGCGAGGCGCTCGACAGCCGTGTCGCTAAGGCCGGGAAGATTGAGGTGAAGACGGTGATCGCGTCGCGTCACGGAAATGTCGTGGACCCGTTGATCGTGAGTTCGCTCGAGGGCATCAGCGACCCGCAGGATGGCGGCGAGTTTGGAAACACGGATTCTTTCGTTGGTTCCAAGCTCGTTGTATTTCGGATGATTGGGCTTGGGGCCGGAGTGGCGGTGGTAGCGGGAAACCAAGGCAACCGTGGTGACGTCCTGGCGATCGAGTCCGAAGATCTCGCTATTAAGGATGATGTATTCCGAGTGCTTGTGGTGGGCCCGAGGGCTGATGAAGGTGCCGACTTCATGGAGGATTGCCGCGACGTGGAGGAGCATGGCATCGTGAGGTCCCATGCCGTGGAGATCCTGGAGTTCCTTGAAGAGATGAAGGGAGATGCGGGCGACATGCTCTCCATGGCGCGGGTCAGACTGGTATCGCGACGCAAGGATGCGGGCCGAGCGCAGCACTTCTTCGTCGAGGGAGTCGGACAAGTTACCGGAGATGAGTAAATCTTGAAGAAGACCCTGTTCGTAGTCGCTGTGCGGGATATGGAGCTCCTTGAGTCCGAGGGTCTCGGTGATCGCCAAGTTGGTTTCCAAAGCGGGGACCAGCGCTTCGGCGGTCTGATAGTCGATCTTGAAGTGCTGGACGAGCTCAAGGTCGCTCATGTTGGCAGCCTGTTCAGAGAGCTTTCTCAGGTTCTTTGCGGGGCACGGACCATTTTGACCGGAGAGAAACGAGCTGACTTGCTGGATTTCGTAACCAATGACGACAAGCGCTTCAATTTTGACATCGTGGTAGTCGAATCGGAGCTGGCTGAGGTTTCCTGAGGCGTTTTCGCGGATGACTTGAAGGAGCGCGGGACCGCCGGCATGCGACGATTCGACGGCTTCGCGAGTACGGTGGGCTCCAAGGCGGTAGCTGGTGTAGCGCGTGATCGCTCCGTCTTCGAAAAGCAGCGCTCGGGTATTTCCCGGACCGACGTGGACCACGAGAGCATTCCGTCGCTTCATCGCAGGGATGTCGCGCAGGCGTCGGCGCGTCTTCAAGTAAATCAGGCGGGTCATTTCGCCGTCATCGATAGGGTTGATCGTCAGTCCACAAGCGATGCGGATGCGATTGAGAAAGACGTCGTGATTGGTAGCCTCAATCAAAATATTGGTGGCCACGGCACGCGACGTCTGAGTGGCCCCGGCTTCGGCCGCAGCCGAGAGGAAGCCCTTCAGGACCTCGACAATGCGCTCGGTGGTCGCCGCTGAGATCGCTCCATAGCAGAAGATGTCGCGGGCCAGCGGGGCGGGCTGTTCGAGGAAATCGAGCGGCTGGTAACTTCCATTCTCAGCCTTCTCGGCAATCAGCATGGATACTGAACTTGCCCCGACGTGGACCGCTATCGCCAGTGAGCCAGTCGATAGTTCAGATGCGGGGGTGTCAGCCATGGTGGAAAAAGACTGATTGAGCACGGGGGGCATGCAATCCGGAAAAAGTGACAAAGGGCGGATTCCTCCATTTGAGGCTTTTATTGATCGGCTAGCTGGGAACGATCAGCGGCAATGAAAATCGGAGACCCAGCGAAGGCATATCGAGTTGAAGTGGGAGCAAAGGTGAATCTTGGAAAAGTCGATCCCGACACCTCCAAGCTCTGTCCGAATGGGGACAAAAACAATACCCTAGAGCTGTTCGACGAACTCAGGAACGAGATTCAGGTGCTCCAGAAGACGCTCTACGCCCAGAGTAAGCACCGAATTCTCGTGATCATCCAAGCGATGGACACAGGAGGGAAGGACGGCTGCGTGAAGAACGTTTTTTCACGCGTCGATCCCCAGGGAATCCACGTGCAGGCTTTCAAGAAGCCGAGTGAGGAGGCTCTGGCTCATGATTTTCTCTGGAGGATTCACCCCCTCGTTCCCGGAAACGGTGAGATCGTGGTTTTCAATCGCAGCCACTATGAGGACATCATCGCGGTTAGGGTCAAAAAGCTCAACGAAGACAAGGTCTGGCAGCGTCGTTATCGCCATGTCATCGAATTTGAAAGAATGCTGGCGGAGGAGGGGACAACGATTATCAAACTTTTCCTGCATATTTCTAAGGTTGAGCAAAAGCGCCGTTTGGAGTCCCGCTTGGAGAATCCCGCGAAGCACTGGAAATTCAATCCCGATGACCTCAAGGATCGTGCTCGATGGGATGAATTCATGAAGGCTTATGAGGAAATGATCGAGAAAACGAGCACTTCCTACGCCCCATGGCATGTCATCCCGAGTGACAAGAAATGGTATCGAAACCTCTGTGTTGCCAGGCTTTTCAGGGACACTTTGAAGGGCCTGAATCTTGAATTTCCGAAGCCGGATTGGGACCCGGGATCAATTAAGATCGATTGAACGCATTGACAGGCCCGGATTCGTCACTCTAGGGATGGGCATGGATGCGTGGGACGCGGATGCTTTTGGAAATGATACGGCGACCGATTGGCTTGCCGAAGTGGTGGAGACGTCTGATCTCGGGATGATTCTCGAGGCTTTCGATAGCGTGCTCGGAGCTGGTGACGATCGCGTCGAGCTTCAAGCCGGTGAGGAAGCGATTGCTGCTGCCGAACTGGTAGCTTGGCTCGCTGGTCAGCCCGGTAAGGGCGGGGACCACTCGGATGCGATCGAAGGCTGGATCGACAACAATGAATTGGAATTCACCGAATCGCTCGCCAGAAAGGCACGGCGCAGCATCGACCGAGTTTTCAACCATCCGTCCGAGCTTCGTGAAGCTTGGGAGGAGGGCGAAGACTTCGAGGACTGGAAGGCCGAGTTGGCCAAGCTGAAGGAGCGCCTCGGCTGAGGGCTCCTCCGCCTTAATCAAGGCTTACTCAAGACGGATGAGGAGATCGTCGCTGTCGATCTGGTCTCCTTTTCTGACGTGCACCTCTTTGACCGTGCGATCTGCGGTCGCGCATACGGTCGTCAGCATCTTCATGGCCTCGAGGACGACGAGCTTGTCGCCTTCCTTGACGACCTGAGCGGGTGAAATATCGACCTCGATTTTTTCGCCAGGTGAGAGGGCATAGAAAACGGCAGCAGTCGGTAGTCCGCTGAGCCTTCCGATCGACAACCCGCCGAGCGGTAAGGATGGACGAATTCTCGTCAAACTCCAATTGATCTCCAATCTTGAGGTTCAACTTGTTCCGTAGGGCCAAGGGGATGGTTATTTACGCCTTACTGGTAATGGTCACGGTTATGCCGGGAAAGTAAGGCGGAAGTAAGGCTGTCAATTCGGCGGGTTTATAGCACGCGGGACCAGATGACTTTCAGGTAGCGGGACTCGGGGTAGTTCGAGAGGGTCGGGTGGTCGGGGCCGGCGCCGGTGCGATCGAAGATCTGGAGGCGCTTTTGCTCTTTGTGGACGGCGGTGGTGACGAGCTTCTCGAATTCGAATTCGTTGACGAGGCCTGAGCAGGAGCAGGTGATGAAGAGGCCGCCTGGGTTGACAAGTTGGGCGGCGAGGCGGTTGAGGTCGTTGTATTTGCCGCGGCCTTTTTCGTCGTCGCGTCCGGTGACAAACTTTGGCGGATCGGCGAGGACGACGTCCCATTGGCGGCCGTTTTCGACCATGGTGCGGGCCCAGCTGAAGGCGTCGGCGTGGGTGAACTTGATCTTGGCGTCGTTGATGTTGGCGTTGCGCCTAGCCATGGCGATGGCTTTTTCATCGAGGTCGATGGCGGTGATTTCTGCGGCTCCGGCTTTCGCGGCATAGACGCTGAAGGCGCCGGAGTAGCAGCAGAGGTCGAGGACGGATTTGCCTTCGACGAGGGAGGCGAAGCGGCGGCGGTTGTCGCGCTGGTCGCAGAAGAAGCCGGTCTTATGGCCTTCGGCGAAGTCGATCTCGAAGGTGATGCCGTGCTCCTTGACTTTGACCTTTCTCAGGGACTCGGTGGAAAGCGGATGCGGGTCGGTGGGGATGCGTTCGACTCGCGAAAGGGCGGGATCAACGCGGACATGGGCGCGGTTGGTGCCGAAGGCTTCGTGGAGGGCGGGGATCCAGGTGTCGAGGCGGCGCCAGGCGGCGAGGGTGGTGATTTCGAGAGAAAGGAGGTCACCGAATCTGTCGGCCACCAACCCGGGGAGCTGGTCGGCGTCGCCGTGGATCGCGCGGTAGGTGTCGGTGGCGCGATCGAGGTGAAAGAGGTCGCGGCGGAGGTTTGCGGCGTTCTTGATTGCTGTTAGAAAGAAGTCTTCATCGATGGGCTGCTCGCCATGGCTGACGACGCGCAGGGGCATGTTCGAGCTCGGGTTGAAGAAGCCCCAGCCGAAGGTATTGCCTTCTTTGTCGAGGACTTCGACGAGGTCACCGGCTCTCGCGTCATTGGAGTATTGCCCGATCATCTTCGGCCAGATGGAGGGGTGGAAGGAGTAGGTCTTGATCGAGACGGTGGGCATGGCGGTGATTCAGGCGAGGGCTTCGAGTTCTTCCCAGCGGGAGTAGATCGCGGCGGCGGCTTGTTTGGCGGTTTCGAGTTCGGCGACGAGTTGGGGAATCTCGTTGAAGTGGTTTGTTTGAAAGTCGGGGTCGTTGAGCTTGGCTTCAATACCGGCAACGACTTCCTCGGCGTCCATGATGCGGTCTTCGATGGTTTCGAGTTCCTTGCGCTCGGCGAGGGTGAGTTTGCGTGGTTTGTCGCTTGATGAGGCGGTTTCTTTGCGACGGGCGGCGGCTTGTTTGGCGGCGGCTGCGGCCTGGATGCGTTGTGAGTTTTCGCGCTGCTGGCGCTTTTCGAGATAGTAGGAATAGTTGCCGGGCGTGATGTGGACACCGTCTTCTTCGAAGGCGATGATGCGGTCACAAATGCGGTCGAGGAAGTAGCGGTCGTGGGAGACGACGATGACCGATCCGCCGAAGTCGGCGAGGGCTTCTTCAAGCATGCGGAGGCTGGGGAGGTCGAGGTCGTTGGTCGGTTCGTCGAGCACCAGGAGGTTGCCGCCGGTTTTGAGGACCTTGGCGAGCATGAGGCGGGCGCGTTCGCCCCCGGAGAGGAGGTCGACGCGTTCGTTGATGCGTTCGTCGGCGAAAAGGAAGCGCCGGAGGTAGTTGCGGGCACCGAGCCATTGATCGCCGAAGAGGACTTTTTCATTGCCGTCGGCGACCTCGTCTAACAATGAGCCGGTACCATCGAGCACCATGCGATTTTGGTCGATGTAGTTGACTTTGACCCGCTTGCCGATGACGGCGGTGCCTTCGGTGGGATCGAGCTGGTCGAGGCAGATTTTCAGGAGGGTGGTTTTACCGACGCCGTTGCGGCCGACGATGCCGGTGCATTCGCCGGGGCGGATGACGAGGTCGAGGTGCTTGAAGAGCCAGCGGGGCAGGGTTTCGGTGCCGACATTCATGCCGACGTCTCCGAGTTCGACGACGGTGTTGCCGAGATCGGGGGGCGGCGGGATAAGGATGTCCATTTCCCGTTCTTCTGGCGGGGCTTCCATGCCTTCGACTTCGTAGAACTTGTCGAGGCGGCTGCGGGATTTGGTGCTGCGTGCCTTGACGCCGGCGCGGACCCATTCGAGTTCTTCGCGGAGGAAACGCTGGCGTCGGCGTTCGGTTTGTTCGGCGATTTGCTGGCGGATCGCTTTGGACTCGAGGAAAGCGGTGTAGTTGCCAGGGTGCGAGTAGGCCTTGCCGTTGTCGATTTCGATGATGCGAGTGGCGATGACATCGAGGAAGTAGCGGTCGTGCGTGACGAAGATCACGGCACCGCCGTAGGTCGCGAGAAAGGACTCGAGCCAGCGGATGGAGTCGGCGTCGAGGTGGTTTGTCGGTTCGTCTAACAGGAGGAGATCCGGCTGGGAGGCGAGCGCGCGACAAAGGGCGACTCGGCGTTTTTCTCCACCGGAAAGCGGGCCGGTTTCGGACTCGAGGGGTGGGGTGCCGAGGGCGTTGGAGAGGGACTGGATGCGGGCGTCGAGGTTCCAGCCATCGGCGTGATCGATGAGGTGGAGGAGGTCGGCGAGTTCGGTTTCCGAGCCGTCGCCCGTTTCGTAGCGATGGATGGCCGTGACGATGTCGGCGGCTCCGGCGGCGATGTTTTCGTGGACCGATTTGGTGGGATCGAGTTCGAACTCCTGGGGGAGGTATCCGGTGCGGAGTTGGCGGCGGGAAGCGATCTCGCCGGAGTCGGCCTGATTTTCGCCGGTGAGAATTTTGAGGAGCGAGGTTTTGCCGCAGCCGTTGCGGCCGACGAGTCCGACTTTCTCACCCGCTTTGACGGCGAGGGTGACGCCGTCGAGTAGGGTTTGGTGACCGTAGGCGAGACGGATTTCGTTGGCGGAGAGGAGAGCGGACATGCAGCGCCGCCTGAGTGGATGCTGGGAGGATAAAAGGCAAGCCGCGAGGTTTTTTGCCTTATTGCAGCGCGCCTCGTGCGGCGTGGGTGGCGGTGGCGAAGCAGGCTTGGATGAGGTAGCCGCCGGTGGGGGCTTCCCAGTCGATCATTTCGCCGCAGGCAAAGACGCGGGGGAGCTTGCGGAGCTGGAGGGAGTCGTCGAGTTCGCTCCAGGCGATGCCACCGGCGGAGGAAATGGCTTCGTCGATCGGGCGCGGGCGGGTGAGTGGGATGGTGAGGGATTTGACGGCATGGCAGAGGGCTTCGCTGGTCTCGAAGGGGCCGGCGAAGTGCTTGAGGAGAAGGCGGGCGTGATTGGGGAGCTTGAGACGGGTGGCGGCCTCGTTGAGGAAATCTCGGCGGACGGATTCCATTTTCCGGATCAGCTTATCGAGGGGGACTTCGGGTTTGAGGTCGATTTCGATGGTGGGCTTAGGCATCGCGCGGAGGATCGGGCCGAGTTGGTAGATCGCCCCGGCTTCGAGGCCGTAGCGGGTGAGCATGAGTTCGCCGTGGACGACGATGGGTCCGGCGGAGGCGGCGATGTTTTTCAGCGGTTGGCCTTCGAGTTGGGGGATGAGGTCGGTGGGCCAGTCGGCTTCCCAGCCGCAGTTGGCGGGTTGGAAGGGGGTGATCTGGATGGCGTGCTTTTCGAGGATCGAGGTCCAAGCGCCGTCGGAGCCAGTCTTTTGCCAGGAGGCCCCGCCGAGGGCGAGGATGACGGCGTCGAAGGATTGGGGGGGGTGGTTGTGGAAAGTGAGGGAGACGGTAGTTGGTCTGTTTCGGAGTTGATCGGGTGGAGTTTTCTTTGGCTGGAGGGTTTCTAACTGGGGTGGCTTTTGCTCCTGGGGTTCATGACCGGGACGGTCATGCCAATGGTGGGTTTGCAGATCCGTGAGGTGGTGGTTCACGTGGAAGGTGACGCCTTGTTTTCGGAGCCGCTCGATCCAGCGGCGGAGGAGCGGGGCGGCTTTCATTTCCTTCGGGTAAACGCGGCCGGTGCGTTGCTCGAAGGTTTCGATGCCGAGTTGGGCGGCCCATTGTCTGAGGTCGTCTGGAGAAAAGGCGCGGATGATGTTGGCGAAATGCTCGGCGGGGAGGCCCGGGCCGGAGTAGCGGGTGACGAAGGTTTCGAGGTCTTCGCCGTGGGTGAGGTTGAGCCCGCCGTAGCCGGCGACGAGGAGCTTGCGGCCGACGGAGCGTTTGGCATCGAAGACAGAAACCTGAGCGCCGGCTGCAGCGCAGGCTTCGGCGGCGCGGAGACCTGCGGGGCCTCCTCCGACGACGGCGATGTGGGGGTTCTCGAGCACGCGGGGAGCTTGAGGGATGAAACGTCAGGTCGCCAAGGACGCAAAGTTTTTGGGGTTTTGGCGGCGGGAAAATGGATGAGAGAAAATGGTCCTTCTGGAGGCGTTGACAGGTCGTGATGGATCGCTATTTTGCCGCCCCCATGAGCGAAACGACCTCTGAAAAGCATGTATTCCAAGCCGAGATCCAGCAGTTGCTCGATCTTGTGGTTCACTCCCTTTACACGGATCGTGAGATTTTCCTTAGGGAGCTGATTTCGAATGCCTCGGATGCGATGGAAAAGCTTCGGCACATCGAGTCGACTGAGAAGAACGTCCATGATCCGGAACTGCCGCTCCAAGTGGTGGTGACGGCCGACAAGGAAGCGAATACGCTGACGATCCAGGATCACGGGATCGGGATGAGCCGTGAAGAACTCGTCGAGAACCTCGGCACGATCGCTCACTCGGGCACCAAGGCTTTCCTTGAAGCGATGAAGGAAAGCGGTGGCTCGCCCGCGAGCATGATCGGCCAGTTTGGTGTCGGGTTTTACTCGGTGTTCATGGTGGCGGATGAAGTCGAGGTGCACACCCGGAGCTGGCGTCAGGATGGCGAAGCGCTCGTTTGGAAAAGCGACGGCAAGACCGGTTACGAAATTGAGGAATCACCGGATGCGCAGCGCGGCGTGAAGATCGTGCTGAAGCTCAAGGAGGATCAGAAGGAGTATGCTGAGGATTACCGGATCAAGCACTTGATCGAGACCTACAGCAACTTCGTGGGCTTCCCGGTGCTGGTTGATGGGACCCGAGTGAACGAGGTGGAAGCGCTGTGGCTGAAGAACAAGAGCGAGATCAGCGACGAAGAATACGAAGAGTTCTACAAGTTTCAGGCGAAGGCTTACGACAAGCCGGCCTATCGGCTTCACTTTGCGGCGGATGCGCCGATTGCGATCAATGCGCTGGTGTTTGTGCCATCTGAGAATCCGGAGCGGATGGGTCTCAATAAGATTGATCCTGCGGTGGCACTCTACTGCAAAAAGGTGCTGATCGATTCCGAGCCGAAGGATCTTCTTCCAGACTGGATGCGCTTCATGAAGGGCGTGATTGATAGCGCGGATCTTCCGCTGAATATTTCCCGTGAAAGTATGCAGGACAGCGCGCTGGTGCGAAAGCTCGGCAGCGTGATCAGCAAACGGGTGCTGAAAATGTTCGATAAGGAGGCGACCGGGGATCCGGAGAAGTGGCAGGCGTTCTATAGGAAGTTCGACCGCTTTTTCAAAGAAGGTGTCGCGACCGATTTCGTGAACAAGGATGCGCTGGCCAAGTTGCTGCGTTTTGAGAGTTCAATGACGGATGCGGGTAAGCTGACTAGCTTCTCTGAATACGTGACGCGGATGAAGGATGCTCAGGAAAAGATCTACTACATCGTGGGGGCGAGCCGTGAGCAACTTGAGGCGAGCCCCTACCTTGAAGCCTTCAAGAAACGTGGTCTTGAAGTGGTATTTTTCATGGATGCGGTCGATGAGTATGTGGTCGAAGCCTTGGGTGAGTTCGAGGGGAAGAGCTTGCAGTCGATTTCACAAGGTGGCGTCGATCTTGACGATGCTGAAGTGGAAGGCGATGCGCTTTCCGAGGAGGAAACGACCAAGTTGTGTGAGTTTCTCAAGGAGGAGTTTGGTGACAGAGTGACGAAGGTCGCGGCGGGTAAGCGCCTTGTCGATAGCCCGGTGATCGCTCTTGTTCCGCAGGACGGCATGACCGCTCAGATGCGCGCCATGATGAAGGCGATGGATGAGAACTTCAAAGATGAGGTGAAGGTCGAGTTGGAGATCAACCCGCGCCACCCGCTGGTGAAGAAGCTTTCCGAAACCAAGGACTCGAATCCGGATCTTGCAAAGCTCGTGGCCGGGCAGTTGCTTGACAACTCGCTGATCGCCGCCGGCTTACTCGAAGATGCTAGGGACACCGTGCGTCGGATGAATGAGCTGATGGAGAAGGCGATGGGCTAAACTATAAATTCTAAGTCTTGAATTTCAAACTGGAGAGATACGGGCTTCGCCCTTGCTGAATGACGATTAAACTAAGTTTCGATGATGTCCGGATTGCCGGTCTGGTGCTGGCAAAGGTGGGGAATCCTTCGCGGGAGGAACCACTGGTGACTTCCAAGCATGTGTTGAAGGTGGAGGATGAGGATCAGGCGATGCTCTCGTCGATTTTCCTCAGGCCGTTCAGGATTCTGGGAATGCTGGGGCACCGCTTTCATCATCATACGTCACTGGATAGTCATGAACTGAACAAGTGCGCAGTGGCGATGTTTGCCGATGAGGCGGCATTGCTTGAGCGGGGTTGTGAGATTGCGAAACGGCTTTATTCGAAATCGAGCCACCCTAACATCAAGTCGGGTGATCTTTGTATTTCTCTGATCGAGGGCATCGACATTGAAGGAGAATCGAAGCGGGCAATCTGCATTCTTAAGTCGGAGAGCGTGACTCCTTTTCTGAGTATCTCGTCGAGGGATGGTGATCTTCAGCTTTCCACGGAGCAGGGGATCAATCCGGAGAAGATCGACAAGGGATGTCTCATTCTCGATCACTTCTCAGGCAAGGGTTACTACGTGCTGACTTTTGATCGTGCGGGTGCAGAGTCGCGCTTCTGGGTGCGGGATTTCCTGAGCGTCGTGCAGATCTCGGATCCTAGTCTGATGACCAAGAAGGTGGCGGAGATGGCGATGGCAGCAGTGGGTGCGGATCCTCCTGCGGCCGACGACGACTCACCGCCTTGGGAGGTGAATAACGCCGCTCAAGAGGCATTGTCCTACTTTGACGGGAAGAAAAAATTCAGTCTTCAGGAGTTCGAGGAGCAGGCTCTGCGGACGCCGCAAGCGAAGGCAAAGTTTGCGGCTGAAAAGAGGCGGCTTGAGGAGGAGGAAGGCCTGAAAGTTGAAGAGGCTTTCGATATTTCGAAGCGCGATGTGGTGAAGGCGAAGAAGGGCATGAAGTCGATGATGAAGCTCGATACGGGAGTCGAGATCAAGCTGAAGCCCAAGGTCGTCGATAAGCCGGATGCGGTGCTTGAGAAGGGCTTCGATGAGGCGAAGGGCATGAAGTTCATCAAGGTCTACTACAACAAGGATTTGTTGAGTTGAGGCATGGGTGATCACGTCATCGGGTAGGCCGTTGCCTGGCGTGAACTGCCTGATTCGCGCGGGCGTTGGTTGATGCGGACTTTGAGATCAAGGAGCACCGTCCTGGGACTTTCCGTTGTTGGTGAAAACGAAGTCGATCTCGGGGTGCTCTTTGGTAGGTGATTCGATTTTGCTGGCGCGGACTTGGAGTTTGAGAAGTTGGCCCTCGGCGCTGGCTTGAAGGCTGGTTATGACCGCAAGGCAGCTGAGGAAGAGGAGTCGGAGCATGGGAGCGATGCTCAACTAGCATGACACGCAGTTGAGGCTGCCATGTGGAAAGGAGGCTTGAGCTTGGGTGTCGGAGGGGCTATCCCCACCCCCATGAACGAACGAGCCTGCCCCCTGTGCGAGATGAGTGAGATTCTGACCTTGGAGGAGCACTACGAGTGTGTGACCTGCGGGCACGAGTGGCCGCTGGAAGATCAGGGGTTGGTGGTGAGGGACGCTTTTGGCAACCTACTCGCGGACGGTGATGTCGTCGCGATGATTAAGGACTTGAAGCTGAAGGGTTCGTCCGAAGTTCTCAAAGTGGGCACCAAATCGAAGCCGATCCGTCTTGTGGAAGGTGATCACGAGATTTCCTGTAAGATGGATGGGATGTCCATCGCGTTGAAGGCGATGTATGTGAAGAAGGTTGGGGCCTGATTTTTGAGGGTGCCGCATCTGAGTTTGTGGGATTCCGGAATTTGGGTATTTTGCATTCCATGAAGACCACGATCGATATTTCTGATCTCACTTCAAAGCCTCGACGATGATGGTGATGTTTTTTCTCATCATCGCCTCATAAGAGTCAGCGGCTGAGCCGTCGGCGTTCAGAGGAAGGGCGAGGCGGATGCCGGTTTCGTCTGTTAGGGCGGCGAGGGTCTTGGGGTTGGAGGCGGTTTCGGGGAAGATGACCGGGACTTTCTTCGATTTGAGATCCTTGATGAGCTTGGCAAGAGTGCGGGCGTCGGGCATTTGCTCGCGGTTGATGCCGCTGATGGGGAGGGCTTCGAATCCGTAGTCGCGACAGAAGTAGCCAAAGGCGGCATGGGCGGTGGCGAGGATACGGTGGTCCTTGGGGATGCGGGCGATTTGGCGTCGGGTCCAGCGTTCGAGTTCGTCGAGCTTGGCACGGTAGGCGAGGGCGTTGGCTTGATAGACCTCAGCACCATCGGGGTCGGCTTCGGTGAAGGCGGCGGCGGTTAGGGTGGTGGCGCGGCGGAAGGTGTCGATCGAGTGCCACCAGTGAGGGTCGAGTCCGTGGGGATCGTGTCCGTGATCGTGATTGGGATCGTTGCAGGAGCCTTCGATGGAGGGAAGATCGTCTCCAAGGACGATGAGCTGGCTGGCCGGTGGAAGGATGGTTTTCAGGGAGTCAAGGTAGCTTTCGAGGCCCATGCCAGAGGCGAGGAAGAGGTCGATGTCATGGGCTTGGCGGAGTTGATCGGGGGTGGGCTCGAAGTGGTGGGGATCGGAGTTTGCGCCAAGGAGATCGACGACGTGAACACGCTCGCCGCCGACTTGGCGGGTGAGGTCGCCGAGAAGTGGGTGGAGGGTGGCGACCTGTAGCTCTTTGGCGGGCAAGGAGCCGATCAGGAGGAGGAAGAGGAAGTGGAACCAGCGGTGCATGGCGACAACTTGCTTGGGAATTTTTATGATGCAAGTAAATTGCGTTAAGGATGCCTTGCGAGGTGACGGTTCGGGGTTTACAGGCAGGAGTATGAGGATCGTGCTTGCATCGACATCGCCCCGCCGGCGGGAACTTCTGGAACGGGAGGGCTTGGAGTTTGAAGTGATGGCGTCGCCGGCGGAGGAGCTGCACGATGAGTCGATTCCGCTTTTCGAGCTGTGCGAAAGGAATGCCGAGCTGAAGGCACGGGCGGTGCAAGTGCGGGATGCTGCGGTGATTGGGGCGGATACGCTGGTTTGGCTTGATGGCGTGCCGCTGGGAAAACCGAAGGATATGGAAGGGGCTCGGGAGATGCTGCGACGGCTTTCAGGGCAGGTGCATACGGTTTGCACGGGGGTTTGCGTGGTTTTTCCGGGTGGGAGGGTGGAGCGGTTTCACGAGCTGACGGAGGTGCAGTTCCGGGATTTTGATGAAGCGTTGATTGATGACTATTTTTCGAGGGTGAATCCTCTGGACAAAGCAGGGGCGTATGGGATCCAGGAGCATGGGGAGATGCTTGTGGATGAGATCGCCGGGAGCTTCGACAATGTGATGGGTTTGCCTGTTGCTTTGTTATTGGCGCGGCTCGGAGCTTGCGGGACGGCCAAAGGATGAGTTGAATTCGGCCACGTGATTCTTCCTCGGAGATACCCTGTTCTATTCAACCCCAAGGCGCGTAGCCAGCGGGGGCGCAGGGCTTTGGAGTTTTTAATGGATAATGCGGCGGGCCTGGCGCTTTACGCGACGCGTTCGGCGGAGGAGGCGGAGGCTTTGTCGAGGCGCTTTGCGGACCGGGGTGAGGACATCGTGATCGCGGCGGGTGGCGATGGGACGCTGAACGCGGTGGTCAAGGGATTGGCGGGTTCGCGGACGGCGCTCGGGGTGTTGCCGACCGGAACGATGAATGTTTTCGCGCGTGAGTTGGGAATTCCTTACGACAATCTGGATCGAGCCTTTGAAGTGATTCTGGAGGGGCATGTGCGCGAGGTGGATTTGTTTGAGGCGAACAATACGCCGTTCGTGCAGATGGCCGGGGTGGGATTCGATGCGGCGGTGATTGAGGAAACGACTTGGGAGAGCAAGAAGGTGCTTGGGCCTTTGGCGTATCTTTTGTCGGCGGTGAAGGTTCTCGGTGAGATGCCGCCATTGATGAAAGTCGTTGCAAATAACGGACGGGAGGAGGAAGGGGTGGCGGTGCTTGCTGGCAACGGATCTCTCTATGGCGGGCAGTTCAAGTTGTTTCCAAAGGCGGACAATACCGACAACAAGCTCGATGTGTTGGTTTTCAAGGAAGCGGGTTATCGGTTGGTGTTAGATTCCTTGCGGGGCATTGCGCTGGGTGGTGTGGACTTCAGCAATTCGACGGTGGAGTATTTTCAGACGGAGTATTTGGAGGTTACCGCAGACCGGATGGTGCCATTGGAGGTCGATGGCGAGTTGGTGGGCCGTACGAAGCATGTGATTTTCAAAGATGATAAACCGGAACGCCTTCGGGTGCTGGCACCCAAGGAGCCGATCGGGACCCGCTTTGAGGAATCCTTGAAAGCCATGATGGCATGGACCAAGAAGACGGTGGGAGGCACATCGATGTGAAGACGCCGGGGCGCTGGAAACGATTCTTCAGGCGGATGGGGTTGCTGCTGTTCACGCTTGTGGGGCTGGGGGCTGCGTTTGTCACTTGGACGAATGTTGCGGCGGTGGTGGCGGGCGCGGGGAAAGTCCACGATGATGTGGAGAGGCTGCCAGGGGATGGCGTGATGCTCGTTTTCGGATGTGATGATCAGATCGACGGTCGGGAAAATCTGTATTTCCGCTACCGGATCGATGCGGCTGCCGAAGTCTGGAAGGCGGGCAAAGCGCGTTGGGTGATCGTTTCCGGTGACAATCGAACGAAGTATTACAACGAGCCTGAGCGCATGCGAAGGGCGCTGGTAGAAAAAGGAGTGCCGGCCGATAAGATCATTTGCGACTACGCCGGGCTGCGTACTTTGGATTCGGTGGTGCGGGCGAAGGAGATTTTCGGCGTGGAGAAAGTCGTGTTCATTTCCCAGCGCTTTCAAAACGAACGCGCGGCCTACCTAGCGAGGGCAAATGGGATGGATTATACCGGATTCAACGCGAAAGACGTGGAGGGGAAAGGTGGATTAAAGACGCGGCTTCGGGAAATCGGAGCGCGCGTCAAGATGTGGCTTGATGTGCAGGTGCTGGGAACGCGGCCCAAGCATCTTGGGGAGAAGGTTCCCTTGCCGGAGTAAGAATTTCAGCCGCCGGCGGCGATCGTGACGATCTCAAGTTCGGAGCCGTCGGCGACGGTGGTGGATGGGTAGTCGGCAGGCAGGACGGCTTGGCGGTTCAGTTCGACGACGACGGGTTTTCCAGCAAGGCCAAGCTCACTGAGCAGGGTGTCGATGTTGAACTCCGTGGCTTCGAAGGTGCGGGGGGTGCCGTTGATGGTTAGAGTCATTTTCAGGATCCGAGGATGGCTTCGTCCCAGTCTTTCCAGACGGGATCGATTCCGCGTTTTTGGAGCATGGCGGCGACTTCGGCAGGGGAGCGGGTGTCGTCGATTTTGAACTGTTCGGTGGCGCGTTCGCAGCCGGAGGCATTTTCCATTTCGACGCGTCGGCCTTTTACCGTGAGGTGGAGATCGTCGTGGCCGGCACCGGTGTATCCGCCGGGTTCGGTTCTCGCGCCAGCGGACATCATGGTGATACCGAGGGGCGCGAGCGAGTCGCGCAAGCGGGCGGGCTCCCGGGTGGAGAGAACGATGCCGACTTGAGGGAAGCAGTTGCGGAAGGCAGCGACGAGTTGGACGAGCGCGCGGTCCGAGAGGAACAGGTCGGGATCGGGCTTGTATTCGTAGTTCCCGGCGTAGGGGCGCATGCGCGGGAAGGCGACGGTGAACTGGGCTTTCCAGCAGTGCTTGTAGAGGTATTCCAGATGCGCGGCGAGGGCCATGGCTTCGTAGCGCCACTCGGCGAGACCGAAAAGGGCACCGATGCCGATGCGGCGGAAGCCCCCGGCGTAGGCGCGCTCAGGGCAGTCAAGCCGCCAGTCGAAATTCTTTTTCGGCCCGGCGGTGTGAAGGGTGGTGTAGGTCGGGCGGTGATAGGTTTCCTGATAGACGATCAGGCCTTCCGCGCCGTGATCGACGATTTCGCCATACTGATCATCTTCCATCGGTCCGACTTCGATGCCGATGGTGGGGATGAAGCTTTTGATGGCATCGATGCATTTCTGAAGGTAGCCGTCTGACACGAATTTCGGGTGCTCTCCGGCGACGAGCAGGATGTTCCGGAAGCCGAGTGCGTGGAGGTATTTCGCTTCCTGGACGACTTGGGGGACGGTCAGGGTGGTACGGAAGATCGCGTTGTCGCGCGAAAAACCGCAGTATTTGCAGTTGTTGACGCATTCATTCGAGAGGTAGAGCGGGGCGAAGAGGCGCATCGTCCGACCGAAGTGGTAGCGCGTCAGGCGCTGGGACTTGCGAGCAAGTTGCTCGAGCTGTGAGTCTGAGGCGGGCTCGATCATGGCTCCGAAGCGCTTGAGAAGCGGGGACGGGTGCTCAAGGAGCGGTAGGAACTGTTCTGAGAAGGCCATCGGCGGTGGGAACATGGACGGTCCCGGGCAGGAGGTCAAAAGCGAACGTGCAGAGGGGCTTGCCAAGACAGCAGAAGACAGGTTTTCTTCCCCGCATGCCCGCAAGTGAACGTGTTGTCTGCAAGCCTACCCCGTGGTTCCTGTTCAGAGCTGCCGCAATGATCGTGATGTTCGGGGTCTTTGCCGTGTTGTTCTATAAGGACGGCAAAACCGGCTACCGGGAGGCGAATCTTTCCTACTACCTATCGGAGAGTTTCAAGAAGGCGGCAGATGACTTTACGTCCAAGGGGGCATCGATGAGCCCGAGCGAATGGGAAGCCTATGCCTCGGCTCAGGAAGTGGACGTTCCTGATGATCCCGCGCTTTTGCCTGAGGGCACGGAGCTTCCGATCATGTGGCCGGAGATGCTGCGCGATCACGCCGCGATGGCTGAAAAGGGAGTGAGCAATCCCAAAGGATATTTCGATACCTATCGCCAGGAGTCTGGCTTGGCGAAAAGCCCTCCGGAACATTCCTTCTCGCAACAAAAGATCAACGAGCAGTGGTATGTGTTCTGGGTCTGTCTGCTGCTGTTTGCGGTTGCAGTTTTCTTCCTACTTCGGACGCTGAGTCGGAAAATGGTGATTGATGGCGATGTTTTTCAGCCCGCTGGCGGCAAGCCGGTGCCGATCAAGGATCTCGTGCGGCTGGATCTGCGGAAGTGGAGCACCAAGGGCTTGGCGATGGCTTGGGTGAGCGACGGCGCGGGTGGGGAGAGGAAAATCCGGATTGATGGGCTGACTTATGGTGGATTCAAGCTTGAAGATGATGAGCCTGCTGAGAATCTGATGCGGGCGCTGAAGGCGAAATTTTCCGGTGAAATCATCGATTATGAGGCCGAAGAGGAGGAATCCGAGGAGACTCCTGCAGATGATGCCTCAGAACCCCGAGAATGACGTTTTTTCGGGGTTGCCAAGATCACGTTTCATTGCGTAAGCCCTTTGACAGTTCCAACACGAATTACACCATGTCTGATAAGAGCATCGAAGACCGCGTTAAGGACATCATCGTCGACCAGCTCGGCGTTAATGCCGACCAAGTGAATCCTGAAGCCAAATTCATCGAAGATCTCGGTGCTGACTCTCTGGACACAGTCGAGCTGGTGATGGCCTTCGAAGAAGAATTTGAAATTGAAGTGCCTGACGAAGAAGCTGAGAAGCTTCAGTCCGTTGGTGACGTGATCACTTACGTCAACAAGGCGAAGGCCTGATTTTAAATTCAGAATCATTTCGCTGGCGGGCGGGCTCCATGGCGAGTCCGCCCGTTTTCTTTGCACATCGGCGGTCTTCGCCGACTATGGATCATGCATTCCCCTGATGACATTCAGTATGCGATGGAGGCGACCCGGGTCCTGATGGAGCCGGATCGGCGGATCGATACTTTCGGTGAGACTCGATTCGAGTTTCAGCTTCTGAGCGAGCTGATGGACAGCAAGGGGCAAATCCGCATTCGCACGGGCGAGGTGGAGGCTCTCAAGCCACAGATTGTTAGACCGAATGGTTACTCGGACATCGAGCTTGAGGGATTCGATGACAAGGCACGCGAGAGATTCGATGCTTTGGTCGAGAAGCTCCGGGCGCAGGGCCAGGACATGGCGTTCTTGAACTACGGATTTCGTTTCAAGCGCGGCCAGGTGACTGAGGAAATCGTCCATGATTCCATGGAGGTCGTTCGTGATCGGGTGATGGAAGACGCGCGGATCAAGGGAAACCCTGCTCGTGCGATTATCGAAGGAGTCGATGACGCCTGGGAGGTCTCGATTTTTAAGTTCAGCTTCGAAATGATCGTCCGATCATGGGCGATCAACCGATTCGACTTCCAGAGACGAGGGCTTCTCTGAATGATGGTGCCTAGATGAGCCTCTGGATGCTGATCAAGATCGTCGCGGGCTTCGTGGTCCTCGGTGTGGTGGTTTTCACGGCGATGCTGGTAAAGCATGTTCGCCAGGAACCGCTTGGCGGTGTCTTCAGTGAATGGGTGCCGGTGAATATCGATGCGAAACCGCTGGTGGCCTTGCCCGAAGCGGACTCCGATCTGCCGGAGATCGATCCCGGCGCGAAGGTTTTCGAGAAGGCGCGGGAGATGATCGCGATCGGGGATCTTCAAGGTGCCCGGGATAAACTGCAGACCGTGGTAAGCATTTATCCGCGATCAAAGGCAGCGGGTGAGGCGCGGAGGATTGTCGGAGAAATGAATCTCGATGAAATCTTGTCCGCCGGCCGGATGCACAACAAGCAGGTCTACTCGGTAAAGCGGGGTGATTCATATCTCGGAATTGCAGGAAAGTTTGGAACATCACTGGACATGATCATGCACCTGAATGGCCTGATGGATCTGAAGTCCCTGCAGCCGGGTGACGAGTTGATCGTGATGCCGCTGAATTTCAGAGTTCTCGTCGAGCCTCACAAGAAGATGCTCTCGCTTTGGGATGAGGGGCGCTTTGTCCGAGAGTATCCGCTTTCGGCCGTCGTCGGAGCGCCACCGGGAGACATGAAGACGAAAATTGATGGGAAGAGTGGGGTTTTAGGGGATCGTCGGATTCTTCCCTCAGTTCCGGATTATCGGGGGGCGACCAAACTTTTGAGTATCGAAAAGGTCTCTGTCGTTATTACTGCGATGCCCGCGGGAGGGATGGATCATCCCGATGATCTTGCCCAGGGGCTCTATTTAGCGCCTGCGGATGCGGAGGAATTAGCCCTTTTACTTCGACCGGGGAATGAGGTGGAATTCCGTTCCTCGACTCGCTAGACTTTCACCACGCCGACATATATTTCCTGATGCAACTCCTTGAATTTGAAAAGCCAATCGCCGAACTCGAACGTGAGTTGGACAAGCTTCGTAGCCACTCTGCCTCTCAGGACATCGACATGTCGGGGGAGATCGCCCAGATGGAGGAGAAAGTTGCCGAGACTCGTCGGCAGATTTACATCAATCTGACTCCCTGGCAACGAGTGCAGATTGCCCGTCATACCCAGCGGCCCTTCATGCTTGATTACTTAGCTCACGCATTCACCGATTTTTGCGAACTGCACGGTGATCGCCGGATTGGTGACGACCATGCCATGCCTGGTGGTTTTGCGACGATTGGTGGTCGGCGGGTGCTTGTCGTCGGACATCAGAAGGGGCGCGATACGAAGGAGAATCTCAAACGGAACTTCGGAAGTGCGAATCCTGAAGGATACCGCAAGGCGATGCGCCTGATGAAGTTGGCGGAGAAATTCAAGCTGCCAGTCGTTGCCATGATCGATACGCCGGGTGCTTATCCGGGGATCGGTGCGGAGGAGCGGAACATTGCGGAAGCGATCGCCTACAATTTGCGGGAAATGATGCTTCTTCAGGTCCCAATCGTGGCGGTGGTCATCGGTGAAGGTGGCTCGGGGGGGGCGCTTGGAATCGGTGTGGCGGATCGCGTGCTGATGCTGGAAAATTCTTACTACTCGGTGATCAGTCCTGAAGGCTGTGCGGCGATTCTTTGGAAGCACCGCAAGCATGCGCCGGAAGCGGCCGAAGCGATGAAGCTGGCGGCACCGGATCTTTTGAAGCTGGGGCTCATCGATGGCGTGATCCCGGAAGCGCTGGGTGGTGCGCATCACGATCACGTGGCGACCGCTGCGGCGCTCAAGAATGCGGTGCTTGGGCAGATTGAAGAGCTCTCGAAGCTCTCTGTGAAGAAGTTGCTCGACCAGCGCTATGAAAAATTCCGGGCCTTCGGTGAGTGGAACGGGTGAGAGGAGTTGTCCGGAACTTCACAATCCGGCGGACCAGAGGGCGGCGTGGATTTTGAAGTCGAGGGCGTGGCCGGCTTGTTGTTTTTCGCGGAGCCAGGTGCGGAGGGAATTGCGGGGGACGAGGTGGATCTTGATGTCTTCGGAGCCGGTGCCTCCGCCAACTCCTTGTTTTTCCAAATCGGTGGCAAGGAAGAGGTGGGTGAACTCGCTGGTCATCCCGGCAGAGGTCGGGCTGACGATGAGCGGCTCGATTTTTCCTGCGTGGTAGCCGGTTTCTTCAAGGAGTTCGCGGCGGGCGGTTTCGGAGATGGCTTCGCCTTTGAATTCCTCTTCGTCGCCGACGAGGCCGGCGGGGATTTCGATCACCGAGCGCTGGACCGGGATGCGGAATTGTTCGATGAGCACGACTTCATCGTTCGGGGTGACGGCGAGGATGCCGACGCACGCGTCGGAGTTTGGACGACGGACAAAATCCCAGTGTCCGATGCGGTAGACGCCGAGCCAGCGGGTTTCAAAAAGAGTTTCGGTCATGGAGTGCTAAGAATTGGTGGTCGTTGGCCGTAGTTGGGGGATAGTTTCCCCGCGAGCGATGTCCCGTCACGATTTCCAGATTCCTCTCAGCTTCAAGCACCGCGTGTGTTTCACGCGCGATGCATTCTCGTCGGATAATTCGATGCTGGCGGAGCTGTTGGAAGAAGGGGGGGGGCGTCGGGTGCTGGTGCTGGTGGAGAAAACGGTGGCGGAACTTTGGCCGAATCTTGGTTTGGGAATCGAGGGCTATTTCGCGGATTTGGGTTTTGATTGGCGTGGGGTGCGTGTGCTCGAAGGGGGTGAGGCGGTGAAGAATGACGAGGAACTGGTGCGCACGGTTTGGCAGACGATTGATAAGGAGCACATTGATCGGCATTCCTATGTGATCACAATCGGTGGTGGCGCGTTTCTTGATGCGACCGGGTTTGCGCTGGCGACGGCGCATCGCGGGGTGAGATTGGTGAGATTTCCGACGACGACGCTTTCCCAGGACGACAGCGGAGTCGGGGTGAAGTGTGCGATCAATCGGTTTGGCAAGAAGAACTGGGTGGGGGCGTTTACGGTGCCTTTCGCGGTGGTGAATGATTTTCAGTTTTTGCACAGCCAAGACGAAGAGACGCGCCGAGCTGGATTGATCGAGGCGGTCAAGGTGGCGTTGGTGAAGGACCAAGCGTTTTTCCGTTGGATCGCTTTGAATACTGAGGCGCTTGCGGCGCTTGAGCCGGAAGTGTTAGAGGAATGCGTTCAGCGTTCTGCATTGCAGCATGCGACCCACATTTCAGAAGGTGGTGATCCGTTTGAGTCCGGCAGCAGTCGGCCTCTCGACTTTGGGCACTGGGCGGCGCACAAATTGGAACAACTCACGGGTTTCACTCTGAGTCATGCTCATGCGGTGGCGGTTGGACTTGCTTTGGATACACTCTACTCGGCGAGGTGCGGACTTTTGCGCGAATGCGATGCCGAGCGGGTGATCGATGTGGTGGAGGCTTTGAAGCTTCCGCTATGGCACGATGCGCTTGATTTCCGCGATGAAAACGGGCGGCGCCGAGTGCATGAGGGGCTTGAAGAATTTCGCGAGCATCTCGGTGGCGAGTTGACGGTCTTGTTGCTTCGGGAGCTTGGTCTCGGTCAGGACGTCCATCATCTCGACGAAGGGCTTGTTGATTCCTGTCTCGATGAATTGAAGAAGCGTCTTGCGGTTTTGAAGAAGGCGGAGGCGTGATGGTCGCGGTGAGTGGATCATGGAGACGGGCTTTGGAAGCCCGTTGCTTGGCAAGGAGATTGTCTTTTCTATGACGGTCGACGATGACAACACGGAGTCCGTTGGTGAGGCTAAAGGGTTTGGAAACCAGTAGTGTTCGGCATGTTCACTGAGAGGAAGGTTCTTGATGGGAGGCATCACAGCCCCCGTTAGGCGGGTTGGAGGTCTTTTTCGGTGTAGCCGTTTTCTTCGGCGTACTTGCGGACGTCGGCGGTGATCTTCATGGAACAGAAGGTCGGGCCGCACATGGAGCAGAAGTGAGCGGTCTTGGCTCCTTCGGCGGGAAGGGTTTCGTCGTGGTAGTCGATCGCGCGGGCGGGATCGAGGCCGAGGGCGAACTGGTCGCGCCAGCGGAATTCGAAGCGGGCTTTGGAAATGGCGTTGTCGCGCTCTTGGGCGGCGGGGTGACCCTTGGCCAGGTCGGCGGCGTGGGCGGCGATCTTGTAGGTGATGACGCCTTCACGGACATCGTCTCTGTTAGGTAGGCCAAGGTGCTCCTTGGGCGTGACGTAGCAAAGCATCGCACAGCCGTACCAACCGATATTTGCGGCACCGATGCCGGAGGTGATATGATCGTATCCGGGAGCGATGTCGGTTGTTAGAGGACCGAGGGTGTAGAAGGGAGCTTCGTGGCACCATTCGATCTGCTTCTGCATGTTTTCCTGGATGAGGTGCAATGGGACGTGGCCGGGGCCTTCGTTCATGACTTGGCAGCCTTTTTCCCAAGCGCGCAAGGTTAGCTCACCCTGGATCTCGAGCTCGGCGAGCTGGGCGTAGTCGTTGGCGTCGGCGATGGAGCCGGGGCGAAGTCCGTCGCCGATGGAAAAGCTCACATCGTAGGCGGCACAGATATCGCAGATTTCATCCCAGTGGGTGTAGAGGAAGTTCTCTTCGTTGTGATGAAGCGTCCACTTGGCCATGATCGATCCACCGCGTGAGACGATGCCGGTCATGCGCTTGGCGGTGTGCGGAACGAAGCGCTTGAGGACGCCGGCGTGGATGGTGAAGTAGTCAACGCCTTGCTCGGCCTGTTCGATGAGGGTGTCGCGGAAGAGTTCCCAGGTGAGGTCTTCGATCTTGCCGTTCACTTTTTCGAGCGCCTGATAAATCGGCACGGTGCCGATCGGCACGGGGGAGTTACGAAGGATCCACTCGCGGGTGGCGTGGATGTTCTTTCCAGTGGAAAGGTCCATCACGGTGTCGGCACCCCACTTGGTCGACCAGCGCATCTTTTCGACTTCTTCGTCGATGGTCGAGGCGACGGCGGAGTTGCCGATATTGGCGTTGATCTTCACGAGGAAGTTGCGGCCGATGATCATCGGCTCGTTCTCCGGGTGATTGATGTTGGCGGGGATGATCGCACGACCGCGAGCGACCTCGGAGCGGACGAATTCGGCGGTGATGAGCTTGGGAATCTGCGCGCCGTAACTTTGGCCGGGGTGCTGGTGGTTCATCACGTTGCGCGAGACCTGCTTCATCGGATCGATTTCCGATGGGCGTGGCATTTCGTAGCCGTCCGGAGTGGTATTGCTGACCGAAGATTGAAAGTTGAAGATTTGTTCAGCTTGCTTTTGGAAATCCTCCTCGGAGAGGTTCTTGGCGATCAGGTCTGTTAGCTGCTGGCGGAGGGTTGATTTGGCGATGAGCCTGGAAGGCTCAGCCACGTACTGATCGCTGATGGTTTTGAACTCTTCGATGCGGCCCATGTTTTCGCGGATGGCGATGTATTCCATCTCGGGGGTGATGATGCCTTGATCGGCATACCACTTCTGCGTCACGGGATGTCCGATGGCTTTGAGCGGCTTGCGCTTGAGGCCAGGGTATTCCTTGAGCTTGTTTTTGGCGGCTTTGTTCTCGTTGTATTTTTCGGCGTGGGTATCGCTGAGGTAGCCGTTGTCGGATGGTGTGACTTCGCGGCCCTCGTATTCCTCGACGTCGCCGCGAGCGAGGATCCACTCGCGACGGAGTGGGGGCAGGCCTTGGGTGACATCGCCGTCAAACGACGGATCTCCCCACGGTCCGGAGCAGTCGTAGACGCGGATGGGAGGGTTCTTTTCGATGCGGCCGTTCGGGTGCTCGGTATCGGAAAGGCGGATCTCGCGCATGGGGACACGGACGCTTGGATGGATCTGGCCTTCGATGTAAACGCGGGTTGAGTTGGGGAAAATGGTCGGATCCTTTGCGATTGCGGCGAGTTCTTCGCTGTTGTCGATGTCCTCGATGAAGTTGCCGGTGTAGTCGCTGCGGCGCTTGGAGTTTTCCGGGAGGGTTTCGGATTGGTTTGGCGAGATCATCGTTTCGGTCAGTTGGGTGAGATATTTTGGTATTAAAAAGGCCACACCTGAGAGGGTGCGGCCGGAGGAAAGAAGAATCGGGGTCGACTTCCTACGGCGGTGCGATCCGCGTCAGGTTCGGAGGGTCTTTTCCACGCGGCGGAAAATCTCGGCTCCTCGGTCGTGGAGCACCCCTGTCGTTGGTGGTGAAGATAGCGGTTGGGGCGAGCTCGTCAAGGGGCAGGCTTGAGCTTGGCAAAATAGGCGGCTTTCAGGGCAGCGGCTTCCTGCTTGGCCTTGAAGACGGCGGCGAGTTGTTGATCGACCTCACGCTGGGCCTTGAGGACGTTCTGCTCAAGTTTGGCCAAGGCACTCGTCTGATCGGCGATCACCCTTTCTAGAGTGACGAAGATGGACTTGGTTTCCTCGGTGGTGATTTCGCTAGCGGGCTCAAGCTGGTTTGAGATCTTCTTGAGTTCGCTTCGTTTCTCGGCGAGTTGATTGCGAGATTTCTCGACGTTTCGTGCCAGCTCGGTGAAGACCATGGCGAGCTCTTCCGTGGTGGACTCGAGCTCGAGGGCGTGGGCGGCGTTGCTCATGGCCCGGGCATTCAGGCTGGCGGCCTCCCAGTGGATTTCCTTTTGCTTGAGCGGATGGATCGATGCTTCGATCTTCACCGCTTCGGCCTCCAGTTCGGCGAGTTTGCTTGCGGCGAGTTTGAGTGCTTCACGCGCTTTGGCGAGTTGCTGGTCGCAAGCAGAGCTCTTTTCACGAGCTTGATCGACGGCGGAGGTGGCTTCTGCGATGCGGGTGGGATCGGGTGGTTGCATTCCCTTGACCTCTCCGAGGGCTTTCTCGGCGACATCGATGGCCACCTTGGCCGCTTTCGAGGCTTCTTCCAACTTGGCGATCTGCTGCTTTTTGTCATCGAGGTTCGCCTTGCCTTGATCGCCTTGCTGACGTTTTTCGGAAACCAAAGTTGAGTGCGCGGCGATGTCTCTCCGGATAGAGGCGAGTCGTGATTCGATGCTTGGAGGATTGGCGTCCACCTGCCCGAGCTTGGCTCCGTTTTGGGTGTCGTAGGCGGCGATGAGCCCGTTGTAATCGCCGATGAAAAGCCGGGAACCTTCCGCATTGAGCGAGATCGCCGTTGGGATCTCGGGAAGGTCTTTGATCTCGCGCAGTTGAGCGAAATCGGGCTTCCAGACCTTGGTGATCTGGTTGCGGCCGGCGGTCGCAAATGATCCATCGCGAGCCCACGAGAATGCCAAGACACCGCCGGGATGGGCGTCGATCTTCTTGATCTCGTTGCCATTGTTCATTTCCCAGAAGCGGACGCTTCCGTCCTCTGACGCCGTGGCGAGAATGTTCGAGTCGGGGCGGAATGCGGCGGCAGTGATTCCGGCCTGGTGTCCCCGCAGGGTGTGGAATTCATTGGCGGTTTCGGATTCCCAAACCCACACGCCGCCATTGCGATCGCCGCTGGCGAGAAGGATGCCGTCGGGTGAGAAATCGAGAGCCGTGACCCACTCGGTGTGCTTTTTGATGGAGGCGATCTGAGAGCCGTCTTCGGTCTTCCAGAGTTTGATCAGTCGCGATGGCGAACCGGTGGCGACTTTGTCCAAATTGGGGTGAAGGTCGGTGGCGATGACAGTATCGAACTCCTTGCCTGCAATCAGGATGCGTTCGCCATTGGTGACGTCGAAGGTCACGGTTTTACCAGACTTTCCAGGAATGCCGCCACCGACGATGAGGTAGCGGCCATTGGCTGTGAACGCGAGCGAGACGGGGTCTCCTTCGGGAAAAGGAAGGACGCCGACGAGTTCGAGGGAGTCGGTGTGGAAGAGCAGGACTTGGTTTTGACCGGTGACGGCGAGAAGCGGTGCCCACGGAGAGGTTACCATCGCGTGAATGGACGAAGCGCGAGGTGCCACGACGCTTGGTTCGAGCAAAACATGCTCGGGCATCGGTGGCGGGCCGTCCGGCTTGGCCGCTGGATCGGATTGCACGGAAGCGTCGAACTTCGGCTTGGAGGCTTTGCGGGCCGAGGACGATTTGTTTTCGAGCAGGCCACCGTCGATCCAGCCCTCGATGACCTCGATTTGGGCTGACGAAAGCGGGTCGCCTTCGGGCGGCATTTTCGGCTCGGCGGTCTGTTTGATGACCGCGAGGAGTGATGATGAGAGGTCGCCGGGTTCGACGATTTTCCCGCCGGAGCTGCCTTTGAGTGTGGCACTGAAACTGGAAAGATCGAGACCGCCCTTGGTCTTGTCGGGATTGTGGCAGTTCAGACAAACTTGTTCGAAAACCGGCAGCACATCGTCGTCAAAGGTGACCTTCGCGGCGGCTGGCGAAGGCAGCAGAGCGGCGATGAGGATGATAGGTTTGGACACAAATTTCACCAGTAACGGACGATACGCCCTAGCTCAACGATTCTTGCGGAAAACGAAAAACCTGCGCCGTGAGGTCGCAGGTTTTTGAGGTGCCAATGGAAAATGTGAATCAGCCGAGCGGAATCCTCAGCCCCAGGGTGGAACTCACCGCAGCAATGACGATGGGAATGAGAGACGTGGGATCCGTGTTGAGAATATTGGCGAAGTAGTAGAAGGCTTGGTGGCCGGGTGTGGGAAACAGGACCTTTGGGAAGGTAATCAGGATCGCTCCGAGCATGGCTGGCACGTTCCCGGCGATGATCAAAGCGGCCTGGCCGCGCGTGTAGTGGCCCGCCGCGAGGGCTTTGGTGCCGTCCACATAGCAGGTCTTCAAAAATTTCCCGATTCCGCAAAAACCTCAGTGATTGAAGAGGAATTCCTTCGAGTTCAAGAGCGCCCAAAAGACATCGTCGAGGACTTCCCGAGTTTGCTTCTGATCCTTCGCTTCGGTGAGGTGAGGGGCGAGTTTTTCCTTTTCTGTGGTGGTCGGAGGGCGCCCAAGGGTTCGGAGGTAGAGGTCCTCGATGATCGATTCGGGAGAGGTCTTGTTCTCAAACATCGACGAGATCACCTTGCTTGATTTGATGCGCTTGTGGGTGGATTCGCCATTCAGAAGATGGAGGGCCTGAGAGAGGTTTGGCTCCATTTTTACCTCACAGGAGCAAACGGTGGTCCGAGTGGCGCGACCGAAAGTGGTGAGGAAGTAGTTCGAGGTGTTTCCATCCGCGATCTGAACGGCCCGAGCTCCCGACGGCAGGCCTTTGAATTTGTTGGGGGTCTCGGTGACCTTGGAAATCGAGTCAAGCAGAACTTCAGCACGAAGTCGGCGGATCATGGCATGCGAGAAATTCGTTTCGTCGGTGACGTTTGTCTCGTTGGTCTGGCTGGAGAGCTGATAGGTCCGAGAGGTGCAAATTTGCCTCACGATACTACGAATGTCGTAGTTGGACTCGGTGAAGTTCTCAGCGAGTGCATTGAGGAGCGCGGGGTTTGAGGCGGGGTTTGAAATGCGGATGTCATCGACGGGATCGGTAATGCCCACACCGAAGAAGTGAGCCCAGGTGATGTTCGACACATTACGAGCGAACCAAGGGTTTTCCGGGGAAGCGAGCCAGTCGGCGACGGCTTCGCGGCGGGACTTCTTGCCGAAGTCATCTGGCGTTGCTGTTCCGAGGAAGCGGGGCTTGACGTTCTGCTTGGAGACGGGGTGCTGGACTTCTCCGCCGCCATCGAAAATGACCCGTTCACGCGGATCTTCGGCTGGCTTGCGTTTCACCTGGGCGAAGAAGGAAGCGAAGCCGTAGTAGTCATCCATCGTCCAACGATCGAAGGGATGGTTGTGACATTGGGCGCACTGGATGCGGGTGCCCATGAAGACCTGAGCGACGTTCTCGGTGAGTTTGAGGACGTCCTGTTCGACCTGGAAGAAATTGGTGGCGGGATTTTCGAAGGTGCCTCCCTCAGATGAAAGCAGCTCACGGATGATTTCGTTGAAGGGAACACCGGCAGCAATGCGTTCACGCAGCCAGCCGTAGTAGCCGAGGGCTGCCTTGTAGGAGACCTGCTGGGGCCCTTGATTGAAGGTGCGGATCTGCAGAAGCTCGGCCCACTTCATCACCCAGAGCTCGGTGAATTCCTTGCGGTCGATGAGTTCATCGACCAGCGCGACGCGCTTCTTGTCGTCTTTGGAAGCAAGGAAGCGCGCACGTTCCTCGGTGGAGGGAACCTGTCCGATCAGATCGAGGTAGGCGCGCCGGACAAAGACTTCGTCGCTGCAGAGCTCCGATGGGATGATGCGGAGCTTGTGGAGCTTGTCGTAGACATGGCGGTCGAGCTCGTTGAAGACGGGGAGCTCGGGTCGGGTGTAGGGCAGATCTTTCGGAATGACGATGGCTTGAACCCCTTCGGTGAAGGTGTGAAAGCGACCTAGCAGAAACGCTTCACCGCGGTTCTTTGATTCTGCGACTCCGGTGTGGGCACCGATGGGGGCGGAATTGTCGTTTGAGGTGGAGAAAGTGGTGAGCGCTGTGACGTCACGATCGGTGCCATCTGAATAGGTGGCACGGACGGTGAGGGGGATCTCGATGTTGGGGCCCTTCATGAGCATCTCCGGCGGCTCAATGGTGATCGCTGTCGGCTGGGCGATGTGGTCTTGGTCGTAACCCGCTCCGTTGGTAATCCAATGTTTGAGAATGCGGTAGTTGTCGCTGTCCTTCCCGAAAAGTTTGCCGCCGGTGTGGGGGACCTCGCCGATGGCTTTGGTGAGCAGGAGAGAGCTTTCGGGAAGTGCGAGATTGATACGCCGTCCGGGGCTTTCGCGGGTGAGTCTGAAGTGGTCGCCCTTCGGGTCGAAGCCGTAGAGGGTGAGGTGAAAGCCGTCTTGTCCGCGTGCGGAGCCGTGGCACGAGCCGGTATTGCAACCGGCGGAAGTCAGGATCGGCATCACATCGAGCTGGAAGGAAACAGCCCGAGGGGTGGTTGCATTTTTCACCTCAATCGGAATCTCAGTATCGAGTCCACGGTAGTGAATCTTGAGCGTGGTCTTTCCGTCCTTCAAGGGGCGAAGGGTGGTGTCGGTCAGGCTGGCGAGTGAGGGGTCTGTTAGAGTGAGCCTTGTCTGGCGGGTGATGTCATGCGTTGACGAGTCCTGGAACTGGGCGATCACGATCACTCGGTGGAAATCGGCCGCCGATTCGAGATGGATGCTGGACGGGTAAGCGGCGATGGATTCGATCTCCGAGTCGGCTGGTGCGTCCCATTCGGGCAAGGCGGTTTTTGGCCGAGGGGTCATCGTGATTCCATTCGGCCATGGGGCCCCTTGGCTGATCCATGTTTCTAAAATCGCAATCTCATTGGGGCTGAGAGGCTCGCCTTTCGGCGGCATGATGTCGTCATGATCTTCTTCGAGCGTGATGCGCTCAATGAGGAGAGATTCTGCGGCTTGTCCGGGTTGCATCGCGGCACCTGAGTCACCGCCGAGCAGGAAATCCTCACGGGTGGTCATGAGGAGCCCGCCTTTCATCTTTTCCGGATGATGGCAGGACAAGCACTTGGTCTCCATGATCTGCCGAGCTGCACGAAAGCCGGTGTCCGTCTCTGCCTGCGCGAGTCCCGATCCGGTTGAAATCAGTGCGGCGGAGATGACAGGAAGCATTCGTGCAAAAGACCGATCCATTTGAACCCCCTACGCGGTCACCGAGCAGTCCATTTCATGATTCTTCAATCAAGGCGGGATCGAGGCGTGCATTGTGGCGAATGGTGGTTTTGCTTGGTGCATGAACGAAAGCATCGATCTTCCGGGCAGGACGCCGCACACGCCCATCGCGGTGAACATTGAAATGTGGTTTGAGGGCGATTTTTGTGAGCGGATTGAGCAGGCGGCACGTCTGGGGTTTCCTGCGATCGAGCTCTGGACTTGGCGGGACAAGGATCTTGAGAAGGGCGGGGAACTGCTGCGGCGCCACGGGATGATCGCGACGCAGTTCACCGCGTGGGGATTCGGGAAAGAAGCTAACCACCCGAGTTTTCCCATCGATCGCTTCGTCGAGGAGATTGCGGCGGCATGTCAAGCGTCCTCACTGTTGCCAGGCTGCGACCGCTTTTGTGTGGTGGCAGGCGATGATATTGATGGGCTGGGCATGGACGAGATGCACGCGGCGGTTGTTGAGAAGCTCAAGGCGGCGGTGCCCGTTCTGGAGAAATATCGGCGGACGGCGATCGTCGAGCCGATGAATCCTTACAATCATCCCGAGCACTGTCTTTACGGGAGCGACGATGGAATCGCGATCTGTAAGGCGGTGGGATCCGAGTGGGTTAAGCTCAATTGGGATCTCTTTCACATGCAGCGCTTCGAGGGCAATCTCATCGATAACCTAGAGAAAGGTCGCGAATGGATTGGCTACGTGCAGTTCGCCGACTCGCCGGACCGGCATGAGCCGGGAACCGGTGAGATCAATTATTCCGAAGTCTTCAGGAAGGTCCGGGAACTCGGCTACACTTTGCCCCTCGGTGCCGAATGCATCCCGAAAGACGGAGATGCGCAGAGGGCAGCCGAGCGGCTGTTTATAGTGGACTCCAATTCAGCCTGATGCGACCGGTCAGGGCTTTTTCTCCGCAGTTTTGGGCGTGGATTTTTCGGCCTTTTCTTCCTCAAAGGGCACGAATTTCAAGGCGACTCCGTTGATGCAGTAGCGCTTGTCGGTCGGCGTGTCGAAACCCTCGCCTGTGAAGACGTGGCCGAGGTGCCCATCACAGACGGCACAGAGGACCTCGGTGCGAGGAACGCCGATGTGGTAGTCAACGCTTGTTTTGACGTTGTTGGCATTGGCGGGATCGTAAAATGACGGCCAGCCGCAGTGGGAATCGAACTTCTCCTTGGATGAGAAGAGCTCAGCATCGCAACCGGCGCAGTAGTAGGTTCCGCCACCTTGCTTTTTGAACTGCTGGTAGACGGGTCCGTTGGCGGGCTCGGTGCCGGCTTGGCGGAGCACCCGATATTGCTCGGGAGTGAGTTCCTTTCTCCACTCGGCGTCGGTCTTTTCGACCACGGTGGGTGGGGTTTCGGGCTTTTTGTCGTCGGTTTCCATAACAGTTTCTTCGGCGCAGGCGCTGAGCGAGAAGGTGATCATCACTAGCAAGAGTCGTTTCATACGGGGAAGGATAGTCATGGTCCTGAGAGTCGCAAGCGCGGGAGTGATTCCCGGAATCGGCTTGGCAAGCTGTGGCAATGGTGCGAAGTCGGTGCCATGTCCGACTCGATCAAGGAACTTACGGGGAGAATTCGGAGTTTTGCGGCGGCCCGAGATTGGGAGCAATTTCATAACCCAAAGGATATGGCCGTGGCGATTGCTGCTGAGGCGGGCGAGTTGATGCAGCACTTTGTCTGGCAGCAACCGGATCAAGTCGAGGCGCGCGCCTTGGCTCATCGCGAGGAGATCGCTTCGGAGATCGCGGATGTGGGAATTCTACTCTTTGAGATGGCCGACTTGCTGGGGATGAATCTGGGCGAGGTGATGAAGGCGAAGATTGCCTACAATGAGGAGCGCTATCCGGTCTCGAAAGCGAAGGGCAATAACCTGAAATACAACGAGCTTTGATGGAGCGCTGTCGTTTTGGTTCCCCCTGTAAGAACGAAAGACGCGAGTTGGATTCCCCCCGGATTCACAACTCGCGTCTTTTCTGAGTGCTGCTGATAGTATCAGTCCCAATCAGAATGTCCTCCCCCCGGAGCGCATCCTGATAAATGGAGTTGGCCGCAATCGGCAAGCAGTGTGCCGAGGCACGGGCAGGAACGTGATCACGTATTACGGAATTTCAAAGTATAAAGTTGAGCGAACGACAGTAGTGTTCGGCATGCTCGCTGCTTGTTGAAACGAATTTCTGAATGTGACAAAACCGTCACTTGTACTGTTAGTTGATTTCTGGTTTCCTTCGCTCGTGGGCCGCGCCAAGGACAAGATC